>QXGG01151692.1_pt1 | contig 67005 bp, 56 predicted proteins | sample 1982491 | NCBI WGS metagenome assembly QXGG01 (sample SAMN09924614, study PRJNA488089) | Wastewater metagenome, whole genome shotgun sequencing project. | isolation source: South African research farm wastewater | place: South Africa: Irene, Agricultural Research Council, Animal Production...
TCGCCTGGGGCTGTGCTGGCGCTGGGGAGGCCATGCGCGCCGGCGCCGAGGTCAGGCCGACCTCGAGCGCGGCCGGCGGTGCGCTCTGCCAGCGCACCCCGAAGAACAGGAAAAGTGCCAGCCCGAGGTGCACCGCCACCGTGAGGCCGAGCGCTGCCCGCTTGCCGGGCTCCCGGCGCGCGCGCTGCGTGCCGGATGGTGCTGCGCGTCTGTTCATCACTTACTGCTGCCTGACTGCGTCTGCAGGCTGATCTTCTGCACGCCGGCCAGGCGCGCGGCCTCGAGTACGTCGACCACCTTCTGGTAGGGCAGCTTGGCGTCGGCCGCGACCAGAAAGGTCTGCTCGGGGTTCTTGGCCAGCGCTTCGCCGAGCGCACGCTGGAACTCGAGGTTGCTGACCGGACGCGCGTTTGCGCCGGGGGTTGCGCGCAGCGCCATCGCCCCGTCGGCCTTGACCTCGATCACGATCGCCTCAGTCGGCGGTGCCGACACCTGGCCTGCCGAGGGGACGTTGATGGTGCCGGTCTGGATCATCGGCGCGGTGACCATGAAGATCACCAGCAACACCAGCATCACGTCGATGTAAGGCACGACGTTGATCTGGTTCATGAGGCGGCGTTGACGCATCGCTGGCTCTCCGCCGCTTCAGCGCAGGTTGCGCTGCAGGATGTTGGAGAACTCTTCCATGAAGCTCTCGAAGCGGATGCCGAGACGGTCGATGTCGTGCGCGAAGCGGTTGTAGGCGACGACCGCCGGAATCGCCGCGAACAGGCCGATCGCGGTGGCGACCAGCGCCTCGGCGATGCCGGGCGCAACCTGGGCAAGCGTGGCCGTGCCGACGCTGGACAGGCCTCGGAACGAGTTCATGATCCCCCAGACGGTACCGAGCAGGCCGATGTAGGGCGAGACCGAGCCGACCGAGGCAAGAAAGGCGAGGTGGGCTTCAAGGTCGTCGATCTCGCGCTGGTGCGTTGCGCGCATCGCACGCCGCGCGCCGTCGAGCGTGGCGCCGTGGTCGTGCCCCTTGGAGCGCAGTTTGGCGAACTCGCGGTAGCCGGCTTCGAAGATGCGTTCCATGCCTTCGGCCTGATGGCGGCTGGCGGATTCATAGAGCGTGTTGAGATCACCGCCGCTCCAGAAGTCGCGTTCGAAGCTGTCGGTGTCATTGCGCGCCTGGCGGATCTGGAAGGACTTGCGGAAAATCCAGTACCACGAGACCAGCGACAAGGTGAGCAGCAGCGCCATGACGAGCTGGACGAGGAAGCTCGCCTGAGTGATGAGGCTGAGGATGGAGAGGTCGTGGGTGACGGTCATGCTTTGCTTTCGAGGAGGGCGTGCAGGGAGGCCGGGATGGCAACGGGTTTGTGCCGGTGCAGGTCGATGCTGGCAAGAAGGACCTGGGCGCTGAACAGAAGTTCTTGTCCGCGCCTGAGCTCTTGCTCGAACAGGAGGCTGGCGCGGCGCAGCGTTGCAACCCGTGTGCGCACCACGAGTGCGTCGTCGAGGCGGGCCGGTGCGAGATAATCGGCTTGCACCGAGCGCACGACGAAGCCCAGGCCCTGTTCGTCGAGCAGTTTCTGCTGACTCAGGCCGAGCGTTCTGAGCCACTCCGTGCGTGCGCGCTCACAGAATTTGAGATAGTTGGCGTAATAGACCACCCCGCCCGCGTCAGTGTCTTCGTAATAGACTCGGACTGGCAGGGTGAAATCGTGCGCCGCCGCCGGGGTCTTGGGGGCGCCGGCGTCGTCGCGTTCGATGCTCGGTTGCATTGCAGCATTCTAGCCGAGCATGAAGTCTCGGTGAACGACTATCGCAAATGACCATGACCGATTGGGTTGTTCGCGCTTAATACTTGTTGTAAAAGCAGTTTTATTGGAATGTTGTTGTTCTTGGCGATGCCGTGCGAGTCTCGATGCCGGGCCCCTTGTGCATCGCTCAGGATACGCAGGAATATGAACGTGGCGCTCCCTTTTTTCGGCAAGAAACCTGCCCCGCCTCGGCCCGCGGCAGCGCCGGATGGGCGGGCGCCCGCCACTGAAGAACGTCCGCCGCCGACCGAGCTGTCGGGGCTCGATTTCAGTGCGTCGGATCACGGCCGGAGCCTAGCTCGGGCCGCAGGTCTGGTCGAGGTTCAGGAGTGTGGAAGCGGGATCGGCGCGCCCTTCGAGGAGGCCGCGGTGCTGTACGCCAACGGCAACGACCAGGAAGCGCAGGCCCTGCTCGAGGCTGCCCTGACCGGGGAGGGGGATGTCGGTGAGGGCGCCTGGCTGATGCTGCTTGATCTGTACCGCCTCGGCGGGCATCGGCAGCGTTTCGAGTCCAGGGTGCTCGACTACGCGACCCGCTTCGAGCGCTCGCCGCCGCCGTGGCAGGATCTATCCCCGGCGGTAGTCCGGGCAAAAACTGCCCTGGCGCCCCGGATCAACCTCAGCGGGCAGTTGTCGGCTGCGGCGGCAAAGCAGTTCGAACAGGTTGCGGCCATTGCCCGCCAAAGGGGGGGCGTACGCCTCGACGTGGACAAGGTCCGTGGGGTGGATGACCCTGGCTGTGCTGCCTGGCGCCGGCTGCTCGGCCAACTGGCTGCGGAGCATATCGGCGTCACGCTGCTCAATATCCAGTCGCTTGCCGATCTGCTGGCAAAGCGCGTCGAGGCGGGGCGTGCCGCCGGGCGTGATACCTGGCTAATGCTGCTCGAACTCCTGCAGTATGCGGGCGACCAGGCCCGATTCGAGAAACTTGCGGCGGACTATGCCGTGAGCTTCGAGGCGTCGCCGCCCGCGTGGGAGCGCTGTGGCGCAGGGGGGGCGAGCGCCCAGCGCCCCGCCCCTGTGGTGGCGGCCGCAGAGGAGGGTCCCGACGGTTTCGCCTTCGAGGGCGAGATGACGGGCGCAAGCAACGAGACCCTGAAACGGCTTGCGGGCTTTGCCTCCGGGCGCAATCAGCTCAGGATCGACTGTAGCCGCTTGCGCCGGATCGACTTCGTGTGCGCGGGCACGCTGTTCAATATCCTCGTCACCTTGCGGGCTCAGGGTAAACTTGTAAGCCTGGTGAACGTGAACGCCATGGTGGCGGGCCTGCTGCGTGTCATGAGCGTCGATCAGGTTGCCCACGTCACCCTGCGCCCCTGAACAACGTACCAGCCCCGGCAAGGCCGTGGGTGGAGAACCTCAATGGAACAATATCGCGGCACCACCATCCTGTCGGTGCGGCGCGGCAAGCGCGTCGCCCTCGGCGGGGATGGCCAGGTCACCCTCGGCAACATCGTCATCAAGGCCTCGGCGCGCAAGGTGCGCACGCTCTATGGCGGCCAGATCCTCGCCGGTTTCGCTGGCGGTACGGCCGATGCCTTCACCCTGTTCGAACGTTTCGAGGCCAAGCTCGACAAGCATCAGGGCAACCTGCTGCGCAGCGCGGTCGAACTCGCCAAGGACTGGCGTACCGACCGCATGCTGCGCCGGCTCGAGGCCATGCTCGCGGTCGCTGACCGCGAGCACTCGCTGGTGATCACTGGCAACGGCGACGTGCTCGAACCCGAGCAGGGTATCGTCGCCATCGGCAGCGGTGGCGCTTATGCGCAGTCGGCAGCGCGCGCGCTCATCGAGAACACCGAGCTTGAGCCCAGGGAGATCGTCTCGAAGGCGTTGTCCATCGCCGCCGATCTGTGCATCTACACCAATCACCACCACACCATCGAAGTGCTGGATTGAGAGCAAACGCATGACCCAGAAGACCCCGTCGGAGATCGTCTCCGAACTCGACAAGCACATCGTCGGCCAGGACAAGGCCAAGAAAGCCGTCGCCATCGCGCTGCGCAACCGCTGGCGCCGCGCACAGGTCGAGGAGCCGCTGAGGAGCGAGATCACCCCCAAGAACATCCTGATGATCGGCCCCACCGGCGTCGGCAAGACCGAGATCGCGCGCCGTCTGGCGCGCCTGGCCAACGCCCCCTTCATCAAGATCGAGGCGACTAAGTTCACCGAAGTGGGCTATGTGGGCCGGGATGTGGATACCATCATCCGCGATCTGGTGGAGATCGCGATCAAGGACGGTTGCGAGCGGGCGATGAAGTCGGTGCGCGACCGTGCGCTCGATGCCGCCGAAGACCGCGTGCTCGATGCCCTGCTGCCGCCGGCGCGCCCGGTCGGTTTCAACGCCGAGCCCGAGCCGGCGCAGGATTCGGCCACCCGGCAGAAATTCCGCAAGAAGCTGCGCGAGGGCGCGCTCGACGACAAGGAGATCGAGATCGAGGTCGCGGCGCCGTCGATGAGCGCCGAGATCTTCGCGCCGCCGGGCATGGAAGAGCTCACCCAGCAGATCCAGGGCATGTTCCAGAACCTGGGGGGCGGCAAGAGGAAGCAGCGCAAGCTGCAGATCCGCGATGCGATGAAGCTGATCGCCGACGAGGAGGCTGCGCGCCTGATCAACGACGAGGAGGTCAAGCTCGAGGCCGTGCGTGCGGTCGAGCAGAACGGCATCGTGTTCCTCGACGAGGTGGACAAGATCGCTGCGCGCAGCGACGTGGGCGGTGCCGACGTCTCCCGTCAGGGCGTGCAGCGCGACCTGCTGCCGCTGGTCGAGGGCACGACGATCTCCACCAAGTACGGCATGATCAAGACCGATCACATCCTGTTCATCGCCAGTGGCGCCTTCCACCTGTCGAAGCCCTCGGACCTCATTCCCGAACTGCAGGGCCGCTTCCCGATCCGCGTCGAGCTCGAGTCGCTGTCGGTGGAAGACTTCGCCTGCATCCTCACCAGCACCGATGCCTGCCTCACCCGCCAGTACGAGGCACTGCTCGCCACCGATGGCGTGCAGCTCGAATTCACCGACGAGGGCATCCGCCGTCTGGCGCAGATCGCTTTCCAGGTGAACGAGAAGACCGAGAACATCGGTGCCCGCCGTCTGTACACGGTGATGGAGAAGCTGCTCGAGGAGGTCTCCTTCTCGGCCGGGCGCAGCAGCGCGCTGCACACCGTGGTGGTCGATGCCGCCTATGTCGATAGCCGGCTCGAGGTGCTCGCCGAGCGCGAGGATCTGGCGCGTTACGTGCTTTGACTCGCAGTTATCGCCGTTCGCGGGCTTGCCCGAGAGGGCATGCCCTGCGTCTTCCTCATTCTGCTCCCGGCTCGTCCTGAATGCTGATCCGCATCGTCTCCATCCTGTTTCCGCTGTTCGCGATCACGGCGCTCGGCTACTTCGTCGGCCGGCGCATGAAGCCCGAGCTCTCGCATGCGAACAAGCTGAACATGGACGTCTTCGTGCCGGCGCTGGTGTTCGGGGCGCTGGTCAGCAAGGACTTCCGCATCGGCGAATACCTGCCGCTGCTGTTCGCGACCGTGGTGATCATGGTCGGCTCCGGACTGGCGGGCTGGCTGGTGGCGCGTGCGACCGGCATCGCGACCAAGACCCTGGTGCCGCCGATGATGTTCAACAACTGCGGCAACCTCGGCCTGCCGCTGGCGGTGCTCGCCTTTGGCGAATCCGCGCTGGCGCCGGCGGTGGTGATGTTCGTGGTGTCGAACGTGATCCACTTCTCCTACGGCGCCTGGCTGCTGGACCATCACACGAAAGTGACTACGGTGTGGCGCTCGCCCTCGATCCTGGCGACGATCGCCGGCCTGGCGGTCGGCTTCCTCGGTATCGAGGTGTGGCCGCCGCTGCTGATGTCGATCGAGATGGTCGGCGACATCTCGATCCCCCTGATGCTGTTCGCGCTCGGCGTGCGCCTGGCCGACTCGCGCATCGGCGCGGTGGGCTTTGGCGTCTTCGGCGCGGTGCTGCGCCCCCTGGTCGGCATGACGCTGGCGTGGGGTCTGCTGCAGGTGCTCGAGCTGCCGGCGCGTGAGCAGGCGCTGCTACTGATCTTCGGTGCGCTGCCGCCTGCGGTGCTGAACTACATGTTCGCCGAACGCTACCAGCAGGAGCCGGACAAGGTGGCCTCGATGGTGCTGATCGGCAACCTCGCCGCGGCGGTCTTCCTGCCGATTGCGCTCGCCCTGGTGCTCGACTGAGGCTGCGCCTTCAGTTGCACCGGGGTCAGTCGGCGTGCCAAGCCGGCACGAGCGTGCCCAAGCTCGCGGTCCTCGGGTGCGCATCGCACCCGCGTCAGCTGCGTCCGAAGCGGTCCAGTTGGCGGCGGTCGCGCTTGGTGGGGCGGCCGTGCAGGTCGGCGCCCGGGGGGGCGGCGAACTTTCGCAGATCACGTGCGCGCTCACGCGCCTCGGTGCTTTCGACGGTCTCTTCGTAAAGCGTCTGCGCCACCGCGGCCGAGCCACGCTTGTCGGCGATGGCGCGCACGATCACCGTGCGCGTGTCTTCGCCGACCGTAATGTCGAGGCGGTCGCCTGCCTTCACGTCGCGTGCGGGTTTCACCGCCGCGCCGTTGAGCTTGACCTTGCCGCCATCGACCGCCTCGGTGGCTGCCGTGCGGTGCTTGAAGAAGCGCGCCGCCCACAGCCATTTGTCGAGCCGGGTGCGGGCGATGTCGGTATGGGCGACGTGGGTGGGGTGGGCCATGGCCAGGATGCTCGAAGAGGTGTACCGGACGTTGGCCCGGCGCTGCCGACATTATCGGCAGCGCCGCCAGCGGACGCAAAGCGCGGCATCCGGCATGCTGCAGGTCCGGCGCCCTTGCAGGACCTGGGTCCATCCAGGCGAGACGGGAGGCGCGGATCAGCCGATCATGCCGGCACCCACCGTGTTGTTGGTGCTCTCGTCGATCAGGATGAAGGCGCCGGTGGCGCGGTTGTCCTGGTAGCGGTCGGCGACGATCGGCTGGGCAAGCCTGAGCGTGACGCGGGCGATGTCGTTCATCGCCAGCCCGCTGACAGCCTCCTGTTCGAGCGTGTTCACGTCCAGCCGGTAGTCGATCTTCGCGACTTTGGCCTTGACCTCGCGGGTGGTGTGGCGCACCAGGTAGGTGCGCGCCGGGCTCAGCGGGGTCTCGGACAGCCAGCATACGGTGGCGTCGATCTGCTTGACCGGCTCGGGTGCTTCGGCGGACTTGACGATGAGGTCGCCGCGCGAGATGTCGATCTCGTCTTCGAGCAGCAGGGTCACCGACTGCTCGTGGATGGCGTGCAGCAGGCGTTCGCCGCCGAGCTCGATCGTCTTCACTCGGCTGCTGGCGCCCGAGGGCAGCACGGTGACCGCGTCGCCCACCGCGATCTCGCCCGACTCCACCCGGCCCATGAAGCCGCGGTAGTCATGCAGCGCGGCGTTGGCCGAGTCCTGCGGGCGGCACACGTACTGCACCGGGAAGCGGAAGTCCTCGGCCTGCTCGGTGTGGGCGGCGGGGGCATTCTCGAGGATGTCGAGCAGGGTCGGGCCGTCGTACCAGCCCAGACGATCGCCGCGGTCGACGATCATGTCGCCGGCCAGCGCCGAGATCGGGATGAAGCGCACGTCTTCGATGCCGAGCCGGGCGGCAAATTCGAGGTAGTCGGCCTTGATGCGCTCGAACACCGCCTGGTCGTAGTCGACCAGGTCCATCTTGTTGACCGCGACCAGCAGGTGTGGAATGCCGACCAGACTAGCCAGATAGGAGTGGCGCCGGGTCTGCGTGAGCACTCCCTTTCTCGCATCGATCAGGATGATGGCGAGGTTGGCGGTGGAGGCCGCGGTCACCATGTTGCGGGTGTACTGCTCGTGGCCGGGGGCGTCGGCGATGATGTACTTGCGCCGGCCGGTGGAGAAGTAGCGGTAGGCGACGTCGATGGTGATGCCCTGCTCGCGCTCGGCCTGCAGACCATCGGTCAGCAGGGAAAGATCGACCGCGCTCATGCCGCGCTTGGCCGAGGTCTTCTCGATGGCGTTCAGCGTGTCGGCGAGGATGGTCTTGGTGTCGAACAGCAGGCGGCCGATCAGGGTGCTCTTGCCATCGTCGACGCTGCCGCAGGTGAGAAAGCGCAGCAGGCCGTTGTCGATTTCGGGGAGGTTTTCAAGGGCGGACATGGTTTGGATTCCTTGCAAGGTGAGGCATCAGGCGGGAGGCGTCAGAGGCAGGGCTGCGGGGCCGCGGCCGGCCCACGAGCGTTCAGAAGTAACCTTCCTTCTTGCGCTGCTCCATCGAGGCCTCGGAGGTCTGGTCATCCATCCGCGTTGCGCCGCGCTCGGTGATCGTCGTTGTCGCCGTCTCGGCCAGGATCTTCTCCACCGTGTCCGCATCCGACTCCACCGGCGCGGTGCAGGTGATGTCGCCCACGGTGCGGAAACGCACCTGCACGTTCTCCACCACCTCGCCCTCCTTCGCCGGGGTGAGCTCGGTCACCGGCTGCAGCAGCCCGCTCTTGCGCACCACCGGGCGCACATGCGCGAAGTAGATCGACGGCAGCTCGAGCTGCTCGCGCTCGATGTACTGCCACACGTCGAGTTCGGTCCAGTTGCTGATCGGAAATGCGCGGATGTTCTCGCCCTTGTGGCTGCGCGCGTTGTACAGGTTCCACAGCTCGGGGCGCTGGTTCTTCGGGTCCCACTGACCGAACTCGTCGCGAAAGCTCATGATGCGCTCCTTGGCGCGCGCCTTCTCCTCGTCGCGGCGGGCGCCGCCGATGCAGGCGTCGAAGCCGAACTCCTCGATTGCCTCGAGCAGCGTCACTGACTGGTGCTTGTTGCGCGACTCGCCCGGGTGTTTGAGCACCACCGTGCCGCGCGCCATCGAGTCTTCCACTGAGCGCACGATCAGGCGTTCGCCCAACTCGGCGGCGCGCTTGTCGCGGAAGTCGGTCACTTCCTTGTAGTTGTGGCCGGTGTCGATGTGCATCAGCGGGAAGGGGAAGCGTCCCGGGCGGAAGGCCTTTTCGGCCAGGCGCAGCAGGCAGATCGAGTCTTTGCCGCCGGAGAACAGCAGCACCGGGTTGGCGCACTGGCCGGCGACTTCGCGCAGGATATGGATGGCTTCGGCCTCGAGCCAGTCGAGGTGGGACAGCGTCTGTTTGGTCAGCGTGGACATGGTGCGTTTACCGTTGCGGATGCTTGGTCTGATGGGTTCTGAAGGCGCGCAGCGCGGCCTTGAGGCCGGCGCGCAGGGCGCCGAGACGGTGCTGCAGACTGCGGCGGCCGGCGCCGATCGCCGGGCTGTGAGGGGGCTGGGCGGGATGCTTGCCGTTCATGGGCTCAACCCTCCTTGGCGTGCAGGCCGCACTCCTTGGTTTCCGGATTCTCCCACCACCAGCGCCCGGCGCGCACGTCCTCGCCGACGGCAATCGCGCGCGTGCAGGGCGCACAGCCGATGCTGGGGTAGAACTGGTCGTGGAGCGCGTTGTAGGGGACCTCGTTGATCCGGATGTAGGCCCACACCTCGGCCTCGGTCCAGTCCGACAGCGGGTTGAGCTTCTCCAGACCGTTCGCGGTGTCGAACTCGCGCACCGGCAGATCGGCACGGGTGATCGACTGTGCGGCGCGCAGGCCGGTGATCCAGGCCTTGCGGCCGGCGAGCGCGCGGCGCAGCGGCGCCATCTTGCGCACGCCGCAGCAGGCCTTGCGCAGCTCGACCGAGTCGTAGAAGGCGTTGATGCCGTGGCTGCGCACGTAGGTCTCGACCGCATCGGCGTCGGGGAAGTAGAGCTCGAGCCGGGTGCCGTAGCGGCGCTCGACCTCGCCGATCAGCGCGTAGGTCTCGGCCGGCAGGCGGCCGGTGTCGAGCGAGAACACCGTGATCGGCAGCGCGTTCGACAGGATCAGGTCGGTCAGCACCATGTCCTCGGCGCCGAAGCTGTTGGCGAAGGCGAGTGCGCCATGCGTGACACTCGCGCCGAATTCGGCCACCGCCGCACGCAGCAGGTCGAGCGCGACGGCGGACTTGGCGCCCACCCTGGCGCGCAGCGCGTCGGTGAGTTCGGGGCGGGTGGCGGCATTGCTCGCTGCGGGGCGCAGCAGGGATACGCTCGCGTTCATTGTTGCGCCTCCTGCCGGGCCCTGCGGTCGACGCTGCGAAACAGCGGCAGCGGGTCCTTCACCGAGTGCTGGTAGGGCTGGGAGAAGTCATTGATGCTGGCCACCGCCGCCTCGAGCTGTGCGTCGGTGTAGCGGCCGGCCTGCGGCTGCAGGGCGTCGAAGCCGCAGCGCGTCAGGTAGTTGAACTGGTCACGCAGGATCTCGCCGATCGCGCGCAGTTCGCCCGCGTAGCCGTGGCGCTTGCGCAGCAAGGTGGCCGCCGAGTAGCTGCGGCCGTCGGTGAACTTGGGAAAGTGCAGCGCGATGACCTGCAGCAGGGCGAGATCGCCGGCGAGCGCGGCGACGTCTTCGCCCGCGCCCAGCCATACGCCAAGTTCGCCGCTGCGCGCGCGCGCCAGCAGTTCATCGCGGCGCGCCTGCCACACGGCCAGCGGCACCAGCACCGGGCCGGCCGGCACGGCGATGTCGGCAGCCGCCTCGCCCTCGGCGAGCGTGACGGTCAGCCGCACGTCCTCGACGATGCGGCCATTCTTGATGATCTTGTCAGACATGGGCGGGCTTCCTTTGCGGCTGACGGTCGGCATAGACACGGGTCTTGAAGGGCTCCACGCCGACTCGGCGCAGCGTGTCGATGAAGCGTTCATCGTCGTGGCGGTGCTCGACATAAGTGTCGATCAGCGCGCTGATCACGTCGGGCATTTCGGCGGCGGCAAAGGCGGGGCCGATGACCTTGCCGAGCGCGGCGTCATTGCCCTGCTGGCCGCCGATCGTCACCTGGTAGAACTCGGCGCCGTTCTTGTCGACGCCGAGGATGCCGATATGGCCGACGTGGTGGTGGCCGCAGGCGTTCATGCAGCCGGAGATGTTGATCTCGAGCTCGCCGATGTCGAACAGATGGTCGAGATTGTCGAAGCGGTCCTGGATGGCGTTGGCGATCGGGATCGACTTGGCGTTGGCGAGCGCGCAGAAGTCGCCGCCGGGGCAGGAGATGATGTCGGTGAGCAGGCCGATGTTGGGCGTGGCCAGGCCGATTGCGCGGGCCGCCTGCCACAGTTGATGCAGGTCGGCCTCGCGCACGCTGGCGAGCACGATGTTCTGTTCGTGCGTGCTGCGCACCTCGCCGAAGGCGTAGCGGTCGGCGAGCTCGGCGACGGCGTCGAACTGCTCGGCGGTGAGATCACCCGGCGCCACGCCGTAGGGCTTGAGCGACAGCACCACGCTGGCGTAGCCTGGCACGCGGTGCTCGCGCACATTGCGCCGCGCCCAGGCGGCGAAGGCCTTGTCCTCGGCGAGGCGGGCGCGGTAGCCGGCGTCCGGCTCCAGCGCGCTCAGCACCGGGTCGTTGAAGCGGCTGGCGACGCGGTCGATCTCGGCCTGGGTCAGCGTGGACGCACCGTCCTTGAGGTGGGCGAACTCTTCCTCGACCTGGCGCGCGAACTCGGGCACGCCGAGCGCCTTCACCAGGATCTTGATGCGCGCCTTGTAGGCGTTGTCGCGGCGGCCATGCTGGTTGTAGACGCGCAGGACGGCCTCGCAGTAGTTGAGGATCTGCGGCCAGGGCACGAAGCCGGCGACTTCCTCGCCGATGATCGGCGTGCGGCCGAGGCCGCCGCCCACCAGCACGCGAAAGCCCAGCTCGCCGGCAGCGTTGTGCACGATGTCGAGCCCGATGTCGTGCACCTGGATCACCGCGCGGTCTTCCTTCGCGCCGTTGACCGCGATCTTGAACTTGCGCGGCAGGAAGGCGAACTCGGGGTGGAAGGTGCTCCACTGGCGGATGATCTCGCACCACGGCCGCGGGTCGACGATCTCGTCCGCAGCCACGCCGGCGAAGGGGTCGGCGGTGACGTTGCGGATGCAGTTGCCCGAGGTCTGAATGGCGTGCATCTGCACGTTCGCGAGCAGGCCGAGGATCTCGGGTACGTCCTCCAGCCGCGGCCAGTTGAACTGGATGTTCTGGCGGGTGGTGATGTGGCCGTAGCCGCGATCAAAGGTGCGTGCGATGTGACCCAGCGTGCGCAGCTGCTTCGAGTTGAGGTTGCCGTAGGGCACCGCGATGCGCAGCATCGGCGCGTGGCGCTGGATGTACAGGCCGTTCTGCAGGCGCAGCGGGCGGAATTCGTCGTCGCTGAGCTCGCCCGCCAGATAGCGCCGGGTCTGGTCGGCGAACTGGGCAACGCGTTCATCGACGATGCGCTGATCGTATTCGTCGTACTGGTACATGTGGGTTCTCGCTGTCGTTTTCGGGGGTTCGGTCGGGTGGCCTTGTTATCGTTCAGTGCGCCATCAGCTTGGCGCCGACCACCACCAGCATCGTCGCCAGGATCGGACGCAGGATACGGTCGGGTACCTTGGTCGAGATGTGGCTGCCAAGCCAGATGCCGGGCAGCGAGCCGACCAGCAGGCTGCCGAGCAGGAGCCAGTCCACGCTGCCGAGGAACCAGTGGCCGATGCCGGCCACCGCGGTCAGCGGTACGGCATGGGCGATGTCTGAGCCGACGATGCGCAGCGCGGGCATGGCCGGGTAGAGGAAGAACAGCGCGGTGACGCCGAGCGCGCCGGCGCCCACCGAAGAGATCGACACCAGCACCCCGAGGATGGCGCCCGTGATGATGGTGAGGCGGGCGGTGCGCGCTGGGTCTTGCGGGCGGCCGCCGGAGCGTTTCACCGCGTAGGCCTGGATGCGCTTGCGGAAGATCAGCGCGATCGCGGTCAGTACCAGCGCGACGCCGAGCGCGACCTGAATCAGATGCGCTGCGCCCTCGATGCCGCCGGGGGCGAGCCAGCCGATCAGCGCCAGGGTGATTGCCGCCGCTGGTAGGCTGCCGGTGGCGAGCAGGCGGGTGATCTTCCAGTCCACCGTGCCCTTCAGGCCATGCGCCAGGGTGCCGCCGGCCTTGGTGATCGCGGCGTAGAGCAGGTCGGTACCGACCGCGACCGAAGGGTGGATGCCGAACATCAGCACCAGCAAAGGCGTCATCAAGGAACCGCCCCCAACGCCGGTGAGACCGACGATGGCACCGACAGCAAAACCGGCGATGGTGTAGGCGAAGTCCATGTGATGCGCTCCTGAAGGGTGCGGCGCATCGTACGGACTTCATTTAAGTGCAAGAAGCGGTTTGCGGTTAGACTTTAAGAACTCGTCGTTATAAAGATGTCGCCATGAACCTCCAGCAACTGCGCTACGTGCATGAGGTTGCCCGCCGCGGGCTCAACGTGTCGGAGGCTGCCGATGCGCTGTTTACCTCGCAGCCCGGGGTCTCCAAGCAGATCCGCCTGCTCGAGAGCGAGCTCGGCATCGAGATCTTCTCCCGCCACGGCAAGCGTCTGGTGGCAGTCACCGAGCCTGGCCAGGCCGTGCTGGCGATCGCCGAGCGCGTGCTGCGCGACCTCGACAACCTGCAGCAGGTGGGCGACGAGTTCGCCAACGAGGCGGTCGGCCGCCTGTCGATCGCCACCACCCACACCCAGGCGCGCTATGTGCTGCCCGACGTGGTGCGCCGCTTCATGCAGCGCTATCCGCAGGTCACGCTCGAACTGCATCAGGGCAACCCGCGTCAGGTGTGCGAGATGGTGCTCGACGGGGCGGCCGACATCGCGATCGCGACCGAGGCGATCGCCGAGAACGACGAGCTGGTGATGCTGCCCTGCTACCAGTGGAACCGTTGCGTGGTCGCCACCCCGCGCCATCCCATCCTGCAGGCGGTGCCGCTCACGCTCGAGGCGATCGCGCGCTACCCGCTGATCACCTACGACGATGCCTTCACCGGCCGCGGCCAGATCAACAAGGCCTTTCTCGGCCGCGGCCTCAAGCCCAAGGTGGTGCTCACCGCGATCGACTCGGACGTGATCAAGAAATACGTGGAGATGGATCTGGGCATCGGCATCCTCGCGCGCATGGCCTACGATCCGGCCGAAGACCGCAAGCTCGGCATGGTGGACGCCTCGCACCTGTTCGAGTCGAGCACGACGCGGATCGGCCTGCGCAAACGGGCGTGGCTCCGCGCCTATGTGTATGCCTTCATCGAGGGGTTTGCGCCCCATCTGTCGCGGCGCATGGTCGAACTGGCACTCGCCGGCGGCGGCACCGACCCGGGCCTGTGAGCGCGCTCAGCCGCGCTCGAACCAGCGTCGCAGGCGCGCGCCGCGCAGGCCTGCACCGAGGCCGGCGATCAGGCGCACGCGTGCCTTGAGCGCATCGAGCGCGCCGGCGTCGAGCCAGTTGGCGGGGGCCTCATCGCGGTGACGGCTGATGCCCCCGCCACAGCGGCTGGCGAGCACGAGCGGCACTCTGGGCGGGAATTCCTCCAGGGTCGGCAACCAAGCCTCCGGTACGCTGGCGTTGCCGGGCAGCGCCAGCACCACGCCGGCGACCCGGCCGGCCAGGCTGGCGCTGGCGAGCGCGCGCAGCAGCACCGGCGAGCTGCCGGCGGCGAGGGTGAGCAACTCGACGGGCGGTAGTGCGTGCAGATCGGCGGGCAGCGCGATCCGGCTGGCGCGCGGGGGCGCGAGGGCCTGCAGCGCGGCGTCGCTGGCGAACGTGGTCAGCGCGCCGTCGTGGGTGAAGGCATCGACCGCCGCGGGGTGGCGCTTGGTGAGGCGCGCTGCAGGCAGGATGCGGTCGCCCAGCACCGCGAGCACGCCGGCCCGTGCGGCGGCCGGCCGGCAGGCGAGCGCCACCGCCTGGTAAAGGTTGAGCGGACCGTCGGCCGACAGCGCGGTGGCCGGGCGCATCGCCGCGGTCATCACCACCGGTTTGCGGGTGGCGAGGGTGATGTGCAGGAAGTACGCGGTTTCTTCCAGCGTGTCGGTGCCGTGGGTGATGACGATGCCGTCGACCGCGGGGTCATCCATCAGCACCTGCACGCGGCGTGACAGCGCCAGCCAGTGTTGTGGCGTCATGTCCTTGCTGTCGATGTTGAAGCACTGTTCGGCCGATAGCCGGGCGCGCGCTTCGAGTTGCGGCACGGCGGCGATCAGGGCGTCGGCGCCGAGCTGGCCGGCGGTGTAGGCGCGGGTGTCGGTCGCCGAGCCGGCGGTGCCGGCGATCGTGCCACCGGTGGCGAGGAGGACGATGTGCGGTCTGCGCATGGGCGTACAGGCGTGTTGTTGCGGAGTCAGGGTCGATCGGTATTCAGGGGCGGAGCGCTTCCGCGCAGTGCGACGATGCGACGCTCGCGCGCCTGCTCGAGCAGGCGCAGCGCGGCGTCGGGTGGCACGCCGAGGACCTCCAGCACCCAGCCGGTGAGCTTGAGGCTGGATTCCAGCGTCTCCGGCACCACCACCGAGGCACCGGCCTCGCGCAGCCGCAGCGCATGCTTCTCGTCGCGGGCGCGGGCGATGATGCGCATCATCGGCATCAGGCGGCGGATGCCCTGCACGGCGTGGATCGCCCCTGCGGTGTGGTCCATGGTCAGCACCACCGCGCGCGCCTGGTCGATGCGCAGCTTGCGCAGCAGTTCGGGCCGGCTGGCGTCACCGAACACCAGGGGCATGCCGGCCTTGCGCTGGTGGGCGACGAGCTCGGCGTCGTTCTCGATGGCGACGAAGGCCACGCCCTGTTCGGCCAGCATCTGCCCCACCATCTGCCCGACACGGCCATAGCCGGCGACGATGACATGGCCGCCGAGCTCACCCATGTCGCCCAGCCCGGCATCTTCGGGCGCGGGCGGTGTGGCGCGGCGGTCGATGCTGTCGCCCAGGCTCTGGCCAAGGCGGGCGACCACCGGCGCGGCCAGCATCGATACGCCCACCACGATCAGCATGAATTGGCCCACCTGGCGCTCGAGCAGGTCGAGCGTGAGCGCCATGCCGATCACGATGAAGGCGAATTCGCCGCCCTGCCCGAGCAGCAGGCCGCCCTCGGCCGCGCGCCCCCACGACAGGCCGAACACGCGCAGCAGCACGAAGACGATCAGCGCCTTCAGCGCCAGGAGACCGATGACCGAGAGCGGAATCCACAGCGGTTCGGCGAGCAGCGCGCGCAGGTCGATGCCCATGCCCACCGACATGAAGAACAGCCCCATCAGCAGGCCCTTGAAGGGCTCGATGGTGATCTCGACCTCGTGGCGGAACTCGGTCTCGGCGATGATCAGGCCGGCCAGCAGCGCGCCCAGCGCCATCGACAGCCCGGCGTACCAGGTCAGCGCGGCCACCCCGAGCGTGGTCAGCAGGGTCAGTGCGGTGAAGGTGTCGGGCTGCTTGTCGACGGTAATCTGATGGAACAGGGGGCGCACCACACGGCGCCCGATCAGGTAGATCAGCACCACCGTGAGCACGCCCTTCAGCGCCGCATAGCCGAGCAGGCTGGCGAAGCTGCCTTCGCCGGTTGCGGCGCCGAGGATGCTGATCAGCACCAGCAGCGGTACCACCGCCAGATCCTGGAAGAGCAGGATCGCAAAGCTCGACTGGCCAAGCGGCGTGCCCAGCTCGCGACGCTGGATCAGCAGCTGCATGACGATCGCGGTCGACGAGAAGGCGAGCACCACGCCCAGGATCACCGCCGCCTCGCTGCTGTTGCCGAACCACAGGGCCAGCCCGGCCAGGGCGCTCGCCGACAGCACCACCTGCAGCCCGCCGAGCCCGAACACCAGCCGGCGCATCGACCACAGGCGTTCGACCGACAGCTCCAGGCCGATCATGAACATCAGGAAGATCACCCCAAGCTCGGCGAGAGACTCGACGTCTTCCGGGCGGGCGAAGGTGAACCAGGACAGCACCGGCCAGGTGCCGGCGAGCGAGGCGAGCCCGTAGGGACCGAGCAGCACGCCCACCAACAGGAAGCCGAGCACCGGATTGAAGCGCAGCCGCGACAGCAGCGGCATCAGCACGCCGCTGAGCGCCAGGAAAAGGATGGTCTCTTTCAGGAACGGGAGGTGACCGTGGGCGTCCATGCGGGCGTCTTCAACCGGAATGTCCCTTCAGTCTACGCCACCCGTGGGCGCGCCGTGCGTATCGGCATCGTGATGTGCTCTGTCTGGCGTGGCGGCAGCCTCCTCCTGTTGCTGCAGCATCCACATCTGCGCGTAGGCGCCGCCCTGCGCCAGCAGCGGCGTGTGCCGTCCGCGCTCGATGATGCGGCCCTGGTCGAGCACGATGATCTCGTCCGCATCCATGATTGTCGACAGGCGGTGGGCAATGACGAGCGCGGTGCGGCCCTCGGCGGCGCGCTCGATCTGGGCCTGGATCGCCTTCTCGGTCTTCGAGTCGAGCGCCGAGGTGGCCTCGTCGAAGATCAGGATCGCCGGGTTCTTCAGGAGCGCGCGCGCGATCGCCACGCGCTGCTTCTCGCCGCCGGAGAGCTTGAGCCCGCGCTCGCCCACCCGGGTCTCGTAGCCCTCGGGGAGTTGGCGGATGAAGTCCTCGAGCTGGGCGGCGCGTGCGGCGGCTTCGACCTCGTCACGGCTGGCGGTGGGGCGGCCGTACTGGATGTTGTAGTACAGCGTGTCGTTGAACAGCACCGTGTCCTGCGGGACGATGCCGATCGCCGCACGCAGGCTGTCCTGGGTGAGGCTGCGCAGGTCGTGGCCGTTGATGCGGAGCGCGCCGCCCTGCACGTCGTAGAAGCGGTACAGCAGGCGGGCGAGCGTTGACTTTCCCGAACCAGAGTGGCCGACCACCGCCACCGTGCTGCCGGCGGGGATCTCGAAATCGACATCGAACAGGATCGGGCGCTTGGCGTCATAGGCGAAGCTGACGTGCTCGAAGCGTACGCTCGCCGGCCCGGCGGGCAGCATGCGGGCGTCGGGCGCGTCGGCGATCTCGCGCTCGGTGTGCATGAGGCCGAACATGCGCTCGATGTCGGTGAGCGACTGGCGGATCTCGCGGTACAGCACGCCGAGGAAGTTGAGCGGGATGTAGAGCTGGATCATGAAGGCGTTGACCAGCACGATGTCGCCGATCGTCATCTCGCCGCTGGCCACCCGGTCGGCCGCCTGCCACATCATCGCCGTCACCGCGACCGCGACGATCGCCGCCTGGCCGACATTGAGCGCTGACAGCGAGTACTGGTTGGTGACCTGCGCCTTCGTCCACTTCTGCAGCTGCTCGTCGTAGCGTCGGGCCTCGAAGGCCTCGTTGTTGAAGTACTTCACTGTCTCGAAGTTGATCAGGCTGTCGATGGCGCGCGCGTTGGCGGCCGAATCGAGCTCGTTGGCCTCGCGCCGCAGCGCGGTGCGCCAGTTGGTCACCTTGACGGTGAACAGGATGTAGATCGTCAGCGCGGTGAGCGTGATGAGCGCGAACACCGCGTCGTAATTGACCAGCAGGATGCCGATCACCATGCCGATCTCGATCAGCGTGGGCAGGATGGAATACAGCGTGTAGCTGATCAGCGAGCTGATCGAGCGCGTGCCGCGCTCGATGTCGCGCGTGAGCCCGCCGGTCTGGCGCTCGAGGTGAAAGCGCAGCGACAGCGCGTGCAGGTGGCGGAACACGCGCAGCGAGATCTCGCGCACCGCCTGCTGGGTGACGCGCGCGAACACCACTTCGCGCAGCTCGGTCAGCAGCGACGTGGAAAAGCGCAGTGCGCCGTAGGCCAGCAGCAGCGCTGCCGGCACCACGATGAAGGCCTGCTCGGGGGTGATCGTCAGGTCGTCGATGAGGTGCTTGAAGATGACCGGCACCGACACGTTGGCGCCCTTGGCCGCGATCAGGCAGGCGAGCGCGAACAGCACCCGGCCCTTGTAGGCCCAGATGAAGGGGAACAGGCTCTTGAGCGTCTGCCAGTCGTGGCGCTCGCCGGTGGCGGGGGCAGGCAGGGCGGCGGAGGGGGCGCGTCTCATCGGGGGATCCTGTGCGGCTTGGAGGCAGGGCTGGCGCGGGATTCTGTTGGCAGGGCCGGCCGGCGTCAAATCCGTGGCGGCCGAGGAGGGGCGAGGCGCATCCGCAGCGAGGCAAATTCATGCGGTGCGCTTGACTCGGAGGCAAGAGATTGTAGTATTCAAACAATCGTTTGAATCAGGAAAGTGGATGCAGCCATCAGTTTGGGCCGGTGTCGCGGCGCGGGCCCTCCTCCCAAGGGATAGGTGTTTTTCCCGAGGAGACAGCGCAGGCCGACCTGAGCATGCTTGCTCCAGCGGCTCTGCAGTCTGGCGTTCGCAGCGTACGCATGCAGCGACTTGCAGCACCCCGATACACCCGCCCGCTACAGAGCGCGGGGTTACCACCGAGGAGGAGTCAAATGAGTCGGAATCACGCCGTAGTTCGCTCGCCCCGCCCGTCTCTGGCGCTGAGCACCCTGGCTGCATCGGTCGCTCTCGCCCTCATGGCCGCTCCCAAGGCCCACGCTTTCGAGTTCTCGAGTGCCAGCGGGGAGGTGACGGGAAGTTTCGACACCACGTTTTCGGTGGGCGGGCTGTGGCGGATGCAGGACCGCGCGTCCTCTCTGCTCAGCATCGCCAATGGCGGTAGCACGCGCGACCCCAACTCGGACGATGGCAACCTCAAGTACGACAAGGGCGACATGGTCTCGCTGGCGTTCAAGGCCACGCACGACCTGGAGCTGAGCTACCGCAACTTTGGCGCCTTCCTCCGCGGCAGCTACTTCTACGACCATGCTTTCATGCACAAGAGCGGCATGAGCGACGCCGCGCGCAGCGAGCTCGGCCGCGACGCGGAACTGCTCGATGCCTACGTCCGTGGTCGCTTCGATGTCGGTGGCCGTGCGCTCAATGTGCGTGCTGGCCGTCAGGTGGTGAGCTGGGGCGAGAGCACCTTCATCCAGAACGGCATCAACATCCTCAACCCGGTCAACGTGAGCCGCCTGCGTGTGCCTGGTTCCGAGCTCAAGGAAGGCCTCACGCCGATCGGCATGCTGTGGGCGTCGCAGGAGCTCACCGACAACGTGTCCGCCGAAGTCGTGTGGATGGCGGAGTGGGAGAAGACCAAGATCGAGCCGGCGGGGACCTTCTTCAGCACGAATGATTTTGTGTCGGCGGGGGGAAATATCGCCTACACCGGCTTCGGCAGGCTCGCTGACGGCAACGCGCCGCCCAGGGTCTATGGCACAAGTCCCACCGCGCAGCTCTATGCTCCGCGCTCCGAAGACAGGGAGCCCGGTAATGGTGGCGAATACGGGCTGGCCCTGAGAATGCTCGTTCCAGAGTGGAACTACACTGAATTCGGTCTCTACCACGCCAATTACCACAGCCGGACGCCGTTTGTTTCCGGCTACCGCGGCGGTTATACGACCAATGGAACGCCGTTCCCCGCCGGCCACCCAGCGTCGGGTTGCACGGTATTCGATCCGATCGTGGCCGCGGGGAATCCCAACCCGCTCGCCGGCCTGGCTGCTGGATGTGCGTACGCGAACGGTCGTGCGGGTGAATACTTTGTCGAGTATCCGAAGGACATCAAACTCTTCGGTCTGAGTTTCAATACGGCGGGCCCTGCCGGTATCGCCCTGCAAGGCGAGTATTCGTACCGCAAGAATCAGCCGGTGCAGCTGCCTTCGGCAGAGCTCCTGCTGGCGGCGCTGGGCGCGCCCAATCAGATCACGGGTACGGGCGTGACGCAGGTCGCGCCGGGCAGGTTCGTGCCCGATGCCTTCCTGCAGCAGCCCTATGGCAGCGAGATCACCGGCTACCGTCGAGTGAAGATGCACCAGGTGCAGATGACGGGAACGAAGGCCGTGCCGCAGGTGTTCGGTGCGGAGCAGATGGTGGTGGTCGGAGAAGTTGGCTATACACGCCTGAATCTGCCCTCGAATCTGAAGTTTGCAGCATCCGGATGCCATCTTCCTCAGGTCGGCTCGTCGACGGCCACCTCCTTTGGTGCCACGGACGCGGGCTGCTTCCTGACCGAGAGCTCCTGGGGTTATCGCCTGCTGGCCCGCTTTGACTATCCGAACGCGTTTGCCGGTGTGAACGTGGCGCCGCGCATTGCCTTCTCGCATGATGTCAGCGGGCGCAGCCCGACCTTCAACGAGGGCGCCAAGGCGGTCACGCTGGGGCTCGGCTTCAATTACCGCCAGAACTGGCAGGCCGACATCGCCTACAGCAGCTTCTTCGGCGGCAAGGAGGTGAGTGGTACCGACCCGGTGGCCAATACCGCCGGCCAGCCGCAGACCTACGCCAGCCACACCAACCCGCTCTACGACCGTGACTTCCTCTCGGTCAGCGTCAGCTATTCGTTCTGAGCACCCACCGGATCTGGAGGCAAGAGACATGCGCAAGACACTCACGATTCTCGGCGCGGCGCTCGCGGTGGCGCTGTCCGCACCGGTGATGGCCGACGCTTCGCGGCTGGGCAAGGCGCTGACGCCCATGGGCGCGGAGCGCGCCGGCAATGCGGCGGGCACCATCCCCGCCTGGGACGGCGGCCTGGCCTCGGCGCCGGTCGGACATGAGGCGGGCGGGCACTACGCCGATCCCTTCGCCGCCGACAAGCCGCTGTTCACCATCGACGCGGGCAACCACGCCCGGCATGCCGACAAGCTGACTCCGGGCCAGGTCGAGATGCTCAAGACCTACGCCAGCTGGAAGATGAACGTCTATCCCACGCGGCGCAGCGCGGCCTTCCCGCAGGGCCATTACGAGCAGACCCTCGCCAACGCCAGCCGCGCCAGGCTGGTCGATGGCGGGCGCACGATCGAGGGCACGACCGGCGGCATCCCCTTCCCGATCCCGCAGAACGGCGCCGAGGCGATCTGGAACCACCTCGCCCGCTATCGCGGCGAGGCCTATGCGATGAACTGGAGCCAGGCGGCGGTGACGCGCCAGGGCACCTACACCCCGGTCCGCTTCGAGTACCAGTACGACTTCCACTACGGCAGCCTGACGAAGTCACCCGAGCAGATCGAGCCCGGCAAGCTGTTCAACTTCCTGCAGACGGTGACCGCGCCGGCGCGCCTTGCGGGGCAGATCCTGCTGGTGCATGAGTTCCTCGACCGCCGCCAGGCGTGGACCTACAACCCGGGCCAGCGCCGTGTGCGCCTGGCGCCCAACGTGGCCTACGACAACCCGGGCACCGCGGCCGATGGACTGCGCACCAACGACGACTTCGACATGTACAACGGTGCCATCGATCGTTACGACTGGAAGCTGGTGGGCAAGAAGGAGATCTACGTTCCCTACAACGCCTACAGGCTGGTCGGCAACACGGTGAAGATGGCCGACGTGCTGCAGGCGGGCCACATCAATCCGGAGCATGCGCGCTACGAGCTGCACCGCGTGTGGGTGGTGGAGGCGACGCTCAAGGAAGGCACCAGTCACAGCTACAAGCGCCGCACCTTCTATCTGGACGAGGACTCGTGGTCGATCCTGGTGATCGACAAGTACGACGCCCGCGACCAGCTGTGGCGCGTGTCGGAGCTGCACTCGATCAACTGGTACGACATCCCGATGCTGTACCCGAGCCTGGAGGTGCATCACGACCTGCAGTCGGGCCGCTACATCGCGATGGGCCTGCGCAACGACGAGGCCCGCGTCTATCAGACCATCGAGGCCCGACCGGCCGACTTCACGCCTGCCGGCCTGCGCGGCGCTGGTACGCGTTGACCCATGCGGCCCGGCACCGCGGGTCGGCGCCGGGCCGTAGCGAGCCTGCCCTCATGAACCGAGCCATCGGCGTCCTGTTCGTCGCCTTCGTGCTGGCCGCGATGGCGTATTCGGCCACCGGGCGCAGCGTGCCGTCGATGTCGCCGACGCAGACGCTGATCGGCCACCTGCAGATGCTCGACGTGGCCGAGAACGCCGCCGGCCGCCTGGTGGCGGTGGGCGAGCGGGGTGCGATCTTCGTCTCTGATGACCGTGGTGCCAGCTGGCGTGCGGCAGCGACCCCGTCCACCGCCACACTGACTGCAGTGCGTTTCATCGACGGCGAGCGCGTGCTGGCGGTCGGTCACGACGCGGTGATCCTGCGCAGCGTGGACGGCGGCGAGCGCTGGCAGCAGATGCACGCCGAGCCCGAGGCGGAAGCGCCGCTGCTTGGCCTGTGGGTGGATGCTGCCGGCCAGGGTTTCGCGGTCGGCGCCTACGGCCGTTTCCTCGCCACCGCTGATGGCGGTTTGAATTGGGAGGCACGTGTGCTGGACGCGAACCCCGAGGCGCTGCACCTGAACGCGGTGCTCGGGCTCGGTGAGGGGCGCTTCCTGATCGCCGGCGAGGCCGGTACCCTGCTGCGCTCGGGCGATGGTGGTCAGACCTGGCAGGCGCTGGCGTCGCCCTATGCCGGCTCCTTCTTCGATGCGCTCGCGCTCCCCGGCGGCGGCGCGCTGGTGTTCGGCATGCGCGGCCATCTGTTCCGCAGCGAAGATGGCGGCCAACGCTGGGTCGAGATCGACACTGGCGTGCAGTCCTCGCTCTTCGGCGGCCGCGTGCTGGCCGATGGCCGGCTGGTGCTGGTGGGGCAGAGCGGGGTGGTGCTGGTGAGCGCCGACCAAGGGCGCAGCTTTGTGCGCCTCGATGACCCGGACCGGCGGGTGCGCGCCGCGGTGGCGGAGATCGGCGGCGGCGAGATCCTGCTGGTGGGCGAGGAGGGCGTGGAGCGCATGGCGCTGCCCATGCTTAGCGGGGAGCGTTCCTGATGCTCAAGCGCTGCGGCGAATTCCTCGGCCTGCTGCTGTTTGCGCGGCGCAGGCTCTTCCTCGGCCTGTTCGTGCTGCTCACCGTGCTGCTGGGTGCGTCGGCGAGCCGGCTGCAGGTCGATGCGGGTTTCGAGAAGATGATCCCGCTCGAACACGAATACATGAAGACCTTCATGGCCTACCGCAACACCTTCGGTGGGGCCAACCGCGTGCTGGTGGTGCTGCGTCAGCACGAGGGCGACATCTACAACGCGCAATTCATGCGCCGGCTCAAGGCCGCCACCGACGAGCTCTTCTTCATTCCCGGCGTGGACCGGGCCACCGTCACTTCGCTGTTCACGCCCAATGTGCGCTTCATCGAGGTGGTCGAGGCGGGCTTCGCCGGCGGCAACGTGATCCCGGCCGATTTCGCAGGCAGTGCGGAAGACCTCGAGACCGTGCGCCACAACGTGCTCAAGTCCGGGCGCGTCGGGCGCCTGGTGTCGAACGATCATCGCGCGGCGATGATCAGCGCCGAGCTGCTCGAGATCGACCCCAACACCGGCGCCCGTCTGGATTATCTGTCGGTGGCGAAGCAACTCGAGGCGCTGCGCACGCGCCATGCAGGCGCAGGCCTGGACGTGCACATCATCGGCTTTGCCAAGGCGGTCGGCGACATCACCGACGGCGCCCGTGGCGTGCTGGTGTTCTTTCTGGTGGCGTTCGCGATCACCGCCGTGTTGCTGTTCTTGTACTCCGGTTCAGCCGGGCTCGCCGCGCTGACGCTGGCGTGCGCGATGGTGCCGGTGGTGTGGCTGATGGGGCTGCTGCCGCTGATCGGTTTCGGCATCGACCCGATGTCGATCCTGGTGCCCTTCCTGATCTTCGCGATCGGGGTCAGCCATGCGGTGCAGATGACCCACGCCTGGCGGCTCGAGATCCTGGCGGGGGGCGACCCACTCACCGGCGCGCACAACGCCTTCCGGCGCCTGCTCCTGCCGGGGTCGATGGCGCTGACCACGACGGTGGTCGGCTTTCTGGTCATCATGCGCATCGAGATCGACATGGTGCGTGAGCTGGCGCTCACCGCCGGGCTCGGGGTGGGTCTGATCCTGATCACCAACATGTTGCTGCTGCCCTTGCTGCTGTCATGGACGCGCCTCGGTGAATCCGCGATGCGGCGCACGAAAGCGGCCGAAACCAAGGACTACTGGCTGTGGAAGCGGCTGCGCACGCTGGCCGAGCCGAAGCGGGCGATCGTGGTGGTGGTGATCACCGCACTGCTGCTCGGGGCGGCGGCCTGGAAGTCGCGCGACCTGCGCACCGGCGACCTTGGCCACGGCATCCCCGAACTGCACGAGGATTCGCGCTACAACCGGGACACGGCGGCGATCGTCGAGTCCTTCTCGATCGGCGTCGATGTGCTGTCGGTGATCGTGCAGACCAGGGGCGTCGATGGCGCATGCACGCATTTCGGGATCATGGACACCATCGACCGCTTCGAGGCCACGATGCGCGGCGTGCATGGGGTGCAGAGCGTGGTCGGCCTGCCCGGCGTCGCCAAGACGATCAACGCCGGCTGGAACGAAGGCAACCCCGCCTGGCGCGTGCTGTCGCGCAACCCGGCCGTGCTCGCCCAGTCGGTGACGCCGGTCGATACCGGCACCGGCCTGCTCAACACCGACTGCAGCGCCATGCAGGTGCTTATTTTCACTCGTGATCACGAGGGGCCGACGATCGCCCATGTCATCCGCGAGGTGAAGGCTTTCCGCGCCGCCAACCGCAGCGAGCAGGTCGATTTCCTGCTCGCCTCGGGCAACGTCGGTGTCATGGCAGCGACCAACGAGGCGGTGGATGAGGCCTCGATCGCGATCCTGATGCTGGTGTTCGGCGCGATCAGCCTGCTGTTCTTCCTCGAGTTCCGCTCCTGGCGGGCGATGCTGTGCATCATCCTGCCGCTGATGGTCTCCGCGGTGTTCTGCAACGCGCTGATGGCCTTGCTCGGCATCGGCCTCAAGGTGTCGACCCTGCCGGTGGTGGCGATCGCGGTCGGCATCGGGGTCGATTACGGCATCTATTTTTACGAGCGCATGGCACACCGCTTCGAGCATGGCGACAACCTGGCCGAGGCTTTCCATCAGGCGCTTCGCCAGCGCGGCACGGCGGTCATGTTCACCGCGACCACGATGGCCGTCGGCGTGGGCACCTGGCTCTTCTCGGCGCTCAAGTTCCAGGCCGACATGGGCCTGGTGATGGCGCTGATGTTCTTGATCAACATGCTGGGTGCCTTGCTGCTGCTGCCTGCGCTCGCGGCCCTGCTGCTCGGGGAGCAGCCGGCACGCAGCAGCAGGCCGGGCTGATTTGGGAGGTCGATCATGAGCCATGCAGGCGGCCGGGGCGGGCCAGAAACCCGGTGGCGCATTCTCGATGCGGCAGAGGCGCTGTTCGTGGAGCACGGGCTCGAGGCGACCTCGATGCGCATGATCACGGCGACCGCCGGCGTCAATCTGGCGGCGGTGAACTATCACTTCGGCAGCAAGGAGAACCTGATCCAGGAGGTGTTCCGCCGCCGTCTGGGCGAACTCAACCAGCGCCGCCTGGCGGCACTCACCCGCATCGAGGAAGAAGCACGAGCGCGCGGTGCGCGGATCAAGCCCTCGCAGGTGCTTGAGGCCTTCTTCGAGCCCTCGCTGGAGATGGCCACCGACCAGAGCCATGGCGGGCGTATCTTCATGCAACTGCTTGGGCGCACCTACACCGAACCCAATGCCTTCGTGCGCAAGTTCCTCGCTGCTGAATACGCCGACACGCTGGGCCGCTTTCTGGATGCGCTGTATGCCTCGTTGCCGGGGGTGCCGCGCGAGGAGATCCTGTGGCGCTTCCATTTCATGATGGGAGCGACCTCGTATGCGATCGCGGGCACCGATGCGCTGCAGCTTTTTGCCGGCAAGTTTGACGACGCGTACCCCACCCGCCTGATTCCGCGCCTGATGTCCTTCCTGCTCGGCGGCCTGCGCGCGCCCTTGCCATTTTTTGCGCACGGCCCGGGAACCTCGGTGCGTGCCGATGACTAACCAGAGGCGCAGGGTTCTGCAGCCTGCACACGGTTTTTGACCGAAGCCGGAGACGACGAACGATGAGCTCGCTGCTGCTTGTTTCCCTTCTTCCCCTGGCCGCTGCGCTCGCATACGCGCGCGCGCCGCTTACTGCCTGGCTCGCGGCGGGGTTGGCCTGGCTGCTGGCGATGGGCATCGCTGCGGGCTGGGGCTTCTGGCTGACGCTGCTGGCGATGGCGCTCTTCGCTGCGGCTCTGGGCGTGTTCCTGATCGAGGCGGTGCGCATCCAGTGGGTCACCGCGCCGGTGTTCGCCCTGTTCCGGCGCAGCCTGCCGACCATGTCGCAGACCGAGAAGGAGGCGCTTGAGGCCGGTACCGTGTGGTGGGAGGGCGAACTCTTCGCTGGCCGACCCGACTGGACCAAGCTGCAGGGCTATCCATGGCCGAAGCTCACCCCCGAAGAGCAGTCCTTCCTCGATGTCGAGACCTCCGAGCTGTGCCGCCTGACCCGGGACTGGGACTGCACCCAGCACGGCGACATGCCTGCCGAGGTCTGGCAGTACATCAAGTCCAAGGGCTTTCTCGGCATGATCATTCCCCGGGAATATGGCGGGAAGGGCTTCTCGGCCTATGCGCACTCCCAGGTAGTGACCAAGCTCTCCACCCGCTCCTCGGCGCCGGCGGTCACCGTGATGGTGCCCAACTCGCTCGGCCCGGCCGAGCTGCTGCTGCATTACGGCACGCCGGAGCAGAAGCAGCACTACCTGCCGCGCCTCGCGCGCGGTGAGGAGATCCCCGCCTTCGCGCTCACCAGTCCGTGGGCGGGCTCGGACGCTGCCGCCATCCCCGATGCCGGCGTAGTGTGCAGGGGCGAGTGGCAGGGCGAGGAGGTGCTCGGCATGCGCATCAACTTCGACAAGCGCTACATCACGCTCGCGCCGGTGTGCACCGTGTTCGGCCTCGCCTTCCACCTCTACGACCCGGAGCGGCTGCTCGGCGGTGACGAGGTGCTCGGCATCACCTGCGCACTGATCCCGCATGACCACCCCGGCGTCGACATCGGTCGTCGTCACTTCCCGCTCAATGCGGTGTGGATGAATGGTCCGGTGCGCGGCAGGGATGTGTTCGTGCCGCTCGACTTCATCATCGGCGGGCCGAAGATGGCCGGTCAGGGCTGGCGGATGCTGATGGAGTGCCTGGCCGCCGGGCGCAGCATCTCGCTGCCGGGCGCCAAAACCGGCATGCAGAAGATGACCGCGCGTGCGGTCGGCGCCTACGCCCGCGTGCGCTATCAGTTCAAGACCGCGATCGGCCGCTTCGAGGGCGTGGAAGAGGCGCTTGCCCGCATCGGCGCCAACACCTATCTGAGCGACGCCGCGCGCGTGATGACCGCGGGTGCGATCGACCTCGGCGAGAAGCCCTCGGTGGTGTCGGCGATCGTCAAGTACCACGTCACCGAGCGTGCCCGCCAGACGGTCAACGACGGCATGGACGTGATCGGCGGCAAGGGCATCTGCCTGGGGCCGCAGAACTTCCTCGGCCGCGCCTACCAGCAGATCCCGATCGGCATCACGGTGGAGGGCGCCAACATCCTCACCCGCAGCCTGATCCTGTTCGGCCAGGGCGCGATCCGCTGCCACCCCTATGTGCTCAGGGAGATGCACGCCGCCCGGGAGGGCGACCTGGTCGCCTTCGACAAGGCCTTGTGGGGCCATGTCGGCTTCGCCCTGTCGAACGCCGCGCGGGCGCTGGTCATGGGTCTCACCGGTTCGCACTTCGTCAGGGTGGCGCAAGGCGTAGCGCCGGACACGCGGCGCTACTACCAGCAGCTCACCCGCTTCTCAGCCGCCTTCGCCTTCCTCGCCGACCTCTCGATGAGCACCCTGGGGGGCACCCTCAAGCGCAAGGAAAAGCTCTCCGCGCGGCTGGGCGACATCCTGGCGCAGATGTATCTGGCCAGCGCCACGCTCAGGCGCTTCGAGGCTGAAGGCCGTCAGGCCGCCGATGTGCCGCTGATGCACTGGGCGATCCAGGACTGCATGTTCCGCATCCAGCAGGCTTTCGAGGGCGTGATCGACAACTTCCCCAACAGGCTCCTGGCCTTCGTGCTGCGCCACTTCGTCGTGTTCCCGCTCGGCCGGTCTTTTGTCATGCCCTCCGACAAGCTCGGCCACCAGGTCGCCGCGCTGCTGCTCGAACCCTCGCCGACGCGCGATCGCCTGACCGCGGATGTCTATCTGCCGCACGATGTCGAGGAGCCGGTCGGCGCGCTCGAGGCCGCGCTGGCCGCCACGATCGCCGCCGAGCCGGTCGAGGCCAGGCTCAGGGAGGCCCGCCGCCAGGGCCGCTTCGACCCGAAGAATCTGGCTACGGGCGATGTGGACGAGATCTGGGGCGTGGCTCTGCGCGCTGGCGTGATCAGCGCGCAGGACTATGCGCTGATCGAGCGCCGCAACACGCTGCGCGACAAGGTGATCCGCGTCGATGATTTCGCCTACGACTTCGGGCTCAAGTCGGTGATGCGCGAGTTGCAAGGCCAATCCCCGGCGCAGGGCAGGGTCGAGGGGGCCGCATGAGCCGGACCGTCTACATCGTCGATGGCGCGCGCACGCCCTTCCTGAAGGCGAGCGGCGCGCCCGGCCCCTTCACCGCGGCCGACCTCGCCACCGCGGCGGGCAGCGCGCTGCTGATGCGCCAGCCCTTCGCGCCCGCTGAACTCGACGAGGTCATCCTCGGCTGCGCCACGCCCTCGCCCGACGAGCTCAACATCGGTCGCGTGGTGGCGCTGCGCATGGGCTGTGGTGACGCCGTGCCGGGCTGGACGGTGATGCGCAACTGCGCCTCGGGCATGCAGGCGCTCGATTCCGCGATCGCCAACCTGCAGTGCGGCCGCAGCCAGCTCGTGCTAGCCGGCGGCGTGGATGCGCTCTCGCACGCGCCGCTGCTGTTGTCCGAGCCGATGGTGCGCTGGCTCGCCGGCTGGTACGCGGCGCGCGGCACCCGCGCCCGGCTGGCGATGCTGAAGACCTTCCGCCTCGGCCATCTCGCGCCGGTGATCGGCATCATGAAGGGCCTCACCGACCCGATCGTCGGTCAGCTGATGGGCCAGACCGCCGAGAATCTGGCGTGGAAGTTCGGCATCACGCGCGAGGACATGGACGCCTTCGCGCTCGAGAGCCACCGCCGCGCGTGCGCCGGCCAGGACGCCGGGCATTACGCCCACGAGATCGTCCCGCTGATTGATCGCGACGGCCGGGTGGTCGCGGCCGACGACGGCGTGCGGCGCGACTCGTCGCTGGCCAACCTGGCCAGGCTCAAGCCCTTCTTCGACAAGAAATACGGCCGCGTCACCGCGGGCAACAGCTCGCAGATCACCGATGGCGCCGCCTGGCTGGTGCTGGCCTCCGAGCAGGCGGTCGAGCGCCATGGGCTGCAGCCGCGCGCGCGCATCGTCGACAGCCAGTGGGCAGCGCTCGCTCCCGACCAGATGGGCCTGGGCCCGGTGCATGCGGCTATGCCGATCCTGCAGCGCCATGGCCTGGCGCCGGACGATCTCGACGCCTGGGAGCTCAACGAGGCTTTCGCCGCCCAGGTGATCGCCTGCCTGCGTGCCTTTGAGGACGATGACTATTGCCGCACGCACTTCGGCGTCGATGCGCCGGGTGCGCCGGATGGTGCGCGTCTCAATGTCGATGGCGGCGCGGTCGCGCTCGGTCATCCGGTGGGGGCGAGCGGGGCACGCATCGTGCTGCATCTGCTCGAAGTGCTGTGCCGCAAGGGTGGAGGGCGCGGGCTGGCGTCGATCTGCATCGGTGGTGGGCAGGGCGGGGCGATGCTGGTGGAGACGGTGTGATGAGCGCGAACATGCAACACGACTGGAAGCACTGGCGCCTGCGCCGCGAGGACAGCGGCCTGGCCTGGCTGGAGCTGGACAAGGCGGATGCGAGCGCGAACGTGCTCTCGTCCGAGGTCATGAGTGAATTCGCCAGCGTGCTCGACGTGCTCGACGCCGCGCCGCCGCGGGCGCTGGTGATCGCCTCGGCCAAGCCCGCGGGCTTCATCGCCGGCGCTGACATCGAGGAGTTCTCGCGGCTGGATTCGGTGCTCGCCGCGCGCAGGCTGGTCGAGAGCGGCTGGCTGCTGTTCAATCGCCTCGCCGCGCTGCGCTACCCGACGCTGGCCTTGATCCGTGGCCACTGCATGGGCGGTGGATTGGAACTCGCGCTCGCCTGTCGCCACCGACTCGTGGTCGACGAACCCGGCACCCGGCTCGCGCTGCCCGAGGTCAAGCTCGGGATCGTCCCCGGCTGGGGCGGCATGCTGCGCCTGCCCGAACTCATCGGCCCGGCTGCGGCGCTCAATCTGATGCTGACCGGCAAGGCGGTGGATGCGAAGAAGGCGAAGCGCCTCGGCCTCGCCGACGACTGCGTGCCGGCGAGGGTCATGGAATCGGCCGCGCGCATTCTGGCGCTGGCCGGCTCGGCGAAGAACCCCCTGCCGCTCAGGGTGCGCACACTGCGCTGGGCGCTGAATGGCCCGCTGCGCAAGCGGGTCGCCGACAGGGCGCGCGCCCAGGCCGCGCACAAGGTGAGCCGTACCAACTATCCGGCGCCCTTCGCGATCGTCGATATCTGGGAAAAATATGGTGGCAACGCGCTCGGGGTGCCGGCGGGCGATGCGTCCTCGCTCGACACGATCTTCAGCTCGCCTACCGCGCGCAACCTGGTGCGCGTCTTCCACCTGCAGGAACGCCTGAAGGCCTTCGGCAAGGACAGCGACTTCGCACCGCGCCATGTGCATGTGGTGGGCGCGGGCGTGATGGGCGGGGACATCGCCGCGGTGTGTGCGCTGCGCGGCATGAGGGTGACGCTGCAGGACCAGTCGGTCGAGCGCATTGCGCCTGCGATCGCGCGTGCCGCCAGACTCTTCGAACGCCGCCTCAAGGGCGACGCGAAGCAGGTGCGCTTCACCCTCGACCGCCTGATCCCCGACCCTCAGGGCCAGGGCGCGGCGCGCGCCGACCTGATCATCGAGGCGATCTCCGAAGACCTTGCGCTCAAGCGCACCCTGTTCGCCGAACTCGAGACGCGCGCCAGGCCCGACGCGGTGCTCGCCACCAACACCTCCAGCCTGCGCCTGGAAGACATCGCCAGCGCGTTGAAGGACCCGTCGCGCCTGGTCGGCATCCACTTCTTCAACCCGGTGCCGATGCTGCCGCTGGTCGAGGTGGTACGGGGTGAGATCACCGACGCTGAGATGCTGCGCCGCGCCACCGGCTTCGTGCGCCGCATCGACAAGCTGGCGCTGCCGGTCAGGAGCGCGCCCGGCTTCCTCGTCAACGCGGTGCTCGGCCCCTACATGCTCGAGGCCCTGCGCTGCGTCGAGGAGGGCATCGCAGCCGAGACGGTGGATGCCGCACTGGTCGCCTTCGGCATGCCGATGGGGCCGGTGGAACTGGTCGATACCGTGGGTCTGGACATCGCCGTTGCCGCGGGCAGGGCGCTTGCTGGCGAGGGGGTTGCGCCGCCGGCGCGACTGCTCAAGCTGGTCGGCGAAGGCAAGCTCGGGCGCAAGAGCGGCGAGGGCTATTACCGCTGGGTCGATGGCAAGGTGGTGAAGGGGGCGGGCGAGGGGGCCGGCGCGAGCGGGCACGCGGCGCTCCGGCGCAGGCTGCCCGCCCTGCGCCGACCGCAGGTGTTCCCGCCGATCCCCCCCGGCCTGGCCGAGCGCGTGCTCGCGCCCCTGCTGGCCGCCACCCAGCGTTGCGTGGCGCAGGGCGTGGTTGCCGACGCCGATCTGGCCGATGCCGGGGTGATCTTCGGCACCGGGTTTGCGCCGCATACCGGTGGGCCGCTGCATTACAGCGCCGGTTCCGTGCGCTGTACCTGAAGGATTTCGCACCCTGTCCGATGGTCTTCAGGGTCGGGCAGGCATGAACCCATACGCATTCATCAGGAGAGGCAAGTGAGCAAACTGATCATCCGCAAGGTCGCCGTACTCGGCGCTGGTGTCATGGGGGCGCAGATCGCCGCCCATTGCGCCAATGCCGACGTAGCGGTGATCCTGTTCGATCTGCCGGCCGGGGAGGGCTCGTCCAACGGGGTCGTCGACAAGGCGCTGGCCGGCATGACGAAGCTTGATCCCGCGCCCTTCGCTGCGAAGGACCGCGCGCAGCACGTCGAGGCCGCCAACTACGGCAGCGATCTCGCCCGCCTGGGCGAGTGCGACCTCGTCATCGAGGCGATCGCCGAGAAGATGACCTGGAAGCTCGAGCTCTACGCCAAGGTGGCGCCTCACCTAAAGCCCGGGGCGATCTTCGCCACCAACACCTCGGGCCTGTCGATCGAGGCGCTCGCGGCCGGCATGCCGGCCGAGCGCCGCAGCCAGTTCTGCGGCATCCACTTCTTCAACCCGCCGCGCTACATGCCGCTGGTCGAGCTGATTCCGACCGCCGCCACCGATCCGGCGCTGCTCGACGGTCTCGAGACCTGGCTGGTCACGCGCCTGGGCAAAAGCATCGTGCGCGCGAAGGACACGCCCAGCTTCGTCGCCAACCGCGTCGGCGTGTTCTCGATCCTGGCCGTGCTGCACCACACGCAGCGGCTCGGGCTCGCCTTCGACGAGGTGGACCTGCTCACCGGTCCGCGCATCGGCCGCCCCACGAGTGCGACCTTCCGCACCGCCGACGTGGTCGGGCTCGACACCCTGGTGCATGTGCTCGGCTCCATGCAGGCCACGCTCGCAAGCGGCGACCACGCTGATCCGTGGGCGGCGCATTTCCACGTCCCCGAGTGGCTGCAGACGCTGGTCGCCCGAGGGGCGCTCGGGCAGAAGACCCGGTGCGGCATCTACCGCAAGCAGGGCAGGCAGATCCAGGTGCTCGACCTGCACCTGCAGGACTACCGCGACAGCGGCGGCGAGGTTTTCCCGGAGATCGAGGAGATCCTCGGGCTGAAGAATCCGGCCGAGAAGTTCGCCCGGCTCGCCGCCCATCCGCATCCGCAGGCGCAGTTCCTGTGGTCGATCTTCCGCGACGTGTTCCACTACTGCGCGGTGCATCTGGGCGGGATCGCCGACAACGCGCGCGATCTCGATCTGGCGATGCGCTGGGGTTTCGGCTGGGCGCAGGGGCCGTTCGAGATCTGGCAGGCTGCGGGTTGGCAGGCCGTTGCCGGGATGATCCGCGACGACATCGCCCATGGCCGTACGATGGCGGACGTGCCGCTGCCGGCCTGGGTGTTCGAACGCGAGGGCGTGCACGCGCCGGCGGGCTCCTACAGTGCCGCACACGACAGCTTGAAGCCGCGCACCGCGCTGCCGGTGTACCAGCGTCAGCTTTACCCCGAGCGCGTGTTCGGCGAGGCGCCGGATGACCGCGGCGAGACGCTGTGGGAGAACGCCGGGGTGCGCCTGTGGCGGCGTGCCGACCGGGACGCGCGCATCGGCATCGTGTCGATCACCTCCAGGATGCACGCGATCGGCGACGAGGTCATGGACGGCATGCTGGAGGCGATCGCGCGCGCAGAGATGGAGCTCGACGGTCTGGTGATCTGGCAGCCGGCGCCGTTTGCGGTGGGGGCCAACCTGCATCAGGTGGCCGAGGCGTGCCGCGCCGGGCAGTTCGCGCTGCTCGACACGATGGTGGCCCGCTTCCAGCGTACCGCGATGGCGATCAAACACGCACAGGTGCCGGTGGTGGCTGCGGTGCAGGGCATGGCGCTGGGGGGTGGCTGCGAGTTCGCGATGCACGCGGCGCACCGCGTGTTCGCGCTCGAGAGCTACGTGGGGCTGGTGGAGGCGGGCGTGGGCCTGATTCCGGCCGGCGGCGGCAGCAAGGAGTTCGCGTTGCAGGCGCATGTGCTTGCGCAGCGGGCTGCCGGCGGCGACGTGTTCCCCTACATCCAGAACGCGTTCCAGACCATCGCCATGGCGACCGTGGCCAAGAGTGCGCTCGAGGCCGTGCAACTCGGCTTCGGCCGTGCGGGCGACGACGTCGTGTTCAACGCCCACGAGATCCTCCACGCTGCGATCGCGCGCGCAAGGGCGATGGCCGAGTCGGCCTGGCGGCCGGCGCTGGTCAATCCACAGGTGGTGGTGGCGGGGCGCAACGGCATCGCAACCTGCGAGATGCTGCTCGTGAACATGGCCGAGGGCGGCTTCATCTCGGGGCACGACTATCGCGTGGCGAAAGCCGCGGCGACCGCCCTGTGCGGTGGTGAAGTCGATACCAACCGCCGGGTGAGCGAGCAGTGGATCCTCGACGTCGAGCGTGCCCAGTTCGTCGAACTGTTGAAGACGGAGAAGACCCAGCAGCGTATCGCCCACATGCTCGAAACCGGCAAGCCCCTGCGTAATTGACGATCACCGAGTGATGGCTACGGACCGAGGAAGACAAGCATGAGCAAACAGATTCAGGACGCGTACATCGTCGCCGCGGTGCGCACCCCGGTGGCCAGGCGCAACGGCGCCTTCCGCCACGTGCGCCCCGACGACCTGCTGGCCAAGGTGCTGCGCGACGTGGTCGCCAGAGTGCCCAATCTCGACGCCCACGAGATCGGCGATGTCATCACCGGCTGCGCGATGCCGGAGGCCGAGCAGGGCATGAATGTGGCGCGCATCGGCCTGCTGCTGGCCGGCCTGCCCGAGGGCGTGCCAGGCATCACGATCAACCGCTTCTGCGCCTCGGGCCTGCAGGCGGTGGCCGATGCCGCCAACCGCATCCGCCTGGGCGAGGCCGAGGTGATGATCGCCGCCGGCACCGAGAGCATGAGCGCGATGCCGCAGATCATGGGCAACAAGCTCAGCCTGAACCCGGAGATCTTCGCCCGTGCCGAAAACCTGGCGATCGCCTATGGCATGGGCCTGACGGCCGAGAAGGTCGCGCAGCAGTGGGCGGTGAGTCGTGAGGACCAGGATGCGTTCGCGCTCGAATCGCACCGGCGCGCGTGCGCGGCGATCGCCAGCGGCCTGTTCGCGGACGAGATCCTGCCCTACGCGGTGAAGTCGTACGCGCCGGGTGCCGACGGCGTGGTGCGCATCACCGAGCGCATGCTCGAACACGACGAGGGCCCGCGCCAGGACGCGGCCGCCGACGGGCTGGCCAAGCTCAGGCCGGTCTTTGCCGTACGTGGCTCGGTCACCGCCGGCAACAGCTCGCAGATGTCCGACGGCGCGGCGGCCGTGCTGCTGATGAGCGAGGCCGCCCTCAGGCGCTATGACTTGCGACCGATCGCGCGCTTTGCCAGCTACGCGGTGGCCGGCGTGCCACCGCAGGTGATGGGCATCGGTCCGGTCGAGGCCATTCCGCTTGCGCTCAAGCGGGCGGGGCTGCAGCTTGCCGACATCGGCTGGACCGAGCTCAACGAGGCGTTCGCCGCCCAGGCGCTGGCGGTGATGCGTCAGCTCGAGATGGACCCGGGCAAGGTCAATCCGCTCGGCGGCGCGATCGCGCTCGGCCATCCGCTCGGTGCCACCGGCGCGATCCGCACCGCGACGCTGATGGCGGCGATGCAGCGCGATCCTGCGCTGCGCTACGGCATGATCAGCATGTGTATCGGCACCGGGATGGGAGCTGCGGGGGTGTTCGAGCGCGTGTGATGCTGCCTCCCGTCGCTCGCTCGGTAGTGGTGAGGCGACGGGCGGGGGACTTGTTTACCTTGCGGCGTGATTGGGTGGTAACTATCTCTTATAATCTCGACGTTTATAGGCGCGAGACCGGTCCATCGTCGGTGGGTCGAGGGGTCTGCAGGCGGCTTCACCCTGGTCTCGTTCACTCCCACCAGTCTTTGGGCGAGAGGCGCATGATAAGAATCAAACGCGGTCTGGACCTGCCCATCACCGGCGCTCCGGAACAGCGCATCCAGGCCGGACGGCCGGTGCGCAGCGTGGCCGTCATCGGGTTCGACTATCACGGCATGAAGCCGACGATGGCGGTCCAGGTCGGCGACCGGGTCAAGCTCGGGCAGGTCCTTTTTTCTGACAAGAAGACGCCGGGCGTCGTATTCACCGCACCCGGTGCCGGTACGGTCAGTGCCATCCATCGCGGCGAGCAGCGTCTGCTGCAGTCGGTGGTGATCGACCTCGAGGGCGATGAGGCCGTCGAGTTTGCGCGCTACGGCGATGCCGAGCTCGATCGCCTCGACGACCAGCAGGTTCGTTCCAACCTGATCGATTCCGGTTTATGGACCGCGCTGCGCACGCGCCCCTTCAGCAAGGTGCCAGCGGTCGACGCGCGTCCGCACTCGATCTTCGTGACCGCGATCGACACCCATCCGCTGGCGGTCGATCCGGTGGTGGTCATCTCCGAGCACAAGGAAGACTTCGCCCGCGGCCTGCGCGTGCTCGCGCGGATCGCGCCGGTGGTGGTCTGTCATGCGGACGGCACCCAGATGCCCGGCGCAGGACTGGCCAAGGTGCGCGCCGAAACCTTCGCGGGGCCGCATCCGGCCGGTCTCGCGGGCACGCATATCCATTTTCTCGACCCGGTGCACGCCGACAAGTCGGTGTGGTCGCTCAACTACCAGGACCTGATCGCGATCGGCAAGCTGTTCTCGACCGGGCGGTTGTGGGCCGAACGGGTGGTGTCGATCGCCGGGCCGATGGTCGATAAGCCGCGCCTTGTGCGCGCCCGCCTGGGGGCCAGCCTAGACGAACTCACCGCGGGCGAGCTCAAGGTGGGCAGGAAGGTGCGGGTGATTTCAGGCTCGGTGTTCGGGGGCCGCAGCGCACGCGGGGCCTGTGCCTTTCTCGGTCGCTACCACCTGCAGGTCTCGTGCCTGGAAGAGGGGACCGAACGCGAGATGCTGCACTACCTGCGTGCCGGCACCGACAAACACTCGGTGCTGCCGCTCTACGTCTCCAGGCTCACGCCCGGCAAGCTGTTCAATTTCACCACCTCCACCAACGGCAGTCCGCGCGCGATGGTGCCTATCGGCAACTACGAGGAGGTGATGCCGCTCGACATCCTGCCCACGCAGCTGCTGCGCGCGCTGATCGTCTGCGACACCGAGATGGCGCAGAAGCTGGGCTGCCTCGAGCTGGATGAGGAAGATCTGGCGCTATGCACCTACGTATGCGCTGGCAAGTACGAATACGGTCCCATCCTGCGGGATAACCTCGCACGCATCGAGAAGGAGGGTTGAGCATGGGTCTGCGCTCCTGGCTCGACAGCATCGAGCATCATTTCGAAAAGGGTGGCAGGTACGAGAAGTTCTACGCCTTGTACGAAGCCATCGACACCGGTCTGTTCAAGCCTGCCAGTGTCACCCGCAGCACCGCCCACGTGCGTGACGGTCTCGACCTCAAGCGCATGATGATCACGGTGTGGCTGTGCACCTTCCCGGCGATGTTCTTCGGCATGTGGAACGTCGGCTACCAGGCCAACACCCTCCTCGCCGGCAACGCCGAGCTGATGGCGGCGCAGGACGGCTGGCGCATCGCGCTCACCAGCGCGCTGGCGGGGCTGGATCCAGCCAGCGTATGGGCCAACTTCCTGCATGGGGCGACCTATTTCCTGCCGATCTACCTGACGACTTTCATCGTCGGCGGCTTCTGGGAAGTGCTGTTCGCGTCGATCCGCAAGCACGAGGTCAACGAGGGCTTCTTCGTCACCTCGGTGCTGTTCGCGCTGACGCTGCCGCCCGACATCCCGCTCTGGCAGGTTGCGCTGGGCATCAGCTTCGGCGTGGTGGTGGCCAAGGAAGTGTTCGGCGGCACCGGCAAGAACTTCCTCAACCCGGCGCTGGCTGGCCGCGCCTTCCTGTACTTCGCCTACCCGGCGCAGATCTCCGGCGACGCGGTGTGGACCGCGGTCGATGGCTACACCGGCGCGACCATGCTGTCGCTCGGCGCTGCGGGCGGCATCGAGGCGGTGGTTGGCAACGGCATCGACTGGATGAATGCCTTCCTCGGTACGGTCCATGGCTCGATCGGTGAGACCAGCACGCTCGCCATCCTCATCGGCGGCGTGGTGCTGCTGGTGATGAAGATCGCGTCGTGGCGGATCGTCACCGGGGTGTTCCTCGGCATGGTGGGCTCCAGCCTGCTGTTCAACGCGATCGGCTCCGACACCAACCCGATGTTTGCCGTCCCCTGGTACTGGCACCTGGTGATGGGCGGCTTCGCCTTCGGCATGATCTTCATGGCCACCGATCCGGTTTCGGCATCGATGACCAACACCGGCAAGTGGATCTTCGGCGCGCTCGTCGGCCTGATGACCGTGCTGGTGCGCGTGGTGAACCCGGCCTTCCCCGAGGGCATCATGCTCGCCATCCTGTTCGCCAACCTGTGTGCGCCGCTGATCGACCACTTCGTGATCGCGGCCAACATCAAGCGGAGGCTCGCGCGCCATGTCTAAGAAAGAATCGACCAGCCGCACGCTGCTGGTGGCGCTGGCCGTCAGCCTCGTCAGCTCGGTGTTCGTCGCCGGTGCAGCGGTGTCGCTCAAGCCGGTGCAGATCGAGAACCGCCAGCTCGACAAGCAGCGCAGCATCCTGTCCATCGCGGGCCTTGGCGAAGGTCGCCTGTCGGCGCGCGAGGTCAAGGACCTGTTCGGCAGCCGGATCAGTGCCAAGGTGGTGGATCTGGAAACGGGCGAATTCACCGACGCGCATGATCCGGCGATCTTCGATCCGCTCAAGGCCGCGCGCGATCCGGCACTGTCCGATGCCCTGCCGGGCGAGCAGGACATCGCGCTCATCAAGCGTCGCGAACGCTTCACCACGGTGTACATGGTGGAGAAGGACGGTGCGCTCGAGACCCTGATCCTGCCGATCCGCGGCTACGGCCTGTGGTCCACGCTGCACGGCTTCATGGCGGTGAAGGGCGACCTCAACACCGTGGTCGGCATGGGTTTCTACCAGCACGCCGAGACGCCTGGCCTGGGCGGTGAGGTGGACAATCCGAACTGGAAGGCGCTGTGGCCGGGCAAGGCCTTGTTCGACGACGCTGGCAAGCCGGCGATCCGCATCGTCAAGGGCGGCGTCGATCCGGCCAGTCCGGACGCCCGGCACCAGGTCGACGCGCTGGCCGGCGCCACGCTGACCAGCAACGGGGTCGACCGCCTGATCCAATTCTGGCTCGGTGAGCAGGGCTTCGGTCCGCTGCTCGCCAGGCTGCGCACCCAGGGGGCTTGAAAATGGCTAAACCGACCGTCAAGGAAGTCCTGTTCAATCCGGTGTTCGCCAACAACCCGATCGGCCTGCAGATCCTCGGCATCTGCTCGGCGCTCGCGGTGACGTCGAATCTGCAGACCGCGCTGGTGATGTCGATCGCGCTGACGCTGGTGACCGGCTTCTCCAACCTGTTCATCTCGATGATCCGCAACCAGATCCCGAGCTCGATCCGCATGATCGTGCAGATGGTGATCATCGCCTCGCTGGTCATCGTCGTCGATCAGATCCTCAAGGCCTACGCCTACGGGCTCTCCAAGCAGCTCTCGGTCTTCGTCGGCCTGATCATCACCAACTGCATCGTCATGGGGCGTGCGGAGGCCTTTGCGATGCAGAACCCGCCGCTGCTGTCGTTCTGGGACGGCATCGGCAACGGCCTCGGCTACAGCGTGGTGCTGCTCACGCTGGGGGTGATCCGCGAGCTGTTCGGCGCAGGCAAACTGTTCGGCGTCGAGATCATCGCGCTCGCCAAGGACGGGGGCTGGTACATCCCCAACGGCCTGCTGCTGCTGCCGCCGTCGGCGTTCTTCCTGATCGGCCTGCTGATCTGGGCGCTGCGCACCTGGAAGAAGGATCAGGTTGAGAAGCCGGCCTTCCGCATGGCGCCGCAGGTCGTGGAAAAGGAGGCTTATTGAAATGGAACACTATCTGAGCCTCTTCGTGCGGGCCGTGTTCATCGAGAACATGGCGCTCGCCTTCTTCCTCGGGATGTGCACCTTCATCGCCATCTCGAAGAAGGTGGAGACCGCGATCGGCCTGGGCATTGCAGTGGTGGTCGTACAGACCATCACCGTTCCAGCCAACAACCTGATCTACACCTACCTGCTGCGTGATGGTGCGCTGGCGTGGGCGGGGCTGCCGGACGTGGATCTGTCCTTCCTCGGCCTCCTGTCCTACATCGGTGTGATCGCCGCGATCGTGCAGATCCTCGAGATGTTGCTCGACAAGTACGTGCCCAGCCTCTACAACGCGCTCGGCGTCTTCCTGCCGCTGATCACGGTGAACTGCGCGATCATGGCCGGCTCGCTGTTCATGGTCGAACGCGACTACAACCTTGCCGAAAGCACGGTGTACGGCATCGGTTCCGGTGCTTCGTGGGCGCTGGCGATCGCGCTGCTCGCCGGCATCCGCGAGAAGCTCAAGTACAGCGACGTGCCCGAGGGTCTGCAGGGGCTGGGGATCACCTTCATCACCATCGGCCTGATGTCGCTCGGCTTCATGTCCTTCTCGGGCGTGCAGCTTTAAGGAGACCGTGAAACGATGAATACCGAAATCATTCTGGGCATCGGGATGTTCACCGCCATCGTGCTTGCGCTGGCCGTGTTCATCATCGCCGCCCGCTCGAAGCTGGTGTCGTCGGGCGACGTCACCATCGACATCAACGGCGAGAAGAAGATCACCGTGCCGGCCGGCGGCAAGCTGCTGCAGACCCTGGCCGAAAGCGGCCTCTTCCTGCCCTCGGCCTGTGGCGGCGGCGGCACCTGCGCGCAGTGCAGGTGCATCGTCAAGGAAGGCGGGGGTTCGATGCTGCCCACCGAGGAGTCGCACTTCACCAAGCGTGACGCCAAGGAAGGCTGGCGCCTGTCGTGCCAGACGCCGGTCAAGCAGGACATGAAGGTCGAGGTCCCGGAAGAGGTCTTCGGCGTCAAGAAATGGGAATGCACCGTCGAGTCCAACCCCAACGTCGCCACCTTCATCAAGGAGCTCACGCTGCGCCTGCCCGAAGGCGAGGATGTCCACTTCCGCGCGGGCGGCTATGTGCAGCTCGAGTGCCCGTCGCACGTGGTGAACTACAAGGACTTCGACATCCAGGACGAATACCGCGGCGACTGGGACAAGTTCAACATGTGGCGCTTCGTGTCCAAGGTCGATGAGACCACGATCCGCGCCTATTCGATGGCGAACTACCCGGGCGAGAAGGGCGTGGTGAAGTTCAACATCCGCGTCGCCTCGCCCCCGCCGGGCAGGGACGACATTCCGCCGGGCAAGATGTCGTCCTGGGTGTTCAACCTCAAGGAGGGCGACAAGGTCACGGTGTATGGCCCGTTCGGTGAGTTCTTCGCGCGCGAGACCGACAACGAGATGGTCTTCGTTGGCGGTGGTGCGGGCATGGCGCCGATGCGTTCGCACATCTTCGATCAGCTGAAGCGCTTGCACAGCAAGCGCAAGATCACCTTCTGGTATGGCGCACGCTCGATGCGCGAGGCCTTCTACGTCGAGGAGTTCGACCGGCTCGCCAAGGAGAATCCGAACTTCACCTGGCATCTGGCGCTGTCCGATCCGCTGCCCGAGGACAACTGGACCGGTTACACCGGCTTCATCCACAACGTGCTGTACGAGAACTACCTCAAGGACCACCCGGCACCGGAGGATTGCGAGTTCTACATGTGCGGCCCCCCGATGATGAACTCCGCGGTGATCAAGACCCTGCTGGATCTCGGTGTCGAGCGCGAGAACATCATGCTCGACGACTTCGGCGGCTGAGGCCGTCCGCGAGTCGCGCATGCGGGGCTCGTCCCCGCCGTCGCCGGACCTGCAGAGACCCGCATCGCGCCGGTAGCCGGCGGATGCGGGTTTTTTCACGCTGCCCTCGCGGCTGCTGTGGGCGGTCAGCGGCAGAGCGCTGGGGCCGCGTGGCCGGACGTGTGCCGTGGCGGCCGGGTACAATGCCGGCTTTAGGCATCCGGAGGTACTCATCCATGGCTCGTCAGATCATCTCCACCCCCAACGCGCCCGCCGCAATCGGTCCGTATTCGCAGGCGGTCAAGGTCGGCAATCAGGTCTTCCTGTCCGGCCAGATCGGTCTTGACCCCGCCTCCATGGAAATGGTGGATGGCGTCGAAGCGCAGGCCCGGCAGGTGTTCGCCAACCTCAGGGCAGTGGCCGAGGCGGCCGGCGGTTCGCTCGGCGACGCGGTCAAGCTCACCATCTACCTGACCGACCTCGCCCACTTCGGCGCGGTCAACGAGATCATGAAGTCCTGCTTCGCTGAGCCCTTCCCGGCGCGGGCCACCGTGGGCGTGCGCGAGCTGCCGCGCGGCGCGCTGGTCGAGGCTGACCTGGTGCTGGTCCTCGACTGAACCTTGTCCAGGGCTGTGGGGGCTGTTGAATTGCCGCAGGGCTGGGCCGGGGTCGGACAGCAGCTTGCCGGCCGGCTCGCGAAGCTGGATCTGCACGGCCCGCGCGACCTGTTGCTGCACCTGCCGCTGCGCTACGAGGACGAGACGCGGGTGACGCCGATTACCCTCACCCGCCCTGGCTTCCCTGCGCAGGTCGAGGGCGAGGTGCTGTCGGCCGAGGTCACCCTGCGCCCCCGGCGCCAGCTCGTGGTGAGGGTGGGGGACGGCAGCGGGACGCTGGTGGCACGCTGGCTCAATTTCTACTCCTCGCAGCAAAAGCAGCTGGCCACCGGTCGCCGGGTGCGGCTGTTCGGAGAGGTGCGGGGCGGTTTTTTTGGCGACGAGATGGTGCACCCGCGTGTGCGCAGCGTGGTCGCGGGCGAGCCGCTGCCCGAGGCGCTGACCCCGGTGTATCCGACCACCGCCGGCGTGGGGCAGGCGACGCTGCGCAAGTTGGTCGATCGTGCGCTGCAGACCGAGGCGCTCGACGAGTTGTTGCCTGCCGACTGGCTGCGGCGTCTCGCGCTGCCCGGTTTCGCCGAATCCCTGCGTGCCCTGCACCATCCCGCAGCCGACGCCGACCCGGTCGCGCTCGAGCAGCGGACGCATCCTGCGTGGCGGCGGATGAAATTCGAGGAATTGCTGGTCCAGCAGCTGTCGCTGCGCCGCGCCTATCTGGCGCGCAGGGCGCGTGCCGCGGTCGCGCTGCCCGCACTCAATCAGCTCACCACGACCCTGCTCGCCAGCCTGCCATTCCGGCCCACCCGCGCCCAGCTGCGTACCCAGGCCGAGATCGCGGGCGATCTCGCCGCCCCCCACCCGATGCAGCGCCTGTTGCAGGGGGACGTGGGTTCGGGCAAGACCCTGGTCGCCGCACTGGCGATGCTTCAGGCGGTGGAAAACGGCTGGCAGGCAGCGATGATGGCACCGACCGAGATCCTCGCCGAGCAGCACTGGAAGAAGCTCTCCGCCTGGCTGGCGCCGCTCGGGCTTGAGGTCGCGTGGCTGTCGGGCAGCCGCAAGAAGCGCGCACGCGAGGCGGAGCTGGCTCGCCTGGCGAGTGGCGAGCTGTTGCTCGCGGTGGGCACGCATGCGCTGATCGAGGACCCGGTGACCCTGCCGCGCCTGGCGCTGGCAGTGGTCGACGAGCAGCACCGCTTCGGCGTGCGCCAGCGCCTCGCCCTGCGCGAGAAGGGCAACGAGGCCCGGCGCCCGCACATGCTGATGATGTCGGCAACGCCGATCCCGCGCACGCTGGCGATGACCCATTACGCCGACCTCGACGTGTCGGTGCTCGATGAGCTGCCGCCCGGGCGCACGCCGATCCGCACCCGGCTGGTGTCGGATGTGCGCCGCGACCAGGTCGTCGCCCGTCTGCGTGCCGCCTGCCAAAGCGGCCGCCAGGCCTACTGGGTGTGCCCGCTGATCGAGGAGTCCGAGGCCCTGCAGCTGCAGACCGCGCAGGACACCTTTGCCGCCCTGGCCGAGGCGCTGCCCGAACTGCGCGTCGGCCTGGTCCACGGCCGGCTCAGGAACGACGAGAAGTCCGCCACCATGGCGGCCTTCGCGGCGGGTGAGCTCGATGTGCTGGTGTCGACCACCGTGATCGAGGTCGGCGTGGATGTGCCCAACGCCAGCCTGATGGTGATCGAGCATGCCGAACGCTTCGGGCTCGCGCAGCTGCACCAGCTGCGCGGGCGGGTCGGGCGCGGCACCGCCGAGTCCGAGTGCATCCTGATCTACGCTCAGCCCCTGTCCCAGACCGGGCGCGCGCGGCTCAAGGTCATCTTCGAAAACACCGATGGCTTCGCGATCGCACGTGAAGACCTGCAGCTGCGCGGCCCGGGCGAGTTCGTCGGCGCCCGCCAGAGCGGCGTGCCGCTGCTGCGCTATGCTGACCTCGATCGCGATGCCGATCTGATCGAGCCCGCTCGCGAACTGGCCGAGGCCTTGCTGGCGCACGACCCGGCGCAGGCTCAGGCCCTGATGGCGCGCTGGCTGGGGGGGCGTGAGGCCCTGCTGCGCGCATGAGCCCAGACCTGCCCGATCACGCTTGCGCAGGCCAGCGCCAGCCCTCGCCGACCCAGACCCGCGCGTTCCGGCTAGCGCGCAGGTGATTCCATCGAACCCGGCCCCTTCCCCATGCGTCCGCTCATCGCCTTCCCTCTCCATTGCGGCCCGCGCCACGAAACCTGGCGCGCGCATCCACCGCGTGCCGCCATGCCTGCCGGGTTGCGGCCCTGGCTGCGCGACGCCGGCTCGCTCACCGCGCGCATCCGTGCGCGCTGCGATCGCTTTGCCGTGCAGGTGGCAGGCCAGCGGCTGGCTGCGGTGCATCGCGACGAGGTGCTGCTGCTCGGACTGCGTCCCGGAGAGCGTGCGTGGGTGCGCGAGGTGTTGCTGGTGGCCGATGGCCGCCCGGTGGTGTTCGCGCGCTCCGTACTGCCGCGGCGCAATGTGCGCGGGGCCTGGAACCTCTTTCACGGCATCGGTTCGCGCCCGCTTGGCCAGGCGCTGTTCTCCGATCCGGCGATCAGCCGCCTGCCGCTGGCCTGCCGGCGTCTGGACGGACGCGATGCACGGTATCATCGTGCCCAGGCGGCGCTGTCCCGTCATGCGCCTGCGCAACCCCTGCCGCGTACCCTGTGGGCGCGGCGTTCGGTCTTCCTGCTGCGCGGCAGCGCGCTGATGGTGAGCGAAACCTTCCTGCCCGAGATCCTGGAGCTGCGCCGATGACGTCCGGCATGAGCCTGAACGACAAGTTGCCCCACTACATCCGCCTGATGCGGATCGACAAGCCCATCGGCACCCTGCTGCTGCTGTGGCCCACGCTGTGGGCGCTGTGGGTGGCCGCCGGGGGCTGGCCGCCGCTGCACATCCTGGTGATCTTCGTGATTGGCACCTTTCTGATGCGCTCGGCCGGCTGCGTGATCAACGATTACGCGGATCGTGACATCGATGGCCATGTCGAGCGCACGATGAACCGCCCGCTCGCCACCGGCGCGGTCAGCGCGCGCGAGGCGCTGTGGCTGGCCGGCGGCCTCGCGCTGGCTGCCTTCCTCCTCGTGCTGCCGCTCGATCCGCTGGTGATCTGGCTGTCGATTCCGGCGCTCTTCCTCGCGGCCAGCTACCCGTTCACCAAGCGCTTCTTCGCGGTCCCGCAGGCCTACCTCGGGCTCGCGTTCGGCTTCTCGATCCCGATGGGCTTCGCCGCGGTGCAGGGCGAGGTGCCGGCGCTGGCCTGGCTGATGCTGATCGCCAACGCGCTGTGGACGATTGCCTACGACACCGAATATGCGATGGTCGACCGCCCGGACGATCTCAAGATCGGCATCAAGACTTCGGCGATCACCTTCGGCCGCGGCGACGTCGCTGCGGTCATGCTGTGCTACGCAGCGGCGATCGGCCTGCTCGGCTGGTGCGGTGCGCTGATGGGCGCCGGGGTGGTGTTCTACCTCGGGCTTGCGGCGGCGGCGGGCATCGCCGGGTACCACTACACGCTGATCCGTGCGCGCGAACGTGCCGACTGTTTCAAGGCCTTCCGCCACAACAACTGGTTCGGTGCCGTCGTGTTCGCGGGGATCTTCGTCGATCACCTGCTGCGTGCGGCCTGATCGGCGCGAGCCCGCAGATGCCGCAGCGGCCCGCATCGCACATTCCCGAGTCGTCCTTCCGGATTCTTCCATGCACTTCATGACCGCCCTCCGGGCTGCCTGGCAGCAGCGCGACAGCCTGCTCTGCGTCGGCCTCGACCCCGATCCCGCAAAGTTTCCTGCCCACCTCCAGAGCCGGCCCGACGCCATCTTCGAATTCTGCAAAGCCATCGTCGACGCCACCGCCGACCTGGTGTGCTGCTTCAAGCCGCAGATCGCCTACTTCGCTGCCCACCGCGCCGAAGATCAGCTCGAGGCGCTGATCGCGCACATCCACGCCGTTCATGCCGACACGCCCGTGATCCTCGACGCCAAGCGTGGCGACATCGGCAGCACCGCCGAGCAGTACGCCATCGAAGCCTTCGAGCGCTTCAGGGCCGACGCGATCACGGTCAATCCCTACATGGGCCGCGACTCGATCGAGCCCTACCTCGCCTGGCCGGACAAGGGCGTCATCCTGCTCTGCCGCACCTCCAACCCGGGCGGCTCGGACCTGCAGTTCCTCGAGGTCGACACGCCCAAGGGGCGGATGAAGCTCTATGAGCATGTCGCGCGCACCGTGGCCGAGGACTGGAACGCCAGCGGCAATTGTGGCCTGGTGGTCGGCGCCACCTTCCCGGCCGAGATCGCGCGCGTGCGCGCGCTCACCGGCGACATGCCGCTGCTGGTGCCCGGCATCGGTGCCCAGGGTGGCGACATCGCCGCGACGCTGGCGGCCGGCCGCACTGCCACAGGCACCGGCCTGATGATCAACTCCTCGCGCGCCGTGCTGTATGCGGGCAAGGGCGAGGATTTCGCCGCGGCTGCGCGCGAGGTGGCGCGCGCGACGCGCGACGCGATCAACGCACACCGCTGAGCGCGCCCGCGCCCGGCCCCGGCAGCGTGCTGGCGCCCGGCCACAAGCACCCATCAATGAGGCCTCAATGAAATACGATGACCTGCGCGACTTCATCTCCCAACTCGAAGCCCGCGGCGAACTGAAGCGCATCACCGTCCCGGTCGACACCCATCTCGAGATGACCGAGATCGCCGACCGCGTGCTGCGTGCGGGCGGCCCGGCGCTGCTGTTCGAGAAGCCGGTGACGAAGGGCGTGGCGCAGGCGATCCCGGTGCTCGCCAACCTCTTCGGCACCCCGCAGCGGGTGGCGATGGGCATGGGCGAGGACGTCGCCGACGGCAACTGGAGCACGCCGCTGCGCGAGGTCGGCAAGCTGCTCGCCTACCTCAAGGAACCCGAGCCGCCCAAGGGCCTGAAGGACGCCTGGGAAAAGCTGCCGGTGTTGAAGCAGGTGCTCAACATGGCGCCCAAGGAGGTCCGTTCCGCGTCCTGCCAGCAGGTGGTGTGGCAGGGCGATGAGGTGGATCTGGCCCGGCTGCCGATCCAGCACTGCTGGCCGGGTGATGCCGCGCCGCTGATCACCTGGGGTCTGGTGGTGACGCGCGGGCCGCACAAGAAGCGCCAGAACCTGGGCATCTACCGCCAGCAGGTGATCGGGCGCAATCGAGTGATCATGCGCTGGCTGGCGCACCGCGGCGGGGCGATCGACTTCCTCGAGCACCAGCGCGCCCATCCGGGTGAGCCCTTCCCGGTCTCGGTGGTGCTGGGCTGCGACCCGGCGACCATCCTCGGTGCGGTGACGCCGGTGCCGGATTCGATCTCCGAGTACCAGTTCGCCGGCCTGCTGCGCGGGGCCAAGACCGAGCTGGTGAAGTGCCTCGGCAGCGACCTGCAGGTGCCGGCCTCGGCCGAGATCGTGCTCGAAGGTGCGATCCACCCCGATGACATGGCGCCCGAGGGGCCGTATGGCGACCACACCGGCTACTACAACGAGGTCTCGGACTTTCCGGTGTTCACCATCGAACGCATCACGATGCGTCGCAACCCGATCTACCACAGCACCTACACCGGCAAGCCGCCCGATGAGCCGGCGATGCTGGGCGTGGCGCTCAACGAGGTGTTCGTGCCGCTGCTGCAGAAGCAGTTCCCCGAGATCGTTGACTTCTACCTGCCGCCGGAGGGCTGCTCCTACCGCCTGGCGGTGGTCAGCATCAGGAAGCAGTATCCGGGCCACGCCAAGCGGGTGATGTTCGGCATCTGGAGCTTCCTGCGCCAGTTCATGTACACCAAGTTCATCATCGTGGTGGATGAGGACGTGAACATCCGCGACTGGAAGGAGGTGATCTGGGCGCTCACCACGCGCATGGACGCCACCCGCGACACCACCCTGGTCGACCACACTCCGATCGACTACCTCGACTTCGCCAGCCCGGTCGCCGGCCTGGGCAGCAAGATGGGGCTGGATGCGACCAACAAGTGGCCGGGCGAGACCCAGCGCGAATGGGGCACGCCGATCGTCATGGATGCGGCAGTGAAGGCGAAGGTTGATTCGATGTGGGATGAACTGGGGCTATAGCCGTTGTTGCGCTGCAAGCGAACGCGCGGCGGGGTCCGGGGTCGAAGCCCAGGTCATGCGTTGCGGCGTCTCCCGGCGCAGGCGTCATCTTGAGGAGAGTCGATGAGCACGTCCTATCCCGCCCCGCTCGAGGTCGGTCAGCCGTCCGAGAACATGGTCACGGTCACCCACTTGGTCTATGCGCTGCACGCCTTTGCAGTGTTTTCGGCGGTGGTCGGCTCGGCGACGATCATCTTCAGCTTTGTCGCCAGCCTGCCCTCGATCGCCGCGGTGATCCTGAACTACTGGAACCAGGCCGCGGTGCGCGGCACCTGGCTGGAGAGTCATTTTCGCTGGCAGATCCGCACGTTCTGGTTTGCGGTGATGTGGATCGCGGTGTCCGTGCTGATGGCGCTGACGCTCATCGGTGTGCCGCTTGCCCTTGGCGCGCTGCTGCTCGCCAGCCTGTGGATCCTGTACCGGGTGGTGCGCGGTTGGTGGGTGCTGATCCAGCGCCGGCCCCTGCCCATGCCTGCAGCCTGACGCATTCAGCCCGACGCGCTCAGCGGGCGCCGGCCCACAGCCACTCGATCAGGGCATCCTGCGCTGCGCCGCTGTGCGCGGCCTCGGGGTGGTTGACCATCATGACCAAGGCGTGGCGGCGGCCCTGACGGTCGAGCAGGTAGCCGGCCATCGCCCGCACGCCGTTCAGCGTACCGGTCTTGATGTGCGCATGGCCGCTCGCCGGGCTGTTGTGCAGCCTGCCGCGCGCGGTGCCGTCGAGGCCTGCGACCGGCAGTGCGGCGATGTACTCCGGCATCCACGGCCGCTGCCAGGCGGTCAGCAGCAGGGCGCCCAGGCTGCTGGCCCGGATGCGCTCGATACGGGACAGACCCGAGCCGTTCTCGATCACCAGCCCGGTGGTGTCGATGCGCGCTGATGACAGCATGTCGCGGGCGACGCGCGCGCCGCTCGCCACCATGTCATCGGCGTCTGCTGGTGCCGGCGCCGCGACCATCCCCAGCGTGGCGAGCAGCTGGCGGGCGATGACATTGCTCGACCACTTGTTCATGTCGCGCACGACCTCTGCAAGGGAGGGCGAGTCATCGCCGAAGAGCTCGGTGGCCTCGGGCGGGGTGGGGCCCGCGCGCACCGTTCCGCCCAGGCGTCCGCCCACCTCGCGCCAGAGGGAACCGACGAGTGCCGCGCCGAAGGCAGCCGGGGGCAATGGCGCCGCGCTCCAGGTGCGCGGGCCGCAGGCTGCCGGCAGGCTGCCGCTCAGTACCAGGCGCCGCCCGCCTTCGATGCTGGCCTGCAGGTCAGCGTACCAGGTACCGCAGGGGGCGTCGGAGGTGAGGATGCGGTTGTCGATGATGATGTCGGCAAGCGTCGGCTCGGCGGCGAGGGTGACCGGTTCGCTGGGCGTCTTGCCCGGATAGAGCCCGAGCAGCAGCGTGTTGTAATTGAGCAGCAGGCCGTGCGGTCCGCTGTTGTACGGGCGCAGCCCGCGGCCATCGAAGGCCTCGGAGTCGTGCGCGGGCAGGCGCAGCACGGAGGCATCGAGCACGATGTCGCCGTTCACGCGCTCGATGCCCAGCGCGCGCACACGGTGCAGCAGCTTCCACAGGCGCTCGTGGCCCAGCACCGGGTCGGCACCGCCGATCAGGAACAGGTCGCCCTCGAGGACGCCGTCGCGCACCGGGCCGCGTGCGGCGATGCGCGTGCGCCAGGTGTGAGCGGGGCCGAGGCGCTCGAGTGCGGCGAAGGCGGTCACCAGCTTCATGACCGAGGCCGGGTTCATCGGCTGATCGGCGTTGATGGCCAGGGTCGGCGTGTCCGCATCGACCGGCTGCACCCACACCGAGACCGCCTCGGGCGGAATTCGCGCATTGCCGAGGGCAATCTGCAGTGCGGGTGGAAGGGAGGGGCTGGCGGCGGAATGCTGCGCTGCAAGAAGGATCGAAACAAGGAACAGGGTGCGACCCACAAGCGCCAGAACGCGGCTGAAAGGCCTGTAAAGTGGCATGGTTAAACGTGAAATGCGCACAGTTCGGGGGTACACTGGACTGGAATGAGGCGACGTGGTGCAGGATGATTCCCGCGCTGCAGCAAGCGCCGGGCAGGTGTCTGGCGGCTGGAAGTCGGGAAGAACGGGAATTATGAGCGGATTTGGACATTACGCGCGCACGGCCGATGAGCTCGAGCGCGAGATCGTGAAGCGGGGGATCGCAATCGGGCTGGACTGGCAGGATTCGGCGCGCCTGCGTGCGCTGGCGCAGCAGGCCCTGAGCTGCACCCCGGGCTGCATGATGAAGCTGCTCACTAGCCCGATCCGTCAGGAGAAGCTGACCGGCGAACTGTTCGCCCTCTCCGAGCTGATGCTGGTGAACATGCGTCAGAGCGCCGAAATCGGCGTGCATACGCATGGCGGGCCGGCGTGGAAAGCCTTCGGGCGTGCGCTCTACGAGGCCTACGATGCAGGCGGGAGCCGCACCCGCAAGGACGCCTGAGCGCGGTCGTGCGCGCGCCAGGATCGCAGCCCTGGCGCAGCGGGGGGCTTTCAGGGCAGTGCGCGTTCTGCCGCGAACAACTCGGCCACGGTTTCGCGCTGGCGCACGCAGTGGGCCTGGTCACCGTCGACGAGGACTTCGGCTGCGCGCGGGCGGGTGTTGTAGTTCGAGCTCATGGTCATGCCATAGGCTCCCGCCGACAGGATCGCCAGCAGATCGCCTTCTGCCACGGCCAGCCTGCGTGCGCGGGCAAGAAAGTCGCCGCTCTCGCAGATCGGTCCGACGATGTCGTATTCGGCCTCCCCGCCCGGATGCGGCTTGACCGCCACCACCTCGTGCCAGGCGTCGTAGAGCGCCGGGCGTGCGAGGTCGTTCATCGCCGCATCCACGATCGCGAAGTTCTTGGTTTCGCCCGGCTTGAGGTATTCGATGCAGGTGAGGAGCAGGCCGGCATTGCCCACCAGCGAGCGTCCGGGTTCGAAGCACAGCTCTTCGCTGCGACCGGCGAAAGCCGCCAGCAGGGGCGCGAGATAGTCGGCGACTGCAGGCGGCGTCTCGTCCTGATAGCGGATGCCCAGGCCACCGCCAAGATCGATGTGCGTGAGCACGATGCCTTCGGCGGCGAGCTTGTCCACCAGATCGCGCAGTTTCTGCGCCGCTTCGGCCATCGGTGCGGGATCGAGCAGTTGCGAGCCGATGTGGCAGGCGACCCCGGTGATGCGCAGGTTCGGCAGTTGCGCGGCGCGGCGATAAAGGTCGAGCGCATCGGCAAAGGCCACGCCGAACTTGTTGCCCTTGAGCCCGGTGGAGATATAGGGGTGGGTCTTCGGGTCGACGTCCGGGTTGACCCGCAGCGCGATCGGCGCCTGTTTGCCCAACTCGCCGGCGACGGCGTCCAGCCGCGTGAGCTCGGCAGCCGACTCGACGTTGAAGCAGCGGATGCCGGCCTCCAGGGCCTGACGCATCTCGGCACGCGTCTTGCCGACGCCGGAGAAGACGACCTTGTCCGCCCGCCCGCCGGCAGCGAGCACGCGCGCAAGTTCGCCGCCGGAGACGATGTCGAAGCCGGCGCCCAAGCGGGCGAAGACCGACAGGATGCCGAGGTTCGAGTTGGCCTTGACCGCATAGCAGACGAGTGCGCGGCGACCGGTCAAGGCGTGTTGCCATGCGCCGAAGGCGGACTCGAGCGCGGCCCGGGAGTACACGTAAGTGGGCGTACCGAAGCGCGCGGCGATCTCCGCGAGTGGCAGGTCTTCGATCCAGAGTGCGCCGTCACGGGCGGCGAGCGTGGGGACGGGCCAGGCGGCAGGGCGGGTGTCGGGAGCGTTCATTCGATCAGCGGTTCGGAAAGGAGGTCCTGCGGGACGATGGGTTTGCTATGATCGGCGCCCGCTTGTGGCTGCGCCTTCGAGCCGGGCGTGGGGAGATGGAGCGGGCCCTTGATGCCGCAGGCGGACAGCAGCGCGCAGGTCAGCGCGATGACGGGGAGTTTGGCTCGCATCGCCGTTGTTCGGGGAAAAGACGGAATCCTAACAGAAGGAGTCAGCATGGAAGAGTCCGCGTTCAACATGCTCGCAGAGGCCGAACTGGCCCGCATCGAGTCCGCGTTCGAGGCGTGCGGGGTGGACATCGACATCGAACCCAAACCGGGCGGGATTCTCGAGCTCGAGTTCGACAACGGCACGAAGATGATCATCAATCGCCACACGGCTGCGCGCGAGATCTGGGTGGCAGCGAAGTCCGGCGGTTTCCACTTCCGGGCGCAGGATGGCCGGTGGCTGAATACGCGCGGCGGCGGCGACCTGTGGGAGATGCTTGCCAACCTCGCGGGCGAGCAAGCTGGCGTGGCGGTGAGTCTGGCACGGCCTGCGTGAGCACGGCCTCGCCACCCGGCTGCGCGCCATGCTCAGCGCGGCAGGGGCGAGAACAGGCGGTCCTCCACCGGCGCCGGCGCCTGAGACGGGGCGAGGACCCGCGCTGACGCAGGCGCCGGTCCGGGCGGAATGGCCTCGCTCTCGGCCTCCATCGCGGGCGTGGTGTCACCAGCGAACATTTCGCGCAGCCAGTCCGGTGCGGATGCGGACATCGGCGGATCGTATTCGGCGTAGTGGTAGTCCTCCCCGCTACCGAGTCCGTTCTGCACCCGTTTCAGGCCGATCGGATACGGGCGCTCGATCTCCGCGATGCCCTCGAGGGCGGCCCCCATGTAGTTGATCCAGATCGGCAGGGCGGTGGCGCCGCCGGTTTCACCACGGCCGAGGTTGCGCGGCTGGCTGTGGCCCACCCACGACACCGCAACGAGATCCGGGTGGTAGCCGCAGAACCAAGCGTCGACGTAATCATTGGTGGTGCCGGTCTTGCCGGCCAGATCGTTGCGCTTGAGCGCGCGCGCGCGTGTTGCGGTGCCACGCTGCACCACGTCCTGCATCATCGAGTCCATCAGCCACGCGTTGCGTGCATCGATCACGCGCGGCGCGCTCTCGCCGGCGATCAGTGGGTCGGTGCGCGCGATCAGGCGACTGTTGCCATCGTAGATTTCCTTCACGACATAGGGTTCGACGCGGTAGCCGCCGTTGGCGAACACGGCGTAGCCTGCCGCCATCTGCCACGGCGTGGCTGCGCCAGCGCCAAGCGCCATGGTGAGGTAGGGCGGGTTCTGCGCAGGATCGAAGCCGAAACGGCTCAGATAGTCGCGTGCGTACTCGGGGGTGATCTGTTCGAGCAGGCGGATCGACACCATGTTCTTCGAGCGCGCGAGCGCGTCGCGCAGGGTCATCGGGCCGGCGTAGCGGCCATCGTAGTTCTTCGGCTCCCAGGCCTTGCTGCCGGTGACGCCAGCCGGGTAGTAGAGCGGGCCGTCCTCGAGCACGTTGCCCGGGCCGAAATTGCGCTCCAGCGCGGCAGAGAAGATGAAGGGCTTGAAGCTTGAGCCCGGCTGGCGCACGGCCTGGGTGACGTGGTTGAACTTGCTGCGATTGAAGTCGAAGCCGCCCACCAGCGCGCGCACCGCCCCGGTGTGCGAGTCGATCGCGACCAGAGCAGCCTGCACTTCGGGGAGCTGCGCGATTTCCCAGCTGTCCTTGCCCGTGCTGCGCAGGCGGATGATGGCGCCGCGGCGCACGCGACGGCTTTGCGGCGCTTTCTCCGCCAGCATCGGGGCGACGAAACCGAGGCCTTTGCCGGTGATCGTGATCTGGCGCCCGCGGCGATAGGCGATGACCTCCTTCGGCGTCGCCTTGAGGACGATGGCGGCAAGCAGGTCGCCATGGTCGTTCGCATCACCGAGCGCCTCATCGAGTTGCGCGTCGTCCACCGTGCCTGCCGGCAGTTCGGCAAAGGATTCGGGACCTCGGTAGCCGTGGCGGCGGTCGTAATCGAGCACACCGCGGCGCAAGGCAGCGTAAGCAGCCTCCTGGTCCTTGCGGGTCACGGTGGTGACGATGCGGATGCCCAGTTCGTAGGCCTGTTCCCCGAACTGGTCCACCGCGATCTGGCGTGCCATTTCGGCCACGTATTCGCCGGGGACGGAGAGGTCTTGCGTCTTGCGCGCGGCCACGGCGTCACGCTGGCTCTGCCGCGGGGTGGCGAAGGCGAGCGCCTCCTCATATTGCGTGGTGCTGATGAAGCCGGCCTCGAGCATGCGGCGCAGCACGTATTGCTGGCGGACGGTCGCACGCGCGGGATTGACGATCGGGTTGAAGGCCGAGGGTGCCTTGGGCAGGCCAGCGAGCATCGCGGATTCGGGCAGGGTGAGCTCGTCCAGGGTCTTGCCGTAATACGCCCGTGCAGCGGCTGCAAAGCCATAGGCGCGCTGACCGAGGAAAATCTGGTTGATATAGAGCTCGAGGATCTGGTCCTTGGAGAGGTTCTGCTCGATCTTGAGCGCGAGCAGGATTTCATACAGCTTGCGGTTGTAGGTCTTCTCGCGCGACAGGAAAAAGTTGCGCGCGACCTGCATCGTGATCGTCGAGGCGCCCTGGCCGCGACCGCCGGAAGACAGATTGGCGAGCGCAGCGCGCGCGAGGCCGACTGGATCGATGCCCTTGTGTTCGTAAAACCGTTCGTCCTCTGCGGCGAGGATGGCGTGCTTGAGGTTGGATGGAAGCTCGGCGATGCGCACTACGTCACGCCGCTCCTCCCCGAACTCGCCGATGAGGTACCCGTCCGCTGTATATATCCGAAGCGGTACCCGGGGCCGGTAGTCGGTGAGCGTGTCGAGTGCCGGCAGGTTCGGCCATGCGAAGAAGGCCATTGCCGCGAGTGTGGCGAGGCCAAGGGTGATCAGCGCGACAAGCGCTGCGATCGGATAAAGGACCCAGCGCATGGGCAATCCAGGTGGTTTTTAAGCGGATGCGCATTATACGGGATGCGTTCGCGCCCTCCTCAAGTGTTCCTTCTGGCGCTCTTTAGCCGTGAAGCAGTTCCCTTCACGCTTCCGGGGCTTCTGGTTAGCATGCGACAAAACGGCTCGGATTTGACGCGTAACGTGAAGAAATACAAGGGTTTTCTTTGTGATTGAGCTCCCCTTTTTCAGTTCCGCGACGCGTCAGCTGGCCGGGCTGGATATCTCGTCTTCATCCGTCAAGCTGGTCGAGCTGTCAGGGGATGACAAGGACGCTTACAAAGTGGAGCGTTACGCGATCGAGCCGCTGCCGCGAGACGCCGTCGTCGATGCCAACATCGCCAACCTAGAGGCCGTCAGCGAGGCGATCAGACGTGCGCTGCGGCGCTTGGGCGGTGGGGTGAAGAACGTGGCGGTCGCCCTGCCGTCGTCTCTGGTCATCACCAAGCGGATCATCCTGCCCGAGGGGCTGCGCGAGACCGAGATGGAGTTTGCGGTCGAGGCCGAGGCCCACCAGTACATCCCGTTCGCGCTCGAGGAGGTCAATCTCGACTTTCAGGCGATCGGTCCTGCGCCCGGCAGCCCCGGTGATGTCGAGGTGCTGATCGCTGCATCGCGCAAGGACAAGGTCGAAGACCGCGTTGCGGTTGCTCAGGCCGGGGGCCTCAAGGCCGTCATCGTTGACGTCGAGGCGCTGGCGATCGATTCGGCCCTGGCCCTGGTGTGCCGGCAGTTGCCGCGGGGGGGGGCAGACCAGGTGATCACGCTGGTCGATATCGGCGCCAGTGTCATGAACGTCACCATGTTTCGCAACGGACAGTCGCTCTATTCGCGCGAGCAGGCCTTTGGTGGCAGCCAGCTCACTCAGGATATCGCACGCCAGTACGGCATGAGCTTCGAAGAGGCCGAGGCGGCCAAGCGTGCGGGCTCGCTGCCCGACAGTTATCCGCGCGACCTGATGCGGCCGTTCATGGACAGCCTCGCGCTTGAGGTGTCACGCGCCCTGCAGTTCTTCTTCACCTCGACCCCCTACAACCAGGTCGATCACATCGTGCTGGCGGGCGGTTGCGCGGTCATGCCCGGTCTCGGCGACGTGGTCGGCGTCCGTGCCCAGGTCGATACGCGCATTGCCAACCCCTTTGCGGGCATGCTGCTGAGCAGCAGGGTGCGCCCCAAGTCGCTGCTCGCCGATGCCCCCTCGCTGATGGTGGCCTGCGGTCTGGCGCTGCGGAGGTTCGACGCGTGATCCGGATCAACCTGCTCCCGCATCGCATCGAGAAACGCCGCCAGCGCCGCCAACAGTTCTACGCGATCGCAGCGGCCATGGTCGCGCTCGGCGTTCTGGTCGGCTTTGTCATCCATGCGATCTACGATGGCCACATCGAGGCCCAGGAAGCGCGCAACACCTTCCTCAAGAACGAGATCGCCAGGCTCGATCGCGACATCGCCGAGATCCGCCGTCTCAAGGAGCAGATCGATGCCATGCTCGCGCGCAAGCAGGTGATCGAATCGCTGCAGAGCACGCGTGCCGAAACGGTACATCTGTTCAACGAACTCGCGCAGCGCATGCCCGAGGGCGTGTACCTCAAGTCGCTCAGTCAGAACGCTCGCCGCGTCACGCTGGTGGGCTACGCGCAGTCCAATGCCCGCGTGTCGCACCTGATGCGCAATGTCGAGGCCTCTGCCTTCCTCGAGCAGCCCGCGCTGGTCGAGGCCAAGGCTGCGCTGCTCGACAATCGCCGGGTGAGCGAATTCACGCTCGCGCTGAGTATCCGCCAGCCCGCGTCGGAAGAACCGGTTGACAAGGCCGCGGCAGGGGCGGCGCGCGGGGCCCCCAAATGAAATTGACGGCGATTTCCGCTGCACGCCACGGTGTCGATTACGCCCGCATCGTGCAGGACTTCAAGGGGCTCGATGCGAGGGATCCGGGCCTGTGGCCCGCGGCGCCACGCGTCGTCGTCTTCATCGGCCTGCTGGCGCTCACGATTGCAGGCTGCTGGTGGTTCGACTGGCAGGACCAGATCGCCACGCTCGAGCAGCGTCAGGCCGAAGAAACCCGGCTGCGTGAGAGCTGGGTTGCCAAGAAGCGCCTGGCGGTCAACCTCGAGGAGCACCGTCGTCAGCTGGCCGAGATCGACCGCCAGTTCGGCGCCCTGCTCAAGCAGCTGCCCAACCGCGCCGAGATGGACTCCCTGCTCTCGGACATCAATCAGGCGGGGCTCGGACGGGGCCTGCAGTTCGAACTCTTCAAGCCGGGCGCGGAAGTGGTCAGGGAGTTTTATGCCGAGATGCCGATCGATGTGCGGGTGTCGGGCGTGTATCACGACCTCGGCGAGTTCGTGGCCGACGTGGCGCGAATGCCCCGAATCGTGACCCTGAACAACGTGGGCGTGGAGGCTGGCAAGGACGGGCGGCTCAAGCTCGATACCAGCGCGACCACCTACCGCTACCTTGACGAGGAAGAACTCGCGCAGCAGCGACAGGCCGCCCAGGCCGCGAAGCAGGGGAGCAGGAAATGAACAGGGCGGTGCTCCTGGGGGCCTGTGTCTTCCTCGCCGGCTGTGCGGGCGGCAGCGAGGACGATCTCCAGACCTGGATGAACGAGCAGGCGAAGACGATGCGCGGAACCGTGCGCACACTGCCCGAGGTGAGGCCTTTTCCGCTGGTGGCCTACGGCGGCACGCAGGGTGACGACCCCTTCCGCTCGGGGCGCATGGAGCCCGAGCGGCGCGCCTCGTCGAGTAGCCTGCGCCCGGATCTGCAGCGCCGCAAGGAGCCCCTTGAGGCCTATCCCCTCGAGTCCATGCAGATGGTCGGCGTCCTGATGCAGGGGCCCAACACCCATGCACTGATCAAGGTCAATAACGCCCTGCATCAGGTGAAGGTAGGCAGCTATATGGGACCGAATTTTGGCGTGGTCATGCAGATCACCGAGAACCAGCTGACGCTGCGCGAACTGGTCGAGGACGCCTACGGCGACTGGGTGGAGCGAATCACCCCGCTGAGCTTGCAGGAGCGGCAGGAGGCCGTGAGATGAGACACCGTCTTGAAGTGCTGCTGCTTGCAGCCGTTTTCGCAGGGCTTGCTCCCGCCCCCGTGGCGCGTGCGCAGGACGCGCCGCAGGCGCAGGTTTTTGCCAACCAGATCGAAGGCCTGGACGTGGCCGAACAGGGCGGTACGGTGTATGTGCGCCTGACCCTGCGCGAGCCCCTTGCGGCGCCGCCGCCCAGCTTCAGCGTGGCCAATCCGGCGCGCATTGCGTTCGACTTCGCCGGCACGGGCAACGCGCTGGGGCGCAGCCTGCAGAACATCGAGCGCGGCGACCTGCGCAGCGCCAACATCGTGCAGGCGGGCGACCGCACCCGGCTGGTGCTCAATCTCGTCAGGATGAGCGCTTATGAGGCGCGCGTGCAGGGGCGTGACCTCATCATCGCCATCGTGCCCACGTCCTCGCCCGTAGCGCAAAACACCGTCGCCACCGAAGCGCAGGGCAATTTCGCCGCCTCGCGCGCGCTGGCTGCGAGCGGGCTCGCGGTGCGTGACATCAACTTTCGCCGCGGCACCGCAGGCGATGGCCGGATCGTGGTCGATCTTTCCAGCCCGGATGCCGGCATCGACATCCGCCAGCAGGGCGGCAACCTGGTGGTGGACTTCCTCAATACCGCGCTGCCCGAACACCTGCGCCGGCGTTCGGATGTCACCGACTTCGCCACGCCGGTCACCTCGATGACGGCGCAGCAGCTTGGCGATCGGGTGCGCCTCACGGTGGTGCCCAACGGGTTATGGGAGCACAACGCCTACCAGAGCGACAACCGCTTCGTGCTCGAGGTCAAGCGTGTCACCGAGGATCCCACCAAGCTGGGCGGTGGGCGCAGCGACTATAAGGGCGAGAAGCTGTCGCTCAACTTTCAGGACGTGGACGTGCGCTCGGTGCTGCAGGTGATCGCCGACTTCACCGACTTCAACATCATCACGTCCGACTCGGTGCAGGGCAAGCTGACCCTGCGTCTGAAGGACGTGCCCTGGGATCAGGCGCTTGACATCATCCTGCAGGCAAAGAATCTGGGGATGCGAAAGAACGGCAACGTGATCGCGGTCGCCCCGGACGCGGAATTGCGCCTGCGTGACAAGGAGCAGCTTGAAGCCGAGTCCATCAAGGCCGATCTCGAGTCACTCCAGACTGAAAGCATCGTGCTGAATTACCACAAGGCATCAGAGGTTGCCGCGCTCCTGCAAAGCAGCGGTCAGACTGACCGTGGCTTCCTGTCCAAGCGGGGCAAGGTTTCGGCGGACGAGCGCAGCAACATGCTGTTCGTGACCGATATCGCCTCACGGCTGGAGGCGGTGAGGCGGATGGTGCGGGAGATCGACCAGTCTCCCCGCCAGGTCCTGATCGAGGCGAGAGTCGTCGAGGCGACGAAGACCTTCTCCAGGGATCTGGGCGTGCGTCTGGGCTTCGGCAAGGCCAACCCCTGGCGAATGAATGATGGCGGGGCGCAGGTGGGTTTCGGCTCATCAAACTTCGGAACGTTTACTCCCGAGCTTGCGCAGAGTGGCGGAGGAAGCTTCGTTCAGGAAGGATTCGGCTCGCTCTCGTTAAGCATATTCAACAGCAGCGTCACCCGCTTTCTCAACCTGGAGTTGCAGGCGCTGGAAAGCGATGGTCGGGGGCGCGTTGTTTCGAGTCCGCGGATTCTCACTGCCAACCAGGGAAACGCGACCATCAAGCAGGGCTCGAAAATTCCAATTCGGGTGTGCACCACGGAGGCGGGTGTGCGTGAGTGCGATGTCGAGTTCGTCGAGGCGCTGCTGTCCCTGGATGTCACCCCGTCAATCACGCCCGATGGCCGCGTTCAGCTGACCGTGAAAGTGAACAAGGACCGACCCGATTTCAGCTTCACGGTCGAGGGCACGCCGCTGATTGAAACGAAGGAGGTTCTCACCACCATTGCCGTCGAGAACGGTGGAACGGTCCTGCTTGGCGGGGTGTACGAGGAGCAGGATCTCTCCGATGAAGATCGGGTGCCTGTGCTCGGTGAGATGCCCGTGTTCGGGGCCCTGTTCCGCGCACGATCGCAGACCCAGGAGCGGAAGGAAATGCTGGTCTTCATCACGCCCAGGCTCGTCGCCGACGGTCTGGGTGTGCGTTAGCGCTCGCTCACTGCTGATACAATCGAGCGGGCAGGCTCCCCGGAAGGGCGCCTGCCTCTTTTTTCATCTGGAATCCCGGCGAGTCACGCGTGAGCTGTCTGATACTGATCGGCATGATGGGCGCCGGTAAAACCACGGTCGGCAAGGAACTGGCACGGCGGCGCAAGCTGCGCTTTGCCGACTGCGACCAGGAGATCGTTGCCCGTACCGGCGTCAGCATCCCGACGATCTTCGAGATCGAGGGCGAGGCGGGTTTCCGGCGGCGCGAGACGGCGATGATGGACGAGCTGACGGCCGAGTCCGATATCGTCATCGCCACGGGCGGCGGCGTGGTGACCACGCCCGCCAATCGCGAGTTGATGCGCACGCGCGGCGTCGTCATCTACCTCCACGTGCCGCCGCAGATTCTCTACGAGCGCACCCGTCACGACCGCAACCGCCCGCTGCTGCAGGTCGAGAACCCGCGGCGGCGAATCGAGGAACTGCACCAGCAGCGCGATCCGCTGTACCGTGAGGTAGCCCACATCATCGTCGATGGGGGACGCGGCAACCCCGGCGCCATGGTGCGGCTGGTCGAGGACGCGGTGCTCAAACACGAGGCCAATACATGCAGACCCTGAACGTCGCGCTTGGCGATCGCGCCTATCCCATCCACATCGGCCGCGGCCTGCTCACCCGGGCCGAGCTGACCCTGCCGCACCTGAAGACCCGGCGTGTGGCGATCGTCACCAACGACGTCGTTGGCCCGATCTACCTCGCCCGCCTGCGTGACACGCTCGAGGCCGCAGGGGTTCGCGTGTCTGCGGTGGTGCTGCCCGATGGCGAGGCGAACAAGGACTGGCCGACGCTCAATCGCATCTTCGACATGCTGCTTGCCGAACGCTGCGAGCGCTCGACCACGCTGGTCGCGCTCGGCGGCGGCGTGGTGGGCGACATGGGGGGCTTTGCCGCCGCCTGCTACCAGCGCGGCATGCCCTTCATCCAGATCCCGACCACGCTGCTGGCGCAGGTCGATTCCTCGGTCGGGGGCAAGACGGCGATCAACCATCCGCTGGGCAAGAACATGATCGGCGCGTTCTACCAGCCCAGGTTGGTGCTGGCCGATATCGATACCCTGAGCACGCTGTCCGAGCGCGAGTTCTCCGCCGGCCTGGCCGAGGTCATCAAGTACGGCCTGATCCGTGATCCTGCCTTCCTCGCCTGGCTCGAGGCGAATCTCGAGCGCCTGCGTGCGCGCGATCCCGAGGCGCTCGCCGAGGCGGTCGAGCACTCGTGCCGCAACAAGGCCGAGGTCGTCGCCGCCGACGAGACCGAGCAGGGCGAGCGCGCGCTGCTCAACCTCGGTCACACCTTCGGTCATGCGATCGAGACCGGGCTGGGCTACGGTGAGTGGCTGCACGGCGAGGCCGTCGCTGCGGGCACGATGATGGCCGCCGAGCTGTCGCGCCGGCTGGGCTGGCTTCAGGGCGAGGACATCGAGCGCATGGACGTGCTGTTCGCGCGCGCGGGCCTGCCGGTGTGGGGGCCCAAGCTGGGCGCAGCGCGTTATCTCGAACTGATGGCACACGACAAGAAGGTCGAGGCGGGCAGGCTGCGGCTGGTGCTGCTGCGCGGAGTCGGGTGCGCAGTGATCCATGGCGAGGCGGCCGTCGAGGACATCGCCGCGGCGATCGAGGCGCGCTGCCGCTGAGTCTTGGCCAACGTTCGCGAGTGGCTCCACGCAGGGCGCACACGGGAAGACGCGCCCTTCCCCCTTGTCCGGCTTTCCTTCAGGAGCGCGCATGCTGAAACTCGCCCCTTACGCCGTCACCGAAGCCAACTCGCGCGGACGTCGCCACGACGAGCCGGCGCCCGTTGCGCGCGGGCAGTTCCAGCGTGATCGCGACCGCATCGTCCACTCCACCGCCTTTCGCCGCCTGGAATACAAGACTCAGGTGTTCGTGAACCACGAGGGCGACCTGTTTCGCACCCGCCTCACGCACAGCATCGAGGTTGCGCAGATCACTCGCGGCATCGCCCGCGAACTCGGACTCAACGAGGATCTTGCCGAGTCGATCGCGTTTGCGCACGACCTCGGTCATACGCCTTTCGGCCATGCAGGTCAGGACGCGCTCAACGCCTGCATGAAGGATTTCGGCGGCTTCGAGCACAACCTGCAGTCGCTGCGCACCGTCGACCTGCTCGAGGACCGCTATGCCGGCTTTGACGGGCTGAACCTGATGTTCGAGACGCGCGAAGGCATCCTCAAGCACTGCTCGCGCGCCCACGCCGAGCGCCTCGGTGATGTCGGTCAGCGCTTCCTGGACGGCACCCAGCCCGCGCTCGAGGCGCAGCTCGCTAACCTGGCCGACGAGATCGCATACAACAATCACGATGTGGACGATGGCCTGCGCTCGGGCCTGATCACGCTCGAGCAACTCGAAGAGGTGCCGCTGTTCGCGGCCCAGCGCCGCGAGGCCGAGGCGCGCTGGCCGGGGCTGTCCGGGCGCAAGCTGATCAACGAGACCGTGCGGCGCATGATCCACCTGATGGTGATCGACCTGCTCGAGCAGACCCGGGCCAACATCGCCGCCGCCGGCGTGCTCACGCTCGACGACGTGCGTGCCGCGCCGCGCCTGGTGGCGTATTCGGAAGCGCTGCGCCCGCGCCTGCGCGAGCTCAAGCTGTTCCTGCGCGACAACCTGTACCACCACTATCAGGTGCTGCGCATGACCAACAAGGCGCGTCGCATCGTTGGCGACCTGTTCTCCGCTTTCATGGATGACCCGCGCATCCTGCCCCCGCAGTACCAGGCCATGGCACGCGAGGACAAGCCGCGTGCGATCGCCGACTATATCGCCGGCATGACCGACCGCTACGCGATGAAGGAGCACCGGCGCCTGTTCGCGGTGGGCGAAATCCACTGAGCTGCACGCCCTTTCAGCGTCTGCAAAAGCGTGCCGCAGTGCAAAAAAACTGTTGAATTTCCGCGGCTTCGGGGGGTATAGTTTTTTAGGCTTTGATGAGTCGGGCTGATGTGTCCAAAATGGTGCATAAAGCGTTTTAGATACTGACGATCAATGCCATTTGATTTTTTTTGCACCAGTGTGGTGCGGTTTGTGAAGCCGGTGCGCGCCCGCCCGGCTTTTTTGTGCGCGTTCGGTTTGTTGACGCCGGCCTGCGGGCAAGGGCTCGATGACCCCCACGCGTGATCTTGCGTGTCGTTTGAGGAAAAGAAGATGGATCTGCCCCAAAAGCAGGGTCTTTACGACCCCGCCAATGAACACGATGCCTGTGGCGTGGGTTTCATCGCCCACATCAAGGGCGAGAAACGTCATGACATCATTCTCCAGGGCCTCGAGATCCTGAAGAACCTCGATCACCGTGGCGCGGTCGGCGCCGACCCCTTGCAGGGCGATGGGGCCGGTATCCTGATTCAGATTCCGGACCAGCTCTATCGCGAGGAGATGGCCAAGCAGGGCGTCACCCTGCCCTTGTCGGGCGAGTACGGCGTGGGCATGGTATTCATGCCCAAGGAAGCCGCCTCGCGCCTGGCCTGCGAGGAGGAGATCGAGCGTGCGGTCGTGGCCGAGGGCCAGGTCGTGCTCGGCTGGCGCGATGTGCCGGTGAACCATGCCATGCCGATGTCGCCCACAGTCAAGGCGATGGAGCCGGTGATCCGCCAGATCTTCATCGGCCGCGGCCCGGACGTGATGGTCACCGAGGCGCTCGAGCGCAAGCTCTACGTCGTGCGCCGGCGCGCGGCCAATGCCATCGGCGCGCTCAAGCTCAAGCACGGCAAAGAGTTCTACATGGTGTCGATGTCGGCACGCACGGTGAACTACAAGGGCCTGCTGCTGGCCAATCAGGTAGGCGAGTTCTATGCGGATCTTCTGGATCCGCGCGCGGTGTCGGCACTGGCGCTGGTGCACCAGCGTTTCTCGACCAACACCTTCCCGAAGTGGGACCTTGCCCACCCCTTCCGCTACATCGCGCACAACGGCGAGATCAACACCCTGCGCGGCAACTACAACTGGATGCGCGCGCGAGAGAAAGGCGTGCATTCGCCGCTGCTGGGCGAAGACCTGCAGAAGATCTGGCCGCTGATCTATCCCGGCCAGTCGGACTCGGCCTCGTTCGACAACGCGCTTGAGCTGCTGGTGATGAGCGGCTACTCGCTCGCCCACGCGATGATGATGATGATCCCGGAGGCCTGGGAGTCGCACACGCACATGGACGAGAAGCGGCGCGCCTTCTATGAATACCACGCGGCGATGATGGAGCCGTGGGACGGCCCGGCCGCGGTGGCCTTCACCGACGGCCGCCAGATCGGCGCCACCCTCGACCGCAACGGCCTGCGCCCGGCGCGCTATCTGGTCACCGACGACGACCTCGTCGTCATGGCCTCCGAGTCGGGCGTGCTGCCGATTCCCGACAGCAAGATCGTCAAGAAGTGGCGTCTGCAGCCGGGCAAGATGTTCCTGATCGACATGGAGCAGGGTCGCATCATCGGCGACCAGGAACTCAAGGAGTCGCTCGCCAACGCCCGGCCCTACGCCGACTGGCTGCGCCGCATCAACATCAAGCTCGACACCCTCGAGACGCCCGCGATCATCGACGCCGCGGCCGCTGCCGAGCGCGTCGCGCCGCTGCTCGACCGCCAGCAGGCCTTCGGTTACACCCAGGAAGACATCAAGTTCATCCTCGAGCCGATGGGCAAGGCGGGCGAAGAGGCAACCGGCTCGATGGGCAACGACTCGCCGCTGGCGGTGCTCTCCTCCAAGAACAAGCCGCTCTTCAACTACTTCCGCCAGCTCTTCGCGCAGGTCACCAACCCGCCGATCGACCCGATCCGCGAGCAGATGGTGATGTCGCTGGTGTCCTTCATCGGCCCCCGGCCCAACCTGCTCGAGATCAACGAGATCAACCCGCCCTTCCGCCTCGAGGTGAGCCAGCCGGTGCTGGACTTCGAGGGCATGGCCAAGATCCGCAACATCGCGCGCTACACGCAGAACAAGTTCCGCTCGGCCGAGCTGGACATCTGCTATCCGGACGCGTGGGGCAAGGAGGGCGTGGAGGCGCGCCTGGCCTCGCTGTGCGCGGACGCCGAGAACGCGGTGCTGGGCGGCACCAACATCCTGATCGTGTCCGACCGCAAGCTGGCGGCGGACCGGGTCGCCATTCCGGCACTGCTGGCGCTGTCGGCCATTCACCAGCATCTGGTGGCCAAGGGCCTGCGCACGCGCACCGGCCTGGTGGTCGAGTCCGGTTCGGCGCGCGAGGTGCATCACTTCGCGGTGCTCGCCGGCTATGGTGCGGAAGCCATCCACCCCTACCTCGCGCTCGAGACCCTGCAGCACCTCGCCGGTGATGACGAGGCTGCGGCCAAGTACGTCAAGCACTTCGTCAAGGCCATCGGCAAGGGGCTGATGAAGGTGATGTCCAAGATGGGCATCTCGACCTACATGTCCTACACCGGCGCGCAGATCTTCGAGGCCGTCGGCCTGCAGCAGGCGCTGCTCGACAAGTACTTCACCGGCACCACCAGCCAGGTCGAAGGCATCGGCGTGTTCGAGGTCATGGAAGAGTCCATCCGTCAGCACAAGGCGGCCTTCAGTGCCGACCCGGTGCTGCACGACATGCTCGACGCCGGTGGCGAGTACGCCTTCCGGATCCGCGGCGAAGAGCACATGTGGACGCCGGACGCGATCGCCAAGCTGCAGCACGCGACGCGTTCGGGCAAGGCCGACACCTACAAGGAATACGCCCGCATCATCAACGATCAGGGCAGGCGCCACATGACGCTGCGCGGCCTGTTCGAGCTCCGGGCCGCCGAGACGCCGGTGGCGCTCGACGAGGTCGAGCCCGCCAAGGAGATCGTCAAGCGCTTCGCGACCGGCGCGATGTCGCTCGGCTCCATTTCCACCGAGGCCCACACCACGCTCGCCGTGGCGATGAACCGCATCGGCGGCAAGTCGAACACCGGCGAGGGCGGCGAGGACCCGATGCGCTTCAAGCCGCTGACCGCGGCGATCAAGCTGTCGCAGGTGATCGGCGAGAAGCGCATCGCGCGCGACCTCGAGCTCAACGCGGGCGATTCGCTGCGCTCGGCGATCAAGCAGGTGGCTTCGGGCCGTTTCGGCGTCACCACCGAGTACCTGGTCAACGCCGACCAGATCCAGATCAAGATGGCCCAGGGCGCCAAGCCCGGCGAGGGCGGCCAGCTGCCCGGTCA
>QXGG01119015.1_pt1 | contig 66474 bp, 62 predicted proteins | sample 1982491 | NCBI WGS metagenome assembly QXGG01 (sample SAMN09924614, study PRJNA488089) | Wastewater metagenome, whole genome shotgun sequencing project. | isolation source: South African research farm wastewater | place: South Africa: Irene, Agricultural Research Council, Animal Production...
GACGGCGGTGTTTGGCACCTCGATGTCGGCTCATCTCATCCTGGGGCTGTAGCCGGTCCCAAGGGTATGGCTGTTCGCCATTTAAAGAGGTACGTGAGCTGGGTTTAAAACGTCGTGAGACAGTTTGGTCCCTATCTTCCGTGGGCGCTGCAGATTTGAGGAAGCCTGCTCCTAGTACGAGAGGACCGGAGTGGACGCACCTCTGGTGTACCGGTTGTCACGCCAGTGGCATTGCCGGGTAGCTAAGTGCGGAAGAGATAACCGCTGAAAGCATCTAAGCGGGAAACTCGTTCCAAGATTAGATCTGCCGGGGCCTTGAGCCCCCTAAAGGGTCGTTGAAGACCACGACGTTGATAGGTCGGGTGTGGAAGCGCAGCAATGCGTTAAGCTAACCGATACTAATTGCCCGTGAGGCTTGACCCTATAACTTTGACGAAACCACGTGTCTGAAAAGACGGTTCGTGCAAATGTCTTATGCCCTCATGACTAATATCATGACGTTGGCAGCAATCAAAAACAGCTGATTCGAAACTCTATGAATTCGTCTGGCTGAACAGCCCGTTCAGCCAGGCAACAAGTTATGCCTGACGACCATAGCGAGTTGGTCCCACTCCTTCCCATCCCGAACAGGACAGTGAAACGACTTTGCGCCGATGATAGTGCGGGTTCCCGTGTGAAAGTAGGTCATCGTCAGGCTATTATTGAGAAAGGCCCCAAGTAGAGATACTTGGGGCCTTTTGCTTTTTGAGCATAAAAAACAGAGATTGGTGTTCTAGAGATCGAGAATCAAGTCGCCTTCGCGCTTGATGGCTTGACTGCGCTCTAGGTCAAAAATCAGCTCTTCGAGCCATTGTGTGCGTGCTGGTTCTTTAGACGATGCGGCCTTGGCGAGATGCGGGGTCTGCTCAACCCATCGAAGCAGGTGCTGAAAGTTGATGCTCTTGCATTCGAGCAACTTGAACTTGATAAGCACCTTTTGTGCGTGCCTCAGGTGCTGTTCAGGGAATTCCATGAAACGCCGCAGGCGGCTTCTCGCTCGCTCCAGCGCCAATTGAAGGTCGTCGAACGCACCACCATGGCCCGGAATGATGACTGCTGGCGAAAGCGACTCGATGCAATCCAAGGTCTCTCCGACTTCGTCAAAGGCGGATAGACCTTCGAGTTCCGGAAACACCACGCCAAAGCCGTTTTGCCAGAGCGCGTCAGCAGAAAGAAGAACACTGTTGTCGGGTTGAAAAAGAACGATCGCGTGTGGATCGTGTCCCTTGGCACCGTGGACTTCCCACGTCCAGTCCCCGAGTCGCAGCTTCTCTCCCGGGCGTATAACGCCGTTGAATGTAAAGCGGGGGCACTGCTGTCCCGTGCTGGCATAGCTGAGCGCTTCGGTGTCCCACAGCCGAACCGCCTCTGCCGACCCTGAAGGAATCAGCGTTTGCAGAGCGGGGTGACGGCGCTGCAGTGCGGCATTGCCTCCGCAGTGATCGCTGTGAAGATGTGTATTCAGGAGCAAACCGAGGCGCCTTCCTCCAAGCCCTTTTTCCACTAGGTCCACGGTCTGGTCGGCGTGGGTGCAGTAGCCGGAGTCGATGAGCGCCGAGGCTCCGCTGGAACCTGTGATCAGGATGTTGTTGGACGAAAGCCATCCACGTTCAAACAGCGTTGCACCAATGCGGGTGAGGCGCTCACGGGCGGTTGAAGAAAGCACGAGTGGACGCCCTGAGGTCAGGTGCGCAGGGCGCGGCGGAGGATCTTGCCCACATTGCTCTTGGGGAGCTCATCGCGAAACTCGATGTATTTGGGCCGCTTGTACCCGGTGAGGTTGTCGTGGCAGAACCTGGCCACATCCTCCTCCCGGAGTGTGGGGTCGCTACGAACCACGAAGACCTTGACCGCCTCGCCTTGTTTGGCGTCTTCGACACCAACCGCGGCGCATTCAAGCACGCCCGGGCACAACGAAATCACATTCTCGAGTTCGCTGGGAAAGACATTGAACCCTGACACCAGAATCATGTCCTTCTTTCGATCGACGATGCGGGTGTAACCGCGTTCGTCCATCACGCCGATGTCGCCGGTTCGCATGAACCCATCTGCCGTGAACGCGCGTTCGGTTTCTTCAGGTTGTCGGTAGTAGCCGCGCATGACGTTGGGGCCCCGGATGCAGATCTCTCCGGACTCGCCGACAGGGAGGCTGGCACCGGCCTCGTCCTTGATGGCGATGTCAATGCCGGGCAAGGGCAGGCCGATCGTTCCGCTGAACTGCCGGCTGGTTACCGGGTTGTTGGTGCCAATGGCGCAGGTCTCGCTCATGCCCCAGCCTTCAACCATCGCGCAGCCCGTGACGGCCATCCAGTGCCGGGCCGTGCCTTCGGAGGCGGCCATGCCACCTGCCTGCGACATCAGCAGAGAAGAAAAATCCAGCTGCCTGAAGCGCGGGTTCTGCAGCAGCGCATTGAACAGTGTGTTGACCGCCGGCAGCAGATGAAACGGTCGCTTCGACAGGGTTTCGACGAACCTGGACACATCGCGCGGATTGGGAACCAGGGTCATGTGGGCGCCCCAACGGATCGCCAGAAGTGACAGGGTCAGAGCGAAGATGTGATAGAGCGGCAAGGCAGCAATGCCGTTGATGTTGCGCACATCGCCGATTCGTCCAAGCGCCGGGCGGAACCAGGCTTCGGCTTGCAAAGTGGCGGCGATGATATTGCGATGCGTCAGCTCCGCTCCCTTGGACAGCCCCGTGGTGCCGCCTGTGTATTGCAAGAAGGCGGTGTTGTCGTGGCAGGCCTGGCTCGCGCGAAACGACAGCCTGCTGCCCTCGTCCGGGGCCTGGCGGAAGCTGACGATGGTGCGTGGGCCGGTCGCACCGGTCAGTGCCAGCCGATATGGCTTGACCATTTTCGATAAGTGCCGCACGGCGAAGCTGATCCAGCGCCCGTACCAGAAGCCCAGCATGTCCCCCATGCTGGCAACGACCACGTGGCGGATGGGGGTGTGCTCGATCACCTCTTCCAGCGTTGCTGCAAAGTTCTCAAGGATCACGATGGCCTCGGCGCCCGAGTCCCTGAGCTGGTGCTCCAGTTCGCGCGCCGTGTAGAGCGGATTGACGTTCACCACCGTGAACCCAGCGCGGATGATGGCGGTCATCGCGACGAGGAACTGCGGAATGTTGGGCAACATGACCGCGACGCGCGCATCGGCCGGAAGGCCTCGGGCCTGCAGCCATGCGCCCAGCGCAGCGCTGTGCTCATCGAGCTCTCCGTACGTCATCCAGCGCTCCATGCAGACACTGACTGGTCGCCGGGCGTTCTTCTTCAGAGACTCTTCGAGCAGTGCGGCCAGAGAACGGTACTGTGAGGGATCGATGTCGTGCGGCACACCGTCTGGATAGTGGGCCAGCCAGGGGCGCGAGGGGGTTTCCGGGGTAGCGAGGTCCATGCAGCGATTCTGATGGTCCCGTTCCCGCCCAGCCTCAGGGCCAGCCCTAGGGCCCTGTCGCACAAAGCTCAGCGCCGAGCGCGGCAGCGCAAACCGTGAGGTCATCGCTGAACAGCGCATCGATCCAGCGCCGTTCGCGCGCTGCAATGATCGAGAGGAAGGGGCGGGCGTCCCCCAACTCGGCAAATGCGGCGAAGCCGGCTTCGAGAAAATGCTGCAGATCGGACAGTCCTGCTGCCTGAGCGGGGCGCCGCATCATCTTGAGCAACATCAGCAAGGATCTGCTGCGCGTCAGCCGCTGCAGTTCAAGTCCCATGTGCCCGACAACACCCAGCTGCCGCTCACGGGCCTCTCGCCGCCCGGTCGCCCGCCAGGCTTGCACGTAACGCTTCGCGGGGAACTCCTTCGGATCCTGCGCCAGCCAGTGCATCGCCATCGTGTGATCGAGGGTCTCGGTCAGTGCGTGCATTTCCGCCAAGTCCACCGACAGCTCGGCGACGGCTTCCGGAAACAGCCGCTCGATGGCCCCGGCAATCCGCCCGAACTGGGCATCGCGCTGGCAGAAGTCGTGGTCGCCGTACAGCTCGTCGAGGAAGAAGCGAGCCGCGGCGCCCTGCACCCGGTGCGCGAGCACATCGGCGTAGGTGCCTTGGAAACGCTGAGCCTGGAGACATTTGATCGCAGACACCGCGGCGTTGATTCCGTCGCTGCGGGCTTGCGTGCGCAGCGCGTCGACGGTGGCGAGGTGGGCCCGGATGCGGTCGGCGGCGGGAGCTTGAGGCATGGTCGTCTGAGTCTATCGCCGCCGTGCATGGCACCCTAGTCACCGGTCTCTAGTGCGATGGGGATCGCTCGGATGGCGGCCATGACATAGTGCTGTCCATGCAGCACCCACACCCTCACGGCATGGCGGCGACGCCCGCAAGCTCGACATTGGCCCGCTTGCAGCAACTCATCGTGTTCGCCACCGTGGGACTGGTCGCCGGGTGGATGGCCTGGAGTTGGGGGCGACCGGGCTGGGCGGTGGCCGTCGGAGGCGTGCTGCTGCTGTTCGGCTATGCGCTGGTGCTGGGGCTGGAGTTCTTCGCCGTCGCCCATGTGAACCGCCACGATCCTGCGCCCCAGGCGACCGCCCGCATCCTCGTGAAAGCCTGGTGGCGCGAAGTGCAGGCGGCGCCGCGGGTGTTTTCCTGGCGCCAGCCGTTTCGATGGTGGTGTCTGCCGGACGATCACGCCGCCGGGGCAACGGGTCAGCCGGCCGTGGTCTTCGTGCACGGCTTCGTCTGCAACCGCGGCTTCTGGTTGCCGTGGATGCAGCGGCTGCGTTCGCGCGGACTGCGGTACACCAGCGTCAACCTGGAACCGGTCTTTGGGTCGATCGACGACTACATCCCGCTGATCGACGAGGCCGTGCGGCGCGCCCATGCGCTGACCGGCGTGGCGCCTGTGCTGGTGTGTCACAGCATGGGCGGGCTGGCGGTGCGCGCCTGGCGCGCCGCGACGCCCGATGCCGACAACTTGGTGCGCCACATCGTCACCATCGGTTCGCCGCACCACGGCACCTGGCTGGCGCAGTTCAGCCACTTGCCGAACGGGCGGCAGATGCGGCAGGACGGCCCCTGGTTGCGGGCGCTGCGGCAGCACGAGGAGCTGCGCTGGCCCACGGGCACCTACGCGCCGTTCACCTGCTGGTACTCCAGTGCCGACAACATCGTGTTCCCCGCCTCGACGGCCACACTGCCCGGGGCCGACAACCGCTTCGTCCACGGCCAGCCGCATGTCGCCATGGCCTTCGAGGACGAGGTGATGGAAGGGACGCTGTCCCTTCCGGCGCTCCAGGGAAGGCTCAGCCCTTGAGCACGCCGCGGCGCATCTGGTCGAGCTCCATGGTCTCGAACAGCGCCTTGAAGTTGCCCTCGCCGAAGCCCTGGTTGCCCTTGCGCTGGATGAACTCGAAGAAGATGGGGCCGAGCTGGTTTTCGCTGAAGATCTGCAGCAGCAGCTCGCCCGGTGTGCCGTCGACCAGGATGTTGCGGGCCTTGAGCGCCTCGATGTCCTCGCCGTGGTTCGGGATGCGCTTGGGCAGCAGCTCGTAGTAGGTCTCGCTGGTGTTCAGCAGCTTCAGACCTTCCATCTGCAGCGCGTCGACCGTGTCGTAGAGGTTGGTCGAGGCCAGCGCGATGTGCTGGATGCCCTCGCCCTGGTAGCGATCCAGGTACTCCTGGATCTGGCCGGCCTTGTCGTTGCCTTCCTCGTTGATGGGGATGCGGATCTTGCCGCAGGGGCTGGTCATCGCCTTGCTCTTGATGCCGGTCTGCTGGCCTTCCAGGTCGAAGTAGCGCACCTCGCGGAAGTTGAACAGGCGCTCGTAGAAGCCGGCCCACTCGGCCATGCGGCCGCGGTGCACGTTGTGCGTCAGGTGGTCGATCACCGTCAGGCCGTGGCCGACCGGGTTCAGCTCGGCGCCGGGCAGGGGGTAGAAATCCACGTCGTAGAAGCCGATGTTGCCGATGTCTCCGTCCTGGGCGCCGTTCTTGCCGCGCCAGCGGTCGATGAAATAGATGATCGAGTCGCCGATGCCCTTGATGGCCGGAATGTTCAGCTCGCCGGGGCCGGCGGCGTTGGCGTAGCCCCAGGCGCCCAGGCCGATGGCGCGCTCGTAGGCGGCCTTGGCGTCCTGCACGCGGAAGGCGATGGCGCAGACGCTGGGGCCGTGCAGGCGCGCGAAGCGCTGCGCGAAGCTGTCGGGTTCGGCGTTGATGATGAAGTTGATGCCGCCCTGGCGGTACAGCGTCACGTTCTTGTGGCGGTGTTTCGCGATCGGCTTGAAGCCCATGCGCTCGAACAGCGCACCCATGGCCGCCGGGTCCGGCGCGGCGTACTCGATGAACTCAAAACCGTCGGTGCCCATGGGGTTGTCCCAGGTGCTCAGGGCGGTCGTTGCAGAAGCGGGCAGGCTGGCGTTCATGGTGGTCTCCTTTGTGATCGGGCTGAATGCGCCACTGTAGAAGCGCAGGGTCGCACGATCGCTGCGAAATGGGGCGCGCCACTGGTCCGCATTGCATGATTCCTGCAGAATGATGCGTATGCAAGCACTGGACAAGCTCGACCGCCACATCCTGCGCAGCCTTCAGGCCGATGGCCGCGCCACCTACGACCAGATCGCCGAGGCGGTGGGCCTCTCGCCCAGCGCGGTGCTGCGGCGCGTGCGGCGGCTCGAAGAAACCGGGGTGATCGCCCGTTACGTCGCGCTGGTCAAACCGGAGGCAGTGGGCCTGGGTCTGACCGCCTGGGTGAATGTACGGCTGGAAAAACACAGCGGTGCGGCCAAGCGCAACCCGATGGACGAGTTCCGCGCCAGCGTGATGGGCTGGCCCGAGGTGGTGGAATGCGCCGCGCTGACCGGCGAGATGGACTTCCTGCTGCGCCTGGTGGTGGCCGACATGGCCGCCTACTCGCGCTTCATGATGGATGTGCTGCTGCGTCATCCCTCGGTGCAGGACTGCAAGACCAGTTTCGTGATGGACCGGGTCAAGAGCACCACCGCCTTGCCGGTCTGACGCCGTTCATCGGGCATTTCCGGATTTAGAGCAATACGACCTTGTCGATATAGGGGAAACCCTTACATTCACGCCATGTCGAACGACGCCACCGCCACCCCCGCACCGGAACGCACGCCCACGGCCGCCAGCGCTGCGGTGCCGATCCGTTCCATTGGCCGCTCCCACGCGGCGAGCATCCAGGCGCACCTGCTGGCGCTGACGCCCCACGACCGCTACCTCCGCTTCGGATACGCCGCCAACGACGAGCAGATCGCCCGTTACGTGGACAAGCTCAACTTCGGGCGCGACGAACTGTTCGGCATCTTCAACCGCAAGCTGGAACTGATCGCCATGGCGCACCTGGCCTACTCGATCGACCCGAGCTGCGCCAGCTGCGCGGAGTTCGGTGTGTCGGTGTCGAAGTCGGCTCGCGGCCGGGGCTATGGCAGCCGCCTGTTCGAGCGGGCCGTGATGCATGCGCGCAATGAAGGCGTGAGCCAGCTGTTCATCCACGCGTTGTCCGAAAACACTGCCATGCTGCGCATCGCGCGCAAGGCGGGCGCGTCGATCGAGCGCGAAGGTCCCGAGGCCGAGGCGCACCTGCGCCTGCCGCCAGCCGATTTCGACTCCCGCGTCACCGAGCTCATCGATGAGCAGCTGGCCCTGACCAACTACCAGCTCAAGGCCCAGGCCAAGAACTTCTGGGACGCGCTGGCGCTGCTGCAGGAAATCCGGCAGGGCGTGCGCGATTCGCGCGACCGGATGAAGTGACCCCCCCTGCGCCGCTGACGCGGCGTCTGGCCGGTGTCACGGCCTTGCGGTATCCTTTGCCGCTGTTTCAACCACCCCCTCTCCCCAGTGGCCGACAACCCCCCCAGTACGGGGCCGCAGCGCAGCCTGCGGCATGAAGACAAACGTGGATTCCTGCAGAAGCTCGCGGAATTCATCCACCCCGGGCCCGACTCCAAGGACGAGCTGATCGAGACGCTCGCCGAGGCCGAGGACAACGACATCATCAACGCCGAATCGCGCGTCATGCTCGAAGGCGTGATCCGCATCGCCGACATGAGTGCGGGCGACGTGATGGTGGCGGCCCCGCGCATGGACGTGCTCGACATCGACGCACCGTTCGACGAGCTGCTGCACCTGGTCATCGGCACCGCGCACTCGCGCTTCCCGGTCTACGAGGGCGAGCGCGAGAACATCATCGGCATCCTGCTGGCCAAGGACCTGCTCAAGCTGCAGCGGGCGCCCGAGCTCAACATCCGCGCCCTGCTGCGCCCGGCCACCTTCGTGCCCGAGAGCAAGGGCCTCAACGACCTGCTGCGCGAATTCCGCGGCAACCGCAACCACCTGGCCATCGTCATCGACGAGTTCGGCCGCGTGGCCGGACTCATCACCATCGAGGACGTGCTTGAGGAGATCGTTGGCGAGATCGAGGACGAGTTTGATGTAGCCGAAGATGACGGCGACATCTTCGCCCTGGCGGACGGCACCTGGCGCGTCAGCGGCGACACCGCCATCGAGCGCCTCAACGAGTCCTTCGGCCTGAAGCTGGCCGATGACGGCTTCGACACCATCGGCGGCCTGATCGCCCACACCATGGGCCACGTGCCCAAGCGTGGCGAGATGCACGAGCTCGACAGCCTGCGCTTTGTCGTGCTGCACACCAAGGGCGGTGCGGTGAAGTGGTTCAAGGTCATGCCGGTGCCCGCCGGCGCCTGAACACGCCCTCCGGCCCATGCGTAGCCTGTTCGGCAACCTGCACACGCCCTCCAGTCTGTCCCCGTTGACGGGCCTGCCGCCCGGCCGCCCGGCGCGGGGCTCGGGTGTGTTCTGGTTCCTGGTCTGTGTGCTGGGTGGTGCCCTGCAGGCCGCCTCGCTCGCCTGGCCCTGGCCGGCCTGGGCGCCGCCCGGTGTCGTGGCCGGGGCGCCCTCGGGCTGGCTGCAGATCGTCTCGCTGGCCCTGCTGGTGTTTGCGCTGCGCCACGCCCACCGCAACGGGCAAGGCTTCTGGCGCGGCTGGGTGTTCGCCTGGGTCTGGCTGGCCGGCAGCCTCTGGTGGCTGTATGTCTCTATGCACACCTACGGCGGCCTGGCCTCGTGGATGGCGGTGCTCGCCGTGGCGGCGCTGTCCGGCGCGCTGGCCCTGTTCTACGGGCTGGCGGCGTGGGCGCTGTGCGCCTGGGCGCCGCGGCCCCGCTGGCTGCAGGCGCTGCTGTTTGCTGCCCTGTGGACCCTGGCCGAGCTGGTGCGTGGCCGCTGGCTCACCGGTCTGCCCTGGGGGGCCGGCGGTTATGCGCAGGCGGACCTGATGGCCGCCTGGGCGCCCTGGGTCGGGGTCTACGGCATGGGGCTGATCGCGGCGCTGCTGGCCTACGCGCTGGCACTGCTGGTGCCTGCGGTGTGGGGTGGGCTGCTGCGGCGGCTGTTTCCCAACGTGCGCCGGATCGGCGGTCGTCTGCAGGCGCCGGTGCGTCACTGGACCACGACCCTGGGCCAGGTGGCAGCGGGCGCCGTCGCCCTGGCCTTGTTGCTGAGTGTTGTGCTGGGTGAGCGCTGGCGCGACGCCGGCCTGCGCGGAACGGGCGACGCGGGGCCGCTGCGCGTCTGGCTGCTGCAGGGCAACATCCCGCAGAACGAGAAGTTCGAGACCGGTACCGGTGTCGCCACGGCGCTGACCTGGTACCCGGCGCAGATCGCCGACGCGGCGCGCGCGAAGCTGGCCGGCGCCGGCCCGGACCTGGTGGTGGCACCCGAGACGGCCGTCCCGGTGCTGCCGCAGCAGCTGGGGCCGGAGTTCTGGGAGCCGCTGTTCGGCGTGATCGAGTCGTCGGCCCCGGTGGGGTCGCCGGGCCTGGGCGTGATGGTCGGCATTCCGCTGGGGTCCATGGAGTCGGGCTACACCAACTCGGCCTGGGGGCTGTCGGCCGACATGCTCAAGGGGCGCGACGGGGGCTTCCCGGGCGATCGCTTCTACCGCTACAGCAAACACCACCTGGTGCCCTTCGGCGAGTTCATTCCGCCGCTGTTCCGCTGGTTCACCGACCTCATGCACATCCCGCTGGGCGACTTCGCGCGCGGCGAGCTGGCGCAGCCGGGCTGGAACTGGGCGGGCCAGCGCGTGGCACCCAACATCTGCTACGAGGACCTGTTCGGCGAAGAGCTGGCGGCCTCGTTCGCCGATCCGGCCGTGGCGCCCACGGTGCTGGTCAACCTGAGCAATATCGGCTGGTTCGGCGACACCGTGGCGATCGACCAGCACCTGCAGATCTCGCGCCTGCGGGCGATGGAGCTGGGCCGTCCCATGCTGCGCGCCACCAACACCGGCGCCACCGCCGCCATCGACCACCGTGGCGTGGTGACGCAGCGCCTGCCGCGCCTGGTGCGCGACCGGCTGGAGGTTTCGGTGCAGGGGCGCACGGGCCTCACACCCTACGCCGCCTGGGCCTCGCGCTGGGGGCAGGGGCCGGTCTGGGGACTGTGCCTGGCGGTGGTGGCGCTGGCGCTGCTGGTGCGCCGCGTCGGGGCTCGCCGTCCGGTGCGCGTGGGCGGCGGCGACGCGCAGACCGGCCCGTAAAATCCAGGGTTTTGCGCGGCCCGTCGTTGGGGCGGCCGCTGCGCCACACACCGCATCACCTTGCCGACCGGCCCGTCGTCGGCGCCCGACCATGTTGACCTTCCAGCAAATCATCCTGACCCTGCAGTCCTACTGGGACAAGCAAGGCTGCGCCCTGCTCCAGCCCTACGACATGGAGGTCGGCGCCGGCACCAGCCACACCGCCACCTTCCTGCGCGCCATCGGCCCCGAGCCCTGGAAGGCCGCCTACGTGCAGCCCAGCCGCCGCCCCAAGGACGGCCGCTATGGCGAGAACCCCAACCGCCTGCAGCACTACTACCAGTACCAGGTGGTGCTCAAGCCCGCGCCGGCCAACATCCTGGAGCTGTACCTCGGCTCGCTCGAAGCGCTGGGTTTCGACCTGAAGAAGAACGACATTCGTTTCGTAGAGGACGACTGGGAGAACCCCACGCTGGGCGCCTGGGGCCTGGGCTGGGAGGTCTGGCTCAACGGCATGGAAGTCACCCAGTTCACCTACTTCCAGCAGGTCGGCGGCATCGACTGCAAGCCCGCCACCGGCGAAATCACCTACGGCCTGGAGCGCCTGGCCATGTACCTGCAGGGTGTGGACAACGTCTACAACCTGAAGTGGACCGAGACCATGAGCTATGGCGACGTCTACCTGCAGAACGAGAAAGAGCAGTCGGCCTACAACTTCGAGCACAGCGACGCCGACTTCCTGTTCACCGCCTTCAACGCGCACGAGAAGCAGGCCAAACACCTGATGGAGCAGCAGCTCGCCTTGCCCGCGTATGAGCAGGTGCTCAAGTGCGCGCACAGCTTCAACCTGCTGGACGCGCGCGGCGCCATCAGCGTGACCGAGCGCGCGGCCTACATCGGCCGCATCCGCAACCTCGCCCGCGCCGTGGCGCAGAGCTACTACGAGAGCCGCGAACGCCTGGGCTTCCCCATGGCACCGCGCGAGTGGGTGGCGCAGATCGAAAAGAAAGCCGCCTGAGCCGGAGCAACAAGAATGACAACGAAGAACCTCCTCGTCGAACTGTTTGTGGAAGAGCTGCCGCCCAAGGCGCTCAGGAAGCTGGGTGATGCTTTCGCCGGCGTGCTGGCCGACCAACTCAAGGCCCAGGGCCTGACCGCCGCCGACGCGGTGGTCACGCCGTTCGCCTCGCCGCGCCGACTGGCCGCGCACGTGACCGGCGTCGCCGCCAAAGCGGCCGACAAGGCCGTGTCGCAGAAGCTGATGCCGGTCAGCGTCGGCCTGGACGCCAGCGGTGCGCCCACGCCCGCCCTGCTCAAGCGGCTGGCTGGTCTGGGGGCTGATGCCTCCGCCGTGGCCGGCCTCAAGCGCGCACCCGATGGCAAGGCCGAAGCCCTGTTCTTCGACAGCGTGCAGCCCGGCGTCGAGCTCGCCGAGGGCCTGCAGAAGGCGCTCCACGAGGCCATCGCCAAGCTGCCGATTCCCAAGGTCATGAGCTACCAGCTCGAAACGGATTGCGAACTGCCCGGCTGGTCCAGCGTGAACTTCGTGCGCCCGGCGCACGGTCTGGTGGCGCTGCACGGCGCCGACGTGGTGCCGGTCAAGGCCCTGGGCCTGACGGCGGGCAACAGCACGCACGGCCACCGCTTTGAAGCAGCCATCGATCCGGTGCCGCTGGCCGATGCCGACGCCTACGCCGCGACGCTGGCCAGGGATGGCGCGGTGATCGCCTCGTTTGCCGAGCGCAAGGCCGAGATTGCGCGCCAGCTGGCCGCCGCGGCCTCGAAGGTCGGCGGGGGCTGCCAGCCCATTGACGACGACGCGCTGCTGGACGAGGTGACGGCGCTGGTCGAGCGCCCGAACGTGCTGACCTGCCAGTTCGAGAAGGAGTTTCTCGACGTGCCGCAGGAGTGCCTGATCCTCACGATGAAGGCCAACCAGAAGTACTTCCCGCTGCTGGACGCGGCCGGCAAGCTGACCAACCGGTTCCTGGTGGTCAGCAACATCCGCCCGGACGACGCGAGCGCGGTGATCGGCGGCAACGAGCGCGTGGTGCGCCCGCGCCTGGCCGATGCCAAGTTCTTCTTCGACCAGGACCGCAAGAAGACGCTGGAGAGCCGCGTGCCGGCCCTGTCCAAGGTGGTCTATCACAACAAGCTGGGCACGCAGGGTGAGCGCATGGAGCGCGTCTGCGCCATCGCCGAGACCATCGGCCTGCGGCTGGGCGGCCCCGAACTGGCGGCGCGTTCGCTGCTGGCCGCGCGCCTGGCCAAAACCGACCTCGTGACCGACATGGTGGGCGAGTTCCCCGAGCTGCAGGGCATCATGGGCGGCTACTACGCGCGCCACGACGGCCTGTCCGACGACATCGCCTTCGCCATCGAAGACCACTACAAGCCGCGCTTTGCCGGCGACGAGCTGCCGCGCACCCAGACCGGGGTGGTGGTCGCGCTGGCCGACAAGCTGGAAACCCTGGTCGGCATGTTCGGCATCGGCAACCTGCCGACCGGCGACAAGGACCCGTTCGCGCTGCGCCGCCATGCGCTCGGCGTGATCCGCATGCTGGTCGAGAAGGACCTGCCGCTGGAGCTGACCGCGCTGCTGTCGGCGGCGGTGCCGGCCTTCGGCGACAAGATCGGCGACGCCACGCCGGCCCTGGCCGACTTCATCTACGACCGCCTCGCCGGTGGCCTGCGCGAGCAGGGCGCCAGCGCCCAGGAAGTCGACGCCGTGCTGGCCTTGCGCCCGCAGCGCCTGGCCGACGTGGCCCAGCGCCTGCAGGCGGTGCGCGCCTTCGCCGCGCTGCCCGAGGCACCTGCGCTGGCCGCGGCCAACAAGCGCATCGGCAACATCCTCAAGAAGTCCGAAGGCGAGGGCGCTGCGGTCAACCCGGCGCTGTTCGTGGAGCCCGCTGAAAAAGACCTTTACGCCGCCATGCAGGCCACCGTGCCCGCCGCCAACGCCAAGTTCGACGCGGGCGACCACACCGCCAGTCTGCAGGCGCTGGCCGCGCTGCGCACGCCGGTGGACGCCTTCTTCGACGGTGTGATGGTCAATGCCGACGACGCGGCGCTCAAGGCCAACCGCCTGGGGCTGCTGAAGTCGCTGCACGAGGCCATGAACCGCGTCGCCGATCTGTCCAGACTTGCCGCGTAACCCGTACGATCTGGCCGTCCCGGAACACCGAAGGAAGCTCGCATGAAACTGCTGATCCTCGACCGCGACGGCACGCTCAACCGCAGCCGCGACGACCACGTGGCCTCGCCCGACGAGTGGGAGGCGCTGCCTGGCGCGCTTGAAGCCGTGGCGCGGCTGAACCAGGGGGGCTGGCGCGTCGTGCTGGCGACCAACCAGTCGGGCATTGGTCGCGGCCTGTTCGACATGGCTTCGCTCAACGCCATCCACGCCAAGATGCACCGCGCGCTGGCCGCGGTGGGGGCGCGGGTCGAGGCGATCTTCTTCTGCCCCCACGCGCCCGAAGACGCCTGCCACTGCCGCAAGCCCGAGCCCGGCCTGTTCGAGCAGGTGGCGGAGCGCTTCGGCATCCCACCCGCCGAGGTGCCGGTGGCGGGCAACGCGCTGCGCCACGTGCAAGCCGGGGCAGCGGCGGGCTGTCCGACCCACTTGCTGATGACCGGCCAGTCGGGGCATCTGCGCCGGGAAGCCGGTGTGCCCGACTCGGCGCTGGTGCCGGGGCTGCCCTCCGGCACCCTGCTGCACGACGACCTGGGTGCCTTTGCCGACTGGCTGCTGGCGCAGCCGGTGGCCACTTCATGACTTTGGTTGCTACATGATCCTGATCAATTTTCTGCGCTCGGTGCTGCACATGCTGTTCATGGTGGTGACCGTGGTGCCGTGGGCGCTGGCGGTGGTCATCGCGGCCCCGTTTCTCAACAGCACGCAGATCTACTGGATGTGCGCGCGCTGGCTCAAGCTGGCGGTCGATGGGGGCACGGTGATCCTGGGCATCCGCAACAAGGTCATCGGCTACGAAAACCTGCCCGTGGGCACGACGGCGCCGGCGGTGCTGCTGGTCAAGCACCAGTCGCTGTGGGAGACCTTCAGCATGGCGGCCCTGATGCCGCACCCGCTGGCCTTCGTGTTCAAGAAGGAGCTGCTGAAGGTGCCCTTCTTCGGCTGGGCCATGGCGCGCATGGACATGATCCACATCGACCGCGCCGACGGCGCACGCGCCTTTGTCAAGGTGGTGCAGCAAGGCCAGCGCCTGCTGGACCAGGGCACCTGGGTGATCATGTTCCCCGAGGGCACCCGCATCGCCCGTGGCGAAAAAGGGGTCTACAAGACCGGTGGCACGCGGCTGGCGATCCGCACCGGTGCGCCGGTGATCCCGATCGCCGTGACCTCGGCCAAGTGCTGGCCGCGCAAGGCCTTCATCAAGAAGCCGGGCACCGTGGAGTTCTCGATCGGCAAGCCGATCCCCAGCCAGGGCCGCGAGGCCGACGAGCTGATGCTGGAAGTGGAAAACTGGATCGAGGCGGAGATGCACCGTCTCGACCCTGAAGCCTACGCCAAGGGCTGATACGGGACATGCAGCGCTTCGTCCAGCTGGCGCTTGATTTCCTGACCGGACCCGATCCGGTGGTCCCGCCGCCGCAAACGATGGCACCGTCGCCGCGCGACGACGCGTCGCCGGCCGAGCCCATGTCGTCGGTGTTCCAGCCCGGGACCTGGCAGCACCCGCGCGCCAACCGCCGCGTGCGGCTCGCCGGTTGCGAGGTGGGCTACGAATTCAAGCGCGGCAAGCGCCGCACCATCGGCCTGTCGGTCGGGCCGGAGGGGCTGAGCGTGCGGGCGCCGCGCTGGACCACGGTCGGTGAGGTCGAGGCCTTCATCCAGGAAAAATCGGGCTGGGTGCTCGACAAGCTGCGCGCCTCGCGCGAGCGCGCCGGGGCGCTGGAGCGCGCGAGGACGGTCTGGTCCGACGGCGCGGAGTTCGACTTCCTGGGGCAGCGCGTGCGCCTGGTGCTGGACTCGGCCCATGTGTTCGCTTCCGCCGGTGCGGCGCTGGAGCCGGGCGACGGGGACGCCCTGCCGGTGCTGCGCCTGGGGCTGGCCCGCACCGCGACCGAAGTCCAGATCCGGGACGCCGCACAGGCCTGGCTGATGCGGCAGGCGCAGCAGGTGTTCAGCGAAAGCCTGCAGCGTTTTGCGCCGCAGCTGGGTGTGTCGTACAGCAAGCTGCGGCTGTCCAGCGCCGGCACCCGCTGGGGCAGCGCCAGCGCCGACGGCACCATCCGCCTGAACTGGCGGCTGATCCACCTCAAGCCCGAGATGATCGACTACGTGGTGGTGCACGAGCTGAGCCACCTGCGCCACATGGACCACAGCCCCCAGTTCTGGGACGTGGTGGCCAGCGTGATGCCCGACCACCTGGACCGTCGCCAGGCGCTCAGGCGCGTGGCGGTGCCGCTGGGCGACTGAGCGCCCGGCTCAGGCGTCAGCGTCCGGGCGGCTGCGGAACAGCGCGGCCACCACGTCGGACTGCGTGATCATGCCGATCACCCGCTGCGCGTCATCGACCACCGGCATGTGGTGCAGGCCGCCGTCGGAGAACAGGCCGGCCAGGTCACCGATGGGCTGCTCCGGCCGCGCCGAGCGCACCGTGCGGGTCATGATCTCCTCGACATAGCGGGCGGTGCTCATGACCGGCTGGCGGCGCGGGTCGGGCGCGCTGTGGCCGATGAAGAAGTCGTGCAGCGAGACGATGCCGCACAGCGTGCCGTCCGCCTCGACCACTGGCAGTGCCTTGATCTTGTGGTACGCCAGCCGGGCCCAGGCCTCGTCCACCGAGTCGCGCGGGCCGATGTGCACCACGTCGCGGGACATGATGTCGCGGCACCGCACCTCGCCCCACTGGCGCTGGCTGGCGAGCAGCTGGGCCTGCACCAGGATGTCTTCCAGGTCCTCCGGCCGGATGTCCAGCAGCTCGCCCTGGCTGGCCAGCGCGCGGGTCAGGTCGTCGTGGGTGAAGCCCAGCCGCCGGCTGGGCAGCGGGTCGCGGGTGTGGTGGGAGGGGCCCGGGGCTGGGTGGGGATGGCGCCGGTGCGTGAAGTGGTTGAACAGCAGGGCCGCCAGCATCAGCAGGCCTGAGTTGAGTGCCACCGGCGAGAGCGCGAACTGGTAGCCCAGGTGCGTCACCGCCTGCCCGCCCATGACGGCCGTCACCGCCACCGCGCCGCCCGGCGGGTGCAGGCAGCGCAGCGCGAACATGGCCGCGATGGCCAGCGCCCCCGCCGCGCTGGCGGCCAGCCCGGTGTGGCCCAGCAGCAGGGCGCAGCTCACGCCCACCAGAGCGGAGACGGTGTTGCCTCCGAGGATGGACCAGGGCTGTGCCAGCGGGCTGGCGGGCACCGCGAACAGCAGCACGGCCGAGGCCCCCATGGGGGCGAGAAACCAGGGATCGGTGGTGCCCAGGGTGTGCAGGCTGAGCCATTCGGTGACGCACAGGCCCAGGCCAGCCCCCAGGCAGCCCAGCAGCATCTCGCGTCGGCCAACAGTCAGCGGAGCAGGGACAAGGGATCGGAGCCGGGACAGGAGGGGGTGCACGGGACGGTTCTCATGACAGGGGGCGACATTGTAGGAACCGGGCCAGGCGCCGCGGGCATGCCCCGGTCAATCCCGTGGCTGGAAGCGGTGTACGCCGTCGTCGCCGGTGCGGCGTTGCAGCCGTCCCTGGAACCACAGCCGGTGCAGGTGCGCCACCGATTCGCCCAGCGCAAAGGTGCTCTGGTGCAGGTCCAGCGGCCGGGGGAACAGCACCGGGATCATCTCCCAGGCGCTGTGCGGTCGTTCGGTGCAGGCGGCCATCACCTCGGCCAGCCGCTCGTCGTGGTGCTCCTGCAGCTGCCGGATGCGCTCGTGCAGACCGGTGAAGGGTTTGCCGTGCGAGGGCAGCACCAGCGTGTCGTGGGGCAGGGGCAGGTAGCGCTGCAGCGAGTCGAGGAACAGCGCCAGCGGGTCGCTCTCGGGTTCGACGTCGTAGACGCTCACGTTGGTGCTGATGCGCGGCAGCACCATGTCGCCGCTGATCAGCGCGCCGAGCGCCTCGCAATGCAGCGCCATGTGTTCGGGCGCGTGGCCGTAGCCGGCGATGCAGCGCCAGCCGTGACCGCCGATGTCCACCACCTGCCCGTCCATCAGGCGCCGGAACTGCGCGGGCACGCCGGGCACCAGGCCGGGGTAGTAGCCGGCGCGGGCGCGGATCTTCTCCAGGGCGTCGGCGTCGAGCAGGCCGTTGGCGCGAAAGAAGGCGGCGGCGCCGTCGCCGCCGAAGCCGGTGGTGCTGCGCGAGCCGATGCGGGCCATGTGGTAGTCCATGCCGCTGATCCACAAACGGCAGTCGTGCTCGGCGGTGCTCCAGCGCTCGCACAGCCACTGCGCCAGCCCGATGTGGTCCGGGTGCATGTGGGTGACGATCACGCGCAGCACCGGCAGGCCGTCGAGCTCGTGCTCGAAGATCTGCTCCCACTGCGCCTTCGCCTCGTCGCGTGCGATGCAGGTGTCCACCACCGTCCAGCCCTCGCGGCCGTCCAGCCGGTCGCGCAGCAGCCAGAGGTTGATGTGGTCCAGCGCAAAGGGCAGGGTCATGCGGACCCACTTCACGCCGGGCGCCACGCCGATGGCGCCGCCGGACGGGGGCAGGGCATCGCCCAGCGGGTAGTGCAGACGGGCTTCGAGCGCGTCCCTGGAGGGTGGGGTCACGGGTGTTTCCTGAAAAGCTTCCGTTAAACTGACGTTGACGTAAACGTCAAGATGCGACGCATTCTAGGGAGCGATCCCCGTCGCCGCTGTCCGAAAGCCGACACCCCCTGTGAGCACCATGGCGACCAACCCGACCTATTCCATCAGCGACCTCGCGCGCGAGTTCGATCTGACCACGCGCGCCATCCGCTTTTACGAGGACATGGGGTTGATCCAGCCGCAGCGCGAAGGGCCGGGTGGGCGCAACCGCGTGTACAGCTCGCGCGACCGCACGCGGCTGAAGCTCACGCTGCGCGCCAAGCGCCTGGGCCTGTCCCTGACCGAGGCGAAGGACATCATCGACATGTACGACAGCCCGCGCGACACCGGGCCGCAGCTGCGCAAGTTCCTCGCCGTGCTGGCCGACCACAAGCGCCAGCTCGAAGAGCAGCTGGCCGACCTGATGGCCAACCTCGACGAGGTCAAGGTGCACGAGAAGGAGGCGCGGGCGCTGCTGGCCAAGGTGGAAAAGGCCGACAAGGCCTAGACTCGGCGGCTCCTTCTGCTGCCGGAGCCGCTCCATGAGCCTTGTCGCCACCACCATCGTCGCCCTTCTGGCGCTGATCCACGTCTACATCCTGGTGCTGGAGATGTTCCTCTGGGACACTCCCAAGGGCCGTAAGGCCTTTGGTCTGACGCCGGAGTTCTCGGCCGCGAGCAAGGTGCTGGCGGCCAACCAGGGCCTGTACAACGGCTTTCTGGCCGCCGGCCTGTTCTGGGGGCTGTGGCTGGGCGACGAGGGTTTCGGCGTGAAGGTCTTCTTCCTCGCCTGCATCCTGGTGGCCGGCCTGTACGGCGCCGCCACCTCCAGCCGCAAGATCCTGTTCGTCCAGGCCGTGCCGGCGGCGCTGGGCCTGCTGGCGCTCTGGTTCAGCCGCTGAGGGCGGACACCTGCGGGGCCGCCGCAGCGCCGTCGGCGTACTGCGCCAGGAACTCGGCGCTCGGCGGGATGGGCTGGATCACGTCGATCAACACCCCGTTGGGGTCGCGCACGATGAAATGCCGCTGCCCGAAGGCCTCGTCCCGCAGGCCGAGCTGGACGTCCAGTCCCTCGGACTGCGCGCGGGCGTACTCGGCATCCACATCGGCCACCTCGAAGTTCAGCAGGAGTCCGCCGGCGCGGCCGCCCCGCGCGCCCGCCGGGATGCTGGCGTGGTCGCCGTCGAGGATGGCGAGGTTGACTGCGGGGTCGTCGGTCGACTGCAGGTGCACGTACCAGTCGCTGCTGAACTGGCGCACAAAACGGAAATGCCGTTCATAGAACTGCGCCGTCGGTTCGACGCGATCGGTCATGAGGACGGGGTAGTACTGGGTGATCTTCATGGCGGTGCTCCGGTTGAATACATACAATCTGCATGTATCTTCAATTTAACATACAGGCTGCATGTATGCAAAGAACTGCCGTTGCCGTTCGTCGCTCGCAGGTCGAGCGCACCGATGCCACCCGTGCGGCCCTGATGGTGGCGGCGCGCGAACTGTTCCTGGGCCGCGGCTACGCCGCCACGGGCACGCCGGAGATCGTGGCCGCCGCCGGACTCACCCGGGGGGCGCTGTACCACCACTTTGCCGACAAGACGGCGCTGTTCCTCGCGGTCGCCGAGCAACTGGCGCAGGAGGTCGCCGACGATGTGGCCCGAGGCTCGGCCCACCACGACCGCCCTGTCGACGCGCTGCTGGCGGGGGCGGAGGCCTACTTCTCCTCGATGGGTCAACCGGGCCGCGCCCGGCTGCTCTTGCTGGAAGCGCCCTCGGTGCTGACACCCGCGCAGGTGATGGCGCTGAGCGAGCGGGCCGGCTCGCAGGCACTGAAGGAGGGCCTGGCCCAACTGCTCGGCCCGGCCCGTGAACCGGTTCCGCTGCACGAGCTGACCGTGCTGCTCTCCGCCGCCTTCGACCGCGCGGCGCTGGCCATGGCACAGGGTGAGGCCCCCGGCCCGTACCGCGAGGCATTCCGGCGGCTCTTCACCGGCCTGGCCCGGGGCTGATCGACGGTACAAAAACGGTTGTCCCGCCCACACGGGTCCCTGCGGGCTTGCCGCCTTCCGGTGGTGTCGGTCATAATTGACGTTTACGTAAACGTAAATCAAAACCATGAGCGAGACAACACCCGACCACGAAGCCCTGCGCCAGCGCGTGCAGACCAGTCTGGACCGCCAGGGCATGATGCGGCAGCTGGGCGTCCGGCTGCTGGCCGTGGCGCCGGGCATGGTGACGCTGGCCCTGCCGTACTCCGACCGCGTGACGCAGCAGCAGGGCGGTTTCCACGGCGGCGCCATGGGCGCGCTGGCCGACATCGCCGGTGGCTATGCCGCGCTGACCGTGGCGCCCGAGGGCATGGAGGTCACCACCGTCGAATACAAGATCAACTTCCTCGCGGCCTTCCAGGGCGGCGAGCTGCAGGCCACCGGCCGCGTCGTGCGCGGCGGCAAACGCATCATCGTCACCACCGCCGAGGTGGTGCACGTGGCACCCGACGGGCAGCGGACCGACTGTGCCGTGATGCAGCAGACCCTGGTGCCGGTGCCCAAGACCTACTGACCCCCTCAACGCATTCAACGTCCCACGGAGACCCTCATGACCAACCTGCCCGGCCTCAATTTTCAGCTCGGTGAAGACATCGACGCCCTGCGCGACGCGGTGCGCGACTTCGCGCAGGCCGAGATCGCCCCGCGCGCGGCCGAGATCGACCGCACAGACCAGTTCCCCATGGACTGCTGGCGCAAGATGGGCGAGTTGGGCGTGCTGGGCATCACCGTGCCCGAGCAGTACGGCGGCGCCAACATGGGCTACCTGGCCCACATGGTCGCCATGGAGGAGATCAGCCGCGCCAGCGCCTCGGTGGGCCTGAGCTACGGCGCGCACAGCAACCTGTGCGTGAACCAGATCAACCGCAATGGCAGCGACGCACAGAAGGCGAAGTACCTGCCCAAGCTGATCAGCGGCGAACACGTGGGCGCGCTGGCCATGAGCGAGCCCGGTGCAGGCTCGGACGTGATCAGCATGAAGCTCAAGGCCGAGGACAAGGGCGGCTACTACCTGCTCAACGGCAGCAAGATGTGGATCACCAACGGCCCCGACGCCGACACGCTGGTGGTCTACGCCAAGACCGAGCCCGAGATGGGCGCGCGCGGTGTGACCGCCTTCCTGATCGAGAAGGGCATGCCCGGTTTCAGCATCGCGCAGAAGCTCGACAAGCTGGGCATGCGCGGCAGCCACACCGGCGAGCTGGTGTTCCAGAACGTCGAAGTGCCGGCCGCGAACATCCTGGGTGGCCTGAACATGGGCGCCAAGGTGCTGATGAGCGGCCTGGACTACGAGCGCGCCGTGCTCACCGGCGGGCCGCTGGGCATCATGCAGGCGGTCATGGACAACGTTATCCCCTACATCCACGACCGCAAGCAGTTCGGCCAGAGCATCGGCGAGTTCCAGCTGATCCAGGGCAAGGTGGCCGACATGTACACCGTGCTGCAGGCTGCGCGCAGCTTCGCCTACACGGTCGCCAAGAACCTCGACCTGCTGGGCACCGAGCACGTGCGCCAGGTGCGCAAGGACTGCGCCTCGGTCATCCTGTGGACCGCCGAGAAGGCGACCTGGATGGCCGGCGAGGGCGTGCAGATCTACGGCGGCAATGGCTACATCAATGAATACCCGCTGGGCCGCCTCTGGCGCGACGCCAAGCTGTACGAGATCGGCGCCGGCACGAGCGAAATCCGCCGCATGCTGATCGGGCGTGAGCTGTTCGCCGAGACCATGTGAATGTGGCCCCACGCTTTGCCGCTGCGCGTGTCGCCTAGGTAACATCGCCGCATGAGCACATCCATCCAGACCCTGATCGAGAACAACCGCCGCTGGGCCGCCCAGACCGAACTGGAGCGCCCCGGCTATTTCCAGAAGCTGGCGCAGCAGCAAAACCCCAAGTACCTGTGGATCGGCTGTTCCGACAGCCGCGTGCCGGCCAACCAGATCACGGGTCTGGAGCCGGGCGAGGTCTTCGTGCACCGCAACGTGGCCAACGTGGTGGTGCATTCGGACCTGAACGCGCTGTCGGTGATCCAGTTCGCGGTCGAGTTCCTGAAGGTCGAGCACATCCTGGTCGTGGGCCACTACGGCTGCGGCGGCGTGCTGGCCACGCTCAAGGGCGCGCGCGTGGGCCTGGCCGACAACTGGCTGCGCCATGTGCACGACGTGAAGATGCGCCACCGCAAGCGCCTGGACCATCTGCCCATGGCGGTGCAGGAAGACGTGCTGTGCGAGATGAACGTGATCGAGCAGGTCGGCAACGTGGCGCTGACCAACGTGCTGCAGGACGCCTGGGCGCGCGGCCAGAACGTGTCGGTGCACGGCTGGTGCTATGGCCTCAAGGACGGGCTGGTCAAGGACCTGGGCGTGAGCATGAGCAACCGCGACGAGGTCATGCCCATCTTCCGCTCGGCGCTCAAGCGATACCCGCGCGCCGAGACCTGAGGCACCCGCAGGCCATGTTCCCCCAGCGGCTGGATTCGACCGTGGCCTATGACATCGCGAAAGCGATGATGGACGGGTTCAACCGCCACTACCGCCTGTTCCGCGCCGAATCCGCCCGCGCCAAGCACCGCTTCGAATCGCGCGACTGGCCGGCCCAGCAACGCGCCCAGCGCGAGCGCATCGAGTTCTACGACCTGCGCGTGCGCGAGTGTCTGCAGCGCCTGGTCAAGGAGTTCAAGGCCGACCAGCAGCCCATGGCGGTGTGGGAGCAGGTCAAGCTGCATTACATTGGCCTGCTGGTGAACCACCACCAGCCCGAGCTGGCCGAGACCTTCTTCAACTCGGTCACCACCAAAATCCTCAAGCGGGCGTATTTCCAGAACGACTTCATCTTCGTGCGGCCGGCGGTGTCCACCGAGTACATCGAGAACGACGAACCCAGGGCGCTGCCGACCTACCGCAGCTACTACCCGACGCACGAGACCATGCGCGCCGAGGTGCGCCGCATGGTCGAGGACTTCGACCTGCGCGTGCCCTTTGACGACCTGGGGCGCGACGCCGGACTGGTGCTCGAAGCCATGCGCCAGCGCTTCGATCACCACAAGCTGCGCGCCAACTTCCAGATCCAGGCGCTGTCCGGGCTGTTCTACCGGAACAAGGGCGCCTACGTGGTCGGCAAGATCATCAACGGCTTCCAGGAAGTGCCGTTCGCACTGCCCATCCTGCACAACGAGAACGGCCGCCTGGTGATCGACGCCGCGCTGTTCGGCGAGGACGACCTGCTGATGCTGTTCAGCTTCGCGCGGGCCTACTTCATGGTCGACATGGAGGTGCCCAGCGCCTACGTGCAGTTCCTGCGCAGCCTGATGCCACGCAAGCCGCGCGCCGAGTTCTACAACGCACTCGGCCTGGCCAAGCAGGGCAAGACCCTGTTCTACCGCGACTTCCTGGCGCACATGCGCCACAGCACCGACAAGTTCCGCATCGCGCCCGGCATCAAGGGCATGGTCATGCTGGTGTTCGACCTGCCGAGCTTCCCCTTCGTGTTCAAGCTCATCAAGGACTTCTACCCCGCGCCCAAGGACACCACGCGCGAACAGATCCGCGGCAAGTACCTGCTGGTTAAACAGCACGACCGCGTGGGCCGCATGGCCGACACGCTGGAGTTCTCCGAGGTGGGATTTCCGCGTGCCCGCTTCACCGACGAGCTGATCGCCGAGATCCAGAAATTCGCGCCCAGCCAGCTGGAGATCAGCGACCGCGACGGCGACGGCACCACCGAGGTCATCCTCAAGCACTGCTACATCGAGCGGCGCATGATTCCGCTGAACATCTATTTGCAGGAAGCCTTCGACACCCTGCAGACGCCCGATGTGGACGACACATCGCTGCGGCGCGCGCGCGGACAGATCACCAAAGCCGTGGTCGAGTACGGCAACGCCATCAAGGACCTGGTGGCGGCCAACATCTTTCCGGGCGACATGCTGTGGAAGAACTTCGGCATCACGCGCCACGGCAAGGTGGTGTTCTACGACTACGACGAGATCGAATACATCACCGACTGCAATTTCCGCCGCGTGCCGCCACCGCGCAACGAAGAGGACGAGATGTCCGGCGAGGTCTGGTATTCGGTCGGACCGCACGACGTGTTCCCCGAGACCTTCGCACCGTTCCTGCTGGGCAACCCGATGGTGCGCGAAGACTTCATGAAGCACCACGCCGACCTGCTGGACGCCGCCTTCTGGCAGGCGCACAAGGAACGCATCGCCGCCGGACATGTGCACGACGTGTTTCCCTACGAACGTGCCCGGCGCTTTCGCGCGCAGGCGCACAAAGAACTTCTAGACTGACTTTTCAAAGGAGATTCCCATGAGCCACACCACCGATCCCGTTGTCATCGTCGGCGCCGCCCGCACCCCCATGGGCTCGTTCCAGAGCGACTTCGCCAGCCTCTCCGCCCACGACCTGGGCGGCGTCGCCATCAAGGCCGCCGTCGAACGCAGCGGTGTGAAGGCCGAGCTAGTCGACGAGGTGCTGTTCGGCAACTGCCTGATGGCCGGCCAGGGCCAGGCGCCCGCGCGGCAGGCCGCGCTCAAGGGCGGCCTGCCGCTGTCGGCCGGCGCCGTTACGCTGTCCAAGATGTGCGGCTCGGGCATGAAGGCGACCATGCTGGCGCACGACATGCTGCTGGCCGGCAGCGCCACCGTGATGGTCTCGGGCGGCATGGAGAGCATGACCAACGCGCCCTACCTGATGCTCAAGGGCCGCGGCGGCTACCGCATGGGCCACGACAAGATCTACGACCACATGATGCTCGACGGCTTGGAAGACGCCTACGAACCCGGTCGCAGCATGGGCACCTTCGGCGAAGACTGTGCCGCCAAGTACAGCTTCACGCGAGAGCAGCAGGACGCCTTCGCCATCGCCTCGGTGACGCGCGCCAAGGCCGCCACCGAGAGCGGCGCTTTCGCCAAGGAAATCGCCCCCGTGACGGTCAAGGACCGCAGCGGCGAGCGCGTGGTGTCGGTGGACGAAGGCCCGGGCAAGGTCAAGCTCGACAAGGTCACCTCGCTCAAGCCCGCGTTCAAGAAGGACGGCACCATCACCGCCGCCTCCAGCTCGTCCATCAACGACGGCGCCGCCGCTCTGGTGCTGATGCGCCAGTCCACCGCCCAGGCACAGGGCCTCAAGCCGCTGGCACGCATCGTGGCCCACGCCACCCACGCGCAGGAGCCCAACTGGTTCGCTACCGCGCCGGTGGGCGCGACGCAGAAGCTGCTGGCCAAGACCGGCTGGTCCGTGGGCGACGTGGACCTGTGGGAGATCAACGAAGCCTTTGCCGTGGTGCCGATGGCGCTGATGACCGAGCTGGACATTCCGCACGAGAAGGTGAACGTCAACGGCGGCGCCTGCGCGCTGGGTCACCCCATCGGCGCTTCGGGCGCTCGCATCCTGGTCACGCTGCTGCACGCCCTGCAGGCGCAGGGCAAGAAGAAGGGCGTCGCCACGCTGTGCATCGGCGGCGGTGAAGCCACCGCCATGGCCGTTGAACTGATCTGATGGCCACCGTTCTCGTCATCGGCGCCTCGCGCGGCCTCGGCCTGGAATTCGTGCGGCAGTACCGTGCGGCGGGTGACCGCGTGATCGCCACGGCGCGCGACGATGAGGGCCTGGCGCGCCTGCGCGGTCTGGGCGCCGAACCGCTGCGCGTGGACGTGGCCGACCCTGCCAGCGTCAGCGGCCTGTCGTGGCAGCTCGATGGCGAGGAGATCGACGTGGCGCTGTACGTGGCCGGCGTCATCGACCGCGGCAACGCCACTTCGCCGCCTACGCAGCAGGCCTTCGACCACCTCATGCACACCAATGTGCTGGGCCTGATGCAGGTGCTGCCGCAGGTCATGCCCATGGTGGAGGCGGCGGGCGGCGTGTTCGGCGCGCTGTCCAGCCGCATGGCGCAGATCGGTCCGGTGAGCGGCAGTGGCGCCTGGCTCTACCGCGTGAGCAAGGCCGCGCTGAACATGGCGGTGAGCAGTGCGCGTTTCGACTACCCCGAGGCGACCCTGGTGGCACTGGACCCGGGCTGGGTGCAGACCGACATGGGCGGCGGCGCGGCGCCGCTGACCGCCGAGGCCAGCGTGCGCGACCTGCGCACCGTGCTGGCCAGCCTGACGCCGGACGACAACGGACAACTCATCCACCACGACGGCCGCCGCGCCAGTTCGTGGTGAACCGACACCCACAGACGAGACAAGACATGCTGCTGACCCAAGACCAGGAAATGATCCGCGACGCCGTGCGCAGCTTCGCGCAGGAAGAGCTGTGGCCGAACGCCGCCCGGTGGGACAAGGAGCACCACTTCCCGAAGGACGTGCACCAGGGTCTGGCCGAGCTCGGCGCCTACGGCATCTGTGTGCCCGAAGAACTCGGCGGCGCGGGGCTGGACTACCTGACGCTGGCCCTGGTGCTGGAAGAGATCGCGGCCGGCGACGGCGGCACCAGCACGGCGATCAGCGTGACCAACTGCCCCTACAACGCCATCCTGATGAAGTACGGCACGCCCGCCCAGCAGCAGCAGTGGCTGGTGCCCGCGGCGCGCGGCGACATCCTGGGTGCTTTCTGCCTGACCGAGCCGCATGTGGGTTCGGACGCGTCGGGTCTGCGGACCACGGCGGTGCGCGAGGGCGACGAGTACGTGATCAACGGCGTCAAGCAGTTCATCACCTCGGGCAAGAACGGCCAGGCCGCGGTGGTCATCGCCGTGACCGACAAGGGCGCGGGCAAGAAGGGCATGAGCGCCTTCATGGTGCCGACCGACAACCCTGGCTACGTGGTGGCGCGGCTGGAAGACAAGGTCGGCCAGCACAGCAGCGACACCGCGCAGATCAACTTCGACAACTGCCGCATCCCGGCCGAGAACCTGATCGGCCAGGAAGGCGAGGGCTACAAGATCGCACTCTCCGCGCTGGAAGGCGGGCGCATCGGCATCGCGGCGCAGAGCGTGGGCATGGCGCGCAGCGCGCTGGAGGTGGCGATCGCCTACGCCAAGGAGCGCCAGAGCTTCGGAACGGCGATCTTCAACCACCAGGCCGTGGGCTTCCGCCTGGCCGAGTGCGCCACGAAGCTCGAAGCCGCACGCCAGCTGATCTGGCACGCCGCTGCGTTGCGCGACGCCGGCCGGCCCTGCCTGAAGGAAGCGGCCATGGCCAAGCTGTTCGCCAGCGAGACCGCCGAACAGGTGTGTTCCGCGGCGATCCAGACGCTGGGTGGCTACGGCTATGTGAACGATTTTCCGGTCGAGCGCATCTGGCGCGACGTGCGCGTCTGCCAGATCTACGAAGGCACAAGCGACGTGCAGAAGATCATCATTCAGCGAGCACTGTAGGTGCTGGCAGCCCCCGGTGCGGGGGTACGATCCAGCCCTATGAAGATCATCATTTTGGGCGCCGGCCGGGTTGGCGAAAGCGTGGCCGAGAGCCTGGTGTCCGAACAGAACGACATCACCGTCATCGACCAGGACCCCGCCCGGTTGCGGCTGCTGGAAGAGAAGCTGGACCTGCGCGGCGTGGTGGGCAACGGTATCCAGCCTTCGGTGCTGGCCGAGGCCGGCGCGCGCGACGCCGACATGGTGATCGCCTGCGCGGCGGCCGACGAGTCCAACCTCGTGGTCTGCAAGGTGGCGCACGACGTGTTCAACGTGCCCACCACCATCGCCCGTCTGCGTTCGCCCGAATTCATAGAGGGCGACGAGCTGCTGGGCAAGGGCGGTTTCGCGGTGGACAACGTGATCTGCCCCGAAGAGTCGGTCATGCGCTACATCCACCTGCTCATCAGCTACCCCGAGGCGCTGCAGGTGGTCAAGTTCTCGCAGAACCGCGCAGCCCTGGTGGTGGTGCGCGCGGCGGCCGGTGGTGCGGTGGTGGGGCACACCATCGCCGAGATGCGCAACCGCATTCCTCATGTGGAGATGCGCATCGTCGCGCTCTACCGCCTGGACACCGAGATGGAGGCCACGCCCTCGACCCGCATCCTGCCGGGCGACGAGGTCTTCGTGCTGGCCGACGTGCGCGAGATCCGGATGGTGCTCGCCGCCATCCACAACATCGACAAACCGGTGCAGCGCGTGATGATCGCAGGCGGCGGCAAGGTGGGGCTGCGCCTGGCGCGCAGCCTGGTCGGGCAGTGCGAGGTCAAGCTCATCGAGAGCGACCGCAAGCGCTGCGAGTACCTGGCCAGCCAGTTGCCGTCGAACATGCTGGTCCTCAACGGCGACGCGGCCGACGAGGACCTGCTGGAGGAAGAGAACGTCGGCGACATGGACATGTTCCTGGCCCTGACCAGCGACGACGAGGACAACATCATGTCGGCCATGCTGGCCAAGCGGCTGGGCGCCAACCGCGTGCTGTCGCTGATCAACCGCCGCGCGTATGCCGACATGATGCAGGGCAGCACCATCGACATCGCGATCTCGCCCTCGCAGACGGTGATCGGCGAGCTGCTCGCGCACCTGCGACGCGGCGACGTGGCGGCGGTGCACAGCCTGCGCCGCGGTGCGGCCGAGGCGCTTGAGGGCGTGGCGCGCGGTGACATCAAGACCTCGAAGCTGGTGGGCCGCCGGATCGACGAAATCCGGCTGCCGCAGGGCGCCCGTTTCGGCGCCATCGTGCGCGGCGATGGCCGCGACTCCGAGGTGCTGATGCCGCACCACGACACCGTCATCGAGGACGGCGACCACGTGATCATCTTCATTCCCCACAAGCGCCTGGTGCGCGAGGTGGAGAAGCTGTTCCAGGTCGGCGCCACCTTCTTCGGCTGATTCCATGCGCATGCTGTTTCCCGCGCTCAACGTGTTCTCGCGCGTGCTGGTGGCGTTCGCCTTCGCCTTCCTGGTGCCGCTGGCCTGGGCCTGGAGCGAGGACCACGAGCAGTACCGCTACGTCTGGGAGGGTTCGTTCGCGCTGGCCGCCGCCAGCGGCTGGCTGCTCTGGGTCCTGACGCGCAGCCACCGGCGCGAACTGCAGGCGCGCGACGGCTTTCTGCTCGTCAACATGGTCTGGCTGCTGCTGCCCGCTTTCTCGGCGGTGCCGCTGATGTTCACCGTGCCCGACATCAGCTGGAGCAAGGCCTACTTCGAAGCCATGAGCGCACTGACCGCCACCGGTGCCACCGCGCTGTCGGGGCTGGACGCGCTGCCGGTGTCGGTCAATGTCTGGCGCTGCTTCCTGCAGCTCATCGGCGGCCTGGGCATCATGCTGCTGGTGGTGGCGGTGCTGCCCATGCTGGGCCTGGGCGGCATGCAGCTCTACAAGGCCGAGACGCCCGGTCCGATGAAGGACACCAAGTTCACCCCGCGCATCGCCGAAACGGCGCGCGGCCTGTGGGGCGTGTACTTCCTGTTCTCGGGCGCCTGCCTGCTGGCCTACCGCTGGGCCGGTATGGGCTGGGCCGACGCCTTCATGCACATGTGCACCACCATGGGTCTGGGCGGGTTTTCGTCTTACGACGCGAGCCTGGGCCACTTCGACTCGCTGCGGGTGGAGCTGGTGGCGACCTTCTTCATGGCCATCTCGGGTATCAGCTTCGTGCGCTACTTCGTGGTGCTGCGCACCCGCAGGCTGACCCCGCTGACGCACGACCGCGAGATCCGCACCTACGTGGCGGTGCTGCTGGTGGCCATCCTGCTGGTGGCGCTGCTGCTGATGGTGCACGGCGTGCACACCCGTTTCGAGGACGCGCTGCGCGACAGCGCCTTCCACGTGGTGTCGATGGCCACCACCACCGGCTACGCCACCACCGACTTTTCCCAGTGGCCGGTGTTCGCGCCGGTGCTGCTGATCTTCCTGGGCACCTTCGTCTCGTGCGCCGGCTCCACCGGCGGCGGCATCAAGATGGTCCGCATGATCCTGCTGATCAAGCAGGCGCGGCGCGAGCTGGTGCGCATCATCCACCCGCGGGTGGTCAACCCGGTCACGCTGGGCGGGCAGGTGGTGCCTCTGCCGGTGATGACGTCCGTGCTGGGCTACATGCTGATCTACGGTGCCGCCACCATGGGTCTGACTTTCCTGATGCTGTTCACCGGGCTGGACATCGTCACCGCGTTCAGCGCGGTGGTGGCCACGGTCAACAACATCGGTCCGGGGCTGGGCCAGGTCGGCCCGGCCAGCAACTTCGGCGTGCTGGGCGACCTGCAGCTGAACATGCTGAGCTTTGCGATGGTGCTCGGGCGGCTGGAGCTGCTGTCGTTCCTCGTGCTCTTCACCGGCGCGTTCTGGAGGCGTTGAAACCGGCGCCGCCGGCCTCAACGCGGGCGCTCAGTTCGGTGCGGCGGGGATGGCCAGGCCTTTTTCCACCGCGGGACGGGCCACGAAGGCAGCCAGCACGCGCTGCACCTCGGTGAATTCGCCATAGCCCACCAGGTCGCCCGCCTTGTAGCGCTCGACCAGGTTGCGCACCCAGGGCAGGATGGCGATGTCGGCAACCGTGTACTCGTCGCCCATGATCCAGCTGCGGCCCTTCAGGCGCTGGTTCAGCACGCCCAGCAGGCGCTTCGATTCGCCGGTGTAGCGGTCGCGCGGGCGCTTGTCTTCGTAGTCCTTGCCACCGAAGACGGTGAAGAAGCCCACCTGGCCGAACATCGGGCCGACGCCGCCCATCTGGAACATCAGCCACTGCAGGGTTTCGTAGCGGCGCGCCGGGTCGGCGGGCAGGAACTTGCCTGTCTTCTCGGCCAGGTAGACCAGGATCGCGCCCGACTCCCACAGCGCCAGCGGCTGGCCACCGGGGCCGTTCGGGTCCAGGATCGCCGGGATCTTGTTGTTCGGGTTGAGCGACAGGAACTCGGGTGTGAACTGGTCGTTGGTGTCGAAGCTCACGCGGTGCACCTCGTAGGGCAGGCCACATTCCTCCAGCATGATCGAGACCTTCACGCCGTTGGGCGTGGGCAGGCTGTAGAGCTGCAGGCGGTCGGGGTGCTCTGCGGGCCACTTGCGGGTGACGGGGAAAGCGGACAGGTCGGTCATGTCAATCTCCTTTGCGGCCCGTACCCTAGCAGCTTGGCGCCGGCCCTGCAGGGCGCGCTACGATGGCCTTTTCGCCCACCCACCGGACAGGAGACACCACCATGCCGATCACCAAAGGGTTCCGCGCCCTCGTCGACGAAGCCAACGCGCAGATCACCACCTACAGCGTCGAACAGGTGCGCGCCCGCATGGGCAGCGACCCGACGCTGCAGATCGTCGACATCCGCGACCCGCGCGAGCTGGAGCGCGAAGGCACGGTGCCCGGCTGCGTGCACGCGCCGCGCGGCATGCTGGAGTTCTGGGTCGACCCCGACTCGCCCTATTTCAAGCCGGTGTTCGGCGACGAGGGCAAGGAGTTCGTGCTGTTCTGCGGCGCGGGCTGGCGCAGCGCGCTGGCCACCAAGGCGCTCAGGGACATGGGCATGACCAACGTGGCGCACATCGACGGCGGCTTCACCGCCTGGGTGAAAGAGGGCGCGCCCACGGAAACACTGGAAGCGCACAAGGCGGCCAGCAAGGCGGCGCGCGGATGAGCGTTGGCACCGCATGCCCCTGTGGCCGCACCGATGCGCGCGGCCGCGCGACGGCCTACGAAGCATGCTGCGGCCGCTACCTCGACCACGACACCCCTGCGCCCGACGCCGAGTGCCTGATGCGCTCGCGCTACAGCGCCTTCGTGCTCGGCCGGGTGGGCTATCTGGAAGCCAGCTGGCACGCCAGCACCCGGCCCGCCGGGCTCACGCTGGAGCCGGGGCAGAAATGGCTGGGGCTGGAAGTGAAGCGGCACCGCGTGATCGATGCCGAGCACGCCGAGGTCGAGTTCGTCGCCCGTTCGCGCCTGGGCGGGCGCGGCGTGCGCCTGCACGAAACCAGCCGCTTCGTGCGCGAGGGCGGGCGCTGGTACTACGTTGACGGAGACATGCATTGATGGAACGGTTTGACGCGGTCCTGTTCGACTGCGATGGCGTGCTGGTGGACAGCGAGCCCATCACCAACGGCGTGCTGCGCCAGATGCTCAACGAGGCGGGCTGGGCGCTCACACCCGCCGAGTGCGAACACCATTTCATCGGCCGCGCGGTGCGCGACCAGCGCGCGCTCATCGAAGCCGAGACTGGAAAGCCGCTCACCGAAGAGTGGATGCGCGCCTTCTACGCGCGCCGCAATGAGCGCCTGGTGGCCGAGTTGCAGGCCGTCGCCGGCGCGCTGGACGCGGTCATCGCCGCGCACGGCCACACGGCCGGCCGCATCGCCTGCGCTTCGGGTGCCGACCGGCCCAAGGTGGTGATGCAGATCGGCATGGCCGGCATGGCGCCGTACTTCGGGGAGCGCATCTTCAGCGGCCACGACCTGCCGCGCTCCAAGCCGCACCCCGACGTCTACCTCGCCGCGGCCGCGCACCTGGGCGTGGACCCCGCGCGCTGCCTGGTGATCGAAGACACCGCCACCGGCGCGCAGGCGGGCCTCGCCGCGGGCGCCACCGTCTGGGGCTACTGCCCGCACGGCGACGGCCGCGCCTTCGGCGGCCTGCCGGTGGCTCGGGTGATGCAGCACATGGGCGAACTGGTGCAGCACCTCGCCCCGCTGCGGTAAAAACAGGCCATGCCCATCACCCGCCGACAACTCCTGCTCCGTTCTTCCGCCCTGCCGCTGGCCAGCCTGGGCCTGGCGGGTTGCGCCACCGTCGACAAACCCAGCGTGCAGGCGCGGCTGCAGGGCCGCTCCATCACCGTCATCAGCACCGTGGGCACCACGCTGCGCCTGTCCTGGCGCGGCACCACGCCGTTCAACAACGAATTCGGCGAGGCCTTCGTGCCCGGCTGGGGCCTCAAGGAACAGCTGGAGAACAGCACGGTGGAACTGCTCAAGGCCTCGGGGCGCTTCTCCAGCGTGCAGCGCGTCACCATCACCTCGACCCGCCGCGAAGAAGCGCTCAAGGAGCTGAAGGAACTCAAGACCCCCACCGACCACGTGCTGCTGCTCTCGGCCGCACCCTCGGGCGACAGCCTCTGGGACACCCGGGAGGGGTTCAACGGTCTGGGCATTGCCCAGCGCAGCATCGTGCGGGTGAACACCGAATCCGCCGCGCACGTCTCGCTGCGCGCCGACCTGCTGGTGCCCAGCACCTTCGGCGCGGTGCTCGGTGAGGCCACGGTGAACACCGCCCAGCGAGTGCCCGCACCGGCCCTGCTGACCGGCCCGCGGCTCAATGAAGATGTGGCGGCTGCGGCGCGCGAATCGCTGAAAGTGCAGGTGGACGCGGCGCTGCAGAGCCTGGTGAGCCAGCTGGGGCTGGGCAAGGCGGTGGTGCCTGCGCCGGCACCCGCTGCGGCGCCAACGGCTTCGCCGCTCGCACCACCCGCTCCGGCTCCGGCGGCGCCGACGGTACAGCCCGCCAGGCCGTCGGCAAGCGCCCATCCGGTGGCGCCGACGGCGGTGGAGGGGCGGGGGATTCCAGGGCCGTCGGCGGATGGGGCGCCAGCGGGACGCTGACGCTGCGCGGAATCCATGTCCTAGAGGTCAGATGTGGGTGATCAACCTATTTGGTTGAGCTGCAGTTTCCGGGAAGAGCCATGTCCAGTTCCACCACATCGGTCATGCCTTGCCTTTCCTGAACCTGCACAAGCCCCGCTCCGCCAACAAATGCGCCCATCTTGATGAACTGCTTGATGAAGTAGTTCTTGCCTGACTCGAAAAGGAGTTCCAGGCTGTTTGGAGAAAACTCGGATTCCGTGTCGATTCGGTGGGTTTTACCGCCCTCAACCTCGGTGTAGAAGAAAACGTCTGGCGCGCTTTCTCCGATGCATTTGTCGTCCACCCAGATGTCTTTTTTGAGTGCCCGGCCCATGTAGCTGTTTCTGTAGATGTAGAGGCCAGCATTCCCAGGGCTGGGCGGATTGAACTCCTTGGCCTTCGCCGATTGTTCCTTGGATGCCATGTTCACGGATGCGCATCCGGACATGAGCAGGGCGGCGGCGATGACAGCGATAGATGCAATCTTCATTGAATTTTTGTTGCAATGGCTTGTGAATAGGGAAGGTGCACGCCCATTCGATTGGTTGCGCGCGTGCAGTGTATTCGGTCAAAAAACTGGAATCGGTTGCTTCCGATCAAGGGGGAGGGAAGGTCGACGGCGCTGAATTGCGATTCGCTTTGAAGCTTTGAAAAGACTCTGAAGGCCGGCAGCCGGTGGTGCCGGGGCTCTCAGTTCAATGCGGCCAACCCCGCCCGCAACGTCTCCACCCGCTCCCGGTTCACCCCGAAGTCCTTGCGCCCCACGCGCGAGGCCGAGCGCACCTGCACCACCTGCTGGACCGGGTCGACCCAGAGTTCGAGGTCGTCGACGAATTTCATCCAGCGCGTGGTGCACTGGGCGTAGAGGTAGCTGTCGCCTCCGTCCTCAACGATCGTCACGCCCGGCATGTCCTGGAGCAGTTGCCGCAGGCGGGCCAGGGTGGTGGGGCCGTCGCCTAGGAGCGGGAGCGGCGCAATCTCGGCGTAGGCGCGCATGGGGTGGTCGGGGTAGAGGCCGGCCTGGCTGCTGACGCTGTTTTCAGTGGCAGAGGGTGGTTTGAGCCGGCCGTCTTTCACACCGAGGTCGTCGGGCATGCGACCGCCGAGCAGCCCGAGTTGTCCGGCCAGCACAAGAGTGATAGCTGCTGCCAGCAAGGCGCACAAGGTCCATTTGAGCAGTGCCATCAGGGGCTCCGGGTGAGGCGTCGCCTATTGTGGCGCGTGGCTATTGGACGTCATGTCGGAGCGCTCTTGCTCGTCTTTCGTCGGCTGATGATCTGAACGGGAGCCCTCAGCTGAACCCATTCGGCGGCAGCGGGGGCGGACCGGGTTTGACAGGCTTCCTGGCATCGCCCTATAGTCGCGCCATGGTGTTGTTGTCGCATTCCATTCCAATAACATTCGAACCCTGTGTGGCGTCGAAGCGGGGTGGTGCAGCGCTGTTCCACCCGGAACGGCCCAGAGTCTGCTTGACGGCCGCAGACTCCTAAGCCCGGCGATACGCGTTCCTCGCAGCGCATCATCCCTATCGCCGGGCTCATCTGAAGCGGGACAGTGGTCGACCGCATACGGTCCCGCACATCCAGATCTCGCGCTTTCCCTCTTTGCGTCGCAGACGTGCTTTCTCAGCACGTTGTGTTCTTGCACGTGACGACGCTTGCTCGCCCCTCCGTGGTTCCTTGATGCCCGTTCCTTGACGTTCGGTGCTGAACCATCTTTGTCAAACAGGAGTTTTATGAATGTTCACCACCACAGTCTTTGGCCGCCGCCCGACAACGCCAACTGCCACAGCAGGGTGCTCGCAGGCGCTGTCGAGATGAACACACCTTTCATTGCCCTTTGCCCCGAGATCACGCGCTCCAACGCGCTGACGCTGACGGACTGGCTGGAGGATGAGGCGGTCACTCGCTACTTGAGCGATTCGCGCAACGTCTCCCGAATGATCGAGCAGGTTCTCGGTCGGGTTCAGTTGCCCATCCTGACCCATTTGTTCAACCAGGGCGGGCGGTTCTTCATGGCCTGCGACCAGCACGACGTGCCGGTGGGCTTTGTGCGTCTGGTCAAGACGGGGTCGAACTGCGAGATGGTCCTGGTCATTGGGAACCGCGACAACTGGGGGCGCAAGCTTGGCGCGAGCGCGATCCGAGAAGGCATGAAGCTCGCCTTCTTCGAGATGCGGGCCGAGAGGCTCATCGCCAATATCCACCCGGACAACGTTAGATCATTGAACGCTTTCCTGCGAAGTGGCTTCGTGCTGCACAGCGAAACGCCAACGATCAAGTCCCTGGTCATGGAATCGGCGCGCTATCTCAGACTGTTGCGGGAAAGTCCTGCGGTTCATGTCGCCGACATTCACATCACCGAGGTCGACAAGGCCCGGCTCAGGAGCTTGGTCGACCTCGAGCCAGGGTCGGAGATTTTCGAGCTGGAGCACGAAATCGAGCGCGCCGTCGTCGTCGATCCCAGGGAGGTGGCGGAGGACGTTGTCACGATGAACTCAAGGGCCTTGCTGAAGGTGGATGACGAAGAGCGGGAGGTTGTGCTGGTATACCCGGAAGATGCAGACGATCACGCAGGGAAGCTGTCGGTGTTCTCCGGTATCGGCACCGCGATCCTGGGCTACAAGGAAGGCGATGCCTTCAATTGGCGGATGCCGAACCGGACTTGCCACATCCGCATTGGCAAGGTGCTGTATCAGCCGGAGGCTGCGGGCCACTACCACCTGTAGGTCGGCACGGAGTGCATTCGCTGCGGATCGCGTCTGAGCCGCTGTGGCGCCTGCCACGGTCGCGCTTCACCGCATGGCCCTCCACTCGCCCGGAGCCATCCCGGTCCAGGTTTTGAACGCGCGGATGAAGCTCTTTTCGTTCAGGAAGCCGGTCGCCGCGGCAATCTGCTTGATGGGGCGATTCGTGCGCTGCAGCAGCGCCATCGCGCGCTCGCGCCGCACCTCGTCTTTCAGGGCCTGCAGCGTGGCGCCTTCTTCCTTCAGTTGCCGGTGCAGGGTGCGCGCCGAGGTGTGGAGCAGGGCGGCCAGGTCGTCGGCGTTGTGGGCGTCCTGGGGCTGGTTCAGCAGCACCTGCCGCACGCGCTGCACCAGCAGGCGGTCGCGCCGGTAGGGGCGCACCTGGATCGGCAGCGCGCGCTGCAGCATCTGGTTCATCGCGGCCTCGTCGCGCTTGATGGGCAGGGCCAGGTAGCGGGCGTCGAAGCGGATCGCCGTGTCTTCCGCGTCGAAGCGCGTGGGGCCGTCGAACAACACGCGGTAGGCCTGGGCGTGTGGCGGTGCGGCGAAGGGGAAGCAGGCGCCCAGCAGCGGGATGCGCGAGTCCACGAACCAGCAGGCCAGGCCGTGGATGTTGCGCAGCACCGAGACGAAGCAGAACTCGCGCAGCGAACCGTCGCCGCCGGGCGGGCGGTGTTCGCCGAGCACGATGCGGGCCTCGTCGCCCTCGGTCTGGACGGCGAGCGTGATGTCGCGCGTGAGCAGGCCGTGGTGGCGGCACCAGCGCTTGAGCGCCACGCCCAGCGTTGGGGCCGACAGCGAGGCGCGGGCGAGCATGCCGTAGCTGCCCCAGGGCAGGGGGCGCGCGAACCAGCCCAGACCTTCGTCGTCGAGCTCCTGCATGGCGGCGGCCGACAGCCACTCCATCTGCAGGGCCGTGATGCGGGCCTCGGGCCGGTCCAGATCGGCTGGCGCGATTTGTGCGGCGGCGAGCGCGGCGTCGGGTGCCAGCTGCCGCAGCGCATAGGCGCGTGCAATCGCCTGCACAAAGGCCATCGGGGTGGCCGCGACGACAGTGTTACGGGCGTGGGCGTTCGGGCGCGGGGCGGGCATGGCCGGAGTCTGCCACGTATGGCGCGATTTGTAACCTGTTTGCCCGCCCCGAAACCGGGGCAGGCCGCTATGCTGGTGACCGGATTTCGCCTGTACGCCAGAGGAGACAAACCCCATGGACCTGACGCTGAGCCACGCCGCGGGCCGCACCGATGTGCCCCTGATCGAACAGACCATCGGCGCCTTCTTCGACGCCATGGCCGCGCGCCACCCGCAGCGCGAGGCGCTGGTGAGCGTGCACCAGGGCCGGCGCTACACCTACGCCGCGCTGGCGGCCGAGGTGGACCGGCTGGCCAGCGCGCTGCTGGGCCTGGGCCTGAAGCCGGGCGACCGCATCGGTATCTGGTCGCACAACAATGTGGAATGGGTGCTGATGCAGCTGGCGACCGCCAAGGTCGGCCTGGTGCTGGTGAACATCAACCCCGCCTACCGCACGGCCGAGCTGGAGTACGCGCTCAACAAGGTGGGCTGCAAGGCGCTGGTGTCGATGGCGACGTTCAAGACCAGCGACTACCTGGGCATGCTGCGCGAGCTGGCGCCCGAGCTGGCCACCTGCGCGCCCGGCGCGCTGCAATCGGCGCGCCTGCCGGCGCTGCGCACGGTGGCCTGGATCGACGTGGCGGGCGAGGGCACCGAGCAGCCGGGCATGCAACGCTTCTCCGCGCTGCTGGCCTCGGGCAGCCTGGGCGACCCGCGCGTGGCGCAGGCCGCAGCGGGACTCTCGCCCCACGACCCGATCAACATCCAGTTCACCAGCGGCACCACGGGCTTTCCCAAGGGCGCCACGCTGACCCACCGCAACATCCTGAACAACGGCTTCTTCATCGGCGAGTGCATGAAGCTCACGCCGGACGACCGCCTGTGCATCCCCGTGCCGCTGTACCACTGCTTCGGCATGGTGCTGGGCAACCTGGCCTGCTTCACGCACGGCAGCACCATCGTCTACCCCAGCGACGCCTTCGACCCGCTGGCCGTGCTGCAGACGGTGCAGGCCGAAAAGTGCACCGGCCTGCACGGCGTGCCCACCATGTTCATCGCCGAGCTGGACCACCCGCGCTTCAAGGAGTTCGACCTGCACACCCTGCGCACCGGCATCATGGCCGGCTCGCCCTGCCCGGTGGAAGTGATGAAGCGGGTGCAGGCCGACATGCACATGGGCGAGGTGACGATTGCCTACGGCATGACCGAGACCAGCCCGGTGAGCTGCCAGAGCAGCACCGACACCCCGCTGGACAAGCGTGTGTCCACCGTGGGCCTGGTGCAGCCGCACCTGGAAGTGAAGATCGTCAACCCCGAAACCGGTGCTACCGTGCCACGCGGCGAGCGCGGCGAGTTCTGCACCAAGGGCTATTCGGTGATGCACGGCTACTGGGGCGACCCGGCCAAGACGCAGGAAGCCATCGACGCCGACGGCTGGATGCACACCGGCGACCTCGCCACCATGGACAGCGAGGGCTACGTCAACATCGTCGGCCGCATCAAGGACATGGTGATCCGCGGTGGCGAAAACATCTACCCGCGCGAGATCGAAGAATTCCTCTACCGCATGCCGCAGGTGCAGGACGTGCAGGTGGTCGGCGTGCCCGACCAGAAGTACGGCGAAGAGTTGTGCGCCTGGGTCATCGTCAAGCCCGGCCAGAGCCTGGACGAGGACGCCGTGCGCGCCTTCTGCAAGGGCCAGATCGCGCACTACAAGGTGCCCCGCTACATCCGCTTCGTCGACGCCTTCCCGATGACGGTGACCGGCAAGATCCAGAAGTTCAAGATCCGCGACGCCATGAAGGACCAGCTGGGGCTGGCCGAAGCCAAGACTGCCTGAACCAGAGCACACCATGCCCGCACTCGACACCAAACTCAACGCCCGCTCCGCCGACTTCCAGGCCAACGCCGCCGCCATGCGCGCGGTGGTCGACGACCTGAAGGCGCAGATCCAGAAGGCCACGCTCGGCGGTGGCGAGGCCGCCCGCGCCAAACACACCGCACGCGGAAAGCTGCTGCCGCGCGACCGGGTGCAGATGCTGCTGGACCCGGGCACGCCGTTTCTGGAGCTCAGCCCGCTGGCCGCGATGGGCATGTACCCGGACCGCGACGGCAGCGACAGCGCACCTTGCGCCGGCGTCATCGCCGGCATCGGCCGCGTCAGCGGAGTGGACTGCATGATCGTCTGCAACGACGCGACGGTGAAGGGCGGCACCTACTACCCGCTGACCGTGAAGAAGCACCTGCGCGCGCAGGAAGTGGCGCAGCAGAACAACCTGCCCTGCATCTACCTGGTGGACTCGGGCGGCGCCAACCTGCCGAACCAGGACGAGGTGTTCCCCGACCGCGACCACTTTGGCCGCATCTTCTTCAACCAGGCCAATATGAGCGCGCAAGGCATTGCGCAGATCGCGGTGGTCATGGGTTCGTGCACGGCCGGCGGTGCCTACGTGCCGGCCATGAGCGACGAGACCATCATCGTCAAGAACCAGGGCACCATTTTCCTGGGCGGCCCGCCACTGGTGAAGGCCGCCACCGGGGAGGTGGTGAGCGCCGAGGACCTGGGCGGTGGCGACGTGCACACGCGCCTCTCGGGCGTGGCCGACCACCTGGCGCAGAACGACCTGCACGCCATCGCGCTGGCACGCCAGGCGGTGAAGAACCTGAACGCCCGCAAGGTCCCGCCGATTGCCACCATCGACCCGGTGGCGCCGCTGTACCCGGCCGAGGAGCTGTACGGGGTGATCCCGACCGACACGCGCAAGCCCTTCGACGTGCGCGAGATCATCGCCCGCATCGTCGACGGTTCCGAGTTCGACGAATTCAAGGCGCGCTTCGGCACCACGCTGGTCTGCGGGTTTGCGCGCATCGAAGGCATGCCGGTCGGCATCATCGCCAACAACGGCATCCTGTTCAGCGAGTCGGCGCTCAAGGGCGCGCACTTCATCGAACTGTGCTGCCAGCGCAAGACGCCGCTGGTCTTCCTGCAGAACATCACCGGCTTCATGGTCGGCCGCAAGTACGAGAACGAAGGCATCGCCCGCAACGGCGCCAAGATGGTCACGGCCGTGGCCACCGCCCAGGTGCCGAAATTCACGGTCATCATCGGCGGCAGCTTCGGTGCCGGCAACTACGGCATGTGCGGCCGGGCCTACAGCCCGCGCTTCCTGTGGATGTGGCCGAACGCGCGCATCAGCGTGATGGGTGGTGAGCAGGCCGCGAGCGTGCTGGCCACCGTCAAGCGCGACGGCATCGAGTCCAAGGGCGGCAGCTGGAGCGCTGAAGAAGAGGCGGCCTTCAAGGCTCCCATCAAGGAGCAGTACGAGGTGCAGGGCCACCCGTACTACGCCACCGCGCGCCTGTGGGACGACGGCGTGATCGACCCGGCCGACACGCGCCGCGTGCTGGCCCTGGGCCTCTCCGCCTCGCTGAACGCGCCGATTCCCGAGACCAAGTTCGGTCTGTTCCGCATGTGAACACCATGGACGCGCACGCCCACTTCCTGCAGCTCGCCCGCTACAACGTCTGGGCCACGCGCCGCCTGCTCGACGCGGTGGCGAACGTGCCCGAGGCCGACTACCGCAAGGACACGGGCCTGTTCTTCAAGAGCGTCCACGGCACGCTGAACCACCTGCTGGTGGGCGAACACATGCTCTGGTACCCGCGCTTTGCCAAGGGCACCTCGCCCTCCGTGGCGCTGAACGCCGAGGTCGAGCCCGACCGCGACCGGCTGGGCCAGGCGCTCAAGGGCGGCGCGGCCAACTGGCTGCCTCTGATCGAGGGCTGGCCCGCCGAGCGCTTCGACGGGGCCCTGAACTACACCAACATGCGCGGCCAGGTGATGAGCCTGCCCTTTGCGCCTACGCTGGCCCACGTGTTCAACCACGGCACGCACCACCGCGGCCAGATCACAGCGGCGCTGACCGCGCTGGGTCACGCCAGCCCGGAGCTGGACCTGGTGTACCTGCTGCAAGAGGAAGCCTCGAAATGACCGCCGCTCTGACCGTCACGGTGCAGGAACGCACCGCCCGCATCACGCTCACCCGCCCCGAGGTGCGCAACGCTTTCAACGACGAGGTGATCCAGCAGCTCAAGGCCGCGTTTGAAAGCGTGGGTGCGCGCGACGACGTGCGCGCCGTGGTGCTGGCGGCCGAGGGCCCGGCCTTCTGCGCCGGCGCCGACCTGAACTGGATGCGCCGCATGGCCGACTACACGCGCGACGAGAACATCGCCGACGCCGGCCAGCTCGCCGCCATGCTCAAGGCCATCTACGAATGTCCCAAGCCGACCATCGCAGGCGTGCAGGGCGACGTGTTCGCCGGTGGCATGGGTCTGGTCGCAGCCTGCGACATGGCGGTGAGCGTGCGCACCGCGACCTATTGCTTGAGCGAGGTCAAGCTGGGCCTGATCCCGGCCACCATCAGCCCCTACGTGATCCGCGCCATGGGCGCGCGCGCCGCGCACCGCTACTTCCTCACCGCCGAGCGTTTCTCCGCCGAGGAGGCGCATCGCATCGGCTTCGTGCACGAACTCGTGGACGCCGATGCGCTGGAGACCAAGGTGGCCGAACTGGCTCAGGCGCTGGTCAGTGCCAGCCCGGCCGCCGTGCGCGCCTGCAAGCGCCTGGTGCAGGACGTGGCCGAACGCACCATCGACGATGCACTGATCGCCGCGACGGTGGAAGGCATTGCCGACATCCGCGCGAGTGACGAAGGCCGCGAGGGTGTGGCGTCTTTTCTGCAGAAGCGCAAACCCGCCTGGCTGGCGGGGTAATCTGGTCCTTTCCCTTCAGGAGGACACGGCATGGACGCGATCTGGAACAGCTTCGTGGAATGGCTCAGGGGCTTCGGCGCCCAGGCCGGACAGCAGGCGGCCGAGGCCGGCGCGCAGATCGGCGGCCAGGTCGCCGAGGGCGTGAGCGCGGCCGCCAGCCAGCTGGACATGACCAGCCTGATGGCGTTGGCCGCTGCGCTGGGCTGGGCCAGTGGTTTCCGCCTCTACGCGGTGGTCTTCCTGGTCGGTTCCATGGGGCTGGCGGGCTGGCTGCCGCTGCCCGATGGCCTGCAGGTGCTGCAGCACCCGGCGGTGCTCGCAGCCAGCGGTGCGCTGCTGTTCGTCGAGTTCTTCGCCGACAAGATCCCGGGTCTGGACTCGCTGTGGGACATCGTCAACAGCGTCATCCGCGTGCCGGCCGGTGCCGCGCTGGCCGCGGGCGTGTTCGGCGCCGACAACGCCACCATGGCCGTGGTCGCCGCGCTGCTGGGCGGCACGCTGGCCGCCAGCAGCCAGGCCGCCAAGACCAGCACGCGCGCGGCCATCAACACCTCGCCCGAGCCCTTCTCCAACGTCGCCATGAGCCTGGTCGAGGACGGCCTGGTGATCGGTGCCGTCTGGCTCGCGACCAGCCACCCGGTGGTCTTCGGCATCCTGCTGCTGATCGCGCTGGTGCTGATGTGGATCGTCACCTGGATGCTGTTCAAGTTCCTGCGTGCGGCGTTCCGCCGTCTGCGCAACCTGTTCTCCCCCGACTCCGCTCCCGCATAGGAAAAGCCGCATGTTCTCCAAGATCCTGATCGCCAACCGCGGCGAAATCGCCTGCCGTGTCGCCGCCACCGCCCGCCGCCTGGGCGTGCGCACCGTGGCCGTGTACTCCGACGCCGATGCGAACGCCAAGCACGTGGCGGCCTGCGACGAAGCGGTGCACATCGGCGGCAGCGCGCCCAAGCAGAGCTACCTGCAGTGGGAGCGCATCATCGACGCCGCCCGGGCCACGGGCGCGCAGGCCATCCATCCCGGCTACGGTTTCCTGAGCGAGAACGAGGCCTTTGCCGACGCCTGCGCGAAAGCGGGTCTGGTCTTCATCGGCCCGCCCTCGTCGGCGATCCAGGCCATGGGCCTGAAGGCCGAATCCAAGCGTCTGATGGAGCAGGCCGGCGTGCCGTTGGTGCCGGGCTACCACGGCGAAGACCAGGACCCTGCGCTGCTGCAGCGCGAGGCCGACCGCATCGGCTACCCGGTGCTGATCAAGGCCAGCGCGGGCGGCGGCGGCAAGGGCATGCGCGCGGTCGAGAAGGCCGAGGACTTTGCGGCGGCGCTGGCCTCCTGCAAGCGCGAGGCCATCAACAGCTTCGGCAGCGACGCGGTGCTGGTCGAGAAGTACGTGCAGCGCCCGCGCCACATCGAGATCCAGGTCTTCGGCGACACCCACGGCGACTGCGTCTACCTGTTCGAGCGCGATTGCTCGGTGCAGCGGCGCCACCAGAAGGTGCTGGAAGAGGCGCCCGCGCCGGGCATGACGCCCGCGCTGCGCCAGCAGATGGGCGAGGCGGCGGTGGCCGCGGCCAAGGCGGTGAACTATGTGGGTGCCGGCACGGTGGAGTTCATCGTCGAGCAGCCCGGCGGCTACGACCACCCCGAGCAGATGCGCTTCTATTTCATGGAGATGAACACGCGCCTGCAGGTCGAACACCCGGTCACCGAGGCCATCACCGGGCTCGATCTGGTCGAGTGGCAGCTGCGCGTCGCGTCGGGCGAGAAGCTGCCGCTGCAGCAGCACGAGCTGCGCATGCAGGGCCACGCCATCGAGGCGCGCATCTGCGCCGAGAACCCGGACAACAACTTCCTGCCCGCCACCGGTCGTCTGGACGTGTACCGCAAGCCCGCGCACGTGGCGTTCGAGCGCGGCGGGGTGCGCTTCGACGACGGCGTGCGCGAGGGCGATGTGATCAGCCCGTTCTACGACTCCATGGTCGCCAAGCTGATCGTGCACGGCGCCACGCGCGCCGAGGCGCTGGCCAGGCTGGACGCGGCGCTGGCGGCCACGCGCATCGTGGGCCTGGCGACCAATGTGCAGTTCCTGCGCCATGTGGTGCGCAGCGGCGCCTTCTCGTCCGCCAGGCTCGACACGGCGCTGATCCCGCGCGAAGCCGAGGCGCTGTTCAACCAGGACCCGGTGGGCCGTACCCTGGCCGTGGCCGCGGCCGTGGCCCAGACCCTGGTGCACGAGAAGGCCGGCGAGGGCGCAGACCCGTTCTCGCGCACCGACGGCTGGCGGCCCTTCGGTCTGACCCAGCGCCGCTTCGACTTCGAATACCAGGGCGACGCGCTGACCGCGCAGCTGACCTATGGGCACGGCGGTGCGCTGCAGCTGGCGGTGGGCGATGCCGACGCCGTGCTGAGCTTCCAGGCCCAGCCGGCCGACAGCGGCACGGTGGTGGACCTGCAGTACAACGGCCAGCGCCAGACGGTGCAGTGCTGGCAGCTCGGCGAGAGCGTGCACCTGTTCTGCGACCGCGGCGCGACCGTGATCACCGAGCTGGACGCGCTGGCCCACGCCGGCGAGACCGCGGCCGAAGGCGGGCGCCTGACCGCGCCCATGCCGGGCAAGGTGGTGAGCTTTGCCGTCAAGGCCGGCGACACCGTCCGCAAGGGCCAGCCCCTGGCGGTGATGGAAGCCATGAAGATGGAGCACACCATCGCCGCGCCGGCCGACGGCACGGTGGCCGAGCTGCTGTTCGCCCCGGGCGACCAGGTGGCCGAGGGCGCGGAACTGTTGAAGCTGGCGGTCGCCACCGCGTGAACCCAAGGGTAAGAATGGGTGCCCCCACGCTCGGCACTGCGTGTCCGGCGCTGCCCCCCAAGGGGGCGCTCGTCGCCTTGGGGCGGCCCGGCGGCTCCGGGCCCGCTAAGCTCGGCGCATGAACATCACATTCTGCTGCACCGACACCAAGGCCGAGCCCTGGCTGGAGGGCCTGCGCGCGGCGCTGCCCGGCGCCACCGTCACCGTCTGGCAAGCCGGCGCGCCCCAGGCCGACCACGCCGTGGTCTGGGCGCCGCCCCAACAGTTTCTGGACGAACAGCCCGCGCTCAAGGGCCTGTTCAACATCGGTGCCGGCGTCGATGCGCTGCTGAAGCTGCGTCTGCCGCCAGGTGTGAAGGTCGTGCGTCTGGATGATGCGGGCATGTCGGTGCAGATGGCCGAGTACGTGTGCCACGCCGTGATCCGCCACTTCCGCGAGTTCGACGGCTACGAGGCCGACGTGAAGGCCGGCCAGTGGTCGTTCCGCAAGCCGCGCGAGCGCAAGGACTTCCCGGTCGGCGTGATGGGGCTGGGCGTTCTGGGTGAGCGCGTGGCGAAGGCGCTGCGGGTGTTCGAGTTTCCGGTCTTCGGCTGGAGCCGCAGCCCCAAGGCCATCGAGGGTGTGGTGACCCACAGCGGCGAGGTCGGCTTGGACACCTTCCTCGGCAACAGCCGGGTGCTGGTGAACCTGCTGCCGCTCACGCCGGACACACGCGACATCCTCAACCGCAAGACGCTGGGCCGGCTCAAGCCGGGCGGCTACCTGATCAACGTGGCGCGCGGCGCCCACCTGGTGGAAGACGACCTGCTGGCCCTGCTGGACAGCGGCCACATGGCCGGCGCCACGCTGGACGTGTTCCGCACCGAGCCGCTGCCCGCCGGCCACCCCTTCTGGCAGCACCCGAAAATCACCGTCACACCCCACACGTCGGCGCGCACGCTGCGCGACGAGAGCATTGCCCAGATCGCCGGCAAGATCCGCGCGCTCGAAGCCGGCCAGCCGGTGGCCGGTGTCGTGGACCCGGTCCGCGGCTATTGAAGAAGAGACACACCATGAACATCCCATCGAAAGTCCGCCTCATCGACGTCGGCCCGCGCGACGGCCTGCAGAACGAGAAGCAGCCGGTGCCGGCGGCGGTCAAGATCGAACTCGTGCACCGCCTGCAGGCCGCGGGCCTGAAGGAGATCGAGGTCACGTCCTATGTGTCGCCCAAGTGGGTGCCGCAGATGGCCGACAACCACGAGGTGATGGCCGGCATGACGCGCCAGGGCGGCGTGCGCTACTCGGTGCTTACGCCCAACCTCAAGGGCTACGAGGCAGCGGTGCTCGACAAGCCCGACGAGATCGTCGTCTTCGGCGCCGCCAGCGAGGCCTTCAGCCAGAAGAACATCAACTGCTCCATCGCCGAGAGCATCGAGCGCTTCGCGCCGGTGGTCGCTGCTGCGAAGGCCGCCGGCATCGCGGTGCGCGGCGCCATGAGCTGCACCGTGGGTTGCCCCTACGAGGGCGACATCGCGCCCGAGCGCGTGGCTTACCTCGCGGGGCTGATGAAGGGCATCGGCGTCGAGCGCGTGGACGTGGCCGACACCATCGGCGTGGGCACGCCGCGCAAGGTGCAGGCGGCCATCGAGGCCACGCAGCGGCACTTCCCCATCGACCACATCAGCGGGCATTTCCACGACACCTATGGCCAGGCGCTGTCCAACACGCTGGCCGCGCTGGAACTGGGCGTCTGGAACTTCCAGTCGTCCGTGGCGGGGCTGGGCGGCTGCCCCTACGCCAAGGGCGCCACCGGCAACGTGGCCACCGAAGACGTGGTCTACCTGCTGCACGGCATGGGCATCGAGACGGGCATCGACATCGACGCGCTGGTCGACGCCGGCCAGTTCATCAGCGATCACCTGGGCCGCCCGAGCGGCTCGCGCGTGGCGCGGGCGCTGCTGGCCAAGAGGGAAGGGTGATCGCCATGGAGTTCAGCGTCTGGCTGGCGTTCTTCGCGGCGTCCTGGGTGATCGCCATTTCGCCGGGTTCCGGCGCGGTGCTGTCGATGAGCCATGGCCTGGCCTATGGCGTGCGCCAGACCAGCGCGACGATCGCCGGCCTGCAGCTGGGACTGGCGGTGATCCTGCTGATCGCCGGGGTGGGCGTGGGCGCGCTGCTGCTGGCCTCGGCGGCCGCGTTCACCGTGGTCAAGTTGGTGGGCGCGGCCTACCTGATCTACCTAGGCGTGAAGCAGTGGCGCGCGCCGGTCGCGCAGCAGGCCCCCGCCGCCGGCGAGGCGCTGGTGAAGCACGCCGGCCTGCCGTCGGTGCGCGAGCGGGTGCTGACCGGCTTCATGACCAATGTGACCAACCCCAAGGGCATCGTGTTCATGGTGGCGGTGCTGCCGCAGTTCATCGACCCGCAGCGGCCGCTGTGGCTGCAGCTGCTGATCCTGCTCGCCACCTCGGTGGGTGTGGACCTGATCGTGATGCACGGCTACGCTTTCCTGGCCTCGCGCGCGCAGCGCTGGCTGGCCACGGCGAAGGCGCGGCGCGCGCAGAACCGCGTGTTCGGCGGCGTGCTGATGGCCATGGGGGCCAGCCTGCTGCTGGTGCGCAAGGGCGGCTGAGCCCGCTACCATCGCGGGCCATGAACCTCTCCGTTTCCGAACCCCTGCCGCCCGGCGTGCTGCGCGTGACCGAGGTGCTGGCCGCGCTGGGCCACCCGCACGCGCCCGTCATGCTCGACGACGCGGCCCGTACCGCGCAGCAGGCCGCCGACGCGCTGGGCGTGGCCCTTGGCCAGATCGCCAAGAGCATCATCTTCCGCCGCAAGTCCGACGACGCGGCCGTGCTGGTCATCACCTCGGGCGACCTGCGCGTCGACGAAAAGAAGGTCCAGGCCATCGTCTGCTCCGAGGGCGGCAAGCTCGGCCGTGCCGATGCCGATTTCGTCAAGGCCAAGACCGGTTTTTCCATCGGCGGTGTCTCGCCGCTGGCGCACGCCGAGCCGCCGGTCACGCTGATCGACAGACAGCTGTTCCGCTTCGACGTCATCTGGGCCGCGGCCGGCCACCCGCACGGCGTGTTCCGCCTGACCCCCGACGACCTGACACGGTTGACCGGCGCGCCGGTGCACGACGTGACGGTGCCTCCTTCCCCCTGAGCTTTTCAAGATGTTCAAGAAACTCTTCGGGCGCCGCGAGGCCCCGCCGCCGCCGCGCCCCAAACCCCTGATCAACCTGGAGGACGCGCGTGCGCGCCACCTCGACCCCGAGGTGCCCTCGCCCTGCATCTCGGTGTGCCAGATGAACCCGGCCACCGGCCTGTGCAGCGGCTGCTACCGCACGGTCGACGAGATCGCCGGCTGGGGCCAGGCCGGCGAGACCCAGCGGCTGGCGATCTGGGAGCGCATCGAGGCGCGCCAGGTGCCGCGCTCCATCACCTGATGCCCTCCGCCGCCATGTCCGCCACCCTGCACGAGATCGACTTCTTCTACGACCCGATCTCGCCCTACGCCCACCTGGCCTTCGAGCGGCTGCCCCAGGCCCTCGAAGGGCTGAGCGTGCTGGTGAACTACCGCCCGGTGCTGTTTGCGGCGCTGCTCAAGGCGCACGGGCAGCTCGGGCCGGCCGAGATCCCGTCCAAGCGCGACTGGACCTACCGCCAGGTGCTCTGGCTGGCGCAGCACCACGGCGTGCGGCTGGACCTGCCGGCGATGCACCCCTTCAACCCGCTGCCGCTGCTGCGTCTGGGGCTGTGCGCCTCCACCGACGACGCGCCCGGCCAGACCAACCGGTATGTGACCGAGCTGCTGTTCCACCACGTCTGGCACGGCGGCGCCGATCCGCTCGACCCCGCGCGCCTGCTGGCCCTGCAATCGCAGCTGCAGGACCACATGCGGCAGCGCGACAAACCCTGGAACGAACCCGACAGCGAGGTGGTGAAGCAGCGGCTGCGCGACAACACCGAGCGGGCGCTGGCGCTGGGCCTGTTCGGCGTGCCGTCCATGGTCGCAGGTGGGCGGGTGTTCTGGGGGCTGGACGCGCTGCCGATGCTGCGCGAAAGCCTGGACGGCGCGGCGTGGTTCCAGTGCGGCCACTGGGAGGCGGCGCACCGTCTGCCCGTGGGCGTGCAGCGCAAGGCCTGAAGCGGCCTCATTGATCTCGCGCAGAGCCGCTGGCGCAGGATGCCACTAATATGACTGTGTCCTGGGCCTGTCCCGGCGCCCGGGCGCTCTGAGAAATGCGCTCACCCACAAGGAGATACGACATGTTCAAGAAAATCCTCGTCCCCACCGACGGTTCCGCGCTGGCCCTGCGTGCGGCCTCCACCGCCGTGCAGCTGGCCAAGGCGCACGGCGCCCAGGTGATCGGCGTCTACGTCATCGACCCGTTCCCCTACATCGGCATCGGGGACGCATCGGCCGCCGGCCTGCAGGCCTACCTGGCCGAATCGCGCAGCGTGGCCGGGCAGGCGCTGGATGAGCTGGGCAAGATCTTCGCGGCCGAAGGCGTGCCGTTTGCCGGCGACACCATCGAGCGCAACGTGGTCTACGAAGGGGTGATCGAAACGGCGCAGGCCGAAGGCTGCGACCTGATCGTGATGGCCTCGCACGGCCGCCAGGGCGTCAAGGCGCTGGTGCTGGGCAGCGTGGCGCAGAAGGTGCTCACGCACACCCGCCTGCCAGTGCTGATCGTCAAGGACTGAGCGCTGCTCAGCGGCGGAACTTGCCGCCGCTGTCGATGATGGACAGGTCGACAAACTCCAGGCCGGTGTGGTCGTTCGGCCCGAAGCCCACCTCAAGGCCGCCGATGTCCAGTTTGGACAGCCCTTCCAGCGCGTCGCGCAGCTTGGCCCGTGTCGGGTTGGCGCCGGCGCGCTGCAGGCCCGCCACCAGCACCTTGGCCGCCGCGAAGCCTTCCAGCATCGCCGGGCTCACGCCCTCCAGTCCCTTGGCCTTGGCCAGGTCCATCGCCTCCTTCACCATGGCCACCGAGAGCGAGCGCTCGTACGGGAAGACCTGGGTGACGATGGTGCCCGAGGCGTGGGTGCCCAGGGACTTCACGAAGCCGCCGGAGGCGTTGTTGGAGTTGGTGATGATCTGGGCGCGCGAGCCGGCCTTGCGGATCGCGGCCACGCCATCGGCCACCGCCACGCCCGAGCCGATGAACAGCACCGCCTGCGCGCCCGAGCTGGCGATGCGGGGGGCGATCGCGCTGAAGTCCCATTGGGCGCGGTCGAACTTCTCGATGAACAGCGGGCTCTTGCCCACCGACGAAAAGCCCTTCTGGGCGCCTTCGAGCAGGTCGGCGCCGAAGCTGTCCTCCACGTGCAGCACGCCGATGCGGTCCATGCCGATCAGGCTCAGGTGCTGCACCGCGCGCTCGGCCTCGCGCTGGTAGGTGGCGCGCACGTTGAACACCCACGGGTTGACGGGTCGGTGCAGCACCATGGCGCCGGTGGACGGGCCCACCAGGGGCAGCTTGGCGTCCGCCAGCACCGGCAGGATGGCCTGCGTGTGCGGGGTGCCGCGGTTCAGGAACAGGCTGACCACCTCCTTGTCGTCGGCCAGCTTCCGGGCGTTTTCGGCCGCCAGCTTGGGGTCGAACTTGTCGTCCAGCGACACCAGGTCGATCTTCTCTCCGTTCACCCCGCCTTTGGCGTTGATGGCGTCGAAGTACAGCCTGGCGCCGTCGGTGGTTTCTTTCACCCCGGCGGCCACCGGTCCGCTGAAGCCGGCGGTCTGGCCGATGCGGATCTGCGACCAGGCGGCTGCGGGCCAGGCCAGCGCAGCGGCCAGCCCCATGGCGCCGAGGGTCCGGCGCACGCTTGTTGTGTTTGTCATTCGTCTGTCTCCTTTGGGAGCGCCAGTCTAGGCAGCGGAGGGGGCTGCGGCATCGGGGGAATGACGTAGCCCCCGGACAGCCCGACGTGCGGCTCCTAGAATGTTCGGCTCCCTCTCAGGAAGGCCTGCATGTCCGACGATCTCCGCCCCGCCGACGAACCCCTGTCCCCTGCCGAGGCGCCCGCAGACGGCGGCGGCACGATCCGCATCCGCGGTGCCCGCCAGCACAACCTCAAGAACCTCGATCTGGACATCCGCACCGGCGAGCTGACGGTGGTCACCGGCCCCAGCGGGTCGGGCAAGTCCAGCCTGGTGTTCGACACCCTGTTCGCCGAAGGCCAGCGGCGCTACGTCGAGACCTTCAGCGCCTACGCGCGCCAGTTCCTGGACCGCATGGACAAGCCGGCGGTGGACAAGGTCGAGGGCGTGCCCCCGGCCATCGCCATCGACCAGACCAACCCGGTGCGCTCGTCGCGCTCCACGGTCGGCACCATGACGGAGCTGAACGACCATCTCAAGCTGCTGTTCGCGCGCGGGGCGAACCTGTTCGACCGCGAGACCGCGCTGCCGGTGCGGCACGATTCGCCGGAGTCGATCTTTGCGGAACTGCAAAGGCGTTCCGCCGAGCAGGGCGATCCGCGGCTGGTGGTGACCTTCCCGGTCGAGCTGCCGGCGTCCACCACGCCCGAAGAGGTGGAGCAGTGGCTCTCGGCCAGTGGTTACACCCGCGTGCAGGCCGAGCGCACCGTGCAGCGCGAAGCGAAGGAAGAAGCGCCGGCCAAGGGCAAGAAGGCCAAGCCGGTGATCGAAGCCGTGAAGCTGCTGGACGTGGTGGCCGACCGCTTCCGCCTCGGCAACGCCGAACCGGCGCGGGTGATGGAAGCCATCGAAGCCGGGCTCAAGCGCGGCGCGGGCAAGCTGATGGTCTATGTGCTTCGCGAGGAGGGCGAGCCGGACATCTGGCGTTTCAGCACCGGGCTGCACTGCCCGGAAAGCGACATCCGCTACACCGAACCCACGCCCTCGGCCTTCTCCTTCAACTCCGCCGTCGGCGCCTGCGAGGCCTGCCGCGGTTTCGGTCGCGTCATCGGCGTGGACTACGGCCTGGTGATCCCCGACGAAAAGCTCACGCTGCGCAACGGTGCGATCAAGGTGTTCCAGACCCCCGCGTGGAAGGAATGCCAGGACGACCTGATGCGCCATGCGGAAGCCTCAGGCATCCCGCGCGACACGCCCTGGAACAAGCTCACGTCCGAGCAGAAGCAGTGGGTCATCGGCGGCACCCCCAGCTACAAGGACGGCCAGTGGGGCAAGCAGTGGTACGGCGTGGCGCGGTTCTTCGAGTACCTGGAGAGCAAGGCCTACAAGATGCACATCCGGGTGCTGCTGTCCAAGTACCGCAGCTACACCGAATGCCCCAGCTGTGGCGGCGCGCGCCTGAAGACCGACAGCCTGCTGTGGCGCATCGGCACGAAGGCGCAGGCCGACGCGGTGCTGCCGGCCGGCAGGCGCTACCTGCCGACCGGGGTGAAGTGGTCGCGCGCGCAGCTTGAAGCCCTGCCCGGCCTGTGCCTGCACGACCTGATGCTGATGCCGCTGACCGATCTGCGGCGGTTCTTCGACGACCTGGCGAAGGACCTCGGCACGCCCGCACCCGCATCGGCGCGGGGGGCGGGGGCGAAGGAGGAATCGGAGCCTGCGACTGACGACGCAGCTCCTGCCTCCCGCGCCGATGCAGCGAGCGCCAAAGGCAGCGGCGAGCAGCAGGCCCTGAAGCTGCTCTTCGAAGAGATCAACACCCGCTTGCGCTACTTGTGCGAGGTGGGCATCGGCTACCTCACGCTCGACCGCCAGAGCCGCACGCTCAGCGGCGGCGAGGTGCAGCGCATCAACCTCACCACCGCGCTCGGCACCTCGCTGGTCAACACCCTGTTCGTGCTGGACGAACCCAGCATCGGCCTGCACCCGCGCGACATGGCGCGCATCAACGACGCCATGCTGCGCCTGCGCGACGCCGGCAACACCCTGGTGGTGGTCGAGCACGACCCGGCCGTGATGCTGGCCGCCGACCGCCTGATCGACATGGGCCCCGGCCCCGGCGAGCGCGGTGGGCAGATCGTGTTCGACGGCACGCCCGAGGCGATCCGCAGCGCCGACACGCTGACGGGCGCCTACCTCGGCGCCCGCAAGACCGTGGGCATGGGCTTCAAGCGCATGGTCACCGACAGCACGCCGCGCCTGATCCTCGAAGGCGCGCGCGAACACAACCTGCAGAACGTCTACGTCGAGTTCCCGCTGCAGCGCCTGACCGTGGTCACCGGCGTCTCGGGCTCGGGCAAGTCCACGCTGATCCAGGACGTGCTGGCGCCCGCGCTGCTGCGCCACTTCGGCAAGGCCACCGAATCGCCCGGCGCGCACGACCGCCTGCTGGGCGCCGACTTCCTGAGCGAGGTGGTCTATGTCGACCAGTCGCCCATCGGCAAGACCGCGCGCTCCAACCCGGTCAGCTACGTCGGCGCCTGGGACGCGATCCGCTCGCTTTTCGCCGACGCGCCGCTTGCGCGCCAGCGCAGCTACACCGCGGCCAAGTTCAGCTTCAACAGCGGCGACGGGCGCTGCCCCACCTGCGGCGGCTCGGGCTTCGAGCACGTGGAGATGCAGTTCCTCTCCGATGTTTACCTGCGCTGCCCCGACTGCGACGGCAAACGCTACCGGCCCGAGGTGCTGGAGGTGCGCATCGAACGCGGCGGGCGCCTCATCAACGTGGCCGATGTGCTCGAACTCACCGTCAGTGAAGCGGCGGACCTGTTCAAGGCCGACCGCGAGGTCATCCGCGTGCTGCAGCCCATCGTGGACGTGGGGCTGGAGTACGTGAAGCTGGGCCAGCCCGTGCCCACGCTCTCGGGCGGTGAGGCGCAGCGCCTCAAGCTCGCGGGCTTCCTGGCCGAGGCCGCGAAGAACAGCGCGGCCAGCCGCCAGGCGCTGGCCCGCAAGGGCACGCTGTTCCTGTTCGACGAGCCGACCACCGGCCTGCACTTCGACGACATCGCCAAGCTCATGCGCTCGCTGCGCAAGCTGCTCGAAGCGGGCCACTCGCTGATCGTGATCGAACACAACCTGGACGTGATCCGCAGCGCCGACTGGCTGATCGACCTCGGCCCCGAAGGCGGTTCGGGCGGTGGCCTGGTGGTGGCCGAAGGCCCGCCCGAGGAGGTGCGCGAACACCGCAGCAGCCACACCGCTAGGGCGCTGCGTGAGTACGCAGCGTCCATGGGCGAGGTGCACGCGGTGCACGAAGGCCGGCTGGTCGACTACCTGAAGCAGCCGCAGCGCCAAAAGGCCGCGGCCGCCCGCGCCGAAAGCCACAGCAACGCCATCCGCATCGTCAACGCCAAGGAGCACAACCTCCGCAACCTCAGCGTGGACATCCCGCGCGGCAAATTCAACGTCATCTCCGGCGTCAGCGGCTCGGGCAAGTCCACGCTGGCCTTCGACATCCTGTTCAACGAAGGCCAGCGCCGCTACCTCGAATCGCTCAACGCCTACGCGCGCAGCATCGTGCAGCCGGCGGGCCGGCCCGAGGTGGACGCGGTCTACGGCATCCCGCCCACCGTCGCCATCGAGCAGCGCCTGAGCCGCGGCGGCCGCAAGTCCACCGTGGGCACCACCACCGAGGTCTGGCACTTCCTGCGCCTGCTGTACGTGAAGCTGGGCACGCAGCACTGCGTGCACGACGGCGCGGCGGTGATGCCGCAGAGCCCCGAGAGCATCGCCGCCGCCATCCTCACGCGCTACCGCGGCCGCCACATCGGCCTGCTGGCGCCGCTGGTGGTCAACCGCAAGGGCGTCTACACCGAACTGGCCGACTGGGCCCGCCCGCGCGGCTACACCCACCTGCGGGTGGACGGCGAGTTCCTGCCCACCACCGGTTTCCCGCGCATCGACCGTTTCAAGGAACACACCATCGAACTGCCGGTGGCCGACGGCGTGGTGGACCCGGCGAACGAAGCCTGGCTGCGCACGCAGCTGGCCAAGGCGCTCGAAATCGGCAAGGGCACGCTGCACTTGCTGACCGATCTGGACGGCCTTGCGCCCGCGCTGGCCGAGGGGCGTTCCACCGCCGGCCTGGGAAAACTGGAGGTGTTCTCCACCACGCGCGCCTGCCCGACCTGCGGCACCAGCTACCCCGAACTGGACCCGCGCCTGTTCTCGTACAACAGCAAACACGGCTGGTGCCCCGACTGTGTGGGCACGGGCGTCAAGCTCTCGCGGGAGCAGCGCAAGGCGCTGGACGACTCGGTGCGCGACGACGACCAGAAGGGCCGCGAGCAGAGCTTCGCCGAGCCCGAGGTGGACGACCTGACCGACGAGGCCTGCCCGGGCTGCGAAGGCACGCGACTGAATGCGCAGGCGCGGGCGGTGAAGTTCGGGGGTGTGGGCATCACCGAGATCGCTCGGCTGTCCGTCAGCGACGTGCGCCGGTGGGTGCGCGGCATGATGGCCGACGGGGGGCTGAGCCCCCGCGAGGCCGACATCGCGCGCGACCTGCTGCCCGAGATCGAGAGCCGCCTGTCCTTCCTCGAAGAGGTGGGCCTCTCCTACCTCACGCTGGACCGCGGCGCTCCCACGCTCAGCGGCGGCGAGGCGCAGCGCATCCGCCTGGCGGCGCAACTCGGCAGCAACCTGCAGGGCGTGTGTTACGTGCTGGACGAGCCGACCATCGGCCTGCACCCGCGCGACAACCAGATCCTGCTGGACGCGCTGCACAAGCTGGGCGACATGGGCAACACCCTGGTGGTGGTGGAGCACGACGAGGACACCATCCGCCGCGCCGACCACATCATCGACATCGGCCCCAGCGCCGGCAAACGCGGTGGCCGCGTGGTGGCGCAGGGCACGGTGGCCGACCTGTCGGCCAGCGAAGAGTCGCTGACCGGCCGCTACCTGCTGCACGCGATGAAGCACCCGCTGCAGCCGCGGCGCGCCGTCACCGCCGACGGTGAGCAGCTCGAACTGCGCGGCGCCACCATGCACAACCTGCAGCAGGTGGACGTGGCCGTTCCGCTCAGGCGGCTGGTGGTCGTGACCGGCGTCAGCGGTTCCGGCAAGTCCACGCTGGCGCGCGACGTGCTGCTCACCAACGTGGCCGAGGCGGTGTCCCAGCGCAGCACCTTCACCGGCCGCCAGGCCTGGGACAACGAAGGTGTGCGCCCCGCCTGGACCGGTTGCAGCAAGCTGCTGGGCAGCGAGTCGGTGGACCGCGTGCTCGAAGTGGACCAGACGCCCATCGGCAAGACGCCGCGCAGCTGCCCGGCCACCTACATCGGCTTCTGGGACACGGTGCGCAAGCTGTTCGCCGACACGCTGGAAGCCAAGGCGCGTGGTTACGGCCCGGGCCGTTTCAGCTTCAACACCGGCGAAGGCCGCTGCCCGGCCTGCGAAGGGCAGGGCCTGCGCACCATCGAGATGAGCTTCCTGCCCGATGTGAAGGTGCCCTGCGAGGTCTGCCACGGCGCACGCTTCAACCCCGAGACCCTGGCCGTCACCTGGAAGGGCAAGAACATCGGCGACGTGCTGCAGATGGCGGTGGACGAGGCGGTGGAGTTCTTCGCCAGCATGCCCGCCATCAGCCACCCGCTGCAATTGCTCAAGGACGTGGGCCTGGGCTACCTCACGCTGGGTCAGCCGTCACCCACGCTCAGTGGCGGCGAGGCGCAGCGCATCAAGCTGGTGACCGAACTCAGCAAGGTGCGCGACGACATCGGCCGCCGCGGCCAGAAGGCGCCGCACACGCTGTACGTGCTGGACGAACCCACGGTGGGCCTGCACATGGCCGACGTGGAAAAACTCATCCGCGTGCTGCACCGCCTGGTGGACGGTGGCCACAGCGTGGTCGTGATCGAACACGACCTGGACGTGATGGCCGAGGCCGACTGGATCATCGACCTCGGGCCGGAAGGCGGCTCGGGCGGCGGCCGCATCGTGGCGGCGGCGGCGCCGGAGGAGGTGGTGGCGCTCGGCACCCACACGGGCAAGGTGCTGGCGCCGGTGCTGGCGCGCTGAACAGCCCGCCCGCCGGGCGGCTGCGTTCAGGGCCGGCCGGCGCCCGGCACGTTCACGGTGGTGGTCCAGATGGCCGCCTCGCGCGCGGCCTGGCGCGCGTGCTCCAGGAAGTCCGGCGCCACGCAGATGAACAGGGTGCGGCCATCGGGGCCGCCGAGCGTGCAGGCGAAGGCGCCCTGGTCCCCGGTGGAAATGCTCTCCAGGATCTCGCCGCCCGGGGCCATGCGCACCACGCGGTGGCCCACGGCGTCGGCGAACCACACCGCGCCCTCGGCGTCCAGCGTGGCGCCGTCGGGTGCCGCCTTGAGCGCGCCCAGCACGCTCGGCACGTCGGTCATGGCCGGCAACGGACCCCAGGCGGCCCAGTCGCGGCGCGGCCCCAGCTGGCCGTCGGGCTGGATGTCGAAGGCCGAGATGCGGTTGCCCATCGTCTCCGCGACGATCAGGGTCCGGCCGTCGGGCGTGATCATGCTGCCGTTGGGGAAGTACAGGCCTTCGGCCGCCGCGTGCACCGAACCGTCGGGGTCGACGCGCGCCAGTGTGGCGGTGTGTGGCGCGCCGCCGCCCATCAGGTCGAAGCCGAAATTGCCCACGTAGGCACGGCCGTGCGCGTCCACCACCATGTCGTTGACATGACCGCCCGCGACGGACGACAGATCGGCGTGCGTGACGAGGCGGCCGTCGGCCTCGCGGCGCAACACCTGGCGGTCGCGCATCGAGACCACCAGCAGGCGGCCGTCGGGCAGCCAGCCCATGCCCGAGGGCTGTTGCGGCACGTCGGCGACTTTTTCCACCCGGCCCTGCCCGTCGACGCGGATGATCTGGTGGGTGTAGAAGTCCGACAGCCACAGGTGGTCGTCGTGCCAGCGCGGGCTTTCGAAGAAGGTGTAGCCCGAGACGAGCACGGAAAAACGGGGGTCGAGGGCCATGGGGGTGTCTCCTGAATGTTGTGGTGGAAGACGCACCATAAACACGCCGCGCAGCCGAGGCAAGCCGCCACCATCGCCTTGGCGACGCCGGCGGCCGCGCTGCGAGCGATGACAATGCCCGCATGCTGATCTGGCCGCTCCCCGCGCTGCTGACCTGGGCACTGGCCTGGGGCTTGTTCATGTGCCTCCAGTCGGCGGGTCTGGGACCGGTGGCGGCCTTTGTGTTCGCCCTGCTGGCCGCCAGCCTGGCCGCCTGGACCGGCCGCACGCCCTGGCGGCGCCTGTTCATGCTGGCCGGCTTCCCGCTCTCGCTGCTGGCCAGCGGTGCGGCGGTTGCGGTGCCGGGCTGGGTCTGGCTGCTGCCGCTGGCCCTGCTGCTGGCCCTGTACCCGCTGGGCAGCTGGGGCGACGCGCCGCTGTTCCCCACGCCCGAGAACGCACTGGACGGGCTGGCGCAGAGGGCGCCGCTGCCCGATGGCGCGGCGGTGGTGGACGCGGGCTGCGGGCTTGGTGCCGGCCTGATCGCGCTGCACCGCCAGTATCCGAAGGCGCAGATCCACGGGCTGGAATGGAGCTGGCCGCTGGCCCTGCTGTGCCGGCTGCGCTGCCGCTTCGCAACGGTGCGCCGTGCCGACATCTGGGCACAGGACTGGTCGGGCTACCGCATGGTCTACCTGTTCCAGCGGCCCGAGAGCATGCCGCGCGCGATGGAGAAGGCCGCCGCCGAGCTGGCGCCGGGCGCCTGGCTGGCCAGCCTGGAGTTCGAGGCCGCCGGTTTCACACCGAAGGCCCGGCTCGAAACCGTCCAGGGCAAGCCGGTCTGGCTCTACCAGGTGCCGTTCAAGCGGCGCTGAAATACCAGGCGGCCAGCACCACCGCCAGCACCACCACCGCCCCCATCAGCAGCCGCGTGCGCGTGCGCAGCAGCTCCACCGCGGCCACCAGCCGGGTGTTCTGTTCGGCCAGTTCGGCCACGGTCTGGGTGATCTGGTCCTGCGTCTGCTGCAGGCGGGTGAGGTCCTCGCGCGCCGTGGCCAGCTGTTGCTGGAGTTCGCGCAGCTCGGGCGGCGTGGGGCCGGGCGCCTCGATGACGGCGGCGTCCGGGGCGGGGGCGGGCTCGGCGGCCTCGCGGCGCCGCTGGCGCTGCTGGTTCAGCAGGTCGCGCGCGCCCTTGAGCACCTTGGGCGCGTGTTCGATCACGTCGCCCCAGGGAATCACCTTCAGCGCGGTCAGCCAGGGGATGGGCATGGGAGTCCTTTCATGTGGGGGGCACTGCCCGCCCGGGAGCTTAGCGTCCCGTCACATGTTGCGCCGCGTCAAGAAAAATGGGCGATAACAGGCATAACATCCGTAAATTCGCATGTTTTGATAAATGAGGATCGCATGGACTGGACCGCCTGGATCGAACACTACGGAGAGCCCCGTGTGCTGCTGGTGGGTGGCCTGCTCAGCGGGCTGCTGTTCGGCTTTTTTGCCCAGCGCTCGAAGTTCTGCCTGCGCGCGGCGGTCATCGAGTTCTGGCACGGCCGGTTCGGCGAGAAGCTCGCGGTGTGGCTGCTGGCGTTCTCCACCGCGGTGGTGGCGGTGCAGCTGTTCGTGGTGTCCGGGCTGCTGGACGTCAGCACGGCGCGGCAGCTCGCTTCCAAAGGCAGTCTGTCGGGCGCGCTGATCGGTGGTCTGATCTTCGGCGTCGGCATGGTCATGACGCGCGGCTGTGCCAGCCGCCTGCTGGTGCTCTCGGCCAACGGCAACCTGCGCGCGCTGCTCTCGGGGCTGATCTTCGCGGTCACGGCGCAGGCCTCGCTGGCCGGCGTGCTGGCACCCTGGCGCGAGGCCATCGCCGGGCTGTGGGTGGTGGACGGCGGACCGGCGCGCAGCCTGCTGGCGCTGGTCGGCGTGGGGCCGAACGACGGCCTGGCGTTTGGCGCGGTGTGGATGGTGACGGCGGGTTTCTTCGCCTACTACAGCGGCTGGGGTGCCTGGAAGTGGCTGGGCGGCATCGGCACCGGGCTGGCCGTGGCACTGGCCTGGCTGCTCACCTACCAGGTGCTGGCGCATTCCTTTGAGCCGGTGCAGGTGCAGGGAATGACCTTCAGCGGCCCCTCGGCCGAGTGGCTGATGCGCGTGCTGAGCAACCCCGATGAGCCCTGGAACTTCGACCTGGGCCTGATGCCGGGCGTGTTCCTGGGCTCGCTGATCGGCGCGCTGGTGGGCGGCGACTGGAAGCTCGAAGGCTTCGGCGGCGGCTACACCATGCCGCGCTACATCATCGGTGCCATCCTCATGGGCTTCGGCTCCATGCTGGCCGGCGGCTGTGCGGTGGGCGCGGGCATGACCGGCGGCGCCATTTTTGCCGTCACGGCCTGGCTCACGCTGGCGGGCATGTGGGTCGGCGGCGGCCTGGCCGACCGGCTGCTGGACCGTCCCCGGCCGGCCGCACCGGCCGGCGCGCCATCAGGCGCGGCCGCGGCGCCCTGAGCGCAGGGCGCGGTATTCGCGCCGCAGCAGCCACCAGCCCGGCCCGGCCACGGCCAGCAGCAGCGCCGGAAAGCCGACCACCGGCGCCCAGTCCAGCATGGCGGCACCCAGCGCGGGCGCCAGCACGCCGCCCAGCGTGTACGACAGCACCAGCACCGCCGTGCTGTTGACCAGGGTGATGCCTTCCTCCCGCGAGCCAATGTCGATCATGGCGAGCGTGTAGAGGCTGCCGCCCGCGCCGCCCCAGACGAAGGCCACGGCTGCGGCCAGCCAGGGGGCGCCGGCCACGAAGGGGATCAGCACCGTGGCCAGCAGGGTCACCAGGGCGCAGGCGTGCAGGATCACCACCCGGGCGCCGTGTTCGCCGCCATGGCGCTGCTGCAGCGCGGGCCGGTCGGCCAGCAGTCCGGCGGGCAGCATCATCAGCGCGCTGCCCAGGCCGCTGGCCGACACCAGCAGCGCCGCTGCGGCGGCCCCCATGCCCAGCGCCAGACCGTAGAGCGGCAGGATGGAGGTCAGGCCGCTTTCAAAGAAGCCGCCGACGAAGCCGACCGTCATGATCAGCGGGTGCGCGCGCAGCGCGTGCCAGACGCCGTGCAGGCCCACGCGCGCCTCGTGCGCGTCGGCGGCGGCCGGCAGGCGCGGAATCCACAGGCTGCCCAGCAGGCCCAGCACCAGAAAGCCCAGCACGATCCACAGCGCCACCGGGCTGGTGGGGCCCACCAGCGCCAGCAGGGCCGGGCCGATCACGAAGGTGGTGCCGACCATGGTTTCGAACAGGCCCACCATGCGCCCGCGCTGGTGGGGCGGCGCGAACTCGGCCACCACCGCCTCGGCAAGCACCCAGCGCAGGCCGGAGGCGGCGCCGGCGATGAACTCGCAGGCGAACCAGACGGGCAGGGCGTCGGTGAGCAGGAAGCCGGTGGTGGAGACCACGGGGATGAGCGCCGACAGCCACAGCGTGGGCCGTCGGCCCAGGCGCTGGGTGATGGCCGAGGCGAAGGGCGTCATGAAGAACACGCCGACCCAGCCGCTGGCCGCGAACAGCCCCGCCAGCGCGGTGGACTCGCCACCGTCCTTGAGCTGCAGCAGCAGCCAGGGCATGAGCATGAAGTAGCCGACCAGCTCGCAGAAGGTGGCGACGAAGATGGCCCAGAGCCCTCGACGGGCCAGCGCGGGTGGCGCAGCCGGGGCGGGGGTGGACGGCGGGGGCAGGAGCGGGCCGCTCACTGGACGACCCTCCGTGCTGCGCACCGCGGGGCTGAGCGTCTTGGGAACGGCCCGGCGGCGCTCATGCGCGGCCTCCGGCCGTGCGTGCGGCCAGCACCGCCTGCGCCACTTCGGCAAAACCGGCGCCTCGCTCTCCCGAGGTCACATAGCGCGGGCGCTGCGCGAGCTGGTCCCAGAAGCGCGCGATGTTGGCCACGCCCACGCTGTGCGGGAAGTGGCCGAACATGAGCGCGTCGTTGGTCGAGTCGCCGACATAGACCCAGCGGCCCCGCTCTGCATCAAGGTCGCGGCCCAGCCGCTGGCGCACGATCCAGCGCGCGCCTTCGAGCTTGTGGTGTTCGCCGATCCAGCCGTTGATGTGGATGGAACTGACGGTGGCGTTGAGCCCGCCTTCGCGCATCAGCGCCACCACGCGCTGGATGTCGGCCTCGTGGAGGTGGGCGAACTCGCTGTGGTCGATGGCGATGTCGGTCTCGCGCCCGGGGCTGTCCTGCGACAGGCGGGCGTGCGGCAGCTCGGCCAGCACCTGCTGCGCCACCGCCTGCAGGCGGGCGAAATTGGCGCTGCGGGTGGTTTCGTCCTGCAGCCAGTCCTTCTGCAGCGAACCGTCGGTGCCGCGCCAGAGCGCCACCGCGCCGTTCTCCGCCACGATGGCGTCCACCGGCCAGGCCAGCGCAAACGGCTCGCTCCAGCCCGCGGGTCGGCCGGTGATGGCGAACACCGGCAGGCCCGCGGCGCGCAAGGCGTGCAGCGCCGCCAGCGCGTCGGGCGTGATGGCGCCGTCGGTGGTCAGGGTGTCGTCGATGTCGGTGAGCACGCCGTGGATGCGCGCGCGCTCGGCCAGCGGCCAGTCGGAAAGCAGGGAATGGGTCATAAAGGCCCGCCAGTTTCGCAGATGCCCAGAATCGGCGCCTGCGGTAGAATCGCGACCATCCGAGGAGCGTTGCAGCGCACCCCCGACCCCCCGGTCGGCGCGGTTCGTGAGGCTCGGACATCCATGCAACGACGCTCATCCACTTCTCTGTGCGATGGGCTTTTTTTTGTCCCCCTCTCGCCCGTGAAGTGGTTCATCAACCTTCAATGGAGCGAACCATGAACGCACGCATTCCCGCCGTCGCCACCGACTGCGTCATCGCCGACATCGGCCTGGCCGACTGGGGCCGCAAAGAAATCAAGATCGCCGAGACCGAGATGCCCGGCCTGATGGCCATCCGCGAAGAGTTCGCGGCCAACCAGCCGCTCAAGGGCGCGCGCATCACCGGCTCGCTGCACATGACCATCCAGACGGCCGTGCTGATCGAGACCCTCAAGGCCCTGGGCGCCGACGTGCGCTGGGCCTCGTGCAACATCTTCTCCACCCAGGACCATGCCGCTGCCGCCATCGCCGCGGCCGGCACGCCGGTGTTCGCCGTCAAGGGCGAGACCCTGGTGGACTACTGGGACTACACCCACCGCATCTTCGACTTCGGCCCCAAGGGCAGCGAAGGCGAAGGCCCGAACATGATCCTGGACGACGGTGGCGACGCCACGCTGCTGATGCACCTGGGCAAGCGTGCTGAAAAGGACGCTTCCGTGCTGGCCAACCCCGGCAGCGAGGAAGAGCGCATCCTGTTCGCCGCCATCAAGGCCAAGCTGGCCGAAGACAGCACCTGGTACAGCCGCAAGAGCGCGCAGATCCTGGGCGTGACCGAAGAGACCACCACCGGCGTGCACCGCCTCAAGGAAATGTCGGCCAAGGGCACGCTGATGTTCCGCGCCATCAACGTCAACGACTCGGTCACCAAGTCCAAGTTCGACAACCTCTACGGCTGCCGCGAATCGCTGGTGGACGGCATCAAGCGCGCCACCGACGTCATGATCGCTGGCAAGGTGGCTGTGGTCGCTGGCTATGGCGACGTGGGCAAGGGCTCGGCCCAGGCCCTGCGCGCCCTGAGCGCCCAGGTGTGGGTGACCGAGATCGACCCCATCAACGCCCTGCAGGCCGCCATGGAAGGCTTCAAGGTCGTGACCATGGAGTGGGCCGCCGACAAGGCCGACATCTTCGTGACCACCACCGGCAACCGCGACGTGATCACCTACGAACACATGGCCGCGATGAAGGACCAGTCCATCGTCTGCAACATCGGCCACTTCGACAACGAGATCCAGGTTGCGAAGCTGGAAGAGAAGTGCCAGTGGGAAGAGATCAAGCCCCAGGTTGACCATGTGATCTTCCCGGACGGCAAGCGCATCATCCTGCTGGCCAAGGGCCGTCTGGTGAACCTGGGCTGCGGCACGGGCCACCCCAGCTTCGTGATGTCCAACTCGTTTGCCAACCAGACCATCGCGCAGATCGAGCTGTTCACCCACCCCGAGGGCTACGACGTGGGCAAGGTCTATGTGCTGCCCAAGCACCTGGACGAGAAGGTCGCCCGCCTGCACCTGAAGAAGGTCGGCGCGATGCTGACCGAGCTGAGCGACGAGCAGGCGGCCTACATCGGCGTGCCGAAGCAGGGTCCGTACAAGCCCGATACGTACCGGTATTGATCACCGATGCGCGCTGACCAGTTGCTCGTTGATCGGGGGCTGGCCGCGTCGCGCTCGCAGGCCCAGCGGCTGATCGCCGCGGGCGTGCGCTGGCGCCTGCCTGGCGGCGACTGGAAGGCCGTGGCCAAGAACGGCGAAGAGCTGCGCGAGACGGCGGAACTGCAACTGCTGGACACGGCGGAGTCGCGCTTCGTCTCGCGCGGCGGGCTCAAGCTCGACGGCGCACTGGCGCACTGCGGGATCGACGTGACCGGCCTGCGCTGCCTCGACGTGGGACAGAGCAGCGGCGGCTTCACCGACTGCCTGCTGCAGCGCGGCGCGGCGCAGGTGGTGGGCGTGGACGTTGGCCAAGGCCAGCTGCATCCGAAGCTGCGCGCCGACAAGCGCGTGGTCTGCATCGAGAAGTGCAACGCGCGCGAGCTGACGGCGGCGCAACTGGCGGCGCTGGGTGGAGACACGGCGGCCGCGCCCTTCGACCTGGTGGTGGGCGATCTGTCCTTCATCTCGCAGACCCTGGTGTGGCCGGCCCTCGTGCCGCTGCTCAAGCCGGGCGCCAGCTTGCTGATGCTGGTCAAGCCGCAGTTCGAACTGCAGCCCGAACACATCGGCAAGGGCGGGCTGGTGAAAGACACCGCGAGCCACGCGCTCGTGCAACAACGCATCGCACAGGCCTGCGACGACAACGGCCTGCGACTGCGGGACTATTTTGAAAGCGCCATCACCGGCGGTGATGGCAACCGGGAGTTCTTCGTATGGGCCTGCCCCTGAGTTTTGAATTCTTTCCGCCCAAGACGCCCGAGGGTGCCGAGAAGCTGCGCGTGGTGCGCCAGAAGCTGTATGCCCTGAAGCCCGAGTTCTGCTCGGTGACCTATGGCGCCGGTGGCTCCACCCAGAAGGGCACCTTCGACACCGTGCAGGCGATCCTCGCCGAAGGCGTGGACGCGGCCTCGCACTTCTCGTGCATCGGCGCCACCAAGGCCGGCGTGCGCGAGCAGCTGGCCACGCTCAAGGCCATGGGCGTGCGGCGCCTGGTGGCGCTGCGCGGCGACCTGCCCAGTGGCTACGGCCTGGGCGGCGAGTTCCAGCATGCGAGTGATCTGGTGACCTTCATCCGCGAGGAGACCGGTCGCGACTTCCACATCGAGGTGGCCGCCTACCCGGAGATCCACCCGCAGGCCAAATCGCCCGAGGCGGACCTGCAGGCCTATGTGACCAAGGTGAAGGCGGGCGCCGACTCGGCCATCACGCAGTATTTCTACAGCGCCGACGCCTATTTCCGTTTCGTGGACGAGGCACGCCGGCACGGGGCCGATGTGCCGGTGGTGCCCGGGATCATGCCGATCACCAGTTCCTCGCAGCTGTTGCGGTTCTCGGACGCCTGCGGCGCCGAGATCCCGCGCTGGATCCGGCTGCGCCTGCAGGCCTTCGGCGACGACACCGAGTCCATCAAGGCTTTCGGGCTGGATGTGGTGACCGATCTGTGTGATCGGCTGCGCAGTGCCGGTGCGCCCGCGCTGCACTTCTACACCATGAACCAGAGCGTGGCGACGCTGGAGATCGTGCGGCGGCTGGCGGGACAGCAGCCGCACCACTGACACCCGCCGGGACCTTTCGTGTGGCCCCTGGACCAGGGGAAAAGTCGGTCGGAGGTGTAAGAAGATAATATCCATTGCTTGAGGGTCGGACAGGCAGACACCCTCTGCGCCGAATTCCTTGAGGGTGACCCATGTCCAAGCAACCAGCACACACATTCCGATCTGACAGCGCACCCGTGCGGCGCCGCGAGTTTCGGCAAGCCGCCACCGGGCTGGCCACGGCGTCCGTCTTGGTCGCGGGCTACCTCCCACGGAATCACGGTCACTTCCTCGGCGCAAGACGCCTTTCACAACCAGGGTACCTTGCATGTTCCTGAGGGCATCACTGCCCAGATCACGGGCAACTACACGCAGTCCGGGGCCTTGCGCCTGGGGGCCAGCAGCTCCTCCAGCTTCGGACGCCTGACGGTGTCCGGCGACGTGGATCTGCAGCCGAGCGCCACGTTTGTGGTGGACGTCAACGGCACGAACACCCTCGCTGCGGGCGATACGCTGGCGGGTGTGCTGACCGCCGGGGGCGCCCTCACCAATGCCGCGCCGGCCACGAATGTGTCCGACAACAGCGCCTTGTTCAACTTCCAGTCGCAGACCAATGGCAGCCAGGTGGACCTGCTGGTCGAGGCTGCGGGCACAGACCCGGA
>QXGG01043571.1_pt1 | contig 64941 bp, 51 predicted proteins | sample 1982491 | NCBI WGS metagenome assembly QXGG01 (sample SAMN09924614, study PRJNA488089) | Wastewater metagenome, whole genome shotgun sequencing project. | isolation source: South African research farm wastewater | place: South Africa: Irene, Agricultural Research Council, Animal Production...
CGTTGATACCGACCAGATTATTCCAAAGCAGTTTTTAAAATCCATTAAACGCACAGGTTTTGGTCCTAACCTGTTTGATGAGTGGCGCTACTTGGATGAAGGTCAGCCAGATCAGGACAGCAGCAAGCGTCCTATTAATACTGAGTTCGTGCTTAATCAGCCCCGTTACCAAGGTGCTAGCGTATTGCTGGCGCAAGAAAACTTTGGTTGCGGTTCCAGTCGCGAGCACGCGCCTTGGGCGTTAGAAGAATATGGTTTTCGTGCGATTATCGCGCCAAGCTTTGCTGATATCTTCTACAACAACAGCTTTAAGAATGGTTTGTTGCCGATTATTTTAACCGCTGCTGAAGTCAATGAGCTGTTTGCCCAAGCTGAGGCGCAGGAAGGTTATCAGTTGACCGTCGATTTAGCGGCGCAAACGGTGACCCGTCCGGATGGCGTGCAGTACAACTTTGAAGTGGATGCCTTCCGTAAGCACTGCTTGCTTAATGGTTTAGATGATATTGGTCTGACGTTGCAAGACGCTGAGCTGATTCGTGAGTTTGAAGCGGGTTACAAAAAAACCAACCCATGGTTGTTTGACGCCCTTTAATTTAACTAAATGCGCTGCTGTGCAGTCACGGCAGCCTTGAGTATGTGAAATGTCGAAGAAAATTTTAGTATTACCCGGTGATGGCATCGGTCCAGAAATCATGCAACAAGCGGTTAACGTATTAGAGCTGGCCAATGAGAAGTTTAAGTTAGGCTTTGAATTGGTTGAAGGTGAGTTAGGCGGTGCGGCAATTGATAAGCACGGCGTACCTTTGGCTGACTCAACCTTAGCGCTGGCGCGCGAAGTGGATGCAATTTTGTTGGGTGCTGTGGGTGGTCCGCAGTGGGATAACCTTGATCGTGCGATTCGTCCTGAGCGCGGTTTGTTAAAAATGCGTTCGGAACTGGGTTTGTTTGGTAATTTACGCCCAGCAATTTTGTACCCGCAGTTGGCTGAAGCTTCAACGCTCAAGCCTGAAGTGGTATCGGGTCTGGATATTTTGATTGTGCGTGAGCTCACCGGTGGTATTTACTTTGGTAGTCCGCGCGAGACAGTGACGCTTGAGAACGGCGAGCGTATGGCTTACGACACACTGCCGTACAAAGAAAGTGAGATTCGTCGTATTGCTAAAGTGGGCTTTGATATGGCACGTTTACGTGGCAAAAAAGTCTGCTCAGTGGATAAAGCGAACGTGCTGGAATCCAGTCGCTTATGGCGTGAAGTGGTGATCGAAGTGGCTAAAGATTACCCTGATGTTGAGCTGAGCCACTTATATGTGGATAACGCTTCCATGCAATTGGTGCGTGCGCCCAAGCAGTTTGACGTGATTGTGACGGAAAATATGTTTGGCGATATTCTATCGGATCAAGCTTCAATGTTGACCGGCTCCATTGGTATGCTGCCGTCGGCTTCATTGGATGCCAATAACAAAGGTATGTATGAGCCATGTCACGGTTCTGCACCAGACATTGCAGGGCAAGATCTGGCTAACCCTTTGGCAACCATTTTGTCAGTATCTATGATGCTGCGTTACAGCTTCAATGAATTGGCTGCCGCCGAAGCCATTGAGAAAGCCGTTAGCGAAGTCTTGGATCAAGGTTTGCGCACCGGTGATATTTTCTCAGAAGGCATGCAAAAAGTCGGTACAGCCCAAATGGGTGCTGCGGTAGTCGCAGCGCTGGCAAAACTGTAAGATCGTTGAATTCGATCTATCCATCTCAGCCTTCATTGTGCAAGGCTAAGATGGATCATTAACTAACAATAGGTGTAGTCGTAATGAAACGTGTAGGTCTAGTAGGTTGGCGCGGCATGGTGGGCTCAGTCCTGATGCAGCGCATGCTCGAAGAACAGGATTTCGATTTAATTGAGCCCGTGTTCTTTACCACGTCCAACGTGGGTGGACAGGGTCCTGCAATTGGTAAAGACACTCCAACGCTTAAGGATGCTTATGATATTAATGAGCTCAAGGCGCTGGATGTGATCTTGACCTGCCAAGGTGGCGACTACACCGATGCGGTTTATCCTAAGCTGCGTGAAGCAGGTTGGGATGGTTATTGGATTGACGCAGCTTCAACCCTGCGCATGAAAGACCATGCTGTGATTGTGCTTGATCCGGTCAACCGTAAAGGCATTGACCATGCTTTAGATACAGGCATTAAAGATTATGTCGGTGGTAACTGCACTGTCAGCTTAATGCTGATGGGGCTGGGTGGTCTGTTTGAAGCCGGTGTGGTGGAGTGGATGAGCGCCATGACCTATCAAGCTGCCAGCGGCTCAGGTGCGCAAAATATGCGTGAACTGATTCGTCAAATGGGCGGTATTCATGACTCTGTCGCTACTGAGCTGCAAGATCCTGCCAGCGCAATTTTAGACATTGATCGTAAAGTGGCTGAATATCAGCGCGGCGATCAGTGCCCCGTCGACCACTTTGGTGTGCCATTGGCTGGCAGTTTGATCCCTTGGATTGATAGTGCATTGCCTAACGGACAAAGCCGTGAAGAGTGGAAGGCGCAAGCTGAAACCAACAAGGTGCTGGGCCGCTTTAAAAACCCGATTCCTGTCGATGGTTTGTGTGTGCGTGTGGGTTCCATGCGTTGTCACAGTCAGGCCTTGACCATTAAGCTCAATAAAGATGTGCCATTGGCGGATATTGAGAATATGATCAGCCAGCACAACCCCTGGGTGCGCTTGATTGAAAATGATCGCGAAACCACCATGCATGAGTTAACGCCAACAGCCGTCACCGGAACGATGAACATTCCTGTGGGTCGCGTGCGTAAACTCAATATGGGGTCGCATTATCTGGGTGCATTTACTGTCGGTGACCAGTTGTTATGGGGTGCTGCAGAGCCGTTGCGTAGAATGCTGCGGATTTTGTTAGAGCGCTAATTTAGTTTTTCCAGATGACGCGCAGAGTCGATCGTATCGATTTTGCGCGTTTATGCGTTTAAAGAATGGCTAGAACAGTTTAAAATGCGCAACGCATGGGCTGATACAGGCTTGAATGGCTTGGATAAGCATGTTCAATGTTGATAAAAAAGACCCTCTGCAAGATACTGACCGACTCAATTCAATTGAGTTGCTAAAGGTTCACATAATTAAGTTCGAATGCTGCTAGCAGGACCATCAATGCTCAGCTATTGACAGCAGTTCATTCACGACATTCCGCAATATCCGGAACGAATCACAAGGGATCACTTTATATGCTTCAAGTTCGTAAGTTGGTATTAGCAGTTGCCGCTGCCACAGCGTTTACATCAGGTGTTGCCAATGCGTTGGGCTTGGGTGGACTGGCGGTCAAGTCTTCGTTAAATCAGCCCCTTGAAGCAGAGATTTCCTTGTCGGATGTGCGTGATTTAAGCTCAGCAGATATTAAAACACGCCTGGCTTCAGCTGAAGACTTCACTAAAGCGGGGGTGGATCGTCAGTTTTTCTTAACTGGCTTAACCTTTACACCTGTAGTGCGTGCTGATGGTAAGCATGTGATTCGTATTACCAGTAATAAACCGGTTAAAGAGCCGTACTTAAACTTTTTAGTTGAAGTGCTGTGGCCCAACGGTCGTTTATTGCGTGAATACACTTTGTTATTGGATCCACCTCTATATAAGCCACAACAGGTGATTCAAAGTGCTCAACCTGCTGTAACGGCAGGTGCAACTTCAACGCAACTTAAGGCACAGCCCGCACGATCCAGCTCTCAGGCAAGTACCAGCAAAGTAGCGCCCGTTGCAACGCCGCACGCGCGCAAAAGTGAGTATTACGTTAAGAAAAATGACACTCTGTGGGATATTGCGGTTAAAACCAAAGAAGGATCGTCCATTCATCAGACGATGCTGGCCATTCAAGACGGTAATCCCAGTGCTTTTTTAGATGGCAATATTAACCGCCTGCAAAGCGGTAAAGTGTTACGCCTGCCCACGCTTGAAGAGGTCAATAAACGCACCTTAGCGCAAGCAACAGCCGAAGTGGCTGAGCAAAATGCCAGTTGGAAAAATAAGCGTACCACGGCCACCTTAGCCAAGCGTCAGCTGGATGCCACTGCGCGTCAAGAAGCGGGTGCGGCGCCACAACAGATTGAACAAACAGACAGCTTAAGACTGGTGACTGAAGCACCGGGTGAGTCAAAGCAAGCGTCTGATCGTGGTAAAAACAATGAGTTACAAAACCTGCAAGACCAGCTGGCATCCAGTAAAGAGCGCTTAGATTCTGCGTTATTAGAAAACGAAGATCTAAAAGAGCGTGTTGATGAGCTGAACAGTCAACTGGCCAAGCTGCAGCGTTTGGTTGAGTTAAAAGACAATCTTTTAGCGCAACTACAAAACACCGTTGATGTTGCTGAGCTAGAGGATGATATGGACGCGCAGCAGACTGAACTGGCTGTTGCCGCCGCAGATAATGCTCTTGAATCAAGCGATCAACCAACAGCTTTAGAAGAGCCGCCTCTGTTGGAGTCTGATGTTGACGCACAACGTAGTGATACGCAGCCTAGCGATGCAACTGATGCAACTGATGCAACTGATGCAACTGATGCAACTGATAAAGCAGTAGCTGAGGCTAAAGCAGAACCTGCTCATGGCGACACTGCGGCTGAACCTGAGGCTACTGTGGCAACGCCTGCTGAAGCTGAAGATCAAAGTGCTATCGCCAAATTGATGGATAACCCCATGTTGCTCGCTGCTGCAGGTGGCGGTGCGGTACTGGCATTGCTTCTAGCGTTGCTGGCCTTGTCACGTCGTAATGCGCGCCAACAGGCAGACAGTTACGATGAATCACTCAATGATGACTTTACGCCTGCGTATACCGATGATTTAGGTGACGCTGGCGCTGATGATATTTTCCAAAACGATGCGCAGCCGCAGAATGTGAATACTGCCGCGACTGCTCCACAGTTCAAGCAGGAAGAGACTGATCCGTTAGCTGAAGCCAATGCCTATATGGGCTTTGCGCGCTTTACGCAGGCCGCTGAAGTGCTGCACAACGCCATTGATCAAGAGCCAGAGCGTCTGGATCTACAGCTTAAATTGCTGGAAGTCTATGCAGAGCTGAAAGATCAAAGCGCCTTTCTCAAGCAAGTGACACTCTTGCACGATATCGGTGCTGAGCCAGAGGCCATTGAGCGCATTACTGACGCCTACCCGCACTTATTAGTGGTGCAAAAAGAGACGCCAGCCAGCGATACTTTAGATGCTGATTTAGAGCAGCTGTCGGCGCAACTGGCCGAGCCTGAGCACAGTACTTATCGCGCGACCGAGCAGGAGTTGGATGATTTAGAGTTTGAAGTCACAGCCTCAGCAGTTGATCGCGATACTCCAGTGCGAGCCAACCTCAATGATGATGAGTTTGTATTGGATGCGGAGGCGTTGGATTTCAGCTCAACCCCGCAGCCAGAAGCCACGGCGTTTGAGTTGTCTGATGAGTTTGATTTCTCAGACCTTGAGCTCGATGAAGTTCAATCCACTCCAGCGGCTAGCACAGACACAGAGATGCATGAGTATGTGTTAGACGATATTGAGCTGAGTACGCCAGCGCAAGCCAGCACTGATAGTGTGGATGAAACCATTATGTTGGATGATTTGGACTTTGTGCCCTACTCAGACAACAACACAGCACAGCTGAATTTAGCTCGTACGTATATTGATCAAGGTGATGTGCAGGCCGCGCGTGACACGCTTAATCATGTGATGGAGCAAGGTACGCCAGAGCAGCAAGCGCAAGCGCGTGATTTATTGGAGCAGCTGGTCTAAATGTCGTCTGTGGATGAGACTGCTGCTGGCGATTGTGCAGCAGCACCTACAGGCTTTCGGATTGCTTTGGGGGTTGAGTACAAAGGCTCTAATTACCATGGTTTTCAGTTGCAAGCCGGTGGCACGCCCAGCATCCAAGGCCATCTTGAAGAGGCTTTACAGCATATTAATGGCGGTCGCTCGGTTCGCTTAAGCTGCGCAGGGCGCACCGATGCAATGGTGCATGCCTGTGGACAGGTGGTGCACTTTGATACGCCAGTTGAGCGTTCGATGCGCGCTTGGATGATGGGTGCTAACCGTTACTTGCCCAAAGATATCAGTGTGGTGTGGGCGCAACCCGTGCCGCATGATTTTCATTCGCGTTTTAGCGCCATGGCGCGCCGTTACCGTTATGTGATTTACAGCGATGAAGTGCGTCCAGCGCATTTGGCGCAAGAAGTCACTTGGACGCATCAAACTTTAGATGTGGACAAAATGCGTGCTGCTGCGACTTATTTAGTCGGTACACATGATTTTAATGCATTACGGGCTGCGGGCTGCCAAGCCAAATCGCCGGTGCGCACCATCCATCATTTGCAGGTGCTGCAATTTGGTCGTTTAATTATTATTGATGTGCGTGCCAATGCGTTTTTGCATCATATGGTGCGCAATATTGCCGGCGTTCTGATGATGATCGGTGCCGGTGAGCGTCCTGTGACTTGGGCGCAAGAGGTATTGGCCAGTTGTGATCGTACACAAGGTGGCGTGACGGCTGCGCCCCATGGTTTGTATATGGTGCACGTTGAGTACCCTGAGCGCTATCAGTTGCCAGAGCGCTACTTGGGGCCGCATTTTTTATCAGGTTTGCCTGATACCTTTGAGTCCACTTAAAGAGAATAGCTGTGCGAGTACGAACTAAGATTTGTGGTATTACAACGATTGATGATGCACTCTGTGCTGCACGCGCCGGTGTGGATGCCATTGGTTTGGTGTTTTACGCTAAAAGTCCACGTGCCGTCACCGCTGCGCAAGCGCAAAAGATTGTCGCTGCGTTACCGCCTTTTGTGACCACTGTGGGCTTGTTTGTGAATGCTTCACATGCTGAAGTCAGTGCTGTATTAGAGCAGGTGCCACTGGATGTGTTGCAGTTTCATGGCGACGAGAGCCCAGAGTTTTGTGCAAGTTTTGCGCGACCCTATTTTAGAGCTTTACGCATGCAGCCCGGGGTTGATATCGCTGCGCGCGCTGCGCAATATAGTACGGCTCAGGGTATTTTGCTCGATGCGTGGGTGCCAGGCGTGCATGGTGGTACGGGCGAGCGCTTTGATTGGGCGAGCATCCCCAGTGATTTAACCCAGCCTTTGATTTTGGCTGGCGGTCTAAATCCTGAGAATGTCACCCAAGCCATGCAACAGGTGCAGCCTTGGGCAGTGGATGTCAGTGGCGGCGTTGAAGCCAGTCACGGTATAAAAGACGCAGATAAAGTGCGTCAATTCTTATATGCTGTGCAGATCAAAAATGCGCAGCAATGTGACGGCACACTTTAACGAGCCGTCAGTAACCTGATTATTAAACACAATTTTCTAGAGGGTGCAGTGCAATGCGACTGACCCCATGCGGAGTAGATAGCTGATGAACAACTGGTTAGTCGATAAACTCATTCCTTCAATTATGCGCTCTGATGCGAGAAAAAGTTCGGTACCTGATGGCGTATGGCACAAATGCCCATCGTGTGAAGCCGCACTGTATAAGCCTGAATTAGAAAAAAATCTTGATGTATGCCCTAAATGTGATCACCACATGCGCATCAGTGCGCGCACGCGTTTAGATATCTTCTTAGATAAAGAAGGTCGTACAGAAATTGCCGCCGATCTTGAGCCGGTTGACCGTATTAAGTTTCGTGACAGCAAAAAATATAAAGACCGTTTGGTGGCAGCACAAAAGCAAACCGGCGAAAAAGATGCGCTGGTTGCCTTAAGCGGTACCTTAGAAGATATGCCCGTTGTGGCGGTTGCCTTTGAATTTGCCTTTATGGGCGGCTCCATGGGCGCGATAGTGGGTGAGCGTTTTGTACAAGCGGCCAATGTCGCTTTGGAACAACGCTGCCCGCTGATTTGTTTCTCAGCATCCGGTGGCGCACGTATGCAAGAAGCTCTGATTTCTTTGATGCAAATGGCGAAAACTTCCGCTGTTATTGCACGTTTACGTGAAGAGGGTATCCCTTTTGTGTCAGCGTTGACTGACCCTGTTTACGGCGGTGTATCAGCGAGTTTGGCGATGCTGGGCGATATCATTGTTGCTGAGCCTAAGGCTTTGATTGGCTTTGCTGGTCCGCGCGTGATTGAGCAGACCGTACGCGAGAAACTACCTGAAGGTTTCCAGCGCAGTGAGTTCCTGTTGGAGCATGGTGCGATTGATATGATTATTCCACGTGCCGAGTTACGTCCGCGTGTGGCCAGTGTCTTGCGTCAGTTTATGAACGTACCCACTGTTGTTGCAGTTGAGGACGAGATTGCTGTGGACGAAGTCGTCCAAGACACAGCCGAGCCTGTACAAGCGCAGGTATAAATGATGAGCGCGCGTAACCTTGAGCAATGGTTGAGCTACCTAGAGCAATTACACCCCAGCGAAGTTGATATGGGCTTAGCCCGTGTTGAAAGTGTGGCTCAGCGCTTAGGGTTGGCGCGTATTGCTAATAAAATTGTGACGGTGACCGGCACCAATGGTAAAGGCTCAACCTGTGCCTTTATTGAAAGCTTAGCGGCTCAACACAACTTAAAAGTTGGGGTGTACAGCTCACCGCACTTGCTCAATTACAATGAGCGTGTGCGTATTGCCGGGCAGGATGCCAGCAATGATGAGTTGTGCGCAGCCTTTAGCGCAGTCGAAGCTGCGCGAGGTGAAACCAGTTTAACTTATTTTGAAATGGGCACTTTGGCCGCATTTTGGCTGTTTGCTCAAGCTCAACTGGATCTTGCAGTTTTGGAAGTGGGCTTGGGCGGGCGTTTGGATGCCGTCAATATTGTCGATGCCGATGTAGCGGTGATTACCAATATCGGCTTGGATCATCACGACTGGTTGGGCGATACGCGCGAGTCGGTGGCTCATGAAAAAGCGGGTATTTTTCGCTCAGGTCGCACAGCGCTGTGCGGTGATTTAAACCCGCCTGAACCGATTTTAACCACCGCTGCACAACTCAACACGCCGCTGTTACTGCGCGGTGCTGCTTTTGATATAGCACTGAATGCAAGTGATTGGCAGTGGCGAGGTGTGGATGTGCAGGGTCAAGCGTTAGAGCTGACAGCGTTACCTTGGCTGAACTTGCCCATTGAGAACGCAGCCTTAGCATTGCAAGCCTATGCCGCCTTAGATTTACCATGGCAACCGCAGGCGCTGCGTGCAGGTTTAACGCAAGCGCATATTACGGGGCGTTTACAGGCAGTCGATATAGCCTATCAAGGGCGTACATTGCACTTGCTGTTGGATGTAGCGCATAATCCGCACGCGGCGCAGTATCTGGCGCAGCGTCTAGAGTCGCAGCCATGCTCAGGCCAGCGTTTAGCTGTGCTCGGTATGCTTGATGATAAAGATGTGGCCGGTGTTTTAGTATGCTTTACGCACTCCTTTAGTTCTTGGGCTGTGGCTGCATTGCCATCGCCACGTAGCTGCACTGCGCAGCGCTTGCAGTGTGCTTTACAGGCACAACAGGCTCAGGTGCTGAGTTACGACTCCATTGCAGCAGCGATTGAAGCGCAATGTGCTGTGGCAACTGAACAGGATCAAATCGTGATCTTCGGATCATTCTTCACTGTGGCGCAAGCATTGAAGTGGTTAGCCAGCAGAGCATAATGCGGCGTATGGCACTTTGATTCTGTTATGTTGTCATCAAGTATGTGTATGCAGAGTGTGCTGCTCAACACCGTTTATTTAATGATTTAATACGAGGGAAGGCTGCATGGCTGCTACAGACAATAAACTCAAGCAACGCATCGTTGGAGCATTGGTACTGATTGCTTTGGCGGTGGTTTTTTTACCGATGTTGTTTAAAAAGGAGCAGCCGGTACGTGAGGTTGTTGTTGCAGCGCCTGCCATGCCCAATGTCAGTTCACCACCACAGTTCACCCCCGAAGAAGTGCCTGTACCTGAGCCGGTAGAGGATCCAGACGCTGAAGAGTGGGGCGACATTATTGAGCCTGAAGTACAAGCGCCCGTGGTTACTGCGCCTACGCCTCAGGCCAATCCTGTACAGACTCCAACACCTGTACAGCCCATAACGCAAAAGCCTACGCAGCCAAGTGCGCCTGCAGGTATTGATAAAAACAACTTACCTATTTCTTGGTCCATTCAGCTGGCTAACTTAACCAACAAAGACAATGCTTATGCGATGCGCGACAGTTATCGACAAAAGCAATACAACGCTTATGTGCGCAGTGCAGAGGGTACGCATCGTGTCTTAATTGGTCCTTTAGTCAAGCAAGCTGAAGCTCAAGCGCTGTGTAAACGCTTAAAAAGCCGTGATGGCCAAGAATGTTTTGTTGTGCGTTACCAGCCTTAAACGCACAATGGTGACTAAATTCGTAACAAGCGCTTATCAGTCCGGCATCGCTCTGTTAAAATACTGACTTTAGTACAGCAGGTAATTATTAGTGGCTTTTAATTGGGTCGATGCCGTCATTCTCGGTATCGTATTAGTCTCATCCTTGATCAGTCTGAGTCGGGGCTTTGTCAAAGAAGCTTTATCACTGGTCACATGGTTACTGGCAGGTATTGTCGCCTGGACGTTTGGCGGCAGCTTAGCGCACCATTTACAGCCCTATATTGAAACGCCTTCAGTGCGTACCATCACCGCCTGTGCGTTACTCTTTGTCGCCACTTTAATCGTGTGCGGCTTAATCAACTTTATATTAGTGCAATTGATTCGTGTCACGGGCTTAACCGGTACTGACCGCCTATTGGGCATGGTATTTGGTGCGGCGCGCGGCTTGTTTTTAGTCGTTGTATTGGTCGGTTTGCTCAGTCTTGCACCCGTTGCACAAGACAGTTGGTACCAGCAATCCACATTCATCCCTCATTTTGTCTTGATGGCTGATTGGTCAAAAAATCTTATTTTAGATTGGTCAGGTGAGTGGATTTCTACAGCTCAAAATGCGACGCATTTTGAATGAGTAAACTCAGCAGTTGTGTTGCATAACTGTATTTAATTAGCATGACATAGCAGGGGTCGCGTTCCATGTGTGGCATTGTCGGTATTGTCGGAAAATCAAACATTAATCAAGCGCTCTATGATGCGCTTACCGTACTTCAACACCGTGGCCAGGATGCCGCTGGAATGGTGACATCTAAGAATGGACGTTTGTTTCTGCGTAAAGACAATGGCTTAGTGCGCGATGTAGTGCGCACACGCCACATGAAAGAACTGGTTGGGCATGTGGGAATAGGGCATGTGCGTTATCCAACAGCAGGCAGTTCAAGCAGCGCTGAGGCGCAGCCGTTTTATGTGAACTCGCCTTATGGCATTACATTGGCGCACAACGGTAACCTCACCAATGTAAAACAGTTGGCGCAAGAGATTTATCAAGCCGATTTACGCCATGTGAACACCAACTCGGATTCTGAGGTCTTGCTTAACGTCTTTGCTCATGAACTGAGCTTGCGTGGCAAATTGCAGCCCACGCTCGACGATGTGTTTGCTGCGGTGAGCCGTGTGCATGAGCGCTGTGAAGGCGGTTATGCGGTGGTGGCCATGATTACTGGTTATGGTGTTTTAGGCTTTCGTGACCCGCATGGTATTCGTCCGATTGTCTTTGGTCAGCGCCAAAGTGAAAACGGCGTTGAATATATGATTGCCTCTGAAAGTGTTGCGCTGGATGTGCTGGGCTTTACTTTGATACGTGATTTAGCGCCTGGTGAAGCGGTGTATATCAGTGAAGATGGCGAATTACATACCCGTCAATGCGCAGAGAATCCGGTGCTCAATCCTTGTATCTTTGAGCATGTGTATTTAGCGCGTCCTGATTCAATTATTGATGGCGTCTCGGTGTATAAAGCGCGTTTGCGTATGGGTGAAAAGCTTGCCGATAAGATTTTACGCGAACGCCCTGAGCATGATATTGATGTGGTGATTCCTATTCCAGACACCAGCCGGACTTCAGCATTGGAATTGGCCAACCGTTTGGGCGTGAAATACCGTGAAGGTTTTGTGAAAAACCGCTATATCGGTCGTACCTTTATCATGCCAGGCCAAGCCGAGCGCAAAAAATCGGTCCGTCAAAAGCTCAATGCGATTGATTTAGAGTTTCGTGGTAAAAACGTGATGCTGGTGGATGACTCCATTGTACGCGGCACCACCTGTAAGCAGATTATTCAAATGGCGCGTGAAGCAGGGGCGAAAAACGTGTATTTCTGCTCGGCTGCACCGGCTGTGCGTTACCCCAATGTCTACGGCATTGATATGCCGAGTGTGCATGAGTTAATCGCGCACAACCGCACCACTGAAGAAGTCGCGCAGTTGATTGGTGCAGACTGGCTGTTGTATCAAGATCTTAACGATCTGGTTGATTCAGTGGGTGGCGGTAAGATTAAAATTGATCAATTTGATTGTGCTGTTTTTGATGGTCAGTACGTGACCGGTGGAATTGATGAGCAGTATTTGCAGCGCATTGAAAGTGAGCGCAATGATCTTGAAATGGCGGGGCAAGAAGTCACTCAAGCCACCATTGGTCTGCATAATAGTTGATACCCTTGTGCTACCAGCGCGGTGATCTTTGCATCACGGCGCTGCACAGTGAGTGCGCTTAAGCAGCCGCTCAATAAATGATTAGACGAATATAAGGTGTGTAGGTCATGACGACGGATTGGCAGGCAGGTCGGCTTAACAGTGAATTAAGCGGTGCAGGTTTTGATACCTTAGCTGTGCGTGCGGGTCAGCATCGTAGTTTTGAGTCAGAACACAGTGAGGCCATCTTCACTACGTCAAGCTATGTGTTTCGTAATGCGGCGCAGGCGGCTGCAACCTTTGCCGGTGATCTGGATGGCAACGTGTACTCGCGCTACACCAACCCCACGGTGCGCACTTTTGAGGAGCGTTTAGCTGCGCTGGAAGGCGCTGAGAAATGCGTGGCCACAGCGTCGGGTATGTCGGCTATTTTAGCGACGGTGATGAGCTTGTGCAGTCAGGGTGATCAGATCCTAGTCTCGCGCAGTATCTTTGGGGCGACGGTCAGTTTATTTGATAAGTATTGCGCCCGTTTTGGTATTGAAATCACCTATGTGCAGATTGATGATCTCGCGGCATGGGAAGCGGCGTGCACAGATAAAACTAAGCTGTTGTTTATCGAATCACCATCCAATCCTTTAGCTGAGTTGGCTGATATTCGTGCTTTAAGCCGTATTGCTCATGCAGCCGATGCTTTGCTGATGGTCGACAACTGCTTTTGCACGCCGGTTTTGCAAAAGCCATTGGCACTCGGTGCGGATATCGTGATTCATTCGGCGACCAAATATATTGATGGCCAAGGTCGCTGCTTAGGCGGCGCAGTCTTGGGTCGCGCGGACGTGATGAAGGAAGTGGTTGGGTTTTTACGCACAGCGGGCCCTACCATGAGCCCATTTAATGCGTGGGTGTTCTTGAAAGGTCTGGAAACTTTACGCATCCGTATGAATGCACACTGCCAAAGCGCACACACTTTAGCTCAGTGGTTAGAACAGCAACCACAGGTGAAGAAAGTGTATTACGCAGGTTTACCCAGCCACCCACAGCATGCGTTAGCGCAACAGCAGCAAAGCGGTTTTGGTGCTGTTGTCAGCTTTGAAGTGGAGGGCGGTCAAGCGGCAGCATGGCGTTTTATTGATGCAACGCAGATGATCTCTATTACGGCCAATCTGGGCGATACCAAAACCACCATTACGCATCCTGCCAGCACCACGCACGGTCGCTTAGCTGCGGCTGAACGTGAAAAGGCTGGGATTCATGATGGCCTGATTCGTGTTGCGGTCGGACTGGAAGAAGTCAATGATATTCAAGCTGATTTACAGCGTGGATTGGACGCAGTGTAATCAGGTTGTGAATCGCCTGGTCTTAGAAACCCGCTAACATCAGCGGGTTTTTTTATACTGCGGCGGTGTGTTGTAGTTTGCGCAAACCCTGCTTGTAGAGCTGCCAAGATAGCATGCCAGCCGCGATGTTTCCCGTTAGAATACCGGCATATAAGCCATCCATTCCAGCTAAGAGCGCGCCCAGCCACAGAGCCGGTAAGTAACAAACAAATAAGCGTAAGGTTGCAATCAGTACCGCCCGCATGGGCATCCCTAGAGCGTTACAGACTGATACCATCAACATACAGACACCCAATGCGGCGTAACTGATGGGCACCCACAGCATATAGCTTAAAAGGTACATTTCAGTTTCAGCATTCGGCGCCAATGCCGGCGCAATCAGTCCACGACTGGCCAGCCACAACAGGCCAATCAGCACTTGTAAACCAATCACAAAGCGTACTGCAATCATCACCAAAGCGTGCACGCGCGCCAGTTGTTGCGAGCCGAGTAAGCGTCCCACCATGGGCGGTAAAGCCATGGTCAGCGCCAGCACAATCACAATTGAAAAAAGCTCTAAGCGACTGCCCAAGGTCCAAGCCGCAATGGCCGAGCCACCAAAGCCCGCCACAAGGCGTGTGGCCAATAAAGCAGCCGCACCTGGCATTAACTGACTGAGCATGGCCGGTGCGCTGGTATTAAAAATCTCACGTAAAGCAGGTTTGATCGGCAGTTTCATGGGGTTAAAACCCAGCCACTGACGTTTGAGTATTCTGTAGTACATGATACTAGAGCCCAGAATGCAGGCCACAATAGTTGCGTAAGCGGCACCGGGTAAGCCCCAGCCGAAGGTGAAGATAAACAACGGGTCGAGCAGCATATTAATGATACTCGTGACCACCATCATTAAGCCGGGTAAACGGGTATCACCATTGGCGCGCGAGATGCTGTTAGCAAAGTATAAAAACGCACCCAACCACGCACTGCTCAGCCAAGGTAGCCAATAGCTTTCAGTAAAGGGCAGCAACTCAGGGCTTGCACCGAGTGCCGAGAGTAAAGGCAGGCGCAGCAGCCAGATCACAAAACACAGCAGCAAGGACACGCAGCACCCTGCCAGCGCCACCAAACCGCCCATATATTTAGCGCGCTCAGGATCATTAGCACCCAAAGCTTTAGAAATTAATGCAGTTGCAGCAATCCCAATACCAATTTGTACGCCAATCAATAGCTGTTGTAATGGTAAGGTAAAACCCAGAGCGGCCAGTTGTTGCATGCCCAACATGCTGATAAAAATACTATCCACCAGCTGAAAACTCATCAGAGCAATCACACCAAAGAGCATCGGCCAGGTCATGCTAAATAACACGCGCCCCAAAGATTGATCGGCTAAATATTTTTTTTGCATAACACTTGCTAGGCTGTCTGTGGTCGAAGTAGCGCTATGGTAGCACTCTCACAGCCTTTGTGTGATGCTGCTGTCGGTCGCGATACTTGAGCCATCTAAAATGAGGAGTCACCACATGAATGATCTGCACCGAGTCGCTTTTTCTGTATTGGATTTAGCCTCACGTAAAGATACCGATCAGGGCGCTGCGCCTGCATTGCAACGCTCGTTGGCCTTAGCGCAACATGTTGAAACTTTAGGTTTTACTCGTTTTTGGGTGGCTGAGCATCACAATATGGATGCTATCGTCAGTTCGGCGACCTCGGTACTGATCGGCTACCTTGCGGCGGGTACTCAGCGTATTCGCGTGGGCTCAGGCGGCGTGATGCTACCCAACCATGCGCCACTGGTGATTGCCGAACAATTTGGTACGTTAGAGGCGTTATATCCTGGACGTATTGATCTGGGTTTAGGCCGCGCACCGGGCACAGATCCCATTACGGCACGCGCTTTGCGTCGAGATCGCAACGGTAGTGCCGATGACTTTCCAGCAGACGTTGCTCAATTGCAGGCTTTTTTAGGCCCACGCCAACCGGGGCAGCAGGTGATTGCCATGCCAGGTGTGGACAGTCATGTGCCGATTTGGCTGTTGGGTTCGAGCCTGTTCAGTGCACAAATGGCTGCGCAACAGGGCTTGCCCTATGCTTTTGCCTCGCATTTTGCTCCACGTATGATGATGCAGGCGATTGAATTGTATCGTCAACATTTCAAACCTTCGGCACAATTGAGCGAGCCCTATGTGATGCTGGGCGTGCCCTTGGTTGCGGCAGATACGGATGAGCGAGCACAGTTTTTAGCGACCACCACATACCAGCGTATTTTAGCCTTAATGCGTGGACAGAATATGTTGATGCGCCCGCCCGTTGCGGTTGATGCCATGCATGAGTTGTGGAGTCCACAGGAAGAGCATAGCGTGAAAGAGTTTTTGAGCATGGCCATGATCGGTGGTCCAGAAACTATTGCGCACCAGCTGCAAGTCTTACTGCAGCACACTCAGGCTGATGAGTTGATGTTCACTTGCGATGTGTATGAGCATACGGATCGTTTACGCGCATTTGAAATTTTGGCACAGCTGCAAGAGTGAGTGGCGTGTTCTAGCATGATGCTCAAGGGAGTGCGCTCTTGAGTGCTATAAAAGCCACGGATTGACTGTATTTTTATTAAGGCTTTACATTAATAGTACGATGTAAGCTTTTGATACATAAGGAGATTTTTAAATGGATGCTCAGCAACGTGCGCAAGCGCGTGATAAGGCTATGCGCAACACCAGTGTCGTGGGTGCGCTGGTTAACTTGATACTGACAGTGCTTAAAGTGGTGTTTGGGGTGATCGGGCAATCCCATGCTTTAATCGCTGATGGTATTCATTCTTTAGCTGATTTAAGTACCGATTTAATGGTGTGGTTTGCTGCTAAATACAGTAATCAACCCGCGGATAAAGAGCACCCTTATGGGCATGCTCGCATTGAAACTGCATTTACTGTAGGACTGGGTGTGGTATTGATCGCCACTGCGGTGGGCATTGTGATGGATTCAGCGCAACGCTTATTGAGCCCTGAAACCTTGCTGCAGCCCACTCCCATCGTGCTGTTGATTGCGGCTATTTCTATTATTGCCAATGAAGGCCTGTATCAATACACCATGTGCGCTGCCCGCGAGTTTAAGTCAGGGCTGTTAACTGCCAATGCGTGGCATCACCGTTCAGATGCTATTTCATCCATTGTGGTGTTAATTGGTGTGGCGGGTAGCTTAATGGGCGTGCCTTATCTGGATGCTTTTGCGGCACTGGGCGTGGCCTTTATGATCGGTAAAATTGGCTGGGATCAGGCGTGGTCTTCGATCCGCGAATTAATTGATACGGGAATGGAGCCCAAAACAACCCGCGCCATTGAGCGCATTATTGAAAATATTGAAGGGGTGCGTGGGGTACATATGCTGCGCAGTCGGCGCATGGGCGGCAGTTATTTGATTGATGTGCACATTGAGGTGGATGAACGTTTGAGCGTGTCCGAAGGGCATAAAATTGCTGAATATGTGCGTTTGCAGTTGATTGATTCAGATAAAGATATCAGCAACGCCTTGGTGCATATTGATCCTGAAGATGATTCATTGGCCTTATTGTGTGAGGACTTGCCTCTGCGCCGTGAGGTGTTAGCCGATTTACGCATGGCTTGGGCTGGCGATATCGATGCTGCGCAATGTAGTTTAGTGACTTTGCATTATTTGAGCGGTCAAGTGCATGTGGATTTAGTACGCCCTCTGCAAGCCTTGCAGACTGACCCTCCAGGGTTATGTCGACGTCTACAAGATACAGCGCAAGCCTTAGGCTATGTCGGGCAGGTGCGTGTTTTTTATCAGTATTGTGAGAGCTAATTGCAGGTTGTTTTGTCTCTTACTTTAGCTCAGCGCTAGCGTAAGATAGCGCTCTTGATTCTTTGATATAAGACTGTGTATGACCCACACCCTACGCAAGCACACGCCAACCCGCTTTGGCGGCATGATGATTATTGCTGGTACCGCCATTGGTGCTGGCATGTTGGCCAATCCGACAGCGACCTCAGGCGTGTGGTTTACCGGCTCAGTGCTGGTGCTGTTGTATGTGTGGCTGAGCATGTACTTGTCGGGCTTGATGCTGCTTGAAGCTACGCTGCATTTTGAGCACGGTGCCAGCTTTCATACTGTGGTGCGTGAGTTATTAGGCCCAGGTTGGAGCTTGATCATGGGATTGGCGGTGACTTTTGTGTTGTATTCATTGACCTACGCCTACATTTTTGTGGGTGGAGGGCTCACGCAAAACAGTGTCACGCATCTAACAGGGCTGCTCATGCAGCAGCCGTTAGAGGTCACGCGCGAATGGTCATCGGTATTGTTTCTAGCGGTACTGGCGACTTCAGTGTGGGTGTCAACCAAGGTGGTGGATCGTTTTGCCACGCTGTTGATTAGCGGGATGTTGGTGAGCTTTTTTCTGTCCACGGGATCGCTGTTGCACAGTGTCAGCCCTGCAGTGTTGCTCGATAGCCAAGCGCCAAGTGAGTCAAGCTATTGGCGCTATGCGTGGGCGGCGTTACCTGTGTGTTTAGCTTCGTTTGGTTTCCATGGCAATGTGCCCAGTTTAGTCAGTTATTACAACAAGCAGGCTCAGCCTGTGGCGCGCAGTATTTTATGGGGCTCGTTGTTAGCCTTGGCTATGTATTTGCTATGGCAATTGGCAGTGCAGGGCAATCTACCGCGCAGTGAATTTACTCCAGTGATTGCAGCCGATGGCGATGTCAGTGCGTTGCTGATGGCTTTAAACCGTTATGTCACCACCGATACAGTAGCGCGCTTTTTAAATGCTTTTGCCTTTATGGCCATTGCCAGTTCGTTTTTGGGTGTGACTTTGGGCTTGTTTGATTATTTACGCGACTTATTTGGCTTTGCTGACACCGCCTTGGGGCGCTTAAAAACGGCGGCAGTCACATTTTTGCCACCGCTAATTGCTTGCTTATTGTTGCCAACCGGCTTTGTGAAAGTGATGGGTTATGTCGGCTTAATGGCCGCAATTTGGGCAGCACTAGTGCCAGCCTTGTTGGTGCGAGCGTCAAGGCAGCGCTACCCTAAGGCCAACTATCAAGTGCGTGGCGGAGCTTGGGCGATTGGCTTTGTTGTACTTTTTGCCGTTACAGTGTTTTGCGTGCAAGTCTTGTTATTACTGGGTGAGTTGCCACTCTTTACGGGGGTAGTTTTGAGTCTGTAGCTTACTAGCCCACATACACCCAGCGTTTCTCTGGGTTGCGTTGTGAGCTGATTAGGCTGAGCGGTTGTATGCTATTGACGTGCTGGCCGCTCCATACAGTTTTAGAGCCCAGTCAAACTGCGTTGTGCGTGCTTGATGGGGCTTTTTTTGTTCAGGGGTTACTTGCGACGCTTGTGTTTTTTGGTCGTCTTTTGGACTTCTTTAAAGAGCATCATCAGTTTTTGTCGCCCGGTCTTATTTTTTGCCGTCAGGATCGCAAACAAGGCTAGCATAATAGATAGGGCGATGCCGATCATCTCTTCCGGTGTATCGGGTAGGGTGAACCCAGGCTCTGGAGTGATCACGGTGACAACGCTGCTATCGAGTTGAGCTTGACCTAAAGCCATATAGACGGGCGCGTGATCGGACATATGCTTGCGGCTGTCTTTGTGGCTGAGCTTGAGCATCTTAGGAAAGGAAATAATACCGGCCTGCTGGACCTGGAGGCGCGTATTGCGCTCCACCCAAATATTATCGTATAGGTTGGCGTATTGACCGTTTTTTTCTGACAGCGTTGAAGCGCCTTCAGTGATTAAAGGCTTGGCATATTTCTTTAATGCATCCCAAGATTCATGTGCAGGTGGCATATTGAAATCACCCGCTAACACTAAGGCCGTGTCAGGGTAGGTTCTTTGCATCCAGCGCCAATAATCGGCTAACGCCTGAATCTCTGGCGTGCGATCTTTCACGCTCTGGCCGTATAAAATATGTACGGTACCTACCGCCATCTCGCTGGCGTCATGTTTGGATTTAAACTTTGCTGAGAAGGGCTCACGAATAAAACGATCGCCCCTATCAGGATAAATACTCTGGGTGTGCACTGACTCAACCGCAGATATGCGCCATAAAAACGCATACATTTCTTTATAGCTTTTAGAGCCCACTGGGCTGGAAATCATATGGCCCCAAGGTTCGCCGGTTTGTTTTTCGACGGCTTTTTTTAATCTCAGTAAACCTTCTTGGTTCATCACCTCTTGTACGGCCAGTAAATCAACTTTGCCGACGATGGCGGCTAATGCATTGTATTTTTTATGATCGCCGTAGCCCAAGTGTTGAATATTCCATGAAGCAAAGACAATATCACTGGCATAGCTGTAGCCGATCGAGGCGAACGAGCCCACTAAGGTGAAGACAGTCAATACCAAGGCTTGGCAATGACGGCTCAGATAAGATGAAAATAGCATAGGTATAACGTGTCCTTAAAAGCACAGAGCAGGGTTCAAACAGGCTCGCAGATCTGCTGTATGGCCAGCGCCTGATCTACAGTGGTCGAAAGATCGACAGGTGAGGGTTGTTTAGACTGCACAGAGCATCACTAAAATGTGATGCCGTTGATATCAGGGCGCGATGATAGCGCTACATGAGGGTAAATTAATACCGTGCCAGCGCTATTTTAGGGCGGTTGTTGAGTATACTGCGTGTTGGCGTGACTTTGTGTATGGCTTATCTATGCATCAGCGCTTGTGTTTGACCGTGTGTTGCCCAGCACGCATCGTATCGATGCACTCAGTGGCACACACAACACCCCGAGTGTAGGGCTAAGTGAAGCGTGCTTGATGAGCATGTGCCTTCTTAGTCTCGCCGTGTGCCTGCTTTACGCGCCTTGGCTTGGTATCAAGGTCAAGTACTGAATCTATTGGATGCTAGAGTGGTGCTGCAAAACTTAAGGCCGCATCAATACATCTCGACACACTTTAAGCGCGTTTAGGCTTTCTTTTGCGCCGAGCGGCTGGCGCTTGCCCGTGACCTTGTAACCCAGTAAAACGAATCTGTCCCACTTGGCTGACCAGTTGGTTGAGGCCATCGAGCATGGGCGTCATAAACTGGGCATAGCTGAGACGTTTTTGCGCAATGTCTTCAAGTTGCGCTTCCCAGTGTGCAGTCATATCCGGTAAAACCATCACTTCGGGCAACGACAACACGAGCCTGCGACCCACTTCAGTGGCATGAATGTCTTTGCCGTGCTTGGTCAGAAAACCCCGCTTGAACAGCAACTCAATAATCCCGGCACGTGTGGCTTCTGTCCCTAAACCGTCGGTGTCTCTGAGCACTTTTTTGATATTGGGATCTGCAACATAGCGAGCAATCCCTGTCATCGCTGCAAGTAAACTGGCATCGGTAAAATGCTTAGGTGGACTGGTGTTTTTTTCATGCACGCGGCCCTCCGTACAGAGTACGCTTTCACCTTTAACTACATGCGGTAATTGCACTGTAGAGAACTCTTGATCCTCGGTGTTGGCTTTGCTTGCGGGCAACAATGCTTTCCAGCCTAGATGCACCACTTCTTTTTGGCGGCTGATAAATAAACCACCTGCCACCTGTGTATCAATCTGTTTTTCTTGATAGGTAAAGGATGGGTAAAACTGCATCAGATAGTGGCGAGCCACTAACTCATAGATTTTATGCTCATCAGCCGATAAACGACTGACATCCAGCCTGCGACTCGTTGGGATAATCGCGTGGTGTGCGCCGACTTTGCTGTCATTCCAGGCTTTAGAGCGCAACGATAGGTCAGCCTGTTGTACCGCTTGATCGAGAGCCGTGCTGGTGTGTGCAATGGCTTGGGTAACATGGTTTTTATCGCTGTAGTGGCCTTGCGGTAAGTAGCGACAATCAGAGCGTGGATAGGTGATGAGCTTGTGCGTTTCATAGAGCTTTTGGCACAGATCTAAAGTTTTCTGGGCATTGAAATTAAAGCGTTTCGAGGCATCAATTTGTAATGAGGACAAGTTATAGGGCAGGGGTGCGGCTTGTTTTTTCAGACTTTCGTTGACCGCCAGCACGCACCCTGTTTGATTGAGTACTTTTTTCACAACGGTGTCGGCCAGCTTTTTGAGCAGCACGCGACCCTCGTCATCCATATAGGCTTGGCAAGCGACACTCGGTTTCCATTTGGCGGTATAGCTTTGGTTGCGCTCAGTTTTGAGGTCAATGCTCACTTCATAAAAAGGTTGCGTGATAAATTTTTCAATCTCAATATCGCGCTGCACCACCAAGCCCAGTATGGGGGTTTGTACGCGACCCACAGAGAGCACGCCATGATAGCCGGATGCTTGCCCCTGCAAGGTGCATAAGCGCGTCATATTGATGCCGTACAACCAGTCCGCACGAGCTCTTGCTAAAGCCGATGTCGCCAGAGGGATAAAGTCTGTATTGGGTCGCATATGCTTGAGTGAGCGGGTAATAGCATCGGGGTTCATATCGCTGATTAAGCAACGCTGCGCTGCATCGCGTTTGCTTTTTGTGGCACCAGAATAATTGATGATCTCATCGACAATCATTTGGCCAGCACGGTCCGGATCGCCCATATTCACCAACACATCGGCCTGCTTGATGAGTTTTTTAACCACGTTGAGTTGTTTGCGCGTCGCCGGTTTGACGCTGTGCTGCCATGTGTTGGGCACAATGGGTAGGTGCTCTTTGCGCCACTTTTTATAGTCGGGGTTGTAGGTTTCAGGCTCAGCCTGTTCCAGCAAGTGACCAATGCACCAGGTCACTACGTCACCGTTGGCAACTTTAATAAAACCATCACCGCTTTGGTGAGGCTTGGGTAGCACTGCAGCAACAGCGCGGCCCACACTGGGCTTTTCAGCGATATACAAAATCACGTGCTTTTCTCATCTATGCAATGGTTAGGCTGTACCTGGTCTTGAATATAAAGCATAGCAGCTAAGGCTGTATAAAAAAACAGTAGTAAAGCTGGCGCGTGAAAATCATGACTGATAAGTATGATGAGGGATGAGTCGTGGTGAGTTGCAGCCTTATCGTGAGACGACTTGGGGTGGCTGCATGAGGGCTGTAACGCTGAGCTGCCAGAGCAGCTCAGTTGACTCAGGTTGTATTGTAACTAGTCTTGAGTCTTATCGCTGGATGGTAGTTGCAGTGCTTGCAGCTTAGACTCTAAAAAATCATCGTAACCTTGTTGTACTAGGGCAAAGGTTTTGCCGATTTCAGTGGCGATGGTGCCGCCTTCTTCGAGGACGCCTAAGCCCTTTAGAATGCTCGCAGCTTCGTTATAGCCTTTCTCAAAGCCACCACGAATAATATCAACAAAATCCCGAGCGACATCTTCAGGTGGCTTATTAGGGTGCTGGCGTGCATAACCATCAAAAAATGCCGTAGACATCGACACAATGCGATCTGCAGTGGCTTCGGGGCTGTTGTCTTGCTGCATAGCCGCTTGTAGAGCGTTGGGACCCAATTCAGGCGCGAGCTGCTCATTAATATTGTCGATGGCGGTGCGGTACAACAAGGCCATCGAGTTGTTGCCTGAGCTGATCGAAACATCCAGTGAAGCTTGTAAGATGTGTGCATTGAGCTGGTTTTTTTGCCCTTGTGGACTGTGAGTCACAGCATCCTGAGCTTTGCTTAAGCCAGTCGCATGTGCTGTGGCCTTGTCGTGGGGCTTGGATGATGCGGCCGTTGTGTCAGACTGCACTGGGCGCGATACAGGTGAAATCATGGCGTGACTCCTTAGGTAAAACGGGTTCTATGATAGAGATGAACCGTACTTACATTCTATATCGGCCGTTATAGCTTGGGCTAAAGGTGAGTTGATTATATAAGTAGAAGGGCGTTGATACGCGAAGGAGGGCATGCGCTTGAATTGACTTGCAGTGGTCGGCACTTAAACAGCAGGCGAAAAAAAACCCCTGATTAATCAGAGGTTTAGATTCGGAATTTGGCGGTGAAGGAGAGATTCGAACTCTCGACACGATTTCTCGTATACTCGCTTTCCAGGCGAGCTCCTTCAGCCACTCGGACACTTCACCGCAATACTTAAAGATGCTTGCACATCTCCAAGGCGCGCTAATATAGCGGAATGGATTGATTAAGGCAAATATTCATTTTAAACCGCTGAGTGCTTTACAATATGGCCTGATAAAAACCTCTTTAGTGATAATTCAATACAAGGCCAGAGCATGCGCGTGACATGGGATATTTTTTGCCGAGTGATTGATAACTTTGGCGATATTGGTGTGACTTGGCGCTTAGCCCAGCAGCTGCATCAAGAGCATCAGTGTGCAGTGCGCTTATGGGTGGATGACTTATCATCCTTCCATGCCATTTGCCCAGCGGTGGATGTGAGTGCTGAGCGCCAGTGTGTAACAGGCATCGAGGTCTATAGATGGTGTGATCAAACTGTAGCTCAGCGTGCACAAGAGAGTGCTGATGTGGTGATTGAGGCGTTTGCTTGCCTGTTACCAGAAGATTATATTGCCTTGATGCGCAAAAAGCAGAAGGTCTTGTGGTTGAACCTTGAGTACCTCACCGCCGAAGCTTGGGCAGCGCAATGCCATGCTTTACCTTCTATGCAAGGCGCTGGTTTGCAAAAATATTTCTTTTTCCCAGGTTTTACCGATACAACAGGCGGTTTATTGCGCGAAGCTGACTTGCTGGCGCGCCGTGATGCTTTCCTTGCATCCGCGGAGCAGCGCAGGGCATTTTTGGCTGGTTTTGGCGTTCAACCTCTGGCGCATGAGCGCTTAATCAGTTTGTTTGCTTATGCTAATGCGGCTTTACCCAGCTTCTTAACGGCGTTAAGTCAAGATACAAGCGCTAACCGGCTGCTGGTCTTACCGGGTGTGATGCAAGAGGCGGTGGCGCGTTGGTTTGCCACAGATACGCTGCAAATAGGCTGTGAATACCAACGCGGCAATCTAACAGTGCACGTTTTACCTTATATTCCACAGGCGCAGTTTGATACTTTACTGTGGTGTTGTGATGTCAATTGTGTGCGCGGCGAGGACTCGTTTGTGCGAGCGCAGTGGGCGGCTAAACCTTTTTTATGGCACATTTATCCGCAACACGATGATGCGCATTTAGTTAAGCTTGAGGCCTTTTTAGCGCTATATCGCCACGCTTTAGCCGATGATGCACAACAGGCTTTAAATGGCGTGTGGCAGGCTTGGAATCAGGGGGGTGATATAAGTCGGGCTTGGCCTGCTTTTATGGCACATGAGCAAACACTGCAAAGCCACGCATCATGCTGGTCTGCGCAACAAAATAAACATGCAGATCTTGCAACAAATTTAGTGCATTTTTACCACGATTGGCTATGATGCAGGCCTAAATTTTTATTCACATCCCTTATGGATTTACAGCATGAAAACTGCACAAGAATTTCGCGCCGGCCAAGTGGCTAATATTGATGGCTCACCTTGGGTGATTCAGAAAACTGAGTTCAATAAATCAGGGCGCAACGCTGCTGTTGTAAAAATGAAGCTGAAAAATCTTTTGAACGGTACAGCCGCTGAAACTGTATTTCGTGCAGACGATAAATTTGAGCCGGTTATTTTAGATCGCAAAGATGTGACTTACTCCTACTTTGCTGATCCGCTGTATGTCTTTATGGATGCTGAATACAATCAGTACGAAGTTGAGAAGTCGGATGTGGAAGGTGTTCTGCCTTACATCGAAGATGGCATGACCGATGAGTGTGCTGCCGTTTTTTATGATGAAAAAGTGATCTCCATTGAGCTGCCCACCACGATTGTGCGTGAAATCATTTACACTGAGCCTTCAGTGCGTGGTGATACCTCAGGCAAAGTGATGAAAACTGCACGCTTAAGCACAGGTCATGAGCTGCAAGTCTCATCCTTTTGTGAAATCGGTGATTCAATTGAAATTGATACCCGTACCGGCGAGTATAAATCACGCGTTAAAGCTTAAACTTTAATAGGTGACTAAAGCCCAGCCCATGCTGGGCTTTTTGCTTTCAGGCACCTGCAGTGTAGGCTGGCGGCATATAAAGAGGCGGCATAGCTATGATGATGCTGTGGTTGAGTTTGGGTGGGGGTATGTCATTGACGGCATACTTAGTCTATCGCTCGTGGCAAGCGCGTAAGGAATATGCAGTGTTAGTTGAGTCACAGATTGAAAGAACAGTGATCGCTGAAGAGACCGACGAGTTTGGTGTGATTCGGGTGATTGAAATCGGTGCGTATCGCTACTTAGAGTTTGGCGACAGCTTTGAGCAAAGCTGTGTCTTGTATGACAACCCCTTGTACTTAAAGTACGACTATACGCGGGCGATGCTGTTAGCCAGTTTGTGCCATGAGCATCCAGAAACAGCCTTGTTCTTAGGTTTGGGTGCAGGCAGTTTAACCGAAGTTTGTTTAGCTACCTTGCCTTTAGAAGATGTTGAAGTGCTTGAATTGCGTGCGCCTTTACCGCGTATGGCAATGGAGCATATGGCAATGACCGATGATCCGCGCTTGACCATCCGTATTGGTGATGCACTGGAGTTGATTGAAACGGCGGAAACGGCTGACTTGATCTACTTGGATATGTACACCGATCTAGGCCCCTCTGCAGGGCATTTGGCGTGGGGGTTTTTAACTCAATGTCAAAACAAACTGAACCCTGGCGGTTGGCTGATTATCAATCAGTGGGCTACGTTAGATGGCAGTCCCTTGGGAGCGGCTTTTTTGCGGGGATTGTTTTATCGACACTATTGGGAAATCCCTGTCAAAGAGGGCAATGTGATTATTCTTGTGCCTTACAGTTTTGAGCAAACACCTTCACTGGCTTTAATGCGCCAGCAGGCTGAACGTATTGCCGAACAGTTAGGTTATGACATCAGTTATTTAATTGATGCGATACGCCCGGCCAGTTAGTTCAATGCCCACTGATGATCAGAGTGTCAGCGGGCATTGATGTGTTTGACTGAGCCCAATAGGTTTACAGCGGAATGGTTTTATCCACTTCGATGGCGGCATCTAAGGCTTCGAGTAAATCTTTACGCACTTTGAGCTTGGTCTTAGCATGGGCATTCATATTGATTTTTTTCATCTGCGTGGCCATGGCTTGAGCGGTGTCCAGCAGTTGCTCTGCAGGTACGACGCGATCTAAAAAGCCTGCGCCAATCGCCTCTTCAGGGCTGAACAATTCACCATTGATCACTGAGCGTTGGAATGCGGGTTTAGTCAGCCGGTCTTTGGCCAGCTCAATACCTGCGTAATGCATGGTCATGCCGATCAGCACTTCATTGAGACCAATATTAAATGCACCTGCTGTACCAATGCGGTAATCCGCCGCTAATAACAAGAACGCCCCCTTAGCAATCGCATGACCTGGGCAGGCCACAATGATGGGGTAGGGGTGTGCTAACATACGGCGCGTTAATGTTGAGCCTAGAGCCACCAGATTAAAGGCGTTATCGAGGCTGGATGTCATAACTTTTAAATCATAGCCACCGGATAAAATTCCAGGCTGCCCCGTGATGATGACAATAGCGCGATCCTGCTCGGCTTGATCAAGGCATTGGTTGAATGCAGCAATCATATCGGGTGATAACGCATTAACTTTGCCGTTATTTAAGGTTAAGGTAGCCACACCTTCGTTGCAGCTGTAGTGAATCAGTTCGCTCATAGCTTAGAATCCGTTTTATTGTTGGTGACAGGCACACTACCCAGCTCTGAATCAGAGGTAAAGCACAAAGACTGACCTGTGAGTCGACTTTGCATAAAATGGTGAGAGAAACTGCACGTATTCAGGTTGAGCGCCACCCAGGTTGGCACACAGCCATATCAATCAAAGGTAAAGTACAGGTGACAGACATGCTTATACAAGTGGATGCGGAGTTGGATGCTAGCGGCCTTTTTTGCCCTGAGCCGGTGATGATGCTACACACCAAAGTGCGCGAGTTAAGTGCTGGCGCGGTCCTTAAAGTCATCGCCACAGACCCATCAACACAGCGTGATATACCGAAGTTTTGTATGTTTTTAGAACATCAATTACTCGATAGCAGCGAAGAAGCTGGAACCTATGTGTATTGGATTCGTAAAAAACTTTAATCGGCACTGTCGGTCTTACACCACTCATTTAACGCAGTTATAGCGGGGATTCTATGGAGCAGTTTCGCAATATTGGCATTATCGGACGCATGGGCAGTGCACGCGTTTTAGAAACGATTCGTCGCCTGAAGCGGTATCTGATTGGTCGGCATTTGCATGTCATCTTAGAAGAGACCATTGCAGAAATGTTGCCGGGCCATAATTTGCAAACCAGCTCGCGTAAGTTACTTGGCGAAGTCTGTGATTTAGTAATTGTGGTGGGCGGTGATGGCTCGATGTTGGGTGCTGCGCGTGCCCTAGCCCAGCATGGTGTGCCAGTGCTGGGTATTAACCGCGGCAGCTTAGGCTTCTTAACGGATATTTTACCTGAGCAGCTTGAGTCGCAAATCTCTGAAGTATTGGCGGGTCACTATACGGTTGAGCAACGCTTTTTGTTGGAAACCGAAGTGCGCCGCAATGGAGTGCCTATCGGTCAAGGTGATGCCCTGAATGATGTTGTACTGCATCCGGGTAAGTCGACGCGCATGATTGAGTTTGAGCTATTTATTGATGGCCAGTTTGTTTACAGCTTAAAAGCTGACGGTTTAATCATTGCCACGCCGACGGGCTCCACTGCGTATGCCTTGTCAGCAGGTGGACCGATTATGCACCCGCGCTTAGATGCCATTGTGATTGTGCCGATGTACCCGCATACGTTATCGAGTCGTCCGATCGTGGTGGATGCCGACAGTGAGCTTAAAGTTGTGGTGTCAGAGGATATGACGATTTATCCTTTGGTGTCCTGTGATGGGCAAAACCATGTGACCTGTGCGCCGGGTGACACCTTGCATATTCAGCGCAAACCGCAAAAGTTGCGCTTGCTGCACCCGCTGGATCACAATTTTTATACAGTATGCCGTGACAAGCTGGGCTGGGGGAGCCGCTTGGGGCAGGATAACAAATAATGTGGCTGGATCCTTCGCGCAATTATGACCTGATTGGCGACGTACACGGGTGTGCACGGGCTCTTGAGCGATTGCTGGCGCTATTGGGCTACAGTAAGCGCGCCGGTGTCTGGCAGCATCCCGAGCGCCAAGCCGTGTTCTTGGGTGACTTGATTGACCGCGGCCCACAGATCCGAGAAACCTTGTTGATTGTGCATGCCATGGTTGATGCAGGTTTTGCGCACTGCATTATGGGTAATCATGAGTATTATGCTTTGGCTTGGGACACCCCAGTACAACAGGCTGGAGAACAGACCCATGTGCGAGCGCATAATAAACGCCATGCGCGCCTACAGCGTGAAACCCACGAGCAGTTTGCCGAGCACCCCTATGATTGGCAGGACTTTAATCAGTGGTTTTTAGACTTACCCTTATTTATTGATGCGCAGCGTTTTCGTGCTGTGCATGCCTGCTGGGATGATCGTTTAATCAATACTGTACGCACGCGCTTTCCTGATGGACGCATTGATCGGCAGTTTGTTGAGCAGTCAGCTATCAGCGGCAGTTTAGCCGACCAGACGTTTAATCGTTTATTGCGTGGGGTGAACTTGCCCTTACCTTATGGCATGTCGCAATTGAGCCAAGACGGTTATCGTCGCTCATCCTTTCGCACAAAATTTTGGCATCAAGGCCAAGCGTCACTGACCTATGGGGATGTGGTGTTTCAGCCTGATGCATTACCTGAGCATATTGCGCAAAAACCACTACCGGCTCAGTATTTGCGTCATATCAATGCCTACGATGATGAGCAGCCCATGTTGTTTGTCGGGCACTACTGGCGACAAGGCTTGCCCAGCTTGATTCGACCTAATTTAGCCTGTCTGGATTACAGTGCCGTCAATGGCGGTAAACTGGTGGCTTATCGCTTAGGTCAAGAACACCACCTATTACCCAATAATTTTGTTTGGGTTGATACCCATGAGTAAGGAAAAAAGATGACCTGGACGAGCGCCTTACGTGCACCGCTTGAGACTGATTTGAGTGTTTTTGTGCATGAGTTGATGCAATTGCGTATTGGTCATCGAGTGACTGAGGACAGTGGCGAGCAGGTGCTGTGGGTGGCCAATGAGCTTGACGCTGATCAGGTGCGTCAGTTGTACAGATTGTTTGAGCAGGGGCAGCTCCAACTTTCACAGCGTTCAGATATGCCACGGCCATCAGCTCGAGGCCAATCCGGCGCAGGCTTTGTTGATCAATTGCGCCACAGCCCAATGACTGCTGCAGTATTGATTGCGTGCTTATTGGTGGCGCTGATCACTCAGTTAGGCGGTGATTTAGACACTGTGCGATGGTTTACTTTTAATGATTTTAAAATTGAGGGCGACTATGTGTATTTTGCGCCATTGGAGTACGCGTTAGAGCGTGGACAATGGTGGCGCTTATGGTCGCCGATGCTATTGCATTTTGGGTTTTTGCATTTGGCGATGAATATGCTCTGGTACTGGGAGATTGGGCGCAGAATTGAGGCGCACCAAGGTGCAGTCTTTTTACTCTTACTCACCTTAGTCTCGGCTGTGGTATCCAATGTCAGTCAGTTTGCCTTTTCTGATGCCGCTTTATTTGGTGGATTGTCCGGCGTGTTGTACGCGGTACTGGGGCATTGCTGGATTTATCAGCGTATTTATCCGCAAGCGCACTACGCTTTGCCTAATGGTGTGGTGGCTATGATGCTGATTTGGCTACTGTTATGCTTGTCAGGTGTGGTGACGGCTCTGGGTTTTGGGCAAATTGCCAATGCTGCGCATGTCAGTGGTTTGTTGTTGGGATGTGTCAGTGGAGCTGTGTTTGCCGTGCTGGCGCGTCGTCGTATTGTGTGACGCTGATATAGCGCAAGCCTACTTAAGGTTTTGAGTTGCCTTGAGTCTGTGGATGCGCTGGATATACGCACTACTACGCTATGCAGTGTGATAGGGCATATGATTGAATTTGAGTGCTGCGTCTGCCTTAAAGTGGATCGTCAGCTGTATGACTGAATGAGTATCGATAGGAATCATCCATGAAAAATTTTACTGATTTAATTCAAAGTATCACGCCAGAAACTTACAAAACCTTAAAGTTGGCCATGGAAATTGGCCGCTGGGGTGATGGCACTCAGCTCACTCAAGAACAAAAAGAGCTGACCATGCAAGCGATGATTATGTGGGAAATGACACACTTACCTGAAGAAGAGCGTACCGGTTATTTAGGTGGCCAAGAATGCGCTAAACAAACTCAGAAAAGGTTAACAGAGGAGCAGGCTGCTTTATTTGCACCTGCAGCAGGGACAGTGCACTAATGATGGAAATAGGTCGTGGCGCCATCAGTAAAATGCAGATTGCCTTGGATGAGCCTGCACAATACAGTTTGCGCTTAGAAGGTGAGCAGCATGCGCTCAACCCTTTAATTGGGCAGCAGATTCGTCTTGAGTTTTTAGGGGCTATCCATTGTACGCATTGCCAGCGCCCGACTAAAAAAAGCTTTGCACAAGGCTATTGCTGGCCGTGCTTCTCTAAGTTGCCGCAATGCGACACCTGCATGATGAGTCCAGAGAAGTGTCATTATGATGCCGGTACCTGCCGTGACCCTGAGTGGGCGCAAGACTTCTGTATGACCGACCACTTTGTCTATCTGGCCAACTCCACCGGCGTTAAGGTGGGTATCACGCGCGGTACACAATTGCCCACGCGTTGGTTGGATCAGGGCGCTATTCAAGCCGTACCTATTTTTCGCGTGGCCACCCGTCAGCAGTCGGGTTTTGTGGAAGATGTGTTGCGCAGTCAAGTGGCTGATCGTACCAATTGGCGCACCTTGCTCAAAGGCGATGTCGAACCGATTGATTTAATTGCCATACGCGAGCAGTTAATGGACAGTTGCGAGCAACCCCTGCTAGAGCTGCAGCAACGCTTTGGCTTACAAGCAATTCAACCCATTAACGATGTGGATGTATTGGATATTGCTTACCCGGTGCAAGCGTACCCGACCAAGATCAAGAGTTTTAATTTGGATAAGGACCCTGTCGCTGAAGGGACCTTAATCGGAATTAAAGGCCAGTATCTTCTGTTTGATACGGGTGTGATTAATATTCGCAAATACACTTCTTATCAGTTGGCTGTGAGTACCCGCAACAGCGCGGTGTAAGTTGTAACTTTTTAATGTCAGAGTGATTTTTAATCGAGGTTTTTATCATGCGTACCGAACAACCTAAAATGATCGCACTCAGCGATTACCGTTTACCCGATTACTTGATTGATGAGACACATCTGACATTTGAGTTATTCGAAGACCATGCCTTGGTGCATACGCGTCTACTGATGCAGCGCAACCCTGCCTTAGATCAGCAACTGCCCGCCTTAGTCTTGGATGGTCAGCAGTTGGAATTGCTGGCGCTGGCGCTTGATGGTCAGCCCTTAGCCGATACACAGTACCAAGTGACTGAGACCCAGTTGCAGTTGCAACCCACGCAGAGTCATTTTGAGCTCAGTAGCACGGTACGTATTGAGCCGCAAAACAATACTGCGCTGGAGGGCTTATACAAGTCTTCAGGTATGTTTTGCACGCAATGTGAAGCAGAGGGTTTTCGTAAGATCACCTACTACTTAGATCGCCCAGATGTGATGAGTCGCTTTACCACGACAGTTCATGCAGAAAAAAACAGTTACCCGATTTTGCTCTCCAATGGTAATCCCATAGCACAAGGTGAAGACGACCAGGGGCGTCATTGGGTGACATGGGAAGATCCCTTTAAAAAACCGGCCTATCTGTTTGCTGTGGTGGCCGGTGACTTGTGGTGTGTTGAAGACACCTTCACGACCATGAGTCAACGTGAAGTGGCGCTGCGCATTTATGTGGAGCCTGAGAATATTGATCAGTGCCAGCATGCGATGGACAGTCTGAAAAAATCCATGCGTTGGGATGAAGAGCGCTATGGTCGTGAATACGATCTGGATATTTTTATGATCGTGGCCGTGAATGATTTCAATATGGGTGCAATGGAGAATAAAGGTCTGAATATCTTTAACTCCAGTTGTGTACTGGCCAAAGCTGAAACAGCGACGGATGCGGCGCACCAGCGTATCGAAAGTATTGTGGCGCATGAATACTTCCATAACTGGTCAGGCAACCGTGTGACTTGCCGTGATTGGTTTCAGTTGTCACTCAAAGAAGGTTTTACGGTATTTCGTGACAGCGAGTTCTCAGCAGATATGAACTCTCGTGTGGTCAAGCGTATTGAAGATGTTGCTTACTTGCGCACGCATCAGTTTGCTGAAGATGCCGGCCCCATGGCGCATCCAGTGCGTCCTGCCCAGTACATGGAAATTTCGAACTTCTATACTTTGACCATTTATGAGAAAGGTGCCGAAGTTGTACGGATGCTACACACCTTGCTCGGTGCGCAAACCTTCCGTAAAGGCTCAGACTTATACTTTGAGCGCCATGATGGGCAAGCTGTCACCTGCGATGATTTTATTGCAGCCATGGAAGCTGTCAGTGATCTGGATTTAACTCAGTTTAAACGCTGGTACAGCCAAGCAGGCACGCCTGAGCTTGTCGTCACTGATGAGTACGATGCTGTAGCGCAGACTTACCAGCTCAAGTTCAAGCAAAGCTGTCCAGATACACCGGGCCAAAGCCAAAAGCTACCCTTTGTGATTCCCGTGAGTATGGCGTTGCTTGATCAGCAAGGCCAAGGGCTTGCCTTGCAACTGCAAGATGAAGCTGCCGCTGTAGTGGGTGAGCGCGTTTTATCGGTCACTGAGGCGGAGCAGGTGTTCACCTTTGTCAATGTTACCGAGCAGCCTTTGCCTTCGCTATTGCGCGGTTTTTCAGCGCCCGTACAACTGCGCTATAACTACAGTCGTGATGATTTAATGTTTTTATTAAAACATGACAGCGACGGCTTCAATCGCTGGGAGGCCGGCCAACAGCTGGCGCTGCAAGTGATTGAAGATGTGGTAGGCCAGATCTATGACACGCCAGAGCCGATGTTAGACACGCGTTTAGTTGAGGTATTTAGCGCGCTGCTTGAGCAAGATGATTTAGATCCGGCCATGCTAGCTGAGTTTATGGCATTACCCAGTGTCGGTTATATTATTGAGCAATACGAACAAGCCGACCCGTTGGCCATTCATCAAGCTCGCGAATATGTGTGTGATCAACTTGCGCATGCGCTTAAAGAACCCATGCTTGAGCGTTACCAAGCCTTGCGTAAAGTATCTTTAGCGACCTCGTATCGCGCTCAAGATACGGATATTGCCCGTCGTCGCTTACAAAATATGCTGTTGGCGTATCTGTTGCGTACGGGTGATTTAGAGGTACTGGATGCCTGTGTGGATCAGTTCTCTGTGTCGGATAATATGACAGAGCGTTTAGCGGCTTTAGCCTGTTTGGTTAACTCGCCCTTTACTGATGCTGCGCAACAGGCACTGGAAGGCTTTGCTGAGCGCTTTGCTAGTGATCCGATCGTGATGGACCAATGGTTTAGTGTGCAAGCAGCGGCGGTGTTGCCTGATGGATTAGAGCGCGTGCAGCGCTTGTTGAAGCACCCGGCCTTTAGTATTAAAAATCCGAATAAAGTGCGTGCGGTGGTGGGTGCATTCAGTGCGCATAATACGCCGAACTTCCATGCGCAAGACGGCTCAGGTTATGCCTTTCTAGCAGATCAAGTGATTGCTTTGGATGCGTTAAACCCGCAAATGGCTGCGCGTATTTTATCGCCTTTAACCCGCTGGCAGCGTTTTGATTTACACCAGCAAGACATGATGCTGGCGCAACTGCAGCGTATTAAAAACAGCGGTGACCTCTCTGCAGATCTTTTTGAAGTGCTGGAGAAAAGCTTACCGGCGGCATAACAGCAACAACTCAGTGGTGCGGTATGCGCATCACTGAGTATGCTTAAAGCGCAACATCAAGATACGGTGCAATGCCGATGTCTTGCGGTCACTGATTCAATCGCTGTTGTGTTTGAGTTAGGGCATCATTTCAGAGCTTAAATAATCGTATATAAAGCAATGACTTAGCAGTCAAAAGAAAACCAATTATTCAGTGAGTGAAAAGACTGATTTTGGTTGCTTTTTAAGTCGCATTGGCTGCATGGTTGAGCAGTGTTCTTCCATACTGAATATAAATCACAGCGGCTATGCGTGTTGTTACAGCGTAACGTTGCATCAGTTATGACACGTCTTATAAAAATAATAGGGAGTCTATATGCGTGAACTCTTCTCACCCATATTCGAGCGTAGCAGGGCAGTGATGAGTCTGGGTACTGCAGTGCGTCAGCGTTTTCAGTTAGTGCACGTATTCACATTGTGTGCAGCCGTGTTGCTGCCTGCTTTATATTCAGTACCGTCCATTGCTGCCCATACGGACGCTGCTCATACCGCGAGCTATGCAGTAGAGTCACCCGCCGCACAAACGAGCTTACTCTTAGACATAGCGCGTGCCGGACAGCGCTTAGTGGCTGTAGGTGATCGTGGGCATATTCTCTACTCTGATAATGAGGGCCAGTCTTGGCTGCAGGCACGCGTGCCGACGCAACAATTATTGACCGCTGTTTTTTTTGTGGATGAGCAATCAGGTTGGGCTGTCGGTCATGATGCGCTGATTTTACACACCAGCGATGCAGGCCAAACTTGGACTCGACAGTACGATGACCTTGACCAAGAAGCCCCTTTGCTGGATGTCTGGTTTAAAGATCACAACACCGGCTATGCCGTGGGTGCCTATGGCATGTTGCTCGTCACTCATAACGGTGGCCAAACTTGGCAGTCCATCGGTGACATGCTGGAGAATGAAGACGGTTATCACCTCAATGCCATTGATGGCGTATCTGCGGACGGTGTTTTTATTGTCGGTGAAATGGGTGGAATGTTTCGCTCAAGGGATGCGGGTGCATCTTGGGAGACCGTGGACAGTCCTTATTCAGGTTCACTCTTTGGTGTTATTGCAGGGCAGCACGCCCATGAATTGGTGGTCTATGGTTTACGTGGGCATATTTTCCGCTCTACAGATTTTGGTGAGAGCTGGCAGGCCACTGTGGTCAATACAGACAATGGCCCGCTTAAGTTTGGTTTAACGGGTGGTACTCAGCTGGATAATGGAGACATCGTCATTGTCGGCCATGGCGGTACGGTGTTGCGCAGTGATGATGCAGGCCTGAGCTTTAGCGTGAAGAATCGTGCTGATCGTGCCTCCTTAGCCGCGGTGGTTGGCAGTGAGCAGCAGGAACTGATTTTAGTTGGGCAAAATGGCGTGCAGCGCAGTGATAAGCAAGGCAACGATGTTGCTCGATAAATAATAAGACTGGAGATCGTCAACATGACCGCTAAATCAAGAAACAATCCAGCCGCAGTGCTCGAACGTTTAATTTTCAATAATCGCCCTGCCGTTATTTTATTGTGCATCATGATCAGTGCATTCTTATTCTGGAATGCGGCGCAAGTGCGCCCTGAGACCAGCTTTGAAAAAATGATTCCGCTGAAGCACCCCTATATCGAAAAAATGCTTGAGCATCGCAACGACTTAGCCAACCTAGGTAACAGCGTGCGCATCTCTGTGGAAAATACTCAAGGTGATATTTTCGATAAAGACTATATGGAAACCTTACGTCAAATCAGTGATGAAGCGTTCTATATACCCGGTGTCGATCGTTCAGGTGTGCGCTCACTGTGGAGTCCCAATGTGCGCTGGACTGAAGTTACTGAACAGGGCTTTGCCGGCGGGGAAGTGATTCCACAAACCTATGATGGCTCGCCCGAGAGTCTTGAAGAGTTACGTAGTAATATCCTTAAATCAGGGCAAGTAGGGCGTTTAGTTGGTAATAACTTTAAGTCCAGTATTGTGGAAATCCCTTTGTTGGAAGAGTTTCCTGATCCTGAAAATCAAAGTCAGTTGATTAAACTGGATTACCAAGCCTTTTCGCACAGTCTAGAAGAAAAGATTCGTGACAAGTACCAGTTACAAAACCCCAATATAAAAATCCATATCAATGGCTTTGCCAAAAAGGTGGGTGATTTAATTGATGGCCTATTTGGTGTCGCGTTATTTTTTGCGATTGCGATAGGTATTACATTTGCGCTGCTGTTTTGGTTCACTCGGTGCATTCGCAGTACTGTGGCCGTTTTGTTTGCCACCTTGGTTGCAGTGGGTTGGCAGCTGGGGCTGCTGCATTTGATGGGTTTTGGTCTTGATCCCTATTCTATGTTGGTGCCCTTTTTAGTCTTTGCCATCGGTATTTCCCATGGTGTGCAAAAAATTAACGGCATTGCGATGGCGTCCGGTACGGCACTGGATTCATTAACCGCAGCGCGCATGGCGTTCAGGCAGTTATTTGTACCGGGACTGGTTGCTCTGTCATCGGATGCAGTGGGTTTTATTACCTTACTGCTGATTGATATCGGCGTGATTCGTGAGCTGGCCATGGGGGCATCTGTGGGTGTGGCTGTGATCATCTTAACCAACTTGATCTTCTTGCCGGTGTTGATTTCTTATATTGGCATCAGCAAAAAAGCCATTACAGTCAGCCGTGAGAATGCCAGCCGTGAAAACCCCTTATGGCGTTGGATTGCTCGTTTTGCCAGCCCCAAAGTAGCGCCTGTATCAATAGCGCTTGCGCTCTGTGCCTTGGTTTTTGGTCTGTGGTACGGGCAGAATTTAAAAATTGGCGACCTCGATCAAGGTGCGCCTGAGTTGCATGCTGACTCACGCTACAACCTTGATAACGACTTTATGATCCAGAACTATTCCACCAGTTCCGATGTGTTGGTGGTGATGGTCAAAACGCCTACAGAAGGGTGTTCAAGTTACAACACCTTGAAGGCGATGGATGATCTGACGTGGCGCATGGAAAACACCTCAGGAGTACAGTCTGTGGTGTCAATGGTGACGGTCTCCAAGCAAGTGATTAAAGGAATGAATGAAGGCAGCTTGAAATGGGAAACCTTGTCGCGCAATCAGCATGTGCTCAATAACTCTATTGCTCGTGCCGATGCCTTGTACAACTCAGACTGTTCGTTGGCGCCGTTGTTGGTGTTTTTAGAAGATCATAAGGCGCAAACATTGAGTACAGCGGTGGCCGCTGTGGAAGAGTTCGCAGCCACCCATAACACTGACGAGCATCAGTTTTTATTGGCGGCAGGTAATGCTGGCATTGAAGCGGCTACAAATGATGTGATTTCTGCTTCTGAAACGATGATGCTGATTGCTGTGTACAGTGCGGTTATCTTCATGTGTTTGATCACCTTCCGCTCTTTGGCGGCAACAGCCTGTGTGATTTTACCCTTGGTACTGACCTCAGTGCTGGGTAATGCTTTGATGGCCTGGATGGGGATTGGCGTTAAAGTGGCAACCTTGCCAGTGATTGCTTTGGGTGTTGGGATTGGTGTCGACTACGGTATCTATATCTACAGTCGTCTCGAAACCTTCCTGCGAATGGGGATGCCCTTACAAGAAGCGTATTACCAGACACTTAAATCCACTGGTAAAGCCGTACTCTTCACTGGTGTGTGTTTAGCCATTGGTGTGGCGACTTGGATGTTCTCAGCGATTAAGTTCCAAGCTGATATGGGCTTGATGTTGACCTTTATGTTCTTGTGGAACATGTTTGGCGCGATTTGGTTGCTGCCAGCACTGGCACGCTTCTTAATTAAACCTGAGCGCTTACGTGAGGCATAGGTATGATTGCGGTGCTTAACCTCGAGTGGCAGGGGCTTTAAACCAACCATACCTGCATAAAAAACCCAGCAGCCGCTGGGTTTTTTATGGTGCGCTCAAAAGTTGAGCTTATAGCACTTGTACGATGGCATCGGTCACAGTATCAATATTATTCATATTGAGCGCCGCGACACAAATACGTCCTGTACCGACCGCATAAATCGCAAACTCATTGCGCAAACGCTCGACCTGCTCAGGAGTTAAGCCTGAATAAGAGAACATCCCACGCTGTTGAGCGACAAAACTAAAGTCGCGCTTAGCACCTTTAGCGGCTAATTGCTCAACCATTAATTGACGCATCAATAGAATACGCACACGCATTTCACCCAACTCATCTTGCCATAAGGCATTCAATTCAGGTGTGTTGAGTACTTGACTAACAACCGTTGCACCATGGGTGGGCGGGTTGGAGTAGTTGGTGCGGATCACGCGCTTGAGTTGTGATAATACACGTGCAGCTTGCTCTGTAGATTGCGTCACAATGGATAGCGCACCGACACGTTCGCCGTACAACGAAAATGACTTAGAGAACGAGCTGGACACAAAGAACGACAAGCCTGAGTCAGCAAACATGCGCACGGCATGGGCATCCTCATACACACCTTCAGCAAAGCCTTGGTAAGCGATATCTAAAAAGGGAATCAGGTCGCGTTCGCGTAATACTTCGAGTACAGCAACCCATTGCTCAGGGCTGAGGTCTACACCGGTCGGGTTGTGGCAGCAGGCATGCAACACCACAATCGACTGCGCGGGTAGTTGACGCAGATCCTCTAACATCCCGTTGATATCAACACCTTGCTGCTGTGCATCGTAGTAACGGTAGTTCTGCACTGGAAAGCCTGCGCTTTCAAATAAAGCACGGTGATTTTCCCAGCTTGGATTACTGATCGCTACGACAGCGTCAGGACGTAAACGCTTAAGGTAATCCGCACCAATCTTTAACGCACCGGTACCGCCCAGTGCTTGACTGGTGATAATGCGTCCTGATTGCACGATGGCAGAGTCAGCACCAAATAGCAGTTTTTGTACTGCACTATCGTATGCGCCAATCCCTTCAATAGGGAGGTAGCCGCGCGGTGCATGTGCTTCTGCACGGGCCTTTTCAGCTAAGGCAACAGCTTTTAACAGGGGAATACGCCCCTCTTCATTGTAATAAACACCAACACCGAGATTGACCTTGTGGGTGCGTGGGTCGGTGTTAAAAGCTTCGTTCAGACCCAAAATTGGATCGCGTGGCGCCATTTCGACGGCAGAGAACAGGCTCATGTTTAGCGAACTCGATTGTTGTGGAATGGAGAGGTTAGCTTAACAGACACTGCGCCGAGACGCAGCGCGATTCGATAGGTATTATAGCGACCTAGATAAGATTATGAGGCAATCATGGTCTGCAATTACTTTTTGCGCTGTTGTAATGCGCTTGTTATTCGAGGTTGGCATGTCACGCTTTGAGCTCGTCACACAATTTAAACCCGCCGGTGATCAGCCTAATGCCATTCGTAAATTAGTGGCTGGACTTGAATCAGGGTTATCGCATCAAACGCTGCATGGCGTTACAGGCTCAGGTAAGACCTTTAGTATGGCCAATGTGATTGCGCAAGTGCAGCGTCCCGCTATTATTATTGCCCCGAATAAAACCCTTGCCGCACAGCTATACGGTGAGTTTAAAGAGTTTTTCCCAAACAATGCGGTGGAGTATTTCGTCTCTTATTACGATTACTATCAGCCAGAAGCCTATGTTGCAGCGTCGGACACCTTTATTGAAAAAGACGCGTCCATTAATGACCATATTGAACAGATGCGCTTATCCGCGACCAAAGCTTTACTTGAGCGCCCTGACGTTATTATTGTCGCTACCGTGTCCTCCATTTATGGTTTGGGAAGCCCTGAAAGCTATTTAAAAATGGTGGTGCATTTAGACCGTGGTGATCATATCAATCAGCGCGACTTGCTCGCCCGTTTAGCAGCGTTGCAATACACCCGCAACGAAGTTGATTTTTCTCGTGCCACCTTTCGCGTACGCGGCGATGTGATTGATGTGTATCCTGCCGAGTCTGACTTTGAAGCCATTCGTGTTGAGCTGTTCGATGATGAAGTTGAAAGTATCAGTGCCTTTGATCCATTAACCGGCAAAGTAATCGGCAAGTTGCCACGCTTTACTTTTTATCCTAAGTCGCACTATGTGACCCCGCGGGAAACGCTGCTGGAAGCTGTGGAGAAAATCAAAGTCGAGCTGGCCGAGCGTCTAGAGTATTTTCGCAGTCACGATCAACTGGTGGAAGCTCAGCGTTTAGAGCAGCGCACGCGCTTTGATTTGGAAATGATTTTAGAGCTGGGTTACTGCAACGGCATTGAAAACTATTCACGCTACCTCTCGGGGGGTAAACCCGGCGCACCACCGCCAACCTTATATGATTATTTACCTGATAATGCTTTGCTGATTATTGATGAGTCCCACGTGTCAGTGCCGCAAACAGGAGCCATGTATAAAGGTGACCGCTCGCGCAAAGAGAATCTGGTCAACTATGGTTTTCGCTTGCCTTCAGCGTTGGATAACCGTCCGATGCGTTTTGATGAGTGGGAAGCGGTATCGCCGCAAACGATTTTTGTTTCAGCAACCCCCGGTGTCTATGAAGCTGAACACGCAGGGCAGGTGGTGGAACAGGTGGTACGTCCCACAGGCTTAATTGACCCTGAAATCGAAGTGCGCCCGGCATTGGCGCAAGTGGATGATTTACTCTCACAAATCAGCGCACGCATCGCCGTGGATGAACGTATTTTGGTGACAACTTTAACCAAGCGTATGTCGGAAGATCTCACTGAATACTTAACCGAGCATGGGGTGCGTGCGCGTTACTTGCACTCTGATATTGATACGGTTGAGCGCGTGGAGATTATTCGAGACCTGCGTATGGGCGTCTTTGATGTTTTAGTGGGGATTAACTTGTTGCGCGAAGGCTTGGATATGCCTGAAGTGTCATTGGTGGCTATTTTAGATGCGGATAAAGAAGGCTTCTTACGCTCTGAGCGCTCGCTGATTCAAACGATTGGTCGTGCAGCTCGTAACCTCAATGGTAAAGCCATTCTCTATGCCGATCGCATAACGGGCTCTATGGAGCGCGCGATTGATGAAACCAACCGCCGCCGCGAAAAACAAATCGCCTTTAATACCGAACACAATATTACGCCGATCGGTGTGAAGAAAAGCGTTAAAGATATTATGGAAGGTGCGGTTGTTCCAGGCTCGCGTAGCAATAAACGCAAAGCCCAAGAGCGGGCGGCAGAGCAAGCGGCTGAGTATGATCAACAGATGCGCACGCCAAAAGATATCACGAAGCGCATTAAACAGCTTGAAGAGCAGATGTACCAATTGGCACGCGATCTTGAGTTTGAAGCCGCAGCACAGATGCGTGATGAAGTGCAGCGTTTACGCTTACGTTTGCTGGACGTTTAACTGCACAGCCGTGTGCGCTTTAATCTAAGCGCACCGAGGCTTTATTGACCTGAACTGGAGTGAGTGGCTTAGAATTTGCTAAGATACTCACTGAAAAAATCCATCTCTACGTTTTTGAGTACCCATAATGACCCCTGTACGTACCCGTATTGCACCTTCACCCACTGGCGATCCGCACGTTGGCACCGCGTATATTGCACTCTTTAATATGTGTTTTGCTCGACAGCATGGTGGTCAGTTTATTCTGCGCATTGAGGACACTGACCAAGTTCGTTCCAGCACTGAATCAGAGCAGCAAATTTATGATGCCTTACGCTGGTTAGGAATTGAGTGGGATGAAGGCCCTGATGTGGGTGGTCCGCATGGTCCGTACCGTCAAAGTGAGCGGGCTGAAATCTATAAAGAACACGCTAATGTGTTGGTTGAAAAAGGCCATGCTTTCCCGTGTTTTTGTAGCACTGAGCGCTTAAATGAAGTGCGCGCGCAGCAGATGGCTGATAAACAAACGCCAGCCTACGACGGCTTATGCGCGCATATCGATCCTAGCGATGCACAGCAACGCGTTGCTGCTGGCGAGTCGCACGTGATTCGTATGAAAGTGCCGAGCGAAGGCGTATGTGTTGTTAAGGACATGCTGCGCGGCAATGTTGAGATTGGCTGGGATCGCATGGACATGCAGGTACTGATGAAAGCCGATGGCTTGCCAACGTACTTCCTTGCGAATGTCGTCGATGATCATTTGATGGGTATTACGCATGTGTTACGCGGTGAGGAGTGGCTCCCCTCGGCACCCAAGCTTATTAAATTGTATGAGTACTTTGGCTGGGAACAACCCGTTCTCTGCTATATGCCACTGCTGCGTAACCCCGATAAGAGCAAGTTGTCTAAGCGTAAAAACCCAACTTCAATTAATTTTTACGAGCGTATGGGTTACTTGCCGCAAGCGATGCTCAACTATTTAGGCCGTATGGGCTGGTCTATGCCAGATGAGCGCGAAAAGTTCTCACTTGAGGAGATGATCGAGCATTTTGATATCAATCGAGTTTCGTTAGGCGGACCGATTTTTGATGTTGAAAAACTGTCCTGGCTCAATGGCCAGTGGTTACGCGAACTGAGCGTTGAGCAGTTTGCACAGGCTGCTCAAGAGTGGGCCTTTAATAGCGATTATGTGATGCAAATTGCCCCACATGTTCAGGGCCGTGTTGAAACGCTCAGTCAAATCGCACCTTTAGCAGGGTTTTTCTTTTCTGGCAGTGTGCCTTTAACAGCAGAGCTGTTTGACCATAAAAAGCTCAGTAGCGATCAAGTGCGCCAAGTACTACAAATCACCTTGTGGAAGCTAGAAAGCTTGCGCCAGTGGAATAAAGAAGAGATTACGGCAGTGATTCATGCATCAGGTGAGTTATTAGAGCTTAAATTGCGCGATATAATGCCATTGATGTTTGCTGCGATCACAGGGCAGGCTAGCTCAGTTTCAGTGTTAGATGCAATGGAGATACTGGGTCCCGACTTAACGCGGTTCCGTTTACGTCAAGCGCTTGAGTTATTGGGTGGAGCCTCGAAAAAAGAAGTCAAAGCTTGGGAGAAGCTACTGACAGCCCAGTCGTAGAAGGGCAGAAGCCGCGTCAATGGGTATGTTGACGCGGTGCATGGTTTAAAACTAAGTCGATGCTATATGGCTGCCGTATGACGGATATTTAAGCATTGGGCTGATCCCATATGCGCTGCTCGTGTTAAGCGTGAACGGGCAGCAGGTTGGAGCTGATTAAACCAACTGACAACAGTATGGCTACATCCTAAACGCAGAGCTTCATAAGCCAGTTCTTGGCTACTTTGCAGACCACGCGGACGCAACACTAAAATACGCTCACGATTTAAGCCTGCATCACGCAACCATTGTGCTGTGACATGTTGTGGTGGCGATATAAGGGTTAGCCAGCGATCATGCTGGCCATCGCTTAATTCCCGTAAAACAGGTGCGATCAATTGTAGGCATTGCTGCGTTGAGCCTGATAGCGTCATTTCGCTAATTAAACCATCATACAACCATGGGTTGGAATTAAAATTACACCCCAATTGATCTTCAGTAAACAAAGGTGCGATTGCAGAACTCCCTGCGCTGAGCAGGGGATCAAACACGCATGGCTGTTGGGCATTAAATAATGTTTGGCGATTCATGCAACCTCTCTAGCGACGTATAACGCCGACACTCAAACCTTCAATAGTTAACTGCTGCGTTTTTAAATCTATTTTTATAGGTTCAAAATCACTATTCTCTGGGAGTAACCAAACAGTGTTGCCTTCACGCTTATAGCGTTTCACAGTGACATCGTCATCAATGCGCGCTACGACAACTTGACCGTTGTGTGCTTCTTGAGTGATATGAACAGCCAATAAATCGCCGTCTAAAATACCGATATCTTTCATGCTCATGCCTCTAACTTGCAACAAGTAGTCAGCACGGGGCTTAAATAAATCAGGATTAACAGGGCAGGTGCTTTCAATATGCTGCTGCGCAAGAATAGGCTCGCCCGCTGCTACGCGACCAATTACAGGCAATTCATTATCATTGACGGCAACCTCACTGGCATCGCCTGTATCAATGATTTTTATACCGCGCGAGGCACCGGGTATCATTTCAATAGCACCTTTACGTGCCAATGCTTTTAAATGATCTTCAGCGGCGTTAGGTGACTTGAAGCCCAGTTCCTTAGCAATTTCAGCACGCGTTGGCGGATAACCATTGTCTTCTATCCAGGTTTTAAGAAAGGTTAAAATCTCGGACTGACGTTTCGTTAGCTTAGACATAAATCACGCTCTGTTGTTTTATACAGTGACTGGCATTATATACAGTCTTTTTTTATATGCAATGCTTTGTAAGGCATCCCGACCGGCAGCCTCAGTAGGCAAAATAACAGGATCAAAAGCAGGTAACAGGATGCTGTATCGCCGCGTGTTATACTGCGCAGATTATTTTATTGCTCTATTTTCTTTGGGTTTTATATGCAAAGTTTAATCTTTGATATCAAAATATCTGCGCATGACTACCTGCGGGTCTATCAGGGTACAGCCCATCGAGTTAAGGTACGCAGTCGAGACGGACGCAGCGTCAGCTTGCCGGTGCGGCATTTACAGCCTTTTCTAACCCATGATGGCATACACGGCAGTTTTATAATGGCGTTTAATGGGCAAGGGCAGCTTTTAAGCCTGCGTAGGTTGTCTTAACCCGCTATAATTGCCCAATTCTATTTTATTGATTTTGATACTGACTTATATGTACAACTTATCGCGTCGCCTACTGTTTAAATTATCGCCAGAAACCGCACATGAATTAACCATTGATATGCTCGGTGCTGCCGGCCGTTTGGGTTTGCCACGACGTATGGTGAAACAACCTGCCTCATTACCTGTTCGGGTGATGGGTATTGAATTCCCTAACCCTGTTGGTTTAGCCGCTGGGCTCGATAAAAATGGCGATGCTATTTTAGGTTTATCAGGATTAGGTTTTGGCTTTGTTGAGATTGGCACGGTCACACCGCGTGGACAGCCTGGCAACCCCAAACCACGTCTATTTCGTTTACCTGCTGCGCAAGGTGTGATCAATCGTATGGGGTTTAACAACCTCGGTGTGGATCATCTGGTTGAGCGGGTTAAAAACGCCAAGTTCTCTGGCGTGCTGGGTATCAATATTGGTAAAAATGTCGATACGCCCGTGGAAAAAGCCGTAGATGACTACTTGTTGTGCATGGAAAAAGTATATAGCCATGCCAGTTACATCACCGTCAATGTCAGCTCACCCAATACGCCAGGCCTACGCTCGTTGCAGTTTGGCGACTCATTGAAAAACTTACTCAGTGCTTTACGTCAACGTCAGGAAGAGTTGACAGCATTGCATGGCAAACTTGTGCCTTTAGCGATTAAGATCGCCCCAGACATGAGTGACGAAGAAATCACCGAAGTTGCAAGTATCTTGCTCGAGACGGGCATGAATGCAGTGATAGCGACCAACACCACAGTATCGCGTGCAGGTGTGGAAGGGATGTTGCATGCAAACGAAGCGGGTGGGTTATCCGGCGCGCCGGTACGTGAGCAAAGTACGCATGTCGTGCGTGTACTCGCGCAAACCTTAGGCGGTCGCATACCGATTATCGCTGCAGGTGGGATTACACAAGGCGAGCATGCCGCAGAAAAAATTGAAGCCGGTGCAAGCTTAGTTCAAGTCTACTCAGGCTTTATTTATCGCGGTCCAGAATTGATTCGTGAATCTGTGGATGCTATTGCTGCAGTATTACGTGATAAAAATTAACGCATCTACAGCCTAATCACGTGAGGCCTGCATAAGCACCTCACGTGATGCACTTAGAACTAAACTAGCCTACGGCATTGAGTTCATTAAGCCGTTGCAGGCCAGCTGTGCCGCGGTAACCATCCCAGTTATCACCACGACCTTCACGCCAGCCGTTTAACCAAGCTTGGCGCGCAGTTGCTAAATTAAATGGACACAGTTCACGCGATTTGCCTGTGACACCATGTTGGTAGCCACGTAAAAAAGCACGTTCTAACGGATCACGCTTGAGTCTTCTCATTGGGTATTGCCCTCAGTTATTGACTAAAATGTTGCCGCAGGCTTTAGAGTAAAGCCTTATACTGTACAGTTAAGAAACTCATATGCTCCAAGACGAGTTCCAAGCAGTGCAAAGATCAACACGCTCACATCAGTTTTAACCAATGTGCAGCAGATATGAAATGATTGTTTTCGTATAAAGCATTGCTTTTTTTGCACTTGAGGGCATAAGTAACCCTATGTTTCATGGGCTGACAGATTAAGACGCTCTTTATGCGCACGATTAAGCCACGCAGTAACACATTATATAATGATAAAGAATTCGAACTGGCGTCAACAAACTGATGAAAGGTCACTTATGTGCTCATCAGTCACGCCAGCTATAGACACTCAATTAAGTACTCCTGGAAATTTTATGCCGGCCAATAAAGAAGTAGAACTGTATCTAACATGCCCCAAAAGCCTTGAGGGTCTGTTGCTTGATGAAGCACAGTCGCTTGGCCTCACTGATGCTCGCGAGCAATTATCGGGTGTGTCAGGTCGTGGCACCATGCAAGCGGCTTATCGCTTGTGCTTATGGTCACGCTTGGCAAACCGCGTTTTGTTGGTGCTCAAGCGCTTTAGTGTGAAAACAGTGGAGGATCTGTATCACGGTGTGAATGACATCGACTGGGCTGAGCACTTACAAGCCAACGGCACATTGTCCGTTGAGTTTACCGGTCGCGGCTCGGGCATTGATAACACCCACTTTGGTGCGTTGAAAGTTAAAGATGCCATTGTCGATGCTTTGCGTGATAACGATGGCAATCGTCCTTCCGTAGATAAAATCAGCCCTGATATCCGCATCCACTTGCACCTCAATCGCGGTGAAGCCACGCTGTCTTTGGATTTATCAGGTACAAGCTTGCATCAACGTGGTTATCGTTTGCAGCAGGGTGCCGCCCCCTTAAAAGAAAACCTGGCTGCCGCTATTTTATTGCGCGCGGGCTGGCCTGCATTGGCTAAGCAAGGCGCTGCACTGGCTGACCCTATGTGTGGTGTAGGTACCTTTCTAATTGAAGGTGCGATGATGGCTGCGGATATTGCACCTAACTTACGCCGCGAGCGCTGGGGCTTTACCAACTGGTTAGGTCACAACTCTGAAGACTGGCAGCCACTGTATGAGCAAGCGCAAGAACGCGCCGCAATTGGTTTAGCTCAACCGCCATTATGGATTCGCGGTTATGAAGGTGATCCACGCTTGATTCAGCCTGCTCGCAATAATATCGAGCGTGCAGGATTGTCCAGCTGGGTGAATATTTACCAGGGTGAGTTAGCAACCTTTGAGCCTAAGCCTGATCAAGGGCAAACGGGTCTTGTGGTCACTAACCCTCCTTATGGCGAGCGTTTAGGCGATGAAGCCAGCTTGCTGTATCTCTACCAATACCTCGGTGAGCGTTTACGTACCGCCTGTTTGGGTTGGGAAGCTGCAGTGTTTACCGGTGCGCCAGAACTGGGTAAGCGCATGGGTTTACGCAGTCATAAGCAATATTCGCTATTTAATGGTGCGCTGCCATGTCGTTTATTGTTATTCCAAGTACAGCCCGAGCGCTTTGTACTGGCGGATCGCATCACCACTCACGCTAAGCCAACCACAGCTGTGGACTCAGATGCAGCACCGCGTTTAACCGGTGAGCCAGAGCGCCATATTGCTGGCGTTGAAACCGCTCGTTTAAGTGAGGGCGGACAGATGTTTGCCAATCGCTTACAGAAAAACCTGAAGCAACTGGGTAAGTGGGCGCGTAAAGAGCAGGTTGAGTGCTACCGTTTATACGATGCCGATATGCCTGAATATGCCTTGGCCGTTGATATCTATGCGGATTGGGTGCATGTACAAGAATACGCTGCACCCAAAACAATTGACCCTGAAAAAGCGAAAGGCCGTTTTTTAGATGCGTTGGCGGCCATCCCAACAGTATTGGACGTAGCGCCTGAGCGTATTGTTATTAAACGCCGTGAGCGACAAGCGGGCACGCGTCAGTATGAGCGTCAAGCGGAACGCGGCCAGTTTATGCACATCACTGAAGGCGGCGTGAAACTGCTGGTCAACTTAACGGACTATTTGGATACTGGGGTTTTTCTAGATCACCGTCCAATGCGCATGCGCATCCAACAGGAAGCAGCTGGCAAGCGCTTTTTAAACGTGTTTTGCTACACTGCGGCAGCCACAGTACATGCGGCCAAAGGTGGCGCGCGCACCACAACCAGTGTAGATCTTTCTAAGACGTACCTCGATTGGGCTAAACGTAATTTGGCGCTCAATGGTTTCTCTGACAAACACAGTCTAGTGCATGCGGATGTGATGGCCTGGTTGGAAGATGACCGCGAGATGTATGACCTGATTTTCGTCGATCCACCCACATTTTCCAACTCCAAGCGCATGGAAGATGTGTTTGATATTCAGCGAGATCATATTGTGTTGCTTGATCGTGCAATGGCGCGCCTTGCACCCGGTGGTAGTTTGTATTTCTCCAATAACTTCCGTCGCTTTGTGATGGATGAGAGCATTGAAGCGCGCTACCAAGTGACTAACATTAGCGCAAAAACTTTTGATCCTGATTTTGCACGCAATAAAAAGATCCACCAAGCGTGGCATTTAACCCAGCGCACTGATTGATTTATATCGTGTATTGTTTAAACGGCGCGTACAATGAACAACTTGCAGATGATGCAACTTAATAACTTACAAGCAACCCACCGGGAGGTGCTTAGATGAACGATAAAACTAAAAAGACTGCTGCACCAGCAGTTGAGAAGCCGCAGAGTAATACAGCTAAGAAAGGTGCCGTCGCACCTGTTGGCGAAAAGCTGCAAAAAGTCTTAGCCCGTATGGGCTTTGGTTCGCGCCGTGACATTGAGCAATGGATCAGTGATGGCCGTGTTTTGGTCAACTCACGCGTCGCTAAATTGGGCGCACGCGTCGACGCACTGGATGCCATCACAGTGGATGGTCGTCCGTTAAAGCAAGAAGCTGAAACCTACTTGCAGCGCCGCGTGCTGATTTATAACAAGCCTGAAGGCGAAGTGTGTACGCGTCGTGACCCAGAAGGCCGTCCAACTGTATTCGATCGCTTGCCCCGTCCACATACCGGTCGCTGGATCAATATTGGTCGTTTAGATATCAACACCACAGGTTTGTTGATGTTTACTACCGATGGTGAATTAGCCAACCGCTTAATGCACCCCTCTTATCAGATGGACCGCGAATATGCGGTGCGTGTGCGCGGCGAAGTGACTGATGAGATGATTGAAAACCTCAAGCGTGGCGTCATGCTTGAAGATGGTCCTGCCAAGTTTACTGATGTGCAAGCCGCTCCTGGCGGTGAAGGCTTTAACCGCTGGTTCCATTGCGTGGTGATGGAAGGGCGTAACCGTGAAGTGCGACGCTTATGGGAATCGCAGGATGTGGTTGTAAGTCGTTTGAAGCGTGTGCGTTTTGGACCGGTGTTCTTAACTTCAGAGCTCAGCGTAGGGCGCTGGCGTGAAATGGGACAAGCCGAAGTTGATATTCTCAGTAAGGAAGTGGGTTTAGAGCCCATTGCTTTAGCAGAAGTCAGTGAAAAAGCGAAAGACAAACTGGAGCGCCAGCAGCGTAAAATTGCTCGTCCTGTTGCTCAAGTGCGTGATAACCGTCGCCCAGAAAAGAAAACTGTTTACAGCACTCATAAAGATAAAGCTGATGAGTTTGATAGCGGTGCTCGTCGTACGCGTCCAGGCGTAACGACAACAGGCTCAAAGCCTACGCACTCTAAAAAACCAACAGTGCGTCGTTTGCGTCCAGAGTAAATTCACACACAGCTATGCGTCAATATTATGACGCATAGCTAACTTGATTGCGTCCTTTGTTCTTTGCTGCATATAAAGCTGCATCCGAACGTTGCAATACACTATTGAGTGACTCCTGCGCCTTCAGTGCTGCACAACCAATGCTTGCCGTGACACTGATGACACCTTGCTCATTACTGATCTGTAATGCTTCTAAGCTGGCTCTTAAGCGTTCTGCAACCACAGCTGCATCAAGACTGCAGGTGTTGGGTAAAACCACCAAGAACTCCTCGCCACCATAACGAAATAATGAATCAGAGTTACGCAGTTGTTTTTGCAACGTATGCGCTACATTGACTAATACCGTATCGCCTGTGCTATGGCCGTAGGTGTCATTAATGCGCTTAAAATAATCAATATCGACCATTAACACTGACAAAGCTTGATTGTGGCGTTGTGCAATAGCGATATCGCGCTCTAAAGTGCTCTGCATCGATATGCGGTTGCCGGCACCTGTCAGTTGATCTTTCATCGCATTGTGTAGAGCGGTGCTATACAACAAAGCATTACGCAAGGGTAAAACCAAGCTGGACATAATCGACTCAAGATTACTCAGCTCAATATCATCAAAGCGTTGCGCTCGCGTAAAAGTGATCTCACCTAAAAACTCAGTTTGATAATTCAAGGTGTACTGTATGTGGTGTGTACTATTGGCACCTAAAGCCACAGTCTCATTATGAGTGCTGTGATTAAAACTCAGTGAGTCAAAAGCAACAAGACGTTGTGACGTGTTAAAAAACAGTGTTAACACAGTGCGCAAATCCAGTGAGCTTTGTAATTGCATCAATAACTGCTGACGCACCTCTGCAGCGGATAACACCAGCAGTGGTTGTGGGCAAGCAGGCTCTTTAACTTGCTTTGCTGATTTTTGATCAATATAAATCACATTGGATATGGGTTGTGTATGCATGATGGTGCTTCACCTTAAGCGATAGTACTTAGAGTTAAGCGATTATCGTGCCAACTTTTAAAACCCTTATAAATCAAAGACTTATATTTAAAGTATGCAAGTATCGTCAAAAAGATTGCAAAACGCCACTATGCTGCTGGCAGCCATTTAATATACGCGGCGATATTATGACGCTGACAAGGAAGATTAAGTATAGACAGGGGGTTGTGCGAAACCTGCAGCACAGCGGTGTACTGTGCTGCAAGGCTACTACTGTGCGTTAAAAGCTTGCCCAGTCACACCCGTGCTATCGGGACCCATCAGGTAGAGGTACAGCGGCATAATCTCAGCCGGTGTTGGATTGTTATCGGGGTTTTCACCAGGATACGCATGAGCGCGCATATCAGTGCGGGTTGCGCCAGGATTCAGGCTGTTAGCGCGGATAGGGGTATCGTCCATTTCATCGGCCATCACTTGCATTAGGCCTTCGGTAGCAAACTTAGAGACCGCATAGGCTCCCCAGTAGGCACGCCCCTGACGACCCACGCTGCTGGACGTGAAAATCACCGAAGCATCCGCTGACAGCCGCAGTAAAGGCAGCATGGCGCTGTTGAGCATAAACATGGCATTGACATTGATTTGCATGACTTTGGCAAAGTTCTCGCCAGCTAACTGCTCTAGCGGTGTACGAGGACCCAAAATAGATGCATTGTGCAGCAGGCCATCTAAATGACCCAACTCCGCCTCAACCATCGCAGCCAGTTCGGTATAAGCTTCAGGGCTCGCCTTTTCAAGGTCTAGAGGAATGACCACCGGCTCAGGATGGCCTGCGGCGACAATTTCATCGTAGACCGCATTGAGATACTTTTCTGTCTTGCCAAGCAATAATACAGTAGCGCCATAAGCCGCATAAGTGCGCGCAGCTTGTGCGCCAATCCCGCGGCCCGCACCAGTGATCAGTATTTTTCGGCCATTTAAGAGGCCCGCAGGTGCAGTATAATCAAACATAAGGTCTCTCTTTAAAATCAATCAAGTCAGCGCAGCCACTCAAGTCGATTGCTGTTATTTATAGCCAACAATCAACATGTGCGCTGTGCTTCTAATAAGAGTTTTAACTCACTGATGCAATCGATCACTGCGTCAGCGCCCCAATTGGCTGGGTTGTCATCGGGTCGGTTGTAACCATAACGCACGGCCACGGTATGCATTTGCGCAGCACGGCCCGCATCAATATCGCGCTGATCATCACCGACATACATCACTTGGCGTGGATCAAGCTGCAGTTGCCCACACGCCAGCAATAACATATCTGGCGCGGGCTTGCTCTGTGCAACATGATCAGGGCAAAGCAACACTGCACTGCGCGAGGACAGATTTAAAGCCTCCATAATAGGCTGCGCAAAACGCAACGGCTTATTGGTGGCGACACCCCAGCGCATACCGGCATCATCAAGGTCGCGCAGTAGATCTAGAATCCCAGGGAAGGGCTCAGTGTATTGAGCATGTTGCTGATCGTAACGCGCTAAAAAGTCATCGCGTAATGCTGTAGCAGTTGTAGTATCGAGCTCAGCGTCAGCAAATGCATAGTTCACCATGGCCTGCGCGCCAGCTGAAATATGCTGTCGAAACTCAGCTTCATTGTCGCAGGGCGCTAAGCCCTGATCAGCACGCATACTTTGAATAATGGCGTAAAAATCTTTCGCCGTATCCAGCAATGTACCGTCCATATCAAACAAAACAGCTTCAATGCGCATTAGCGGTCCTTCGTGGTGTGCATCATATAATTGACGTCCACATCGGCTTCAAGCTTATAGCGCTTGGTTAAAGGGTTGTAAGTCAGGCCGATAATATCCTGAACTTCCAGCCCCGCAGTACGGCTCCAAGCTCCCAGCTCAGATGGGCGAATAAACTTTTTAAAATCATGCGTGCCGCGCGGCAGCATGCGCATAATGTATTCGGCACCAATAATAGCAAATAAATAGGCCTTAGGATTGCGGTTAATGGTTGAGAAAAAAACATGGCCGCCAGGCTTCACAAGGCTGTAGCACGCCTGAATAATTGAAGCGGGATCGGGCACGTGCTCAAGCATTTCTAAACAGGTCACCACATCAAATTGGCCAGGCATTTCTTCAGCTAAGGCCTCAGCTGTGATCTGTCGATAGGTGACCTCAACACCGCTTTCAAGCTGATGTAGGCGGGCCACAGCCAAGGGCGCTTCACCCATATCAATACCCGTGACTTCTGCGCCACGCTGGGCCATAGCTTCACTTAAAATGCCGCCACCACAGCCTACATCCAGCACTTTTTGACCGGCTAGAGGTGTACGCTCATTGATCCAGTTAACACGCAAGGGGTTGATATCATGCAGCGGTTTAAACTCACTTTCACGATCCCACCAACGGTGAGCTAACGCTTCAAACTTCGCAATTTCAGCATGGTCTACATTGCTCATAACCCAGTCCTATACGATATATGCCGTGATTTAAGATGCACATAATGCCAGTTTTTTGGGGTTTTTGCTTTAGTGTTCCAAGCCAGATGCGCCATACCTGCGGATTAAGCATCAAGCCAGGTATGTGCTGCGCTTATTTTGCTGCTATTTTATGTCCCCAAGCGCGTGCGTTAGCGATGATTTTCTGTTCGTCCATACGCACCAGCTTGCGGTGTTTGAGCAGTTGCTTACCGCCCACCCAGACATGCTCAACACAACGGTAGCCAGCAGCGTAAATCAATTGAGAGACAGGATCGTATACCGGCTGCACAGATAAATCATTGAAATCAAATGCCGTGATATCCGCCAGTTTCCCCACTTCTAGCGAGCCGGTTTGCGCATCGATGCCGAGCGCTCGCGCACCATTTAAGGTTGCCATGCGCAAAGCTTGATGTGCATTCATTGCGCTGGCGGAGTGGGCAACAGCCTTGGCCAGTAAAGCCGCGGTACGTGTTTCACTCAGTAGATCGAGGTTGTTATTGCTGGCAGCGCCATCAGTACCTATCGCGATATTCACTCCAGCCTGCCATAAGCGCTCAATTGGACAAAAACCACTGGCTAATTTCAGATTGGATTCAGGGCAATGAATCACACTGGTATTGGTATGCACCAGCATCGCTATATCGTTGTCATCGACCTGCGTCATATGCACTGCTTGAAAGCGCGGACCGAGTAGACCTAAACGCTCAAGCCGAGCGAGAGGCCGCTCACCGTGCTTTTTAATACTGTGCTGAACCTCTGCAGCTGTTTCATGCACATGCATTTGTACCGGAGCATCCAATTGCGCGGCCAGCATAGCAATATGGCTTAACCCGGCATCATCAACTGTATAAGGCGCATGCGGACCAAAACCGAGGGTCAGTCGTGGATGTTGTTTCAAGTCATCGAACAGCTGTAAACCTTCGCGCAACGCTTGATCACTGTCGCGGGCGCCAGGAACAGGGAAGTCCAGCATCGGCACAGTGATTTGAGCTCGCATGCCACTGCTGTGTACTTGTTGGCAGACAATATCTGGGAAAAAATACATATCTGAAAAACAGCTGATACCGTTTTTAAGTTGTTCGGCAATCGCTAAATCAGTGCCGTCACGAATAAAATCCTCATCCACCCACTGCGCTTCAGCTGGCCATATGTGCTCTTTAAGCCAGGTATGCAAAGAGGTGTCATCTGCGATCCCGCGAAATAAACTCATGGCGGCATGACCGTGGGCATTAATAAGGCCCGGCGTCAGTAGTGTATTGGGGAGTTCGCGAATATCAGCGCAGGGGTACTTTAATGCTTGTTCGCGTGGTGCAATTAAAGCAATGCGATCGCCGCGAATTCCCAGGGCATAGTTTTTCAGTACAACACCTGCAGGCTCCACAGGCACCAGCCACTCGGGCAACAATAAACAATCTAAGGGTGAGTGGGGCATGGGTGATTTTCCTGCTAAATAAAGTGAACTGGCACAGTTTATCTGTTTAAGACATACATGCGGTTGACGCCAACACCTATGAGTAAGGCACAGTTTTGCTGCTGGGGTGAGCTTTATATAGCTGCATGTTGTACAAGTTGTTTATGTATAAAACACCCCGATTTAGCTTTATAGCGAACTCATTAAAATAACGCCAATAGGCTAAAACTAACAAAAGCCACGGCCTAGGTTGAGCGTACTAGCGCTGCATGTGTTACTATTGGCGGCTTGAATTGGGCATGATGAATTAATAAGGAACCGAGCTTCCATGGGTGATTTGGCCAAAGAAATCCTTCCGATCAGTATCGAAGATGAAATGCGACAGTCGTACCTTGATTATGCAATGAGCGTAATTGTAGGGCGAGCGTTGCCAGATGCGCGTGACGGCTTAAAGCCTGTTCACCGCCGAGTTTTATTTGCGATGCGTGAATTGGGTAATGACTGGAATAAACCCTATAAGAAATCGGCGCGTGTCGTCGGTGACGTCATCGGTAAATATCACCCTCACGGTGATATTGCTGTTTACGACACCATAGTACGTATGGCACAGCCGTTCTCTTTACGTTACTTACTGGTCGATGGCCAAGGTAACTTCGGTTCTGTCGATGGTGATAACGCAGCAGCGATGCGTTATACCGAAGTGCGCATGACCAAGTTGGCTCATGAGCTACTGGCAGACCTTGAAAAAGAAACCGTGGACTGGGTGCCCAACTACGACGGCACCGAAATGATTCCAGCGGTACTGCCGACTCGGGTGCCAAATCTATTGGTGAACGGTTCATCAGGTATCGCTGTGGGTATGGCGACGAATATCCCGCCACACAACCTGACGGAAGTGATCAATGGCTGCTTAGCCTTAATTGATAATCCAGATATCAGCATTGATGAGTTGATGCATTTTATTCCGGGTCCTGATTTCCCAACGGCCGGTATTATCAATGGTCGCGCCGGTATTATTGAAGCCTACCGCACCGGTCGTGGCCGCATTTATATGCGTGCGCGCACCTTTATCGAAGACATTGATAAAGTCGGTGGCCGCCAGCAGATCATCATCAGTGAATTGCCGTATCAGCTCAACAAAGCGCGCTTGATCGAGAAAATTGCTGAGCTGGTTAAAGAGAAGAAGCTCGAAGGCATCAGCGAATTACGTGACGAGTCTGATAAAGACGGTATGCGCGTCGTGATCGAACTGCGCCGCGGTGAAGTGCCTGAAGTGGTGCTCAACAACCTGTATGCACAAACACAAATGCAAAGTGTGTTTGGCATTAACGTGGTTGCGCTGGTTGATGGTCGTCCGCGCTTGCTTAACCTTAAAGACATGCTCGAAGTCTTTGTGCGTCACCGTCGTGAAGTGGTAACGCGTCGTACCGTGTTTGAGTTGCGTAAAGCCCGTGAGCGCGGTCATATTCTCGAAGGCCAAGCGGTTGCACTGTCAAATATTGACCCTGTGATCGCCATGATTAAAGACTCGCCCACACCCGCAGAAGCAAAAGAGCGCCTCATTGCTACGGCATGGGCATCGCAAGCTGTTGCTGACATGGTCGAGCGCTCCGGTGCCGAATCAAGCCGCCCTGAAGACTTAGATGAACAGTACGGGATGCACGATGGTTTTTACCATTTATCGCCAGAGCAAGCTCAAGCTATTCTAGATTTACGCTTGCACCGCCTGACGGGTCTTGAACATGAAAAGCTGCTGACTGAGTACCAGGAAATCCTGTCACAGATCAGCGAGCTGTTAAATATTTTGGGTGATTCTGTACGATTGCTTGAAGTGATTCGCGAAGAACTTGAAAAAGTTAAAGCCGATTACGGTGATGACCGTCGCACTGAAATCACTGCATCACGTGTTGATCTGACCATTGCTGACCTGATCACAGAAGAAGAGCGTGTTGTTACGATTTCGCGCTTAGGTTATGCAAAAAGCCAGCCATTGGATGCCTATGATGCACAGCGTCGTGGTGGTCGTGGTAAAGCAGCAACCGGTGTTAAAGACGAAGACTATGTTGAGCACCTGCTCGTTGCTAACAGTCACACCACGCTCTTGCTGTTCTCCAGCAAAGGTAAAGTGTACTGGATGCGCACCTTTGAAATCCCCGAAGCATCACGTGCTGCGCGCGGTCGTCCGATTATCAACTTGTTGCCGTTAGACGAAGGTGAGCACATTACTGCAATGCTGCCCGTAAATGAGTACACCGAAGATCACTTTATCTTTATGGCTACGGCAAAGGGTACGGTCAAGAAAACGCCGCTTGAGCAATTTAGTCGCCCACGTACTTCAGGTTTAATTGCTTTAGCACTGGATGACGATGACACCCTAATTAGCGCCTCAATTACTGATGGTGAGCGTGAAGTAATGCTGTTCTCTGATGGCGGTAAAGTCACACGCTTTGCGGAAACAGATGTGCGTGCAATGGGGCGTACAGCTCGTGGTGTACGTGGTATGCGTCTGCCTGAAGGCCAGAAGCTGATCTCCATGATTATTCCAGAACCTGACAGTGAAATCCTCACGGCATCTGAGCGCGGTTACGGTAAGCGCACAGCCATTCATGACTTCCCAAGCTACCGTCGTGGCGGGCAGGGCGTGATTGCCATGGTGTGCAGTGAGCGCAATGGTAAGCTCGTTAGTGCGATTCAAGTGCTAGACGGCGAAGAAATTATGCTGATTTCTGACCAAGGCACCTTAGTACGTACACGTGTTGATGAAGTGTCATCTTTGTCACGAAACACTCAAGGTGTGACCTTGATACGCTTAGCCAGTGATGAAAAACTTGTTGGTTTAGAGCGCGTACAAGAGCCTACTGATGACCATGACATCCTGAGCGATGATGCAGAGCATGCAGTAGACGCTTCGAGCAACGAAGCACTAGCCGATCATCCAGATGACGCCAGTGAAGGTGAAGAACCGATCGCTGACGAGTCCAGCAACCCTAAAGAGTGAGAGTGCAGTGAGTAGAGTCTATAATTTTTGCGCAGGTCCTGCTGCGCTGCCTGAGGCTGTTTTAAAACAGGCACAAAGCGAGCTATTAGACTGGCATGGCAAAGGTCTATCTGTGATGGAAATGAGTCATCGCAGTGACGATTACACAGCTATTGCTCATGAAGCTGAACAGGATTTACGTGATCTGCTAAGCATCCCAAACAACTATAAAGTGTTGTTTATGCAGGGCGGTGCCAGCCAGCAGTTTGCGCAAATCCCGTTAAACTTTTTACCTGATGGCGGTTGTGCCGACTATATCGACACAGGCATTTGGTCAAAGAAAAGCATCGATGAAGCGCGCCGCTTTGGCAATATCAATGTCGCAGCCAGCGCTAAAGAGTACGACTACTTTGCCATTCCAGGCCAAAACGAGTGGAAGCTCAGTACAGATGCGGCTTACGTCCACTACGCCAGCAACGAAACCATTGGTGGTTTGCAGTTTGATTGGGTACCTGAGACGGGCGATACACCTCTGGTTGTAGACATGTCATCTGACATCCTCTCGCGCCCTCTGGACGTCAGTCAATTTGGCATGATTTACGCAGGCGCACAGAAGAACATCGGCCCAAGCGGTTTGGTGGTCGCCATTGTGCGTGAAGACTTGCTCGGTCAAGCTCGCGCCAGCTGCCCCACCATGCTCAATTACAAGGTTGCGGCTGATAATGGCTCGATGTACAACACGCCAGCGACATTCTCATGGTACCTGTCAGGCTTAGTATTCAAATGGCTTAAAGAGCAGGGTGGTCTTGCTGCGATGGCAAAAACCAACTACGCCAAGCAAGCTTTATTATATAAAGCTATTGATGACAGTGACTTTTATAGCAACCCTGTTGCGATCAATGCGCGCTCTTGGATGAACGTGCCATTTCGTTTGGCCGACGCCAAGCTTGATAAGGCTTTTCTGGCGGGTGCTGACGAACAAGGCTTGCTCAATTTGCAAGGTCACCGCTCAGTGGGTGGTATGCGCGCATCGATTTACAATGCTGTCTCAATTGAAGCAGTGGAAGCCTTGGTGGCGTATATGCAAACCTTTGAAAAGGAACACGCATAATGAGCGAGCAAGCATTACAGGCTTTACGTGTACGCATCGATAGTCTCGACGAGCAGATTCTTGAGCTTATCAGTCAGCGTGCGCGCTGCGCTCAAGAAGTAGGCCACATTAAAATGGCCACTTTAGCTGAGGGCGAAACAGCTGTTTTTTATCGTCCTGAGCGTGAAGCACAAGTACTTAAGCGCATCATGGAGCTTAATAAAGGGCCGCTGGATAACGAAGAAATGGCGCGCTTATTTCGCGAAATCATGTCGACTTGCTTAGCGCTTGAGCAGCCTTTAAAAGTTGCATACTTAGGCCCTGAAGGCACGTTCTCGCAAGCTGCCGCTCTGAAACACTTCGGGCAAGCTGTTGTTAGCAAGCCTATGGCAGCTATTGATGAGATTTTTCGTGAGGTAGCGGCTGGAGCGGTCAGCTTTGGTGTGGTGCCGGTTGAGAACTCAACAGAAGGTGCGATTAACCACACCTTAGATAGCTTCCTTGAGCATGATTTAGTGATTTGTGGCGAAGTTGAGCTGCGTATTCACCATCATTTGCTGGTTGCTGAAAACACCAAAACAGAAAAAATCTCACGTATTTATTCTCACGCACAATCATTGGCGCAGTGCCGCAAGTGGTTGGATGCGCACTATCCAAACGTTGAGCGTGTTGCAGTGTCAAGCAACGCAGAAGCAGCTAAGCGTGTGAAAAGCGAGTGGAACAGCGCGGCTATTGCTGGAGATATGGCCGCACAGCTCTATGGCCTGACAGTTCTAGCCGATAAAATTGAAGACCGCCCTGATAACTCAACGCGTTTTCTTATTATCGGTAATCAAAGCGTGCCGGTCACCGGTGATGATAAAACCTCGGTTATTATCTCCATGAGTAATAAACCAGGTGCTTTGCACGAGCTGTTAATTCCTTTTCATGCCAATGGCATTGATTTGACCCGTATTGAAACTCGACCCTCACGCAGCGGTAAGTGGACCTACGTGTTTTTTATTGATTTTATCGGCCACAAAGACAATCCGCGTGTTACCGGTGCGCTGGAGCAGATTGCGCAAGAAGCAGTGGGCTTAAAAGTTTTAGGTTCCTACCCCAACGCTGTGCTCTAACCGTCTTATAACTGCCGCTACTCAAGCGGCAGTTGCTTGTTTGAGGAGCTGTCCATGAGTTGTGATTTTCTAGCTGCGGCCTTACCCAGCGTACAAAAACTATCCCCCTATGTGCCCGGCAAACCTGTTGAGGAACTCGCTCGCGAATTGGGTCTTAACCCTGAGGATATTGTAAAACTCGCCAGCAATGAAAACCCTTTAGGCCCCAGCACGCACGTCTGTACCGCCATTGCTGAGGCTTTACCTGAGTTAACGCGCTACCCCGATGGCAGTGGCTTTGCTCTTAAAGCTAAGTTGGCAGAGCGTTATAATGTTGATCCTGCACAAATCACGTTGGGCAATGGTTCTAACGATATTTTAGATTTAGTGGCACGTGCTTGGTTGGCTCCTGGGCGCAACGCCGTATTTAGCGCCCATGCCTTTGCCGTTTACCCGATCGCAACCTTAGCTTGCGGTGCTGAATGCCGTGAAGTGCCAGCAAAGAATTACGCGCATGATTTGGAAGCTATGGCTGCAGCCATTGATGAGAATACACGCGTAGTGTTTATTGCCAACCCTAATAACCCCACCGGCACTTGGTTTGATCAAAACGCATTGAACTCTTTTTTACGTCAAGTCCCAGCTGAAGTTTTGGTGATTTTAGACGAGGCTTACATTGAGTACGCCGCCGACAGTGATTTGCCTGATGGGATGGATTACTTAAGCCGTTATCCAAACCTATTGGTGTCACGCACCTTCTCTAAAGCCTATGGTTTAGCTGCGCTACGTGTGGGCTATGCGATCTCATCTAAAACGGTTGCCGGTGTACTCAATCGCGTACGCCAACCCTTTAATGTCAACAGTTTAGCGCTGGTTGCTGCGCAAGCGGCTTTAGATGATGAAGACTACTTAGAGCGCAGCCGTCTCTTAAACACCCAAGGCATGCAGCAACTTGAAGAGGGTTTTAAGCAATTGGGCCTGTCGTGGTTGCCATCGCGCGGCAATTTTATTGCAGTGAACTTCCAGCGTGATGCCAGTGCCATTAACCAAGCGTTATTGGAGCAGGGTGTGATCGTACGTCCTGTTGCTGGTTATGCAATGCCGACGTTTTTACGTGTATCCATTGGCACTCAGGCAGAAAATCAGCGTTTTCTTGATGTGTTAACTCAAGTCTTAAACCGGGCCTGATATGGAGCAATCATTCTGCGCATCTGTGCCTCTTAAACGCTTAGTTGTTGTTGGTTTAGGACTGATTGGCGCTTCTTTTGCCAAAGGTATTCGTGATGCAGGTTTAGCCAGTGAAGTCGTTGGTGTCGACCTCAGCTCGCAAGCATGTGAGCGTGCGGTTGAGCTGGGTATTGCCGATCGCTGCACCACAGATTTAGCTGAAGCTTGCGTCGGGGCCGATGTCATTATGCTGGCTGTGCCGGTGTTAGCGCTCAAACAGCTTTTGACTCAACTGGCTGCACTCAAGCTTGAACACACTATTATTACCGATGCCGGTAGCGTTAAGGGGCATTTATTAGCTGCGGCGCAGGCTGCATTTGGGCACTTACCCCCGTTACTGGTGTTAGGTCACCCCATTGCAGGTTCCGAACGCAGCGGTGTGGAGGCGGTGAATCCTGAGCTTTTTAAACATCATAAAGTCATACTAACGCCTCATGCTGACACTGACCCCAATGCTGTGCTGTGCGTTGAGAAACTCTGGCAAGGTTTAGGTGCTGATGTTGAAAGCATGAGCGTTGAACAGCATGACCGCGTGTTAGCGGCGACCAGTCATTTACCGCATTTATTAGCCTTTGGCTTAGTCGATTCACTGGCTAAGCGCAGTGAGAATCTAGAGATTTTCCGCTATGCAGCGGGCGGGTTTCGTGATTTTACGCGCATCGCTGGCAGTGATCCGGTGATGTGGCATGATATTTTTCTAGCCAATCGTCAAGCGGTGTTAGAGCAATTGGATCAATACCGTGATGATCTCGATGTGCTGCGCCAGGCCATAGCCGAAGAAGATGGGCGTCACTTGCTTGGTGTCTTTACTCGAGCACGTGTAGCCCGCGAACATTTCAGTACAATTTTAGCCCAAAGGGCCTATGTGAAAACCATGCTTGATAATGATCTTGTTTTTTTAGCCCGCCCGGGTGGGCAGGTCAATGGCACTATTCGTGTGCCAGGTGATAAATCTATTTCACACCGCGCTATTATGTTGGGTTCTTTAGCCAATGGCGTCACTGAAGTCGAAGGTTTTTTAGAAGGTGAAGATGCTTTAGCCACCATTCAAGCCTTTCGCGATATGGGCGTGGTAATTGAAGGCCCAGAAAAAGGGCGTGTTGTTGTGCATGGCGTAGGTTTGCATGGTTTACAGCAACCCCCAGGTCCCATCTATGTCGGCAACTCAGGTACAACGATGCGCTTGCTGTCAGGCATTTTAGCGGGACAGACATTTGACACAACCTTAACCGGTGATGCATCGCTGTCAAAGCGCCCCATGAATCGCATTGCTAAACCGCTGCGCGAAATGGGTGCTGTGATTGAAACTGCTGCAGAAGGGCGTCCACCCTTAACTTTACGTGGTGGTCAGCGTCTGACCGGTATGCATTACGATATGCCCATGGCCAGTGCTCAAGTTAAATCCTGCTTACTGTTGGCAGGTATGTACGCCAGCGGTGAAACCTCAGTCACTGAGCCCGCACCCACGCGTGACCATACAGAGCGCATGTTAGGCGGCTTTGGTTATCCAGTTGAGGTGCATGGTGCAACCGCTAAAATTGAAGCCAATCACCAACTGACTGGCACTCATATTGAAGTACCGGCGGATATCTCATCGGCTGCATTTTTTATGGTTGCGGCCAGCATTGCACCTGACTCAGAGTTGGTCTTGCAGCATGTGGGGATCAACCCAACACGCACCGGCATTATTGATATCTTGAAATTGATGGGTGCCGATTTAAGTCTTGAGCGAGTCCATGAAGTTGGTGGCGAGCTGGTTGCAGATATCCGCGTACGCAGTGCGCGTCTAAAAGGGATCGATATCCCCTTGGATTTAGTCCCCTTAGCAATCGATGAATTCCCTGTGCTCTTTATTGCTGCCGCCTGCGCTGAAGGCCGTACCGTGTTGCGTGGTGCTGAAGAGTTGCGCGTTAAAGAATCAGACCGTATTCAAGTGATGGTCGATGGTTTAACCACTTTGGGTGTCGATGCGCAAGGCACACCGGACGGCATTATTATTCAGGGTGGCCCTATGGGTGGTGGTGAGGTCTGGGCGCACGGTGATCACCGTATCGCTATGTCCTTTAGCGTCGCGGCCTTACGCGCTACAGCCCCGATTCGTATCCATGACAGTGTGCATGTCGCGACATCCTTCCCAAACTTTCTAGAACTGTGCAAACAAGTCGGTATGCATGTGGCTGAAGAGGGGCAAGTATGAGTCGCGAGCCTGTTGTCATCACGATCGATGGGCCCAGTGGTTCAGGTAAAGGTACTGTCGCTGGGTTACTCGCATCACATTTGCAATGGCATTTACTCGACTCAGGTGCGTTATACCGTGTGCTAACAGTCGCAGCACACAAGCACGGCATCGCTCTGGATGATGAAGCTGCACTTGAGCATCTAGCCGTCTGTTTAGATGTGCAATTTGTCTTGGATAACGAAAGTAACAGTCAGCGCATAGTGCTGGAGTCCGTTGATGTGACCGACAGTATTCGTACTGAAACAGTCGGCGCACACGCTTCACAAGTGGCTGCATTGCCTGCAGTACGTACGGGATTGCTGCGTCGCCAGCAAAATTTTCGTCAAGCCCCAGGTTTGATTGCTGATGGCCGCGATATGGGTACGGTGGTCTTTCCTGATGCGCCACTTAAGGTTTTTTTAACCGCCGGTGCAGAAGAGCGTGCACGTCGTCGTTATTTGCAGTTGAAGGATCAAGGTGAAACTGTTACATTGACGAGTCTTCTCGAGGAGATTCGTGCGCGCGATGAGCGTGACACCAGTCGTAGCATTGCACCGTTGAAGCCCGCAGATGATGCAATCATCTTAGATTCAACAACAATGACCATCGAGCAAGTGTTAGACAGAATTCTCAGTGAAGTTGCAGTACGCAGCTTAGCTGGATAAAAGCATGAAGTGCGCATGAGCATGCTTCAGCTTTAATTTGAATCATGTGCAGCTCCCAGATAATAGCTGCTATGTTTTCTATTTATTAATAAGACCACATTATTCTGGAATGTGGATTTGGGCAGATTCTTGCCCTCGATCAGCAGGATTAAACATGAGCGAAAGCTTTGCAGACCTTTTTGAAGAAAGCCTAAAAACCCTAGACATGCAACCCGGTGCAATCATCACTGGTTTAATTGTTGATATTGATGGTGATTGGGTAACAGTACACGCTGGTTTGAAATCAGAAGGCGTTATCCCAGTTGAGCAGTTCTACAACGAACAAGGCGAACTGACCATCAAGATTGGTGACGAAGTTCACGTAGCACTTGACGCGGTAGAAGATGGCTTTGGTGAAACCAAACTGTCCCGTGAAAAAGCTAAGCGTGCTGAGTCTTGGCTGGTTCTTGAAGCGTCATTTAACGCTGAAGAAGTGGTTATGGGTGTTATCAACGGTAAAGTTAAAGGTGGCTTTACAGTTGATGTGAACGGTATTCGCGCGTTC
>QXGG01248889.1_pt1 | contig 62927 bp, 50 predicted proteins | sample 1982491 | NCBI WGS metagenome assembly QXGG01 (sample SAMN09924614, study PRJNA488089) | Wastewater metagenome, whole genome shotgun sequencing project. | isolation source: South African research farm wastewater | place: South Africa: Irene, Agricultural Research Council, Animal Production...
CGGGCTCCGGGCCAGAGGCATCCGATGCGCCAGCTGCCGAGATCGCGGCCACGGGGCAGCAGATAACCCTCTATCTTGTTGCCGATACCGAATTGCGCGATTCTGCCACCGGGCAAGGCAGCCGCGTGATCAAAACCCTCTTGCGTGGCGAAGCGCTGACCGGAGTAATGGAATTCGGCGAGGATGGCGTATCGACATGGATGCGCCTCAGCGATGGATCGGGCTTCGTGTCCGCCTTGAACCTGTCGTCAGTGGCACCGCCGGTGCTGGCAACAGTTTACGACGATCTGTCGTGGACCCCGCCTTTGGCCGTTCCGCTGTTCGATCGCCCCGACGAAGCGAGCACGCTCGTTTCCACCTCGCCAGCAGGCAATGCGCTGACCGTTGCAGGGCTCACCGCGAACGGTTTTGCCGAAATCAAACTGGAAAGCGGACGCCGGGTCTATGCGGTGGCAAGTGCTGCGGATTTGACCCAAGAGGCAGCCGGCGGCCTTGATCTTCGTATGCATGACTCCGGATTCACGGCATTTTACGAAGGCTCTGATGGTGACCAAGTCATTTATCTGTCGTTTACAGGACCGAACACCGTTGCCGAAAATGGAGAGGTCGGCTGGGCCATGTATCAAGAATCGGCATCCGGACCTTCATGCAGTTCAATGCTCTATTATAAGCAAAACAATAATGGTGAACATATCCTTCGCCAATCGCCAAATCCCGAAGGACAGCCTTGCAGTTTAAACAACATTATAATTAAGCCGGTGGGTGCGCTTGATCCACAACAGGGATATTCGATGTTCGATGCCTTGTGGGTCAATCGATTCACAGGCGAGCCATCGGCATCCGGACAGTTTTTTGCGGTGCATGACGAATAGTCTGAAAATTCGAATGCACTGATGGGTATATACAGAATTGCCGTGATCTCACTACCTTGGCGGGTCCATTGCATCCCTCCGCTGCAGAAGGCGGCGAGGGCGCTATTCCGTTGACTCGCGGCCGCCGCAACCCTAAATGCCCCCCTCTCGCTCGCTTCGAGCAGGGTTGATTCATGCGCGGGAATCGGCCTCGGATAGGAAGCGGCGGGACGCCATAATCGCGACGCAAACGGAATGCTGCTGCCGGCACCGCCATCGGGGCGGGGTTGGGCACGCGGCTTTTGTGCGTTGGACATGGCACTGTTTCGCGTGGAACGCAGCGAAGTTTTCCTGTCCGCGCGAGGCCTCTCCTCTCGCGGCCCAATCAAAGAGGCCAACTCCTCCATGGCAACCAAGGCGAAGCCGCCCGTCACCCGCAGCCGCAAGGCGCAGGGCACCGCGAAAAAGCGCATCCGCAAGATCTTCGGTGACATTCACGAAGTGGTGCAGATGCCGAACCTGATCGAGGTTCAGCGCGAAAGCTACGAGCAGTTCCTGCGTTCGGACAAGGCCACCGGCTATGTCTCGGGCCTTGAAAAGACCCTGCGCAGCGTCTTCCCGATCCGCGATTTCGCCGGCACTGCCGAGCTGGATTTCGTGCATTACGAACTCGAAGAGCCCAAGTACGACACCACCGAGTGCCGTCAGCGCGGGATCACCTATGCTGCCCCGATGAAGGTGACGCTGCGCCTCATCGTGTTCGAGGTGGATCAGGAAACCGAAACCCGCTCGGTGCTCGATATCAAGGAGCAGGACGTCTACATGGGCGACATGCCCCTGATGACGGACAACGGCACCTTCATCATCAACGGCACCGAGCGCGTGATCGTGTCGCAGCTGCACCGCTCGCCCGGTGTGTTCTTCGAGCACGACAAGGGCAAGACCCACAGCTCGGGCAAGCTGTTGTTCTCGGCCCGCATCATTCCCTACCGCGGCTCCTGGCTGGACTTCGAATTCGACCCCAAGGACATCCTGTTCTTCCGCGTCGACCGCCGCCGCAAGATGCCGGTCACCATCCTGCTCAAGGCCATCGGCCTGACGCCGGAGACCATCCTGGCGAACTTCTTCGTCAACGACCACTTCCGCCTGATGGACAGTGGCGCGCAGATGGCCTTCGTGTCCGAGCGCCTGCGTGGCGAGGTGGCCCGTTTCGACATCACCGACAAGTCGGGCAAGGTGGTGGTTGCCAAGGACAAGCGCATCACCGCGCGCCACACCCGTGAGCTGGAGCAGTCGGGCACCACGCACATCAGCGTGCCGGAAGATTTCCTGATCGGCCGCGTGGTGGCCAAGAACATCGTCGATCCGGACACCGGCGAGATCATCGCCAAGGCCAACGACGAGCTGACCGAAGCCCTGCTGAAGAAGCTGCGCTCGGCCGGCGTGCAGGAACTGCCCTGCATCTACACCAACGAACTGGACCAGGGCGCCTACATCAGCCAGACCCTGCGCACCGACGAAACCGTCGACGAGTTCGCTGCCCGCGTGGCCATCTACCGCATGATGCGCCCCGGCGAGCCGCCGACCGAAGACGCGGTGCAGGCCCTGTTCCACCGCCTGTTCTACAACCCGGATACCTACGACCTGTCGCGCGTGGGCCGCATGAAGTTCAACGCCCGCGTGGGCCGCGACGAAGCCACTGGTCCGATGGTGCTGTCCAACGACGACATCCTTGCCGTGGTCAAGATCCTGGTGGACCTGCGCAATGGCCGCGGTGAAGTCGACGACATCGACCACCTGGGCAACCGCCGCGTGCGCTGCGTCGGCGAACTGGCCGAGAACCAGTACCGCACCGGTCTGGCGCGTATCGAGAAGGCCGTGAAGGAGCGTCTGGGTCAGGCCGAGCAAGAGCCGCTGATGCCGCACGACCTGATCAACTCCAAGCCGATTTCCGCGGCCCTCAAGGAGTTCTTCGGCGCGTCCCAGCTGTCGCAGTTCATGGACCAGACCAACCCGCTGGCCGAGATCACCCACAAGCGCCGCGTGTCGGCCCTGGGCCCGGGCGGTCTGACCCGCGAACGCGCCGGCTTCGAGGTGCGCGACGTGCACGTGACCCACTACGGCCGCGTCTGCCCGATCGAAACGCCGGAAGGTCCGAACATCGGCCTGATCAACTCGCTGGCCCTGTACGCCCGCCTGAACGAGTACGGTTTCATCGAGACCCCGTACCGCCGCGTGGTGGACGGCAAGGTGACGAACCAGATCGACTACCTGTCGGCCATCGAGGAAGGCAAGTACGTCATCGCCCAAGCGAACGCGACGCTGGACGCCGAAGGTCGCCTGACCGGTGACCTGATCTCTGCCCGTGAGAAGGGTGAATCCATCCTGACCCCGGCCGACACCATCCAGTACATGGACGTGTCGCCGGCGCAGATCGTGTCGGTGGCCGCTTCGCTGGTGCCCTTCCTGGAGCACGACGACGCCAACCGCGCACTGATGGGCGCCAACATGTCGCGTCAGGCCGTGCCCACACTGCGTCCGGAAAAGCCGCTGGTCGGCACCGGCATCGAGCGCGTGGCCGCGATCGACTCCGGCACCGTGGTGACCGCCCGCCGCGGCGGCGTGGTGGACTACGTGGACGCCACCCGCATCGTGATCCGGGTCAACGACGCCGAGGCCGTGGCTGGCGAAGTGGGTGTGGACATCTACAACCTGATCAAGTACCAGCGTTCCAACCAGAACACCAACATCCACCAGCGCCCCATCGTCAAGCGCGGCGACAAGCTGGCCAAGGGCGATGTGATCGCCGACGGTGCGTCGACGGACCTGGGCGAGATCTCGATCGGCCAGAACATGCTGATCGCCTTCATGCCCTGGAACGGCTACAACTTTGAGGACTCGATCCTGATCAGCGAGCGCGTGGTGGCCGACGACCGCTACACCAGCATCCACATCGAGGAACTGGTGGTGATGGCGCGCGACACCAAGCTGGGCGCCGAAGAAATCACCCGCGACATCCCGAACCTGGCCGAGCAGCAGCTCAACCGCCTGGACGACTCCGGCATCATCTACGTGGGCGCCGAAGTGCAGCCTGGCGACGTGCTGGTGGGCAAGGTCACGCCCAAGGGCGAGACCACGCTGACGCCGGAAGAGAAGCTGCTGCGCGCGATCTTCGGCGAGAAGGCCTCCGACGTGAAGGACACCTCGCTGCGTGTGGACCAGGGCTCGCAGGGCACCGTGATCGACGTGCAGGTCTTCACCCGCGAAGGCATCCAGCGCGACAAGCGCGCCCAGCAGATCATCGACGACGAGCTCAAGCGCTTCCGTCTGGATCTGAACGACCAGCTGCGCATCGTCGAGGCCGACGCCTTCGACCGTATCGAAAAGCTGCTGCTGGGCAAGGTGGCCAATGGCGGTCCGAAGAAGCTGGCCAAGGGCACGAAGATCGACAAGGCCTACTTGGACGAGGTCGAGAAGTACCACTGGTTCGACATCCGCCCGGCGGAAGACGACGTGGCCGCCCAGCTTGAGTCGATCAAGAACTCCATGGAGCAGACCCGCCACAGCTTCGACCTGGCTTTCGAAGAGAAGCGCAAGAAGCTCACCCAGGGTGACGAGCTGCCCGCAGGCGTGCTCAAGATGGTCAAGGTCTATCTGGCCGTCAAGCGCCGCCTGCAGCCTGGCGACAAGATGGCCGGCCGCCACGGCAACAAGGGTGTGGTTTCCAAGATCACCCCGGTGGAAGACATGCCCCATCTGGCCGACGGTACCCCGGTCGACATCGTGCTGAACCCGCTGGGCGTGCCTTCGCGCATGAACATCGGTCAGGTGCTCGAAGTCCACCTGGGATGGGCCGGCAAGGGCCTGGGCCAGCGCATCGGCGACATGCTGCAGCGCGAAGCCGCGATGACCGAAGTGCGCGGGTTCCTGGAGCAGATCTACAACGCCACCGGCCGCAAGGAAGACCTGTCTGAGCTGTCCGACGACGAGCTGCGCGTGATGGCGCAGGAGCTGACCAACGGGGTCCCGTTCGCTTCGCCCGTGTTCGACGGCGCGTCCGAACAGGAGATCATGGACATGCTCAAGCTGGCCTATCCGGACGACGTCGCCAAGGCCAAGGGCCTGACCGAGACCCGCACCCAGGCGCAGCTCTACGACGGTCGCACCGGCGAAGCCTTCGAGCGCAAGACCACCGTGGGCTACATGCACTACCTCAAGCTGCACCACCTGGTCGACGACAAGATGCACGCCCGTTCCACCGGCCCGTACTCCCTGGTCACCCAGCAGCCGCTGGGCGGCAAGGCCCAGTTCGGTGGCCAGCGTTTCGGTGAGATGGAAGTGTGGGCGCTGGAGGCCTATGGCGCTTCCTACATCCTGCAGGAAATGCTCACCGTCAAGTCCGACGACGTGCAGGGCCGCACCAAGGTGTACGAGTCCATCGTCAAAGGCGAGCACTCGATCGACGCGGGCATGCCCGAGTCGTTCAACGTGCTGGTCAAGGAAATCCGTTCGCTCGGTATCGACATCGAGCTGGACCGCTCCTGATTCACTGAAGAAAAGGAAAGCAATTCATGAAATCCTTGCTCGACCTGTTCAAGCAGTTCACGCCCGACGAACACTTCGATGCGATCCGCATCGGTCTGGCCTCGCCGGAAAAAATCCGCTCCTGGTCCTTCGGTGAAGTCAAGAAGCCCGAGACCATCAACTACCGCACGTTCAAGCCCGAGCGCGACGGTCTGTTCTGCGCCAAAATCTTCGGCCCCATCAAGGACTACGAGTGCCTGTGCGGCAAGTACAAGCGCCTCAAGCACCGCGGCGTGATCTGCGAGAAGTGCGGCGTTGAAGTCACGCAGACCAAGGTGCGCCGCGAGCGCATGGGTCACATCGACCTGGCCGCGCCCTGCGCCCACATCTGGTTCCTGAAGTCGCTGCCTTCGCGTCTGGGCCTGATCCTGGACATGACGCTGCGCGACATCGAGCGCGTGCTGTACTTCGAAGCCTATGTGATCGTCGACCCGGGCATGACCCCGCTGAAGAAGTTCGCGATCATGTCGGAGGACGACTACGACGCCAAGCGCAAGGAATACGGCGACGAGTTCATCGCCAAGATGGGCGCCGAGGGCATCAAGGAACTGCTGCAGGCCATCGACCTCGACATCGAGATCGAGAAGCTGCGCAACGACCTGACCGGCTCCGAGCTGAAGATCAAGAAGAACGCCAAGCGCCTGAAGGTGCTGGAAGCCTTCAAGAAATCCGGCATCAAGCCCGAGTGGATGGTGCTGGACGTGCTGCCCGTGCTGCCGCCGGACCTGCGTCCGCTGGTGCCGCTGGACGGCGGCCGCTTCGCGACCTCCGACCTGAACGACCTGTACCGCCGCGTCATCAACCGCAACAGCCGTCTGCGCCGCCTGCTGGAACTCAAGGCTCCTGAAATCATCGCCCGCAACGAAAAGCGGATGCTGCAGGAAGCCGTGGACTCGCTGCTGGACAACGGCCGCCGTGGCAAGGCCATGACGGGCGCCAACAAGCGCGCCCTGAAGTCGCTGGCCGACATGATCAAGGGCAAGAGCGGCCGCTTCCGCCAGAACTTGCTGGGCAAGCGCGTCGACTACTCGGGCCGTTCCGTCATCACCGTGGGCCCGACCCTGAAGCTGCACCAGTGCGGTCTGCCCAAGCTGATGGCCCTTGAGCTGTTCAAGCCCTTCATCTTCTCGCGCCTGGAAGCCATGGGCATCGCCACCACCATCAAGGCGGCGAAGAAGGAAGTCGAATCCGGCACGCCGGTGGTGTGGGACATCCTGGAAGAGGTCATCAAGGAACACCCGGTTCTGCTGAACCGTGCGCCCACGCTGCACCGCCTGGGCATCCAGGCTTTCGAGCCCATCCTGATCGAAGGCAAGGCCATCCAGCTGCACCCGCTCGTCTGCGCGGCCTTCAACGCCGACTTCGACGGTGACCAGATGGCCGTTCACGTGCCGCTGTCGGTGGAAGCCCAGCTGGAAGCCCGCACGCTGATGCTGGCCTCCAACAACGTGCTGTTCCCCGCCAACGGCGAACCCTCCATCGTGCCCTCGCAGGACGTGGTGCTGGGTCTGTACTACGCGACCCGCGAGCGCATCAACGGCAAGGGCGAAGGCATGGTCTTCGCCGACCTGGCCGAGCTGCAGCGTGCGCTGGACAACGGCGTGGTCGAGATCACCGCCAAGATCAGCGTGCGTCTGACCGAGTGGACCAAGAACAAGGAAACCGGCGAGTTCGTGCCCTCCACCAAGCTGGTGGACACGACTGTGGGCCGTGCCCTGCTGTCGGAAATCCTGCCCAAGGGCCTGGCCTTCGAGGTGCTGAACAAGGCGCTGAAGAAGAAGGAAATCTCCAAGCTGATCAACGCCTCCTTCCGCAAGTGCGGTCTGAAGGAGACCGTGGTCTTCGCCGACAAGCTGCTGCAGAACGGTTTCCGCTTGGCCACCCGCGCCGGCATCTCGATCTGTGTGGACGACATGCTGGTGCCCAAGGAGAAGGCCGGCGTGATCGAGCGCGCCGAAGCCGAGGTGAAGGAAATCGCCCAGCAGTACGCCTCCGGTCTGGTGACCGCCGGCGAGCGCTACAACAAGGTGGTGGACATCTGGGGCAAGGCCGGTGACGAGATCTCCAAGGTCATGATGGCCCAGCTGGCCAAGCAGAAGACCATTGACGCGTCGGGCAAGGAAGTCGACCAGGAATCGTTCAACTCGATTTACATGATGGCCGACTCGGGCGCCCGCGGTTCCGCGGCCCAGATCCGCCAGCTGGCAGGCATGCGCGGCCTGATGGCCAAGCCGGACGGCTCCATCATCGAAACCCCCATCACGGCGAACTTCCGTGAAGGTCTGAACGTGCTGCAGTACTTCATCTCCACGCACGGCGCCCGTAAGGGTCTGGCCGACACGGCGCTGAAGACGGCGAACTCCGGTTACCTGACCCGCCGTCTGGTGGACGTGACGCAAGACCTGGTGGTGAACCAGGAAGACTGCGGCACGACCAATGGCACGCTGATGCGCGCCATCGTCGAGGGCGGTGAAGTGATCGAGTCGCTGCGCGACCGCATCCTGGGCCGCACCACGGCCGAGGAAGTGATCCACCCCGAAACCCGCAAGGTGTTGCTGGGCGCCGGCGTGCTGCTGGACGAAGACATGCTCGACGACCTTGAGGCCGCTGGCGTGGACGAAGTGAAGGTCCGCACGGCCCTGACCTGCGAGACCCGCTTCGGCATCTGCGCCAAGTGCTATGGCCGCGACCTGGGTCGTGGCGGTCTGGTGAACATCGGCGAAGCGGTCGGCGTGATCGCTGCCCAGTCCATCGGTGAGCCCGGCACGCAGCTGACCATGCGCACCTTCCACATCGGTGGTGCCGCGTCGCGTGCGGCCGTGGCCTCCAGCGTGGAAGCCAAGTCCTCGGGCGTGATCGGCTTCAACGCCACGATGCGCTACGTGACCAACACCAAGGGTGAGCTGGTGGTGATTGCGCGTTCCGGCGAAATCATCATCCACGACGAACACGGTCGTGAGCGTGAGCGTCACAAGGTGCCTTACGGTGCCACGCTGTCGGTCAAGGCCGACCAGCAGATCAAGGCAGGCGCCATCCTCGCCAACTGGGACCCGCTGACCCGACCCATCATCACGGAATTCGCCGGTACGGTGAAGTTCGAGAACGTGGAAGAAGGTCTGACGGTGGCCAAGCAGGTCAACGACGTGACCGGTCTGTCCTCGCTGGTGGTGATCGATCCGAAGCACCGCGGCTCCGCCAAGGTGGTGCGTCCGCTGGTCAAGCTGCTGGATGCCCAGGGCCAGGAAGTGAAGATCCCCGGCACCGATCACTCGGTGACGGTGGGCTTCCAGATCGGCGCGCTGCTGGAAGTGCGCGACGGCCAGGACGTCGGCCCCGGCCACGTGCTGGCGCGCATCCCGGTCGAAGGCCAGAAGACGCGCGACATCACCGGCGGTCTGCCGCGGGTGGCCGAGCTCTTCGAAGCCCGCAGCCCGAAGGACAAGGGCATGCTGGCCGAGATGACCGGTACCGTGTCGTTCGGCAAGGAAACCAAGGGCAAGGTCCGCCTGCAGATCACCGATCCGGAAGGCAAGGTCTGGGACGAGCTCATCCCCAAGGAAAAGAACATCCTGGTGCACGAAGGCCAGGTGGTCAACAAGGGCGAGAGCGTGGTGGACGGTCCGGCCGATCCGCAGGACATCCTGCGCCTGCTGGGCATTGAAGAGCTCTCGCGCTACATCGTCGACGAGGTGCAGGACGTCTACCGACTGCAGGGTGTGAAGATCAACGACAAGCACATCGAGGTGATCGTTCGCCAGATGCTGCGCCGCGTCGTGGTCGAGAACCCGGGCGATTCGTCCTACATCGCCGGCGAGCAGGTCGAGCGTTCGGAGATCCTCAACACCAACGACGCCCTGCGCGCCGAAGGCAAGATCCCCGCGACCTACTCCAACGTGCTGCTGGGCATCACCAAGGCCTCGCTGTCGACCGACTCGTTCATCTCGGCCGCTTCCTTCCAGGAGACGACCCGCGTGCTGACCGAAGCCGCGATCATGGGCAAGAAGGACGAGCTGCGCGGCCTGAAGGAAAACGTCATCGTCGGCCGCCTGATCCCCGCGGGCACCGGCATGGCGTATCACGAAGCCCGCAAGGTCAAGGAAAAGATGGACGACGAGGAGCGCCGCGCCATCGCCGAGGCCGACGCGCTGTCGCTGGCCGCGGACCAGGCCGAAGCCGCCGGTTCCGGCGAAGCGTCGGAATAAGCCGGCACCAGGACGGAACCGCCGTCCGATCCTTCAACGCCCCCGGTCGTCAGGCCGGGGGCGTTTTTCATGGGCGCTCCACACCGGGGTGGACAGGGGCTTGGGCTATATTGCGCACGCCCGCCGGGGCGGTCCCGGCGCCTCACGAAGGAGCGTTCGAGATGTCGCCTGTGTCATGGATCCTGCTGGCTGCCGCTCTGCTGGTGGTGTTCTGGGCCGTCGGAGCCTTCAACCGCCTGACCCGTCTGAAGAACGCGATCGCCAACGCCTTTGGTCAGATCGACGTGCAGCTCAAGCGCCGCTACGACCTGATTCCCAACCTGGTCGAGGTTGCGCGCAAGTACCTGGCCCACGAAGCGCAGACGCTGGAGGCTGTGATTGCGGCGCGCAACCAGGCCCGCAGCGCCGAGCAGTCGGCCGCGGCCAGTCCGCTGAACGCTGGCGCCATCGGCGCGCTGGCCGGGGCCGAGCAGGTGCTCGGCGGTGCGCTCGGGCGCCTGATGGCAGTTGCCGAGGCCTACCCGGAACTCAAGGCCGACCAGACCATGCGCGAGCTCAGCGAGGAACTGGCCAGCACCGAGAACCGTATCGGCTTCGCGCGCCAGGCCTACAACGACCACGTGCTGGAATTCAACGACGCGGCGGCGCAGTTCCCGACCCTGATCATCGCGCGCCTGTTCAACTTCCAGACCCAGTCCATGCTGGCCTCGACCACCAGCGAGGCCGAGCGCCAGCCGGTCAAGGTGTCTTTCTGAACGGCGCTGTCCCCGGCCCGTGCTGATCTTCGAATCGCAGCGAGAAGCGCGCGTCCGCACGCTGCGGCTGCTGCTGGCCTTTGGTGTAGCGGTGCTGCTGCTGGTCGTGCTGGTCAATGCCGCGCTGGCCCTCGCCTGGGGGCTCACCTGGAGCTTCTGGGTGCCCGGCGCGGGGTATCCACACTATTTCTTCGAGGTCAACACCGCCGTGACCCTGCTGTTCGTGCTGGGGGGCTGGTGGCTGGAGACGTCCCGCCTGTCGCGTGGCGGCCGGGTGCTGGCAGAACAGATGGGCGCCCGGCTGGCGCAGTCCAGCGACTTCGCCGAGCAGCGCTTTGCCAACATCGTCGACGAGATGGCGATCTCGTCGGGCATGAAACGACCGGTGGCGATGGTGCTGGCGCGAGACGAGGGCATCAACGCCTTCGCCGCCGGCTGGGACGAGGACGACGCGGTGGTGGCGGTGACCAGCGGCGCGCTGGAACACCTGAGCCGCGAGGAACTGCAGGGGCTGGTGGCGCACGAATTCAGCCACATTCGCGAGGGCGACACCCGCCTTAACATGCGGCTGGTGGGCATGGTGTTCGGGCTGGAGATGCTGTTTCGTATGGGCCAGGACCTGGCCGAACCCGACATCCGCGAACACCGCACCCTTGCGACCCTGCTCGGGCTGGCGCTGATGGGCGCTGGCTGGCTGGGCTGGATGACGGGCCACGCGTTGCAGGCCGCGGTCTCGCGCCAGCGCGAGTTCCTGGCCGATGCCCGCTCGGTGCAGTGGACGCGCAGCCGCGACGGCATCGGCGGCGTGCTGCGCAAGGTGATGAGCCAGCAGAACGAGGGTGTCGTGTCGCGGCGCATCGGGTCCATGGTGCAGCACATGCTGCTGGTCGGCACAGAAGAGGGCCGCATGGCACACTGGTTCGACTCCCACCCCTCCCTTGAAGAACGTGTGCGCCGGATCTACGGACGGCGCATGGCACCTTTGCCCCTGAACCAGGCCTGATCCTTTGAACGACGCTCTTTCTCCGCGCCAGGTGCCCCGCCTGAGCGACCAGTTGCACGAAGTGGCGCGCTGCGTGCTCGCGGTCGAACAGGGGCGCTCGCTGACCGAGGTCCTGCCCCAGGTGCCGTCGGGCCTGCGCCCCGGCGTGCAGTCCCTGACCTTTCAGGTGCTCCGTCACCTGGGCACGGCCCGCGCCGTGGCGCGGCTGCTGGCCCGGCGCCCGCCGGCCCCCGCGGCGCTGGCGCTGCTGCACACCGCGCTGGCCCTGCTGATCGGCGACGGGCAGGGCGCCTCCTACCCGCCCCACACCCTGGTCGACCAGGCGGTCGACGCCGCCAAGCGCGGGCGCGACACGCGCATGCAGTCCGGCTTTCTCAACGCCTGCCTGCGGCGCTACCTGCGCGAATCGTCGGCACTGCTGGCGCAGGCCCGGCAGGACCCGTCTGCCCTCTGGAACCACCCGGCCTGGTGGGTCGAGCGCGTGCGGCGCGACCATCCCGCCCACTGGGAGGCCATCCTGGCGGCGAGCAACCAGCCCGGCCCCATGGTGCTGCGCGTGAACCGCCGCCGCGTGACGCGCGAGGCGTACGCGGCGCAGCTGGCCGAACAGGGCATCGGCGCGGTGCCGCTCGGAGACGACGGGCTGTTGCTGGCCTCGCCGCAACCCGTGGAACGGTTGCCCGGGTTTGACCAGGGGCTGTGTTCCGTGCAGGACGGTGCGGCCCAGCTGGCGGCCGGCCTGCTGCTGGAGGGCCGCGACTGGCGCCGGGGTGACCGGGTGCTGGATGCCTGCGCGGCGCCGGGTGGCAAGACGGCCCATCTGCTGGAGCGCGCCGACCTGGGCCTGCTGGCGCTGGACGTCGATCCGCGCCGCTGCGAGCGCATCCACCAGAACCTGCAACGGCTGGGCCTGCAGGCCGAGGTGCGGGCCGCCGACGCCGGGGAGCCCTCGGGCTGGTGGGACGGCCGCCCCTTCGATGCCATCCTGCTGGATGCGCCATGCACCGCGTCGGGCATCGTGCGCCGCCACCCGGACGTGCGCTGGCTGCGCCGCCCGGGCGATGTCGGGCAGCTGGTGGCGATCCAGCGCCGGCTGCTGGACACCCTCTGGCCGCTGCTCAAGCCAGGCGGGCGCCTGGTCTATTGCACCTGTTCGGTCTTTCGTGCCGAGGGGCAGGAACAGGTCGATGCGTTCCTTGAGCGCCACACCGACGCCCTTGCGCTCCCTTCCCCAGGGCATTTGCGACCCGGAACTGTCATCGCCAACGGGGAGTTCAACGACAATGATCCGGGTGGATACGACGGATTTTTCTACGCCCGCATGGACAAGGCGAGGCCTTGATCCCGTGACGCCCGGACCGACAGTCCGGCCGTGGCGACGGGTGTGGACCTGTCTGCTGGCCGGCGTGCTGCTGTGGTGCCTGATGCTGGCGGCGCCGGCCATGGCCCGCGAACCGGAGGTGCTGCAGAGCACGGTCCAGCGCAGCGCCGATGGCGCCAAGCTGTCGGTGCGGCTGGATCTGGAAGCCTCGCCCCCGGTGGAGGATGCCCTGCTCAAGGGCGTGCCGCTCTATTTCGTCTGGCAGGCCGACGTGGTCCGGGAGCGCTGGTACTGGACCGACAAGCGCATGGGTTCGGCCTCCCGCACGGTTCGTCTGGCCTACCAGCCGCTGACCCGACGCTGGCGCGTCAGTGTTTCCACCGACGGCGCCCCGAACGCCGCGGGGCTGCAGTACGCACTGCACCAGAACTTCGACGATCTGGACGAGGCGCTGGCCTCCGTCAGCCGGGTGGCGGGCTGGACCATCGTGGAGCCCGGACGCCTGGAGGAGGGGGTGGACTACCGCGCCGAGTGGCGCTTCAGGCTGGACCTGTCGCTGCTGCCGCGTCCCTTCCAGATCGGCATGGCCAACCAGCCCGATTGGCTGATCGAGGTGCAGCGCAGCTTCGACCTGCCGACCCGCAACGAGGCCGAGGGCGCGCCCGCAGCTGCCGCGGCAGAAGCCCGCTGACCCGCCGTGGAGCCGCACCAGGTGAACCGGGACGACCCCAAGCTCGACCCCAAGGCCTCCCGCCGTCGGCGCTGGGCGCTGCTCGTGGCGCTGGTGTTCATGGCGGGTCTGGGCCTGGTGCTGATGTTCCTGCTCACACTGGCCACCCGCAACCGCGCCTTCTACGAACAGAACTTCGGCTGGCTGGCCATGGTGAATGTGGCGGTGGCGGTGCTGCTGGCGCTGATCATCGTGTGGCTGGCCGTTCGCCTTTACATGCGGTTCCGGCTCGGGCGCTTCGGCAGCCGGCTGCTGCTCAAGCTGGCCGCCATCATCGGGTTGGTGGGCGTGCTGCCGGGGGTGCTCATCTACACCGTGTCCTACCAGTTCGTGTCGCGCTCGATCGAAAGCTGGTTCGACGTGCGCGTCGAGTCGGCCCTGGCCGCCGGCCTGAACCTCGGGCGCACCACCCTGGACACCATGAGTGCGGACCTGGGGGAAAAAACCCGCATGGTGGCGGAGGAGCTGGCGCGCCAGCCCCGCTCGTCGGCGCTGCTGGCCATGGAGCGCCTGCGCACGCGGCTGGGGGCCAGCGACATGGTGCTCTGGAGCGCGTCCGGGCAGGCGCTGGCCACGGCGGGTGCGTCCCGCTTCGACTTCACACCCAACCGGCCGCCGCTGGCGGTGCTGCGCACCGTGCGCGCCAAGCGGGTGGTGGCGCAGGTCGAAGGCCTGGAGGAACGGGACGCCGGAGACAGCGACATCGAGGGGCTGGCGCTCGGCCAGGCCCGCATCAAGGTGCTGGCCCTGGTCAGCGCACCGGGCTTCGATCTGGACGATGAACCGCGCTATCTGCAGGTGGTGGTGCCGCTGTCCGAGGCGCTGGTCACCGACGCGCTGGCGGTCCAGGTGGCCAACCGCGAATACCAGGAGCGTGCCCTGGGTCGCGAAGGCCTGAGGCGCATGTACATCGGCACCCTGACCCTGGCGCTGTTCCTGTCCGTGTTCGGCGCCGTGCTGCTGGCCGTGGTGCTGGGCAACCAGATGGTGCGGCCGCTGCTGGTGCTGGCCGAGGGCATGCGAGAGGTGGCGCAAGGCGACCTCTCGCCCAAGGCGGCCATGGCCTCGCGCGACGAACTGGCCGGGCTCACGCGCACCTTTGCCCGCATGACCCAGGAACTGGCCGATGCACGAGAGACGGTGCAGCGCAGCATGCAGCAGGTGGACGCGGCGCGCGACAACCTGCAGACGATCCTCGACAACCTCACCGCAGGCGTGGCGGTGCTGGACGAGCAGGGGCGGCTGCGCAGCGTCAACCCCGGCGCCTCGCGCATCCTGCGCACACCGCTGGCCCTGCACCTGGGCCAGCCGCTGACCGAGCTGCCGGGGCTGGAAGCCTTCGGACAGGGGGTGATGCAGCAGTTCGAGCGCTTCCTGTCGGACGACACGCCGCATGGCGGTGGTCACTGGCAGCAGTCGTTCGAGCTCGGGGAGCACGACCGCCTGCCGGTCGAAGGCAGCATCACCCTGATCGCCCGCGGCGCGCTGCTGCCCAACAACGAGCGGCTGCTGGTGTTCGATGACGTCTCCGAGATGGTGTCGGCCCAGCGCGCACAGGCCTGGGGCGACGTGGCACGGCGTCTGGCGCACGAAATCAAGAACCCGCTGACGCCGATCCAGCTCTCGGCCGAGCGGCTGGCGATGAAGCTCGAAGGCAAGGTGCAGCCCTCCGAACAGGCCATCCTCAACAAGTCGGTGCGCACCATCGTCGACCAGGTCGACGCCATGAAGCGCCTGGTCAACGAGTTCCGCGACTACGCCCGCCTGCCGGCGGCGCACCTGGCGCCCACCGACCTCAATGCCCTGATCAAGGACATTCTGGTGCTCTACGACCACGCGGCGATCCCGGTGCGGACCGAGCTGGCCGAACAACTGCCGCCCGTGATGGCCGACCCGCAGCAGGTGCGCCAGATCGTGCACAACCTGGTCCAGAACGCGCAGGACGCCATGGCCGGTCAGACCGACGCCTTTGTGCTGCTGCGCACGCGCCGTTCCGACAGCGGACCCTGGGTCCGGCTGGCGGTGATCGATCAGGGGCCCGGGTTTGCCGAACACATCCTCAAGCGCGCCTTCGAGCCCTATGTGACCACCAAGTCCAAGGGCACCGGACTGGGGTTGGCGGTGGTCAAGAAAATCATGGAGGAGCACGGCGGCCGGGTCGACATTGGCAACCGCATGACGGAGAACAAAGTGACGGGGGCGCAAGTGTCGTTATCATTCGCAGTTGCGAATTGACAACATCGAACGAGGGACACTTTCGGGACCATGGCAACTATTCTGGTAGTAGACGACGAGCTGGGCATCCGCGACCTGCTCTCCGAGATCCTCAACGACGAAGGGCACACCGTCGAACTGGCGGAGAACGCCGCCCAGGCGCGCAGTGTGCGCACCCAGCTCAGACCTGATCTCGTGCTGCTGGACATCTGGATGCCCGATACCGACGGCGTGACCCTGCTCAAGGAATGGGCCAGCTCCGGCATGCTGACCATGCCGGTGATCATGATGAGTGGCCACGCCACCATCGACACGGCGGTCGAGGCCACGCGCATCGGCGCCACCGCCTTTCTTGAAAAACCCATCACGCTTCAGAAGCTGCTCAAGGCAGTGGATATTGGTCTGAACAAGTCCATGCACAAGCCGATGGCCCCGGTGATGCAAAAGCCCGGGTTGCAGATGGCACCCGCCGACCTCACGGTCGAGGCGGCCATGACCGGCGGCACCCTGCCCGAGATGGTGCTGGACATCGGGCCGCAGTCTCATCAGTCCTTCAACCTCGACGGCCCGCTGCGCGAGGCGCGGGACGAGTTCGAGAAGGCCTATTTCGAATACCACCTGGCCAAGGAGTCCGGTTCGATGACCCGCGTGGCGGAGAAGACCGGCCTGGAGCGCACCCACCTCTACCGCAAGCTCAAGCAGCTGGGGGTGGATCTGGCGCGCAGCAAGCGCAATGCACTTTGATCGGCCTCGCGCAAAAGTACTGCTATAATCGAGAGCTCTTGGCCCGGTAGCTCAGTTGGTAGAGCAGCGGATTGAAAATCCGCGTGTCGGTGGTTCGATTCCGCCCCAGGCCACCAAATTCCAGAACGCCCAGCACCCGCTGGGCGTTTTGCTTTGTGGCTGTCTCCTCCATGAGATCCTCGATCCACATCGTCGACGTCGACCGCACCGAGACCTGGACGCGTTACCGCGCCGGCATGTGCGACAGCTGCCAGGCCAACTGCTGCACCATGCCGCTGGAAGTGCGGCTGCCCGATCTTGTGCGGCTGGGCATCGTGGACGTCTTCGAGGTCGAGCACGAGGCACCCAAGCAGATCGCCCGGCGGCTGGAGAAAGCCGGTCTGATCGACCACTTCAACTTCAAGCACGAGGTCTTCACCATCGCGCGGCGGGCCAGCGGTGACTGCCACTTCCTGGACGCGAAGACGCGCCGCTGCACCGTCTACGAGCAGCGGCCCGACACCTGCCGCAAGCACCCGCAGGTGGGGCCGCGGCCAAACCACTGCCCTTACGGCGCGAAGCGCCAGGCGGGAGGCACGGGTCATGACCGCTGAGCATTTGCCGCGCCTGCTGGCCGACGACCTGCGTGCGCTGGCAGCGGCACGACAGCCGGGGCGCTGCTCGGCCTGTGCGCCGCTGGTGGGCGCCGGCTGGGACTCGGTGCCGGCCACCTTCGACCTGTCCGCTCTGCGGTGCGTCGGCACGCTGCGCGACGGGCATATCGACGAGCCCACGCTGCTGGAACACCATCCGCGCGGCACGCACGCCTGGTCGCCCGATGCGCCCATCGCCCCAGCCTTCTTTCCCTACAACCGGTGCGATGTGTGGGTCTGCAGGGCCTGCGCGCGCCCCTTCCTGCGCTACACCGAATACGGCGGCTACTACGAGGACCAGCGCATTCGCGAACTGGGCGCGGGGCTGCTGGACGACACGCAGCCCTGAGGGCCGGCGGCTCAGTGTCCCGCGGGCGCCCGCTGCAACAGGAACTGCAGCGCCGGGCCGGCGTCGGACCGGCCTTCGGCGGGGCGGCGCTGGCCCCGGATGGTCCGGCCGCAATCGGAGGGCTGGCCGTTCCACACCGCGTCCATGGCCCGGCCGTCGGCCGATTCGTCGAGATTGAACTCGCCGTCGTCGCCCACGTCCCCCGCCACCTCGGCTTCGAGGTCGGCCCCCGGGCCGGAGCGGCGCAGCCGTCCGCGCACGCTGCCGGGGTATTCGGGATGGGGTCCGAACAGCATGGCGCCGGTGGAGGCGGGCGCCGATTCGCTGCCGCCTTCGGGCCAGAGGACCAGGCGCCAGAGGCCGTGCAGGTCCTGCGCCTTGAGCTCGGTCGCGGTGGGACAGGGGGATGCCAGCGGCGCCAGCGGAGACTGGGCGCGGGCTGTGGACGCCAGGCCCAGCAGCGCCAGACTGGTCAGCACCAGGGCAAGCACGGAAGGTGCGGGCCGTCTCACATCGCCTCCGGCTTGGGGGCGGCCGCGGCGCGCTGCGCGAACTCGGCCCGCAGCGCGCGCAACTTCTCGCGCGGGTCTTCCTTCACCGTGGCCTGGTCCAGCGCCATTTCCTTGATGAAGCGGCTGGGCGTGCCGGGCACGCTCTCGCGGCCTTTCTTGCGGCGCTTGAGCCAGCTCACCGCCAGCGTGCGCTGGGCGCGCGTGATGCCGACGTACATCAGGCGTCGCTCTTCCTGCACCCGCAGCGCCAGCAGTTCAGCGCTGAGGTCGCTGTCGGCGTCATCGGTCTTGAAGGGCAGCAGACCTTCGTTCACGCCCACCAGCATCACGTGCGGCCACTCCAGACCCTTGGACGCGTGCAGGGTGGAAAGCGTGACCACGTTCTGGTCCTGCTCGCGGTCGGAGAGCGTGGAAATCAGCGCGATGGTCTGCACCACTTCCAGCAGGCTCTTGCGCTCGCTCTCCACCTGCACGCCCGCGCCATCGTCTTCCATCTTGCCGCCGCAGCGCCCGGCCACCCAGTCGATGAAGTCCATCACGTTGGTCCAGCGCGCTGCCGCGATTTTTTCGTTCTCTTCGCTGTCGTAGAGGTACTGCTCGTAGCCGATGTCTTTGAGCCACTGCAGCAGGAAGGCGAGCGCAGCCTCGTGGCCGACGGTGTGGCGGGCGCGGTATTCCAGGTCGTTCACCTGCCGGCCGAACTCGTGCAGCGCGGTGATGGAGCGGCTGTTCACCGCGCTGGGTAGCGAATGCGAGAACAGCGCCTCGAACAGGCTGAGCTTGTACTGCGTGGCAAAGGTGCCCAGCTGCCCCAGCGTGGTGTGGCCAATGCCGCGCTTGGGTGTGGTGGCCGCGCGCAGGAAGGCCGGGTCGTCGTTGTTGTTGGTGATCAGGCGCAGCCAGGCACAGAGGTCGCGGATCTCGGCCTTGTCGAAAAAGCTCTGCCCGCCCGAGACCTTGTAGGGGATCTGCGCGCGGCGCAGCGCCTGTTCGAACGAGCGCGCCATGTGGTTGGCGCGGTAGAGGATGGCGAAGTCGCGCCACTCCTTGTACTGCGAGTTCGCACGCAGGCTCTGGATGCGCGCCACCGCGCGTTCGGCCTCGTGTTCCTCGTTGTCGGCGTCCACCACGCGCACCGGTTCGCCTTCGCCCAGGTCGCTCCACAGCGTCTTGGGGAACAGCTTGGGGTTGGGGCCGATCACGTGGTTGGCCGCGCGCAGGATGGCGCTGGTGGAACGGTAGTTCTGCTCCAGCTTGATCACGCGCAGCTGCGGGAAATCGATGGGCAGCTTCTTGAGGTTGTCCAGCGTGGCGCCGCGCCAGCCGTAGATGGACTGGTCGTCGTCGCCCACGGCGGTGAAGCGCGCGCGTTCGCCCACCAGCAGCTTGAGCAGCTCGTACTGCGTGGCGTTGGTGTCCTGGTACTCGTCCACCAACACGTGGCCCAGCTTCTTCTTCCACTTCTCGCGCACCTCGGGGTGTTCGCCCAGCAGCTTGAGCGGCAGGCGGATCAGGTCGTCGAAGTCCACGCTCTGGTAGGCGGTCAGCCGTTCCTCGTAGCGGGCCATGATGGTCGCGGTCACGCGCTCGTTCTCGTCCTTGGCGCGCTTGAGGGCATCGGCCGCGGTCATGCCTTCACCCTTCCAGCTGCTGATGGTCCACTGCCAGCCGCGCGCGGTGTTGGCGTCGGTGGTGCCGCCGCAGTCCTTGAGCAGGCTGGTGATGTCATCGGTGTCGAGGATGGAGAACTGCGGCTTGAGGCCCAGCACCTGGCCGTCTTCGCGCAGCAGGCGCACGCCCAGTGCGTGGAAGGTGCAGATCAGCACCTTGCGCGCGTCGCGCCCGACCAGGTGGCCGGCGCGCTCGCGCATTTCGGCCGCCGCCTTGTTGGTGAAGGTGATGGCCGCGATGCGGTCGGCCGCCAGCCCGGCCTGGATCAGGCGGCCGATCTTGTGCGTGATCACCCGCGTCTTGCCCGAACCGGCGCCTGCCAGCACCAGGCTGGGGCCGCCCAGGTGGTTCACAGCGTCGAGCTGGGCAAGGTTGAGGCCGGGGCCGGGGGAGGACATGAGGGCGGGAGAGGGGGCAGGGCGGAGCGGCGAATGATACCGGCGGGGTGCCGGCCGCGCCGGCGCGACACCCGATGCACCGGCCGAAACGTGCGCCCTGAGACAATCGCCCCCTGTGCTCAACATCCTGATCGTCACCTTCCCTTTCTTCGCGCTCGTGGCCGCGGGCTTTGTCGCCGCCCACCGGCGCATGCTGCCGCTGGAGGCGATCCCGGGGCTCAACGGCTTCGTGCTGTACTTTGCGCTGCCCTGCATGCTCTACCGCTTCGGCTCGACCACGCCGATCGCGCAGCTGCTCGATGTCACCGTGGCGGGCGTCTACCTGCTCTGTGCCCTGGTGATGGTGGCGTTCGCCATCGTCTGGACCATGGACCGCCGCATCCGCTGGAACGACGCCTCGCTGGGCGCGCTGGTGGCGGCGTTTCCCAATTCGGGTTTCATGGGCGTGCCGCTGCTGGTGGCGCTGCTGGGGCCCGCGGCGGCGGGGCCGGCCATCCTGACCATGCTGGTGGACATGGTCGTCACCAGCTCGCTGTGCGTGGCGCTCTCGCGCCTGGACGAAGGCGAGGGTCATGGGCGCGAGGCCATGATCGACGCGGGCAAGAAGGCGCTCAAGGGGGTGGCCGCCAACCCCATGCCCTGGGCCATCCTGCTCGGTGCCCTGGCGTCGTACGCGCAGTTCAGCCTGCCCGGCCCGGTCGAAAAAACCACCTGGCTGCTGGCCGACGCGGCGTCGCCCGTGGCGCTGTTCACCATCGGCGCGGTGCTGGCGCGTTCTCAGATCCAGTCCAGCCACCCGATGCCGGTGAGCGACTACCTGCCGGTGGCGCTCATGAAGCTGCTGCTGCACCCGCTGCTGGTGCTGGCGGTGGGCCTGGCGGTGCGCCAACTGGGCGTGCCGCTGGACGGCTTCGCGCTCACGGTCATCGTGCTGGTGGCCGCGCTGCCGAGCGCCAGCAACGTCTCGCTGCTGGCCGAGCGACTGGGCGCGGACAACGGGCGCATCGCCCGCATCATCCTGGTGACCACCGTCGCCGCCTTCATCACCTTCTCGGGCGCGGTGTCGCTGCTGACCTGAGCCCGTGGGCTCAGCGCGTCAGGGCCGGTTCGATCTGCACGGGCGCGGCGCGCTCGGGTTGCGCGGCCGGTGTGGCCTGCGCCTGCTGCAGATCCTGTACCCGGTCCAGGTGCGCGGTGGTGCTGCTCTGGAGCGCCTCGTCCACACGGACCTCGTTGAAACGCCCGTTCTGGTGCTGCACCGCCACCTGTTCCCCGTTCTTGCTGAGCAGATAGCGCTTCGGGTCGCCCCAGTCCGGGTGCTCGGCCGCCTTGGCCACACAGGCCGCGCTGACCTGCAGACACTGTTCGCCGTCCAGTCCCCGCGCCTTCAGTCCGGGCGCCAGCTCGGTGTAGGACTGGCGCAGCTGCGCCCTGGTCTGCTCGGACATGCGGGGTTTGACCGTGATGCGGGGTTTGGTTTCGTCGTCGACCATCCAGCGCAGCTGCTTCCTGCCGTCCTCATCGGTCAGCACGTCGCCGTTGCGCGCGGTCTGGTAGTTCTCCGTGCGGATCATGGCCGGCTCGTTCGGGTTGTGGCGCTGCTCGGCCGGCACGTCGGCCAGCGGCACGCCGCGGCGCTGGAAATAGGCCGTCACGCCCTCGTGCACGTTGGCTGCCGTGCCGTCGCGGTCGTAGCCGCCGCCCACGCCGACGTGGTTGCCCGGGTGTTTCACCGTGGTCACACGTGGGTCGTCGCTGTAGTCCACGGGCCGGAACCAGCTGCGGCTTTCGTGCTCGGCCTGCACCACCAGCACCTGACCCTTGACGTTGGCCGGGATGCCCGTTTCGCCCTGGACGCCGGTGGCCACCGGGTCCATCAGCGCCATACCGGTGATGGGAACGCTGCCGGGCGGGGCGATGACAGTGCCGTCGGGCGCGACCAGGCCCCGGTCGTTGACCAACTGGGCGAAGCGCACGGCGGCGGCGCAGCCCCGGCTGAAGCCGGTGACGGAGGCGCCGAGGTCGGCTGGGGTGGCGCCGGGGTGGGTGGAGAGGTACTCGTTGGACGACTTCACGAAGTCACGGTAAGCCTTTTCGGCGGCGGCATCGATGGCGGGCGTGGGGTTCGGGCCGGCGTTGACGATGTTGCCCTGGTCGCCGCCGGTGCCGACGCCGGGGTAGTACCTTGTTTGAAGCGTGTCCGACGCTGCGCTTTCTGCCTGTTTGAACAGATTCCCAACGTTGGTAGGGTGAGGGTCCCCAGACAGTTTCAGTTTGTCTTTGTTGTTGTTCGTACCGTCAAAGGTCGCGAAGAAGTTGAAGCGGCTGGTGGTTCCGCCTTTGCCCGCTTCTTCCATGGCTGCGCGGGCGGCTGGCAAGCCTGCCATCTCTTCATCGGTCAGGGGGCGCACAAGTGACGTGCCCATGGCTATTTCCCTCCCGCTTTTTCGATGGTCGGGAAGATCTCGTAAGTCACGTTGTATTTGGAGTGCCAGGTGCGATGGGTGGCGGTCTTGCCCCAAGGCTTTTGTGCCACGGGCGTCATCACATACACATAGAGTCGACGCCCATCGATCACAAAAGTGAGTTCGTGGTCGGTCATGTCCTTGGGCAGCCGGTCCCGCAAATCGAGCTGCTCTTCGAAAACCTCGCCTGTGGCCTTGAGGCGCCATTTGACGCGAAGAAATTCACCGACCGGCATGGGACCGTTGACACCTGTGGTTGGTGGCAGCCCCGGCTTGCCCGCGTACAAGGATGAGCTGGGTTTTGCCAGGTCTTCGCGAACCATGTGGTATTGGTCGCCATAGGCGTAAGCCAGCAGATCGACCGACTCGGCCCATCCATCTTTCTGTCCGTCAAAGCTGAACGCATGCGGCACCACCGTTGACACCATCTTCGGCCCCGTCGCACAGCCCGCCAGCACCACCAGTAGGCTCAGCGCCAGCCAACGCCGCCACAGGCGACCAAACACGGTCTGAATCGTCTTCATGTTCTTTCCTCCCCAGGTTGAATTCACTCAGGCGCGCATTGAAGCACGACCCGGCGCCCAGCCTCCATCCCCCTTGCAGGGTTTGCCAGTGGGGCGTGTTGCGCCGCCGCATTGGCAATGGCTATGAAATTGATGAAAGCAATTGGTTAGACTTTTTGATAGTGAACTTCTAAAGTCAGGGCTCATCAACCAGACACCGGAGCCTGTCATGAAGCCGTCCTCATCGTCTCTCACCGTTCACCGCGACTGGATCGAGGCGCTGGCGGCCTTGGCCGCTGCGCACTGAGTTCCGTTTCCGGCCCCCCGTTTCACACCACAGGAGATCACCATGAGCAACCCGAACACCGAAGCCAAGTGTCCCTTCCACGCCGCCGGCGGCGCCCGCGCCACGCACGGCGCCCAGTCCAACGCCGACTGGTGGCCCAACCAGCTGAACCTGTCCATCCTGCACCAGCACCAGCCGGTGTCCAACCCGATGGACCCGGACTTCGACTACGCCGAAGCGTTCAGGAAGCTCGACTTCAAGGCCCTGAAGAAAGACCTGGCCGACCTGATGACCCAGAGCCAGGACTGGTGGCCCGCCGACTACGGCCACTACGGCGGCCTGATGATCCGCCTGGCCTGGCACGCCGCCGGCACCTACCGCACGGCAGACGGCCGCGGCGGCGCCAACACCGGCAACCAGCGCTTCGCGCCGCTGAACTCCTGGCCCGACAACGGCAACCTCGACAAGGGCCGCCGCCTGCTGTGGCCGATCAAGCAGAAGTACGGCAACGCCATTTCGTGGGCCGACCTCTTCATCCTGGCCGGCAACGTGGCGATGGAAACCATGGGCTTCAAGACCTTCGGCTTCGCCGGTGGCCGCCCCGACATCTGGGCGCCCGAAGAGGACATCTACTGGGGCGCCGAGAAGGAATGGCTGGCCACCAGCGACAAGCCCAACAGCCGCTACAGCGGCGAGCGCGATCTGGAGAACCCGCTGGCTGCCGTGCAGATGGGCCTGATCTACGTGAACCCGCAGGGCCCGGACGGCAAGCCCGACCCGGTCGCCTCGGGCAAGGACGTGCGCGAGACCTTCGCCCGCATGGCCATGAACGACTACGAAACCGTGGCCCTGGTGGCCGGCGGCCACACCTTCGGCAAGATGCACGGCGCCGGGGACGCGGCCCTGGTCGGGCCCGAACCCGAGGCCGCGCCTATTGAGGAAATGGGCCTGGGCTGGAAGAACACGCACGGCACGGGCAAGGGGGGCGACACCACCACCAGCGGCTTCGAAGGCGCCTGGAAACCCAACCCCACGCAATGGGACATGGGCTACTTCAAGGTGCTCTTCAAATATGAGTGGGAGCAGATGACCACGGCGGCCGGCGCGATCCAGTGGCGTGCCAAGAACGTCGAGCCCGAGGACATGGTGGTCGACGCCCACGACCCGGGCAAGATGCACCCGCCGGTGATGACCACGGCCGACCTCTCGCTGCGCTTCGACCCGGCCTACGAGAAGATCTCGCGCCACTTCGCCGCGAACCCGGACGAGTTCGCCGACGCCTACGCCCGCGCCTGGTTCAAGCTGACCCACCGCGACATGGGCCCCAAGGCCCGCTACCTCGGCCCCGAAGTGCCGGCCGAAGACCTGATCTGGCAGGACCCGGTGCCCGCTGTCGACCATCCGCTGATCGACGCCGCCGACGCCAAGGAGCTCAAGGCCCGCGTGCTGGCCAGCGGCCTCTCCGTGAGCGAGCTGGTATCGACCGCCTGGGCCTCGGCCTCGACCTACCGCGGCTCCGACATGCGCGGCGGTGCCAACGGTGCCCGCATCCGCCTGGCGCCACAGAAGGACTGGGAGGCCAACCAGCCGGCCCAGCTGGCCAAGGTGCTGGCGGTGCTGGAAGAGATCCGGCGCGGCTTCAACGCCGGCGCTGCGGGTGGCATGAAAGTCTCTCTGGCCGACCTGATCGTGCTGGCCGGCAACGCGGGTGTCGAGGCTGCTGCGAAGGCTGCTGGCCACCCGGTCGAGGTGCCTTTCACCCCCGGCCGCACCGACGCCACGGCCGAGCAGACCGATGTGGAGTCCTTCGCGGTGCTGGAGCCGGTGGCCGACGGCTTCCGCAACTACCGCAAGCAGGCCTTCCACGTCTCGCCCGAAGAGATGCTGCTCGACAAGGCGCAGCTGCTCACGCTCAGCGCGCCGGAAATGACGGTGCTGGTCGGTGGCCTGCGCGTGCTCGGCGCCAACCACGGCGGTTCCAAGCACGGCGTGTTCACCCAGCGCCCGGGCCAGCTGACGAACGACTTCTTCGTCAACCTGGTGGACATGTCCACCGCCTGGAAGCCGAGCGGCGACAACGCCTACGAAGGCCGCGACCGCGCCACCGGCGCCGTGAAGTGGACGGCCACCCGCGTCGACCTGGCCTTCGGTTCCAACTCGCAGCTGCGCGCGATCGCCGAGGTCTATGCCCAGAGCGACAACGGCACGAAGTTCGTCAAGGACTTCGTGGCCGCCTGGAACAAGGTGATGAACCTGGACCGCTTCGACCTGAAGAAGTAAGACCCTGAACGGGCGCGCGTGCTGCCCGGGCCCCCGGTGTCCGCAGAGGACCCCGGGGGCTTTTCTTGTTTGGTCAGTCCTTGAGCTCGGGGAAATCCCGGTCGAAGAACTCATCCGGCAGGCGCTCGTCCACGCCGCGCGCCTGTTCGGCCCGGCGCAGCTCGACGCGGCGGATCTTGCCGGAGATGGTCTTGGGCAGGTCGCCGAAGGACAGGCGGCGGATGCGCTTGTACGGCGCCAGCCGTTCGCGGGTGAAGGCGAAGATGTCGCGCGCCAGCTCGGGGCTGGGCTGCTGTCCGCCGACCAGGACCACCACCGCCTTGGGCACCGACAGGCGCACCGGGTCGGGGCTGGGCACCACCGCCGCTTCCGCCACCGCCGGGTGCTCGATCAGCACGCTCTCCAGCTCGAAGGGGCTGATGCGGTAATCGGAGGACTTGAACACGTCGTCGGCGCGACCGACGTAGGTGATGTAGCCCTCGTCGTCGACGCTGGCGACGTCGCCGGTGCGGTAGTGGCCGGCGCGGGTGGCCTCGGCGGTCTTGCCGGCATCGCCGGCGTAGCCGACCATCAGGCCCAGGGGCCGCTGCTCACCCAGCACCAGCGCCACCTCGCCCTCGCGTGCAGGCCGATCGTCCACGTCGAGCAGCGCCACCGTGTAGCCCGGCAGCGGGCGGCCCATGGAGCCGGGCTTGACCGGCTGGCCGGGCGGGTTGCCGATCTGCGCCGTCGTCTCGGTCTGGCCGAAGCCGTCGCGGATGGTGATGCCCCAGGCCAGCTTCACCTGGTCGATCACCTCGGGGTTCAGCGGCTCGCCGGCGCCGATCAGCTCGCGCAGCCGGGTCTTGACCGCGGCCAGGTCCTGCTGGATCAGCATGCGCCACACCGTCGGCGGCGCACACAGGGTGGTCACCTCGTACTTCACCAGCACATCGAGCAGGGCTGCGGCGTTGAAGCGGCTGTAGTTGTAGAGGAACACGCAGGCGCCCGCGTTCCAGGGCGCGAAGAAGCAGCTCCAGGCGTGCTTGGCCCAGCCCGGCGACGAGATGTTCATGTGGCGGTCGTGGGGCTGCAGGCCGATCCAGTACATCGTCGACAGGTGGCCCACCGGGTAGGACTGGTGGGTGTGCAGCACCAGCTTGGGCTTGGAGGTGGTGCCCGAGGTGAAGTACAGCAACAGCGGGTCGTCGACGTGCGTCGCGCCGTCCGGGGTGAAGCGCTCGGACGCCGCCGCCGCGTCCTCGAAGGCCTTCCAGCCCGCCGGGGCGCCGCCCACGGCGATGCGGCCGAAGTCACCCGGCAGCGGGTCGAACTTGGCGGTGTGGGCCGCGCCGACCACGACGTGGCGGACCTGTCCGCGCTCCAGCCGGTCCAGCAGGTCGTCCGGGGTGAGCAGCGTGGTCGCCGGGATCACCACCGCGCCCAGCTTGAACGCGGCCAGCATGGTCTCCCACAGCGGCACCTCGTTGCCGAGCATGAGGAGGATGCGGTCGCCGCGCCGCACCCCCTGTTCGCGCAGCCAGTTGGCCACGCGGCTGGAGCGCGCCGAGAGCTCGGCGAAGGACAGCCGGGCCTCGCGGCCGTCTTCCTCGACGATCCAGAGCGCGGGCTGGTGATTGCCCTCGGCCATGGCGTCGAAATAGTCCAGCGCCCAGTTGAAGTGCTCCAGCCGGGGCCAGCGGAAATCGCGGTACGCGGTGGCGTAGTCGCTGCGGTGCTGCAGCAGGAAGTCGCGTGCGGCCAGAAAGTCGCGGACAGCGCTCATGGGGTCTCCTTTGTTGTGATGGAAGGCAGGGCGGCCTTGTCGTCCGGGCGCGTCGCCTGTTGCTCGACCTTGGCCGACAAGCCGCGCTTTCCGGTAGCCACTTTTGGCAATCGTAGCGGCCTGCGGCCTGCCCGCCACAGGGTCCTTGGGCGCGTCGCGGCGCTGTGCCACCATGCCCGCATGTTCGGCCTGCTCGTTCCCTTGCTGGCTCGGCGGCGCCCGGAAGGCGAGCGCCGGCACTGGGCGTGGCTGTCCGGTTTCGTGCGGCCGCGCGCCCGCGCCATGGCCGGCGTGATGGCGCTCTCGGTCATCGCCACGGCCCTGGTGCTGCTGCAGCCGCTGCTGGTCAAGCGGCTGATCGACGACGGGCTGATCGCGCGCAGCCACGAGGTGCTCTGGACCACCGCGCTCTTCATGCTGCTGGCCGGGCTGGCGGCGACACTGCTGGCCGGGCTCAACCGCTACCTGCACACCAGGCTTTCGGCCGCGGTGCTGTTCGACCTGCGGCACGACCTGTTCGCGCACCTGCAGCGGCTCTCGCCCCCGTTCTGGGCGCGGCGCCGCACCGGCGACGTGATGTCGCGGCTGGACGGCGACATGGCCGAGATCCAGCGCTTCGCGGTCGACAGCCTGTTCGCCGTGCTCTCCAACCTGCTGGGCCTGGTGGGCGCGCTGGGCTGGATGCTCTGGCTGTCGTGGGAACTGACGCTGCTGGTGGCGCTGCTGCTGCCGCTGGAGTGGTGGTGGCTGCGGCGCATGCGCCCGCGCGTGGCGGACGGCACGCGCGGGCTGCGCGAGCGCTCGGGCGACGTGTCCAGCTTCTTCGTCGAGGTGCTGCCCGCGCTCAAGTTCGTGCAGGCCAGCCGGCAGGAGGCGCGCGAGGCACAGCGGCTGGACGGGCTGCACGCGGGCTACCTCTCGTCGCTGCTGCGGCTGCAGATCATCGAGTTCGCCACCCACGCCGTGCCCGGCCAGCTCACCGCCTGGACCCGCGCGCTGGCCTTTCTCATCGGTGGTGCCTGGGTCATCGACGGCCAGTGGGCGCTGGGCTCGCTGGTCGCGTTCTCAACCTACCTCGGCATGGCCAGCGGCCCGGTCAACAGCCTGCTGGGCTGGTACGTTGGGTTGCAGAAGGTGCGCGTGAGCCTGGAGCGCGTGGCCGAGCTGCGCGACGAGCCGGTGGCCGTGAGCGACCCGGCCGAGCCATTGCCGTTGCCCTCACCGCTGCGGGGCGAGTTGCGGCTGGACGGCGTGGTGTTCGCGCACGCGGGCGGCGGCGAGCCGGTGCTGGCCGGCGCGAGCGCACTCATCCCGGCCGGCGCCTGCGTGGCACTGACCGGGGCGTCCGGTGCCGGCAAGAGCACGCTGATCGACCTGCTGCTGCGCCACCACGACCCGCAGGTCGGCGCGGTCCTGCTCGACGGCACCGACCTGCGCCAGCTGGCATTGGCCGACCTGCGCCGCGCGGTGGCGGTGGTGAGCCAGGACATCGTGCTGTTCCGCGCGCCGCTGCTGGAGAACCTGCGCTACGCCTGCCCGGACGCCGACGAGGCGGTGGTGGCGCAGGCGGCGCAGCGCGCGGGGCTGGGCGACTGGATCGCCACGCTGCCCGAGGGCCTGCACACCACCGTGGGTGAGCGCGGTCAGACGTTGTCGGGCGGCCAGCGCCAGCGCATCGCCATCGCGCGCGCGCTGCTGCAGGACCCGGCCGTGCTGGTGCTGGACGAGGCCACCTCGGCGGTGGACGAGGCGATGGAGGCGCAGATCCTGGCCCAGATCGACACCTGCTTCGCGGGCCGCACGCGCCTCATCGTCAGCCACCGGCCCAGCGCCTGGGCCGGCTGCTCGATGCGGCTGCACCTGAGCGGCGGTCGGCTCGACGTTTTGCGGCCGGAGGCCTCGCATGGCTGAACCGGTGCGGGTGGGGGTGGTCGACAGCGGCTGGCCGCTGGCGCTGCAGGACCGGGTGCTCGCGGCGCAGAGTTTCGTGGCCGGTGGCGGCGACGCGACGGACCGCATCGGCCACGGCGCGCGCACCCTGCAGGCCATGGCCGCGCTGGCGCCCGACGCCCGCTTCGTGGTGGCGCAGGTGTTCGGCGAGGCGCTGCGCACCGACATGGCCACGCTGGCGCGCGCGGTGGACTGGCTGGTGGACGAGGGTGCCACCGTGATCAACCTGAGCCTGGGCGTGCGGCAGGACCACCCGCCGCTGCGCGCGGCCTGTGAGCGCGCAGTGGCCAGCGGCTGTCTGCTCATCGCGTCCACGCCCGCACGCGGCGAACCGGTGTTCCCGGCCGCCTACCCGGGCGCGATCCGCGCCATGGGCGACGCGCGCTGCGCCCCCGGCCAGCACTCGGCGCTGGGGCTGCCGCACGCGGACTTCGGCGCCTGCGTGCTGCCGCCCGGCGGCGACCGCGCCCACGCGGGCGCCAGCCTGGGCTGCGCGCACCTGAGCGGGCGCGTGGCGGCGCTGCTGGCCGCGGGCGTGGCGCCCACACGCGATGCGGTCTGGCAGGCGCTGGTTCACAGCGCCGCCTTTCAAGGCCCCGAGCGGAGAACCCGGTGACATCGGACTTTGAGCGCCCTGTCGTGGTGCTCGGCGCTGGTCCGGCCGGCGCTGCGGTGGCGCTGGGCCTGCGCCGGCTGGGGCACACGGTGACGGTGGTCGGCGTGCCGCGCGCCTTCGACGCCATCGAGGGGGTGTCGGACCGCGTGGTCGCCGGCCTGCGCGGGGTCGGCATCGAGGCTGCGCTGGCCGCCATCGCCGAGCCCTCGCCGCGCCGCGCCACCTGGGCCGGGCAGACCACCGCACTGAACAGCGAGCGCCTGGTCGACCGCGCCGCCTTCGACCGCCTGCTCTGGCAGGAGCTGCAGGACCATGGCGTCGAGTGTCTGCTCGCGCGGGTGATGCGATGGGTGCCCGGCGAGTCTGGCGACGGTGGGCACACGTTGCAGGTCCAGCGCCCCGACGATGCGCAGCCGCAGACCCTGCGCGCGCGCTTCGTGGTCGAGGCGCGTGGCCGCCTCGCGCCGCACCCGCCGCAGGGCGTGACCCGCGGGCCCGAGACCGTGGCGCTGCTCTGGCGCGGGCAGGGGGCACCGGGCGGCGAGGCGGGGTCGGCGGTGGAAAGCCTGCCGGGCGGCTGGGCCTGGTGCGCACGGCTGCCGGGTGGCGCGGTGGCCTTGCAGCTCACGGTCGATCCGTCGGCCATCACCTTGCCGCCGCGCGCGCAGCTCGGCGCCTTCGTCCGCGAACAGCTGGCCGCGGTCGAGGCGGCCTTGCCATTTCTGGATAGTCCCGCGGCCGAGGTGCACGCGCTGGCGCGCACCAGCGGCGCCGTGCTCGCGCCCGAGGTCTGCGGCGACACCTGGCTGCGCGTGGGCGACGCGGCCATGGCGGCCGACCCGCTCTCTGGCAACGGCATCTTCCAGTCGCTTTCGTCGGCGCTGCAGGCGCCGATGGTGGTGCACACCCTGCTGAACCACCCGGCCGACGCGCCGCACGCGCAGCGCTTCCACACCGAGCGGGTGCAGGGCCTGTTCCAGCGCTTCGCGCGCATCGGCCGCGACTTCTACGCGCAGGAGGCGCGCTGGGCCGGCGAACCTTTCTGGGCCGTGCGCCGCGCCTGGCCCGATGCACTGCCGGCCCACGGCGCAGAAGGCGACGCACCGCCGCACATCGAACAGCGCCCGGTGGTCGACCGCGACCGCATCCGGCTGGCCGAGGTGCTGGTCACGACCGAGCAGCCGCTGGGCATCTGGCATGTGGACGGGGTCGAGGTGGCGCCGCTGTGGCGCGCTGCGCGGGCCGCGCCGGGGCGCGAGGTCGAGGCCCTGGCGCCGCTGCTGGGCGGCTCGGTGCCGCGGGCGCAGGCGGCGCTGCGCTGGCTGCGCGCGCAGGGCGGGCGGTAGCCGTCGGCCGCGGCCGCTCAGTGTTTCACCGCGGCCTTGAGCGTGGCCGAGGGCAGCTCGCCGAACAGCGACTTGTATTCCGAGGCAAACCGCGAGGGGTGCCAGAAGCCCCAGCGCGCCGCGATGTCGGCCACCGGTGCGCGCTCGTCGGTCTGGCGGCGGATCTCGCGCCGCGCGCCGTTCAGGCGCATGTTGCGCAGGTAGCGCGCCGGATTGGTGCCCAGCACGTCCTGGAAGGAGTACTGCAGCGTGCGGCGAGAGACGCGGATGTGCGCGCACAGGTCGCTCACGGTGATGGGCTCGTCCACATGCTCGCGCATGTAGTCGCGCGCCTTGTTCACCACGTACTGCCGCGTGCAGGCCGTCAGGTCCTTGGCGGTGTTCTCGGTCGGACCACACAGGCCCAGCACCGTGCTGTGGATGCCTTCGGCCAGGCAGCGGCGCAGGGTGTCGTGGCGCAGCATGTCGGGCGAGTGGCGCAGGCTCTGCATCAGGCTGGTGAGCACGCCCCCCAGCTCGTCCTGCTCGCCTTTGTGGATCAGGCCGTTGTCCACGCAGGTGCCGGGCGGCGGCAGCTCGCCCACGCGCTGGCAGTAGGCGGCGAAACGCTCCATGTTCACCGTCACCGCGGCCAGGGTCACGCGCTGCGGCGTGCGGAAGTGGAACTCCTTGCCGCCGCGCAGGAAGAAGTAGTGGTCGGGACTGACCGGGGTGCCGCAGAAGCGCCCGTCGTCGCTGATGTTCAGCAGGGCCGCCAGCGTCATGGTGCCGGCCTGGGGCTGGCCGTACTGCTGCACCACCTGGTTTGTGTCCTCGCGGAAGATCTCGATGCCGTCGAAGCGGTAGCTCTCGAAGTGGCCGTCGAAGCTGCCGTGGCTCATCTGCTCGTAGCACTGGCCCCAGTCGGTCAGGCAGGCGGCCTGTTCGTCGGCGTCGTGCGTGTCGCTCACGCGCACGTCCACCACGTCGGCGGTGGCGTTGCGCGGGGTGGTGGGGCCAAGGAACCGGTTCATGGGGCGACTCGCAATTCGTGGGGCGGGATCTGCACACGGGTGGTGCGCGCCTGTGCTGCGGTGCAAAAAACATGCCGCCGGGCGGGTCCGCAAGCGTTTGCCAAAAGTGGATACGGCGCCATCGGGAATCTCCCTAAAGTGAATCGCACGCCGCCACGAAGGCGGTGACTTTGCGAGGAGAGAACCCCCATGAACTGGAAACAGACACTCAGGTCGCTGCTGCCGCTGGGTGCGGCGCTGGCGTGGCTGGCGGCAACGCCGGCCGCGGGCGCCGCCACTGCGCAGGAGATCATCAACAGCAAGTGCGTCACCTGCCACACCAAGGTGGGCGACCAGGTCAACCGCCTGCAGCAGCGCAAGTCGCCCGAGAGCTGGCTGATGACGGTGACCCGCATGCGCACCATGCACGGCGCGCAGCTCTCGCCCGAGGAGGTGCGCACCGTGGTGAAGCACCTGGCCGACACCCAGGGCCTGGCGCCGTCCGAAACCCAGGGCGCGCGCTTCGCCATGGAGCGGCGCCTGAACACCATCGAGCAGCACAAGACGGAGCTGTTCGGCCAGATGTGCGCGCGCTGCCACTCCGGCGCGCGGGTGGAACTGCAGCGCCGGCCGATGGCCGAGTGGGAGCACCTGGTGCACTTCCACCTGGGCCAGTTCCCGACCACCGAGTACCAGGCCGGCGGCCGCGACCGCGACTGGCTGGGCATTGCGCTCAAGGAGATGGTGCCCTACCTGGCCAAGACCTACCCCTACGAGTCCAAGGCCTGGGACGAATGGAAGGCCCAGGCGCCGGTGAGCCCGGTGGGCCGCTGGACGGTGGCCGGCCGCTGGCCCGGCAAGGGCGACTACGCGGGCGTGATGACGGTGGCGGTAGGCAACGCGGCCGACCGCTACGCGGTGGAGCTGGACGGCAGCTGGGCCGACGGCAGCCCGCTCAAGGGCAGCGGCGCGGCCCTGGTCTACACCGGCTACGAGTGGCGCGCCGACCTCGACGTGGGCGGCGTGAAGATGCGCCAGGTGATGGCGCTGGACGGTGACCGCGCCAGCGGCCGCATGTACGAGCGCGAGCAGGACGCCAGCGGCGGTGACCTGAACGCCGCGCGGCAGGACAAGGGCGCGGTGGTGCTGGCGGTGCAGCCGGCGCTCATCCGCGCGGGCGAGACGACCACGCTGCGCATCGTCGGCACCGGGCTCGACGGCGAGGTGAAGCTGCCCAAGGGCCTGAGCGTGGCCGAGACGGTCTCGCGCGATGCGAACCAGCTGGTGCTCAAGGTGAGCGCGGCGAAGTCCGCAGCCAAGGGCGTGAAGGCGCTGCAGGTGGGCGCGGCGAGCAGCCCGCTGGCGGTGTACGACCGCATCGACTACGTGAAGGTGGCGCCCGAGTACGCGGTCGGCCGCATCGGCGGCAACGGCGGATCGACGCCGGTGGTGCAGGGCCGCTTCGAGGCCATCGCCCACTCGGTGGGGCGCGACGGCAAGAAGGGCACCAAGGACGACTGGGCCATCGGCCCGGTGCCCGCCAAGTGGTCGGTCGAACCCTTCAACGAGGTGGCCAAGGAAGACCGCGACGCCGAGTTCGCCGGCCTGATGGACGCCGATACCGGCATCTTCACCCCGGCCGGCGCGGGCCCCAACCCGAAACGCCGCATGAGCACCAACAACGCCGGCAACCTCAACGCGGTGGCGACGGTGACCGAAGGCAAGAAGACGCTGACCGGCAAGGGCCACTTCATCGTCACCGTGCAGCGCTGGAACAACCCGCCGCTACCCTGAGCGCACACCACAAGGAGCACAGACATGAGTGACATCCTGAGCCTGCGCGAACACAACCTGCACAAGGTGCGGGTGGGCGAGCGCACGATGATGCTGCACATCCCGACCAACGCGCTGTACGGCATCGACGAGATGACCGACACCGTGCTGGAGCGGGTGCGCGCCGAATCCCTCTCGGCCGACCAGCTGGTGCAGCAACTGCGCGGCCGGTTCGACGAGCAGCACCTGCGCGAGACCGTCGGCGAGCTGCTGACGCTGGACCTGCTGAGCGACGGCCGCCCCGCGCCCGCCGCCAAGCCGGTCACCACGCTGGGCAACCTGGCGATCAACACCGTGGTGCTGAACGTCAACACCGGCTGCAACCTCAGCTGCACCTACTGCTACAAGGAAGACCTCGACACGCCCGACAAGGGTCGGCGCATGTCGCTGGAAACCGCGAAGCAGTCGATCGAGCTGATGCTGTCCGAGTCGCCCCACGAGAAACGCTTCAGTGTGGTGTTCTTCGGCGGCGAGCCGCTGTCCAACATCAAGCTGATCCGCGCCGTGGTGGACTACTGCGAGGCCCGCTTCGCCCAGCTGGGCAAGCAGGTGGACTTCGTCATGACCACCAACGCCACGCTGCTGACCGACGAGATCGTCGACTGGCTGGACGAGCACCGCTTTGGCCTCTCGATCAGCATGGACGGCCCCGAGGCCATCCACGACCGCAACCGGCGCACCGTCGGCGGCAAGGGCACCTACCGCACCGTCAGCGACAAGGCGCGCAAGCTGCTGGCCCGCTACCACGCGCGGCCCGTCGGCGCCCGCGTCACGCTCACCCACGGCACCACCGAGGTCGAGCGCATCTGGGACCACCTGTTCAACGAGCTGGGTTTTGCCGAGGTCGGTTTCGCGCCCGTCACCTCGGGCGACATCGACACCTTCAACCTCTCGGTCGAAGAGCTGCACGAGGTCTTCGCCGGCTTCAAGCGGCTCGGTGAGCGGTATTTGAGCGAAGCGCTGCAGGGCCGCACCACGGGCTTTTCCAACCTGCACCAGCTCATCACCGACCTGCACGAAGGCCAGCGCAAGGCGCTGCCCTGCGGCGCGGGGCTGAAGATGCTGGCGGTGGACCACGAGGGCGGCCTCAACCTCTGCCACCGCTTCACCGGCTCCTCGCTGCCGACCTTCGGCGACGTCAAGACCGGCATCGAGAAACAGGCCCTGGGCGAGTTCCTCGACCAGCGGCTGGACCGCACGGGTACCGGCTGCGAGACCTGCCGCATCCGCAACTTCTGCGCCGGCGGCTGCTACCACGAGAGCTACGCCCGCTACCAGGACCCGGTCCACCCGACCTACCACTACTGCGAACTCATGCGCGACTGGGTGGATTTCGGCATCGGCGTCTACAGCGAAATCATGGCCAAGAACCCGTCCTTCATCGACCGCTTCATCTCACCGCGAAAGGTGCACTGACATGAAACACCTCCAAGCCATCAACCAGAAGGCCCAGCTGCTGGACCAGGCGGCCGAACAGAACCAGGTCGAGGACGTGGTCGCCATGCAGAGCGTGGCCGGCTGCACCGCCACCTTCGATCCCGGCTGGGAGGTCGACGCCTTCGGCGGCGTCGCCTCGCTGTGCCAGCCCATGGAGGCCGACCTCTACGGCTGCGCCGATCCCTGCTGGTGGCCGGCCCAGGTGCCGGACACCATGAACACCTACCCGGACTGGGGCAAGCAGACCGCCAGCACCAAGGACGACTGGCGCAATCTCGGCTCCGTCTTCCCCAACGAGTGACCCGCCACCGGAGAACCCGCATGAACAAGACCTTTGCCCCCGCGTGGCAGGCCCTCGCGCTGGCCGCCCTGGTGCCCGCTGCCGTGCACGCTGCACCGCTCAACGCCGACAAGCCCCTGGTCCCGGGCGACGAGTACCTGGTGGTCGGCAACTACCCCGACAACCTGCACGTCGTCGACCTCAAGACCGACAGCCTCTACAAGACCTGCGCCGTGCCCGGCTCGGTCGGCCCCGCCACCCTGGTCATGTCGCCCGACAAGGCCACGGCCTACCTCATCACCAACCGCTTCGACGAGGTGCACGGCATCGCGCTGGACAGCTGCAAGCTGGTGTTCCGCGCCAGGATGTCGCAGAAGGCCGACGAGCGCGCCAAGGCGCTGTTCGCGCTCTCGCTGAGCAACGACAGCAAGCAGCTCTACGTGATCCAGACGCCGACCACGCTGAATGCCGACCACTACCGCGTGGGCCAGCCGAGGCTGGCGGTCTACGACGCGCTGGCCGGCGAGGGCGCCAAGCCGCTGCGCACCCTGCCGGCGCCGCGCCAGGTGACGGTGATGGCTACCGGCCACGACGGCTCGCTCTACATGGTCGGGCCCGACATCTACAAGTTCGACCCACAGACCGGCCAGCACACCGTCGCCATCCCGTCGCGCAACTGGAAGCGCGCACGCTACGCCCAGCCCGACGTGCTGAGCGTCTGGCCGCTGCGCAATGCCAACGACGACTTCACCATCCTCTACACCACGGCGAAGTTCAAGGGCAAGACCGACGACCCGGCCACGGCCGACTGGATCTACGGCTACTTCAACGTCAACCTCAAGACCGGCCAGACCGAGACGCGCGACTTCGGGCCCTTCACCGAGATCTACTTCACGGGCGTGCGCTCTCCCAAGGACCCGAACCTGATGTACGGCGTGCTCAACCGGCTCGCCAAGTACGACATCAGGCAGAAGAAGCTGCTCAAGGCCGCCGAGATCCCGCACTCGCACTACACCGTTTCGATGAACCGGGACGGCAGCAAGGTGTACCTGGGCGGCACCTGGAACAACCTCGCGGTGTACGACGCGGCCGATCTCAAGCCGCTGAGCACGCTTGCGCTGCCGGGCGGCGACATGGGGGCCGCGGCACCGCAGACCTTCACGCGCTAGGGACGGGGCCGCCAGGACCCGTGGACCAGGATCACGACCACCCGGCGGTGGTTGTGATTCAAGTTTTCTGCCGTGTCTGCCGAGATGCAACACAAAGGGCGTACTTCTGCCCTGGGAGAGAACCATGATCCTGGCCCCCATTCCCGAGTACGACAGCCAGCGCCTGAAGGCGCTGCGCAAGCTGCTTATCCTGGACACGCCCTCGGAGGAGCGGTTCGACCGCATCACGCAGTTCGCCATGCGGGAGTTCGACATGCCCATGGCCCTGGTGTCCCTGGTGGACCGGGACCGGCAGTGGTTCAAGTCGAACTTCGGCATCGAGGACCGTGAAACGCCCAGGGACATCTCTTTTTGCGGCCACGCCATCCTGGAGCGCAACATCCTGGTGGTGCCGGATGCGCTGAAGGACGAGCGTTTCCACGACAACCCGCTGGTGGTCAACAAGCCCTGGATCCGCTTCTACGCCGGGGCGGTGCTGCGCATGCCCTATGGCGTGGCGCTCGGCACCCTGTGCGTGATGGACACCCGGCCGCGCCAGATGGACCCGGTGGACCAGTCCATTCTGGGGTCCCTGCGCGACCTCGTGGTGGAAGAAATGCTCCGCCAGGAGGCCGCACCATGCCAACCCTGATCGGCGTCCGCCGGTTGCCGCGCATCCTGCTGGTCGAGCCGGACGGTCTGGTCCGGGGGACGGTGGCGTCCGTCTGCCGCGACCTTCAGCTGGCCCACGTCATTCAGGCGGGCAGCTGCGACCTGGCGACGAAGCTCCTGGTGGACGATTCGCTGCAGGCGGGCATCGTGTCCCTGTCGGATTGCGGGTCGGGCCTTGACCTGCTCACCCGTCTGCGTGAGGGATCGTTCGTCTGCTCGGCCGACATGCCGGTGGCCATGACAGCGTCCGGCATCGACGCCACCATGGCCGCACGGCTCAAGGAACTGCGCATCCGGCGCCTGCTGCTCAAGCCGTTCAAGATCCGCGATCTGATCGCCACGGTGGAGGCTTTGCTGGCCGCGGCCACGGTGCCCGGCTGAGGCACGCAGCGCGGGGGCTTCATATCACCAGCGGGTCCACGTCCACCGCGAAGCGCAGCAGCCCGCGCGCACCCGGCACGCTGCGGCCGTCCAGCAGCAGCGGCTGCCAGGCCGCCAGGAAGCGCTGCAGCGCCGCGCGCGAGGCGCTTTCCACCAGCAGCTGCGCGCGCTCGACGTTCGCCACACGCTGGATGGTCAGCGGCACCGCGGGGTAGAGCGTCACCTCGTCTCGGTGCGGCAGGCCCTCGGCGGCCTCGGCGGCGGCGTTGAGGAAGGCCTGGGCCGCTTCCTGCGTGCGCGCATCGGCGCGCAGCAGCGCCTGGGCGCCGAAGGGCGGCATGCCCGCGGCCTCGCGCTCGGCCAGCTGGGTGGCCGCAAAGCCGGGGAAGTCGTATTTGCGCAGCGATGCGAACAGCGCGTGCTCCGGGTGCCAGGTCTGCACCCACATCTCGCTGGCGCCGGACTGCGCCGCGTCGCGCCCGGCCCGCCCCGCCGCCTGCATCAGCAGCGCAAACAGCCGCTCGGGCGCGCGGTAGTCGCTGGCGAACAGGGCCGCGTCGGCGTTGATGCTGGCCACCAGGGTGATGCGCCGGAAGTCGTGGCCCTTGGCCACCATCTGCGTGCCCACCAGCACGTCCACCTCGCCGCTGTGCAGGGCGGCCAGCTGCTGCTCCAGGCTGCCCTTGAGCCGCGTCGTGTCGGCGTCCATGCGCGCCACCTTCGCCATCTGGCCGTCGGGGCGCTTCACGTCCGAGAGCAGACCGGCCAGCTGTTCCTCGATCTGTTCCGTGCCGCGGCCCACCGGCGCGATGTCCAGGTTGCCGCAGTCCGGGCAGGACCGCGGCACGCGCGAGCTGAAGCCGCAGTGGTGGCAGCGCAGCGTGCGGTCGAGCTTGTGGAACACGCGGAAGGCGCTGCAGTGCGGGCACTGGCTTTTCCAGGCGCAGGCGTCGCACGAGAGCACCGGCGCGTAGCCGCGGCGGTTGAGCAGCACCAGGCACTGCTCGCCGCGCGCGATGCGCGCCTCCATCGCCGCCAGCAGCGGCGGCGCGATGCTGGCCCCCTTGGGCTGGTGGTTCATGTCCACCAGGCGCAGCCGGGGCAGGGCGCCGCCGCCGATGCGCGCCGGCATCTCCAGCCGCTTGTAGCGCCCCTGGTCCGCGGCGTGCCAGCTCTCCAGAGAGGGTGTGGCCGAACCCAGGATCACCTGGCAGCGCTGGCCTTTGGCCGCCAGCGCCTCGCTCTCCACCTTGGCGCGGTACACCGCCAGGTCGCGCGCCGAATAGCGCGCGCCGTCCTGGCTCTTGTAACTCGGGTCGTGTTCTTCATCGACCACGATCAGGCGCAGCCCGGGCATGGACGCAAACACCGCCATGCGCGTGCCCAGCACGATGCGCGCCTGCCCGCTGTGCGCCGCCAGCCAGCTCGCCAGCCGCTGCGCCGGCGTCATGCCGCTGTGCATGGACACCACCGCACCCTCGCCGTACAGCGGGGCAAAGCGCTCGCGAAAGCGGGCTTCAAGCTGCGGCGTGAGGTTGATCTCCGGCACCATCACCAGCACCTGGGTCGGCGGTTCGCCCTCGGGCGCGGTCTGCGCCAGCGCGTCTTCGGTCGCGCGCAGGTAGACCTCGGTCTTGCCGCTGCCGGTGGCGCCGTAAAGCAGCACCGGCTCGGTCGCCGTCGGCAGCGCCGCCAGTACCGCCGCCTGTTCATCGCTGGACGGCGGCGCTACCGTCGCGGCGCCACCGACCCGGTCGGCCGGGGCCGCGGTTTTGGCCCGGCGCTTGAGCCGCCGCGCCAGCTGCACCGCGTCCAGCTCGCGCAGTTGCGGCGGCAGCGCCGCCAGCGCCACCTCGCCCAGGCTGCGCTGGTAGTAGCGCGCCGAAAATGCAACCAATTGTTGCCAGGCGGCGCTCAGCGGCGGCAGCCCTTCCAGCGCTCCGATCACCGACTTCGCCTGCGCCGGGTCCAGCCCCGGCGGCGGCTCATCCGGCCCTGTCCACACCACGCCCAGCACCTCGCGTGCGCCCAGCGGCACACGCACCAGCGTTCCCGGCGCGAGCGACAACTCACTTCGGTAACTCAGCGCCGGCCCCAGACCGCTGTGGGCCGGGGTCGCGACGACCACGCTGGACCAGGTAGGCATATTTGGCGCCTTTTCCTCAGTTGAACTGTCGAAAAGCCGGGTAAGTCATTGATTTGTCATGGCTTCCACAGCTTTCCAGATTTTCTGTGGATAACTTTGTTGATAGATGTGTTTGCAGGCGCGGGAACCCTTGTAAATCAAGGGCTTTCTTAAACTGCCCGGAAAAACGGCAAACCACAAAACCCAATGAAATCAACAGCTTGCAAAACCAACCCCTCCGGGGTAGTGGGCGATGGTGATGCAATGTACCTTCTGCACCGCAGCAAAAATTTTGTGCATAACCAAGGCCTGTCAAGCGCTGTTTCTCAGAAAAATCTGCGCCGGGTGACTTGACACGGGGTCGCGGCGGCGCTCCGCTAGGCCTGGCGCGGCTTCCAGGCCGATGGAGTCTTAAGACTGCGCGCGCAGGCGCTTCGAATGCGCGTGCACCGCGTCCACCAGCACCTTCACGTGCTCCGGCGGCGTGAACTGGCTGATGCCGTGGCCCAGGTTGAAGATGTGCGTGGGGCCTGTACCCGCGCCCTGGTGCGGGGTGCCAAAGCTCTCCAGCACGGCCGCCACCTCGCGCTCGATCGCCTCCGGCGGCGCGAACAGTACGTTGGGGTCGATGTTGCCCTGCAGGGCCTTGCTGTCGCCCACCGCTGCACGTGCTTTTGCCAGGTTCACCGTCCAGTCCAGGCCCAGGGCCTCGCAGTCCAGATCCTTCATATCCTGAAGCCACAGGCCGCCGCCCTTGGTGAAGACGATGCGCGGGATTACCGCGCCAGTGGCGTCGGTGCGCTTGAGCTGCGCCAGCACCCGCTTGGTGTAGGCCAGCGAAAACTCCTGGAACTTGCCATCGGCCAGCACGCCGCCCCAGCTGTCAAAAATCATCACCGCCTGCGCGCCGGCATCGATCTGCGCGTTCAGGTAGACGGCCACCGAGTCGGCGTTGATCGCCAGGATGCGGTGCATCAGGTCCGGGCGGCTGTACATCAGGCTCTTGACCGCGCGGTAGTCGTCCGAGCCGCCGCCCTCCACCATGTAGCAGGCCAGTGTCCAGGGGCTGCCCGAAAAACCGATCAGCGGCACGCGGCCGTTCAGCGCCTTGCGGATGCTGGTCACCGCGTCGAACACGTAGCGCAGCTTGTCCATGTCCGGCACGGCCAGCGTGGCCACGTCGGCCTCGGTGCGCACATTGCGCGCGAACTTCGGGCCCTCGCCCTGCGCGAACGACAGGCCCAGGCCCATCGCGTCCGGCACGGTCAGGATGTCGGAGAACAGGATCGCCGCGTCCAGCGCGTAGCGCTCCAGCGGCTGCAGCGTCACCTCGGTCGCGTAGTCCACGTTCGTGGCCAGCCCCATGAACGAGCCCGCCTTGGCGCGCGTGGCGCAGTACTCGGGCAGGTAGCGCCCGGCCTGGCGCATCAGCCACACCGGCGTGTGGTCGGTGGACTGGCGCAGGCAGGCGCGCAGGAAGGTGTCGTTCTGCAGGGGGGCAAAGCTCATGGGGGTGTCCGGTGCGGGGCTTCAGGAGGAAGCGGGGATTATCCCGCGTCGTTCTTTGCCAGATCGGGGCCAACGGATACGATGGCCATGGACTTCCCCTTCCAGCCCACGAGTGAGTTGACGAGAGTTCGCGCTTCTCATCGTGGCACTTGGACGCCGTACCCCGCCAACGCGCGGATCACCCGGGACGGAGAGGTCCCTTTCATTCGACAGGTCTCGCAACCCGTTCCAGTGGGGGCCGCCGTGAATCAAGCGCTCGAACGCCTCGCCACCCAGCTCGCACTGAATGAGCCTGACCACGAGCGCCTGCGCCTGGAGTTTGGCTACGACTGCGTGCTTCGGGTGAAACACTTCATCGAAGAGCCGGCCGTGGCCGACTGCCTGTTCGGTCTGGGGCAATTCCTCAGCGGCAGCATTGATCGGTCCCGCCTGGAAGAGTTGGCCACCAAAGCATTTCGCCTGGCCAATCAACACCCCGGGTCGAGGTCCATCGACGGTGCTGGTCACGCTGCCGTATCCGCCACATACGCTGTTGCCAATGCATTGGCGGGCAAGACACTGCGGGCGGCCGAGTACGCCGCTTACGCCATGGTCTATGGCCAAGGCGGCTACGGTGCCGTGACGGACCGGGAGTCCTTCGAACCGGAGTTTGCTTGGCAGGTGCAGCGCCTGGCGTCGCTCGCTGGTCAAGAAGTTCGCAAACAGAGAGAAGCCTGACCCTTCTTTGCACGCGGGCGGCGAAGACCCGTTCAGTGCAGCGTCTCGACCACGGGGCACGCATACTCCCGGCCGACCAGCGCGCGTGCGCCGAGGCAGGCGTTCCGCAAACACTCGTAAAGTGCGTCCATCCGCACTTCGCCGCTGGCGTCGCACGGGACCCTATGCCCTCGGCCGCCCTGCAAAGGCACACCTGCATCTTCGGCACATCCGCGCCACTCAAAAGGGCGAGATGGCGTTCAAAACGGGGGTGTCCTCATCCTTTTCCGCGCAAGTCAGCCGAAGGGCTCAAGCGGGCGGATGCTGGGGAAGGGCATGAAGGCTCTCTCTCGCTCCAACTGCTGCACGCCTGCGTCACGCGGGGTCTCCATCCGCCTCGTGCTCGGCAATGCAGGCCTGGCCGCACGCGGCCATCTGCGCCAGCTGGACGGCGGCCTGAGCGAAAAGAGCAGGGTTTTCGTTGAAAGTGAAGCGCGTGTGCGTCGGCAGGCGGAGGGCGGCGGCGCCCTCGGCCGTGAGGCGCAGCGCGAGGGTGGTCTTGCTGGCCGTCAGGGCCAGCACCTGCCCGCTGCAGGCCAAGTCCTGGTCGGTGCGCTCCAGGTACAGCGCGTCTTCGTCGGCGAGCCCGGTGGCGGTTTTCCCGCACACGATGTGCAGCACGTCGAGCGGCTCCGCGGGCGAGGCGAAGCCCAAGGTGAGCCACAGCAGGCCGTCGTCGTCGCCGACGAAGAGTTCTGCCACGTCGAAGGTGGTTTCAGCAGCGGGCTCCGGCACGCACGGGTTCATTCCTGTCCTCTCGGGTGGATGGCAACCGACCTGGGCCAGATGGTACTGGCGCGTGACCGAAAGCACCGTCTGCGACGGGGGCGTCGGGCATGATGCGGCCATGAAGAAGCCGACTGTGCACTTCTCTAGCCCGCTGCAGCTGATCCTCCAGGCCGAGCTGGCCCGCGGCAACCAGGTCCGTGATGCGTCCGAATGGCCTCCGCATTGCAGCATGTTGGTGCTGCTGGACCGGCCGTTCCAGCGCAGGTACCCGTTGGTGCCGGGGGTGCGGTTCGAGAAGACCAACGATCCGCACCTCTGGAAGGCCGAGTACCGCTGCGAGGTGGCGCCCGGCCTGTGGGAGTGCCTGGCGTGCGGGTTCTAGGAACGTTGTCGAAAAGAGGGCGCACCGTTCGTCGTGTCTGACAACCACCCACAGGAGCAAGCGATGGCCAACGAAGCAAGCGTCAAGGGCCCGGCCTCGTACTTTCCTTCCATCGAGAAGAAGTACGGCCAGCCCGTCGAACACTGGATGAAAATCCTCGCCCAGGCGGGTGAGCGCAAGCACATGGAACTGGTGGCGCTGCTCAAGGCCGATCACGCCATGGGCCATGGGCACGCCAACGCGCTGGTGGCCTGGCACCTGGCCCAGAAGAAGTAACCCCCGAAAACGCCCATGCCCACCGAAATCGAACGCAAATTCCTCGTCACCGGCACCGCCTGGCGCAGCCCCGACGGCCAGCGCATCGTGCAGGGCTACCTCAACCGCGACAAGGCGCGCACGGTGCGGGTGCGCATCGCCGGGCCGCAGGCGTTCCTGACCATCAAGGGCGCGACGACCGGGGCCAGCCGCGCCGAGTTTGAATACCCTGTCCCGCTGGCCGACGCCGAGGCCCTGCTGGGCCTGTGCGACGGGCCGCTGATCGACAAGGTCCGCCACCGCGTGGCCTTCGGCGGCCTGCTGTGGGAGGTGGACGAGTTCCTGGGCGACAACGCGGGGCTGGTGGTGGCCGAGGTGGAGCTGGCGAGCGAGGACCAGGCCGTCGACCTGCCGCCCTGGGTGGGCGAGGAGGTGACGCACGATCACCGCTACTTCAACTCCAACCTGGCCACCCACCCGTTCAGCCAATGGCGCGGTACGGCGGGCGCCCGCGACTGAAAGAAACCGATGCCCATCGAACTGCCCAAGGACCAGCGCACCCAGGCCATCCAGTCCATCGAGCGCTACTTCCGCGAACACATGGACGAGCCCATCGGCAACATCGCCGCCGGTGGCCTGCTGGGTTTCTTCCTCGAAGAGATCGGTCCGGTGGTCTACAACAAGGCCGTGGCCGACGTGCAGGAGCGGCTGCAGCAACGGGTGTCGGAGGTGGACCTGGAGGTCCACGAGGACGAGTTCGCCTACTGGCGCAAGTACGAGCGCGGCGCCCGCGGGAAGAAGTGAGCGCCGCGGGCGGGGCTCAGGCCGTGCTCTTCAGGCCGCGCTCTTGTACTTGATGCTGCAGCCGTAGGCTTGGCTGGTGGCGACGCTGACCGGCTGGCCCGCGAGCAGCTCGGTCAGGCCCTGGCGCACGTAGTTGGTGGCCTTCTGGATGTCGGATTCGCGCGCCGACGGGATGCTGTCGATGCCGCCCGCATAGACCAGCAGGCCCTGCGCATTGACGATGTACATGTGGGGCGTGACGCGGGCGCCGAAGGCGGTGCCGGCCTTGCCGTCGACGTCCATCAGCGTGGCCGTGGGGCTGGCGCCCTTGTCGCGCATCCAGCGCGCCAGCTGCTCGGGTTCGAGGTAGTCGCCGCTCTGGGTTTCGGTCGAGTTGACCGCCAGCCAGACCACGCCCTTCTGCGTGAAGTCCTTCTGCAGCGACTGCATGTTGCCGTTGTAGTGCTTGCGCACGAAGGGGCAGCCCGGGTTGTTCCATTCGAGCACCACCGTCTTGCCCTTGAACTGCGACAGGCTGACCACTTGGCCGGTGGTGTCGGTGAGGCGGAAGTCCGGCGCCGGCTGGCCGATCACGGCGGCGGCGCTGGCCAGGCGGGGCAGCAGGGCGGTGGAGCCCAGGGCGGCGAGGCTGGTGATGAAGGGGCGTCGTTGCATCGTGAATCTCCAGTCGGTGATTGAAACGGCGACGCTGCGGGGTCAGAGCCCCTGCAGCACGGACTTGACCTCCCCCACGCTCAGCACCTCGGTCAGCACCACGGGTGGCTGGCCGTTCTTGTAGATCGCATACACCGGCACGCCGTTGCGGCCCAGCTGCGCCAGCGCGGCGGTCACGGCCGGGTCGCGCCGCGTCCAGTCGGCGCGCAGCAGGGCGACGTTCTTCGCCGCCATGTCCTGCAGCAGGCCCTCGTCGGCCAGGGCGTTGCGCTTGTTGAACTGGCAGGTGACGCACCAGGCGGCGGTGAAGTCGACGAAGACGGGGCGGCCTTCGGCCTGCAGCGCGGCCACCTTCTCGGCGCTCCAGGGCTGCCAGCTCACGCCTTGCACGCCCGTCTCGGCCACGGCGGCCGGGCCACTGTCCTGCAGCCGCGTCACGTTCGGACCGACGGCCACGCCCAGCCAGACCAGCACCGCGGCCGACAGGCCGCCCAGCACCACACGCCCCTTGCCCGAGAGGCCGAGCGACCAGACCAGCAGCGCCAGCGCCAGCAGCAGCATCAGCAGCGCGGCGGCGCCGTCGATGCCGCTCTGCTGTCCCAGCACCCAGAGCAGCCAGACCACGGTGGCGAACATCGGGAAGGCCATGAACTGGCGGAAACGCTCCATCCAGGCGCCGGGGCGGGGCAGCGCGCGCGCGATGGCGGGCCACCAGCTCGCGGCCAGGTAGGGCAGGGCCATGCCCAGGCCGAGCACGCCGAACACCGCCAGCGCCTGCGCCGCGGGCAGCGTGGCGGCCAGACCGAGCGAGGCGCCCATGAACGGCGCGGTGCAGGGCGAGGCCACGGCGACGGCCAGCACGCCGGTCAGGAAGGCGTCGGCGGTCGGGTTCCTGGCCTGCAGGCTGGCCAGGCCGGAGGGCAGCACGTTGCCGAACTGAAACAGTCCGGCCAGGTTCAGGCCAATCAGCGTGAACAGCACCGCCAGCCCCGCCACCACGGCCGGGCTCTGCAGCTGGAAGCCCCAGCCCAGCTGTTCGCCGGCCGCGCGCAGCGCCAGCAGCAGGCCGCCCAGCGCCAGGAAGGACACCACCACGCCGGCGGTGTAGGCCAGACCGGAGCGGCGGTGGGCGGCGCGGTCGTCCGAGTGTTTCGCGAACGCCAGCACCTTGATCGCCAGCACCGGGAACACGCAGGGCATGAGGTTGAGGATCAGGCCGCCGATCAGCGCGCCCAGCAGCGCGGCGCCCAGCGTCAGCGAGGAGGCGCCGGACGCCGGTGCGGCGGCGGCGCGGGCGGCGTTGGCGTCCAGCGCGGTCTGCAATGCGGGCGAAACGCCGGCCGCCGGCAGGGCCGCCACCGGCGGCCAGGCGCCCTGCACCGGCACCGTCATGCGCACGCCGGCCAGGCCCGGGCCTTCGCCGGGCGCGTCGGCCTGCGCCACCACCAGCGCCACTTCGGACGGGCTGTCGCCGCGCTGGGCCGAGAGCGGCAGCTTCGCGGTCCAGCGCGCGCCGTCCCAGGCCTGGGTCCAGGGCGCACCGGGGTCGATCAGGCCGGTGGGCTCGGGGTAGAACTCCAGCTTCTGGCCTTTCCAGGCGGCGGGCAGGGCGTCGAGCGAGACGTTCAGGAAGCCGGTCTCGGGCGTCAGCGCGCTGGCGGCGGGGGGCTGATCCTTCGGCACGGCCTGGAAGGCGGCATCGAAGGCGGCGCCGTTGAGGCCGGTCGAGCCCATCACCGGGATGCGCAGCGAAAACGAGCCTTCTTCGGGGATGCACTCCTTGCGGCAGACCAGCCACGAGGCCTGCAGCTTCACGTCCAGCTGCTGTCCCTGGAATTCGGGCGAGACGGTCAGTGGCACCGGCAGCAGCACCGTGCCGTTGTAGCCGTAGTTGGCCAGCGGGCCGATGGGGAACTTGCGCGGCGTCGGCCAGGCGATCTCGCCCGCGGTCACACCGGGCGGCAGGGTCCACTGCAGCTCGGTCGGCAGGCCGGAATCGCCGGAGTTCTTCCAGTAGGTGTGCCACTCGGGCGCGTGGGTCAGCTGCAGGCCGACCCAGACCTTGGCGCCCGGCGCGGCGCCTTCGGGCGCGTGGGCCAGCAGCTCGGCGCGCACCTGGTCGGTCCTGACCACGGTGGCGTCGCCGCCGAGCAGGTTCTGGGCGAAGCCCGCCAGGGGCAGCAGCAGGAGGGCGAGGACAGCAGGCAGTGAACGCATGGGGAGTGGGGTGGAAGGGCGCCGAGGTAGGAGGGCGCCGGGCGCGCCAAGTTCCTCAAAGGGGTGCGGCAGCGGCCGGCAAATGTTACAACCCGGGCGTTGTTCTCACGGGAGATGCGCCATGGGTTCGATGATGGAGCGGGCACTGCAGAGCTGGGCCGAGCGGGTGCGGCGCGAGGCCAACGTGCCGGTGCGCCTGCGCTGGGGGGCGGACGGTGCGTCGGCGGTCGCGCTGGGCGAGGCGCCGACGGTCGAGGTCCGGGTGCGCGGGGCGGCGGCCTGGCCGCTGTTGATCGAACCCGGGCTGGACACCCTGGGCCAGGCCTATGTCGAAGGCCTGGTCGATGTGGACGGGCACTTGTCAGACATCGTCGAGGTGGCCCATGGGCTGGCGGCCAGCGCCCAGCCGACCACCGGCCTGCTCGGCCGCATCCGCCGCCGCTTCGGCCACACGCGTGAGAGCGACAGCGAGGCGATCCAGTACCACTACGACGTGTCCAACGACTTCTACCGCCCCTGGCTGGGCGAGAGCATGGTCTATTCCTGCGCCTATTTCGAGCAGGGTGACGAGACGCTGGAGCAGGCGCAGGAGAAGAAGATCGACCACATCCTGCGCAAGATCCGGTTGCAGCCGGGCCAGCGCTTGCTGGACATCGGCTGCGGCTGGGGTGCGCTGGTGCTGCGGGCGGCGCAGCGCTTCGGCGCGCGCTGTGTGGGCGTGACGCTGTCGCAGAACCAATTCGACCTGGCCACCGAGCGGGTGCGCGCCGCCGGGCTGCAGGACCGGGTCGAGATCCGGCTGCAGGACTACCGCGACGTGGCCGACGGGCCGTTCGACCGCATCACCAGCGTGGGCATGTTCGAGCACGTGGGGCTGGACCATCTGGCCGCGTACTTCGGCCGCATCCGCGAACTGCTCAAACCCGACGGCTGGGCCATGAACCACGGCATCACCAGCACCGACGCGCACGACGGCGAGACGCGTCACGGCGGCGGCCAGTTCATCCACCGCTACGTGTTCCCGCGCGGCGAGCTGCCGCACATCGGCACCGTGCTGCGCACCCTGCAGGAAGGCGGGCTGGAGGCGCTGGACGTGGAGAACCTGCGCCGCCACTACCAGCGCACCACGCAGCTGTGGAGCGAGGCCTTCGAAGCGCACGCGGCGCAGGTCCGGCCGCTGGTGGACGAGACGCGCTGGCGCATCTGGCGCATCTACCTGGCCGGCTGCGCCTGGGCCTTCGAGCACGACGAGGTGGCGCTCTACCAAGTGCTGTGCCGGCCGGCGGGCCAGTCGGCGCAGGGCCTGCCCTGGTCGCGGCGCTGGATGTACCCCTGAAATCCGCGGGCCTACACTCCGGCACATGAACGCCCCGATCCGCCACTGGTCCGACCTGTCCACCGCCGACTTCGCCGCGCTGAACCGCGAGCGCGCCATCGCGGTGCTGCCGGTGGCCGCCACCGAGCAGCACGGGCCGCACCTGCCGCTGTCGGTGGACACGGACATCGTGGACGGCGTGGTGGCGGCGGCGCTGCCGCACCTGCCGGCCGATCTGCCGGCGCTGTTCCTGCCGACCCAGGCCATCGGCTTCTCGCCCGAACACACGCGCTTTGCCGGCACGCTGACACTCAAGGCCGACACCCTGGTGCGTGTCTGGACCGAGATCGGCGAGGCGGTGGCCGCCAGCGGCGTGAAGAAGCTGGTGCTGCTCAACAGCCACGGTGGCCAGGTGGGCGCGCTGGACCTGGTGGCGCGCGACCTGCGCGCGCGGCTGGGCATGCTGGTCTACAGCATCAGCTGGTTCAACCTGCCGCTGCACGACGCGGCCGGCAACGACGTGAATGCGCTGTTCAGCGCCGACGAACACCGCTTCGGCATCCACGCCGGCGAGATCGAGACCTCGATGATGCTGGCGCTGCGGCCGGACCTCGTGCGCATGGACAAGGCCGAGTACTTTCGTTCGACTTCCCAGGACCGGGCCGAGCGGTTCGCCACGCTGGGCAACGGCCGCAGCGCCAAGCTCGGCTGGATGATGCAGGACTACAACCCGCAGGGCGCCGTGGGCAATGCGGCGGCGGCCACGGCCGAGAAGGGCCGCGCGCTGCTGGACGCGGCCGGCCGGGCGCTGGCCCAGGCGCTGGCGGAGATCGACCAACTGCCGCCCGACACCCTGCGCGAGCAGACCGCGTTCAACTGAGCCCCCACGCTCCGCCGCTGTGCGGGTCGCTGCCCCCCGAGTGGGCTGGGCCTGCCTTGGGGCGGCCCGGCGGCCGGCCCGCCTGATCAGGCGTAGGAAATCCAGTCCTTGTAGGCCAGACTGTCCAGGTGCGGCAGCGTGTTGTAGGTCAGCAGGTGGTGGCGCTTGGGGTTGAACTGGAACTCGGTCACCGCGCTGTTGCGGATGCGCATGTTCAGGTCGATGGTGGCGTCCGGGCTCAGGCCCAGCACATGGCCCACGGCGGTCGCAATCGGTCCGCCGCTGGAGACCAGCAGCACGTTCTGCCCCGCGTGGTGCGCGCGCACATGCTCCAGCGCGCTGGTGACGCCGTGCACGAAATCGGTGTAGGCGGGCATGCCCTCGGGGCTGATGGTGCCGGCCATCCACTGGCGCAGGCCATCGCGCAGCAGGCGGAAATGCGCCTTGTAGCCCTCGGGGCTGTGCGGGTCGCCCAGCGCCTGGTCCTGCCCGCGCGGCAGGATGGCGCGGATCACCGCGCCGCTGTCGTACTCGTTGAGCCCCGGCCATTCGGTGGGCGGCAGGTCGAGCCCGGCGCCGCGCGCGATGCCGGCCCAGGTCTGGGCGTGGCGGCGCAGCGTGCCGGTGATGACGGCGTCGAAGTGCAGCCCGCGCTCGGCCCAGTAGCGGCCCAGGCGCTCGCTCTGGCGCTGGCCCAGGTCGCTGAGCTGGTCGTAGTCGGCGGCTCCGAAGGAGGCCTGGCCGTGGCGCACGAGGTAGAGGGTTCCCATGGGGCGGGATTCTGGGCGCAGCCCGCTCCCGGACTTTGTCCCCGCAGCGACTGCGGGTCGCGCAGGCGCCACGCCGGTCGGCACAACCCTTAAATGGCGGCCTTTTTTGTGCGTTTTGCCCGGACCCGGCCGTGCGGCGCCGTGATCCAATGGGCCGATGCCAGTTTCCGACCCGGCGCATGACGCCTGATCTCGCAACCCTGCTGCTGATGCGCCTCCTGCTGGAGGTGCTGATCGCGTTTGCGTTCTGGGCGCTCATGCGGCGCTACCCGGCCATGGGCGGCCCGGGCTGGTGGTCCCTGGGCTCGGTGGTGTCGATTGCAGGCTCGCTGGCGCTGATGGCGCGCGCCGGTGGCATGTCGCCCCAGATGGGCGCGATGGCAGGGCTGCTGATGTTCGTTGCCAACGCTTTCGCCTGGGTCGGTCTGCGCAGCTACCTGCGCTGGGATCTTCCGCTGAAGTTCGTCGGCGTGTCTTCCGCGGGGCTGCTGGTCGCGCTGCTGGCCGCATCTTTCCGCCCGCAGCCGGCGGCCTTGCTGCAGATGCTCTACGTCGGCTCCGGCCTGATGCTGAGCCTGCTGTCGCTGCGCGACCTGGTGCGCGTGGGGCTGCGGCGGGCGCCGCCGGAGTTCCGGGCGCTGACGGCGCTCTCCGCCTTCGAGGCCCTGGTGCTGGTGTCCATGCTGGTGTGGATGGCCGGCCACCTGAGTCCGCTCGACCAGGTGGCTGCGACCTTCCTCATGCTGTTCCTGATGACCAAGCTGGTGCGCGTGATGATCTACGGCGCGCTGGTGTCGCTTCGCATGCGTCAGGAGGCGCAGCGGGCCCGGCAGACCATAGCCGAACGGGATGCCGAGTCGCGTGCGCTGGTCGACAACCTGGGCGCCGGGGTGCTGGTGCTGAGACCTGATCGGTCCGTGGCCCGGATCAATGCCGCGACCCGTCGCTTCCTGGACTGGCCGGAGGGCGGGCAACCGCCTGCGACCGGTGTCTGGCCCCTGCTGGGCCCCGACGGGCAGCGACTGCCACGACACGAAATGCCGTTCGAGCGCGTGCTGGCGACCGGGCAGCCCGTGTCTGATGTGGTGGTGGGCATCCACATCGCAGGCGAAATCCGCTGGGCGCTGTGCAACGCCTATCCGGAGAACGACGTGCTGGGCGGCCTGCGCCACGTGGTCTTCACCTTCGTCGACATCACGGCGCTGCGCCAGATGCAGCAGCAGCAGCGGGCCCTGGAGCAGCAGCTGGCGCAGTCGCAGAAGATGGAGGCGCTGGGCACGCTGGCCGGTGGCGTGGCGCACGACTTCAACAACATCCTGGCCGCCATCCTGGGCAACGCCGACCTGGCACGCCAGGATCTACCAACGGGCCATCCGGCGCGGCAGAGCCTGCACGAAATCAGCAGTGCGGCGCGGCGCGGGCGCGAACTGGTGCGCCAGATCCTGGCTTTCAGCCGCCAGCAGCCGCTGGCGCGCACACCGGTCTGTCCCGACGCCATCGTCACCGAAACCTGCAGCCTGCTGCGCACCGCCATCGGCTCCAACGTCCAGCTGGTCAAGGAGGTGGCGCCGAACGGCCCGGCCATCCTCGCCGACGCGACCCGGCTGGGGCAGGTGCTGCTCAACCTGGGGACCAACGCGGTGCATGCGCTGCAAGGGCAGCCGGGCCGGATCGGGTCCCGCATCGACACCGTCGGGCCGGACGACCCGGCGCTGCCTCCAGCTTTGCTGGAGCCGTGCCGGCGCAGCGGCTTGGGTGCGGTCCGCATCGCCGTGAGCGACAACGGCTGCGGCATGGACGACGCCACGCGCGCGCGCATCTTCGAGCCCTTCTTCACCACCAAGCGCGTGGGCCAGGGCACGGGACTGGGGCTGCCGATGGTGCTGGGCATTGTCGAGGCCCACGGCGGTGCGATCACGGTCGAGAGCCGGGCGGGCGAGGGCTCCACCTTCACCCTGTATTTCCCGGCCACCGCCGACAAGCCGCCGGCCCCCGAATCGGTACCGGAAGTGGTCTTCGCGGATGGCGGCACAATGGCTCCCATCCCCGGCGGCGAGCCGTCTCCGCCCGCACCCTTTTCAGTGGAGCCCCCAGCCATGTCCGACGACCCCAGCGCCGCACCTGCCCACATCCTCTACCTGGACGACGACGACACCCTGGTGTTCCTGGTGCGCCGGCTGCTGGAGCGCCGTGGCTACAAGGTCACGGCGGTCTGCGACCAGCAGGAGGCGATCGACGCGGTGCGGGCCCAGCCGCAGGGCTTCCAGCTGCTGATGACGGACTACAACATGCCGGGCATGTCGGGCGTCGATGTGGCGCGCGAGGTGCTGGCCATCAATCCGGAACTGCCGGTGGCCGTGGCATCGGGCTACATCAGCGACGAGTTGCAGGCCGAAGCGGCGGCGGCTGGCGTGACCGAGGTGGTGTTCAAGACCGACGCGGTGGAGGCCTTCTGCGAGGTTGTGGCACGGCTCGTGTCCCCCCCGCGCCCCGCCTGACGGCGGGTCACCCCCCAGGGGGCAACAGCAGCGGCCCGGCGGAGCCGGTTCCACCGCATCCTTGCATCAGGCACTTGTGCCGGACAGGACTTTGGCGAAGATGGCGCTGTCGACGTTGCCGCCGCTGAGGCTGAGGCCGACGTTCAGGCCGCTCAGCGTTTCTTTTGCCTGCAGGGCCGCGGCCAGCGCGGCGGCGCCCGCGCCTTCGGCGACGTTGTGGGTGTCGGCGAAGACCGCGCGCATGGCCTGGGCCACCTCGTCGTCCGTCACCTGCACGATGTGGTCCAGCGCGGGTGCAAGGATGGCCAGCGCCTCGGCGTCGGCCATGCGGCAGGCCATGCCGTCGGCCAGCTGCGTCGTCACCGGCGCTTCCACCACCCGGCCGGCCGCGATCGAGTCGGCGTAGGTGGTGGCGTGCGCGCTGACCACGCCGACGATGCGCGCGCGGTGGCCCAGCGCCTGTTTCGCCGCAATGGCCGAACACGCGCCCGAGCCCTGGCCGATGGGCACATAGACCACGTCGAGCTGCGGCACGGCCTTGAAGAATTCCCACCAGTAGGTGCTCACGCCGCGCAGCAGGTCCTTGTGGAAGCTGGGCACCATGTGCGCGCCGCGCTCGGCCGCCAGCCGCATGGCGTGCTCGCGGCTTTCCTGGAAGTCGCTGCCGTGTTCGACCAGCTGCACGCCCAGCGCGCGCATGGCCGCGTTCTTCTCCACCGAGTTGCCGTGCGGCACGACGATGGTGCAGGCCACACCATGTTCGCGCGCCGCCCAGCCGATGCTCTGGCCATGGTTGCCGCGCGTGGCGCTGATCACTTCGCGCGGCCGTTCGCCGCGCTGTTGCAGCTGGTCGAAGTAGGTCAGTCCGCCCCGGATCTTGAACGCGCCCACCGGTGTGTGGTTCTCGTGCTTGAGCCAGCAGCCGGTGCCCAGCCGTTCGCTCAGCAGGCCCCAGCGGTATTGAGGCGTGGGCGGGAAGCTGCGGTAGACCACCTGGGCGGCGGCTTCGATGTCGGTGAGGGTGGGCAGGTTCATGCGGGTGTGCTCGGGTTCAGGACCAGGGGTTGGCCATCGGCGGTGGTGAGGTCGGCCCGCAGACCGGCCGGGCCAGTGTGCACGGCCACGCCGTCCAGCCCGATGGCAGTCAGTGCAGCGGTCAGGCGCCCGGCGTCGGGGTGCTGCAGCGTCAGACCCTGCAGCCCCAGGTCGGCACCGGTCATGCCGTCGGCCGGGTGCGTGTCGCCCCACTGGATCAGCGTGGGCAGCGCACCGCCGAACAGGCGCTGGCCGTCGTCGCGCACGGTGATGCGCCAGCGCAGCAGGCCCTGCGGCGTGGGGCGCGAGGCGTCGATGACGGGGCCGCGCTCGATGCCCAGGGCGCGCAGCCGCGCACAGGCGGCATCGATGTCGGGCACGCTGGCCACCCAGTGGATCAGCTGCGGCCCCTCGCGCCGCAGGCGCTCGCGCAGGGCCGGGTCGTCGAGGTCGAACCAGCGCCGCAGCGGGGGCGGCCGGGTGGGTGTGGCCGCCGGATCGATGGCGATGATTTCGAGATAGGCCTTGGGGTGCACCGTGCTGTGCAGGCGCAGCAGCCGGTTGTGCGTGCCGAACAGCGCGTGGGCGCCGCCGGGTCCGGGCGTCAAGCCCAGCGTCGCTTCGCACCAGGCCACGCCCTCGGCCAGCGACGGCGCGGCCACCACCAGGTGGTCGATGCCGGCCCTGCTGGCCTGGTTCACAGCTGCACCGTGCCGGCGATGCAGGTGACGCTGGCGCCGCCGACCCAGACCGTGCCGTCCGCGGCGCGTTCGATGTGCACGCGGCCTTCGCGCGCCAGCGCCGTGCCCTGGGCCGCCACGTAGCGATCCGGGGCCAGGCCGGCGCCGATCAGCCACTGCGCCAGGGCCGCGTTCAGGCTGCCGGTCACCGGGTCTTCGGCCAGGCCGTTGTTGCCCGGGAAGAAGGCGCGCACCTCGAACTGCGTGTCACCCGCGTCCTGCGGGCCGACCACGCCGACCTTGCCGCGCGGGCCCACGACGCCGATGTCCAGCCCGGCCAGCACGGTGGTGTCGGGTTTGAGCGCCAGGACCTGCTCGGCGCTGCGCAGCATCACGCCGCGCCAGTTGGGGCCGTTGTCACACCAGGCGTGCGCGGTGATGTCCTCGCGCGCCACGCCCAGGCCGCGGGCGATGAGCGTCACGTCGGCCTCGTCCAGCGGGCCGCTCTTGATCAGCGGCGGTGCGGCAAACGCCAGACGGTTTCCGTCGCGGCGCAGCTTCACCAGCCCCACCCCACATTCCTGCACCACGTGCTCGCCGCGCGGCACACCGCCCGCTTCCAGCCAGGCGTGGCAGCTGCCCAGCGTGGGGTGGCCGGCAAACGGCAGTTCACGGCCCGGACAGAAGATGCGCACGCGGTAGTCGGCGCCGGCGGCGGCCCCTTCGGGCGTGGGCGGCAGCAGGAAGGTGCACTCCGACAGGTTGGTCCAGTTCGTGAAGTGCTGCATCTGCTCGGTCGACAGGCCGCTGCCGTCCAGCACCACGGCCAGCGGGTTGCCGCGGTAGGGCGTGGTGGTGAAGACGTCGACTTGTTTGAACGGGCGTTGCTGCATGAAGGCTCTCCGGGATCAGGACAGGGGCAGGTCGAGCACGCCGCGGCTGGCGGGCAGCGCCAGCCACTGCGCGTACCAGCGCTCCAGGTGCGGCCAGGCCGGGCGCGGCAGCGGCAGGCCCCACCAGCGGTGCACCTCGCAGGCGATGGGGATGTCGGCCATGGTCAGCGCGTCGCCGGCCATGAAGGGCTGGCGCGCCAGGTGCTCGTCCAGCTGTGCGAACAGCGGCTCGGTGGCCGCCACCGACGCAGCGATCACGGCCGGGTCGCGCTGCGCCTCGGGCGTGCGGATCAGCTGCTTGAAGCCGGGGCTGCCGGCCGGGTTGAGCGTGGTCTGCTGCCAGTCCATCCAGCGCTCGGCGTCGGCGCGGCGCTGCAGGTCCTGAGGGTAGAGCGGCGAAGCCTCACGGGCGAACAGGTAGCGCACGATGGCGTTCGATTCCCAGAGCGTGAAGTCACCGTCTTCCAGCAGCGGCACCAGGCCGTTGGGGTTCTTGGCGCGGTAGTCCGGCGTGTTCACCACGCCGTAGCTCAGCCCCGCATCGATGCGCTCGAATGGCACGCCCAGTACCTGGGCGCACAGCACCACCTTGCGCACGTTGATCGAACTCAGCCGGCCCCAGATGCGCAGCATGTCTCAGTCTCCGCCGGGCCGCCCCAAGGCGACTGACGCCCCCTCGGGGGGCAGCGAAGCACACGAAGTGGCGAGCGTGGGGGTCATTTCAGCCCTTGACGGCTTCGCGGATGGCGTCGGCCAGCGCCTGGATGCCGATGCGGATCTGCTCCTCGCTCGCCGTCACGAAGGACAGGCGCATGGTGCGCGGGTCGCCCTGGTCGGCGTAGAACGCGGCGCCGGGCACGAAGGCCACACCCCTGTCGACCGCCTTGGGCAGCAGGTCGATGGCGTTCACGCCCTCGGGCAGGCGCACCCAGAGGAACATGCCGCCGTCGGGCTGGTTCCACTGCACGTCCAGCCCGGCCATTTCCTTCGAGAGCGCGTCCAGCATCGCGTGGCACTGGGCCTTGTAGAGGGCTCGGATGGTGGGCACGTGGCGGTCGATGAAGCCGTCCTTGAGCACCTCGGCCACCATGCGCTGGTTGAAGGTCGGGCTGTGCAGGTCGGCCGCCTGCTTGGCCTGCAGCAGCTTGGGCATGATGGCCTTGGGCGCCACCACGTAGCCCAGGCGCAGGCCGGGGGCCAGCACCTTGGAGAACGAGCCCAGGTAGATGCAGCCTTCGGGGTTGCGCGCGGTCAGTGGCTTGGGCGGCGGCTGGTCGAACCACAGGTCGCCGTAGGGGTTGTCTTCGATGACCGGCAGGCCGGCGGCCTGTGCGGCGTCCACCAGGGCCTGGCGGCGCGCCTCGCTCATGGTGCGGCCGGTGGGGTTCTGGAAGTTGGGCAGCACGTAGAGGAAGCGCGCGCCCGGCGCCTTCTTCGCCAGGTCGGCCACATCAATGCCCTCGTCGTCGCTGTCCACACTGACGATCTTGGGCTCCATCGGCGTGAAGGCCTGCAGCGCGCCCAGGTAGGTGGGCGTCTCGACCAGCACCGTGCTGCCCTCGTCGATCAGCACCTTGGCCACCAGGTCCAGGCCCTGCTGGCTGCCGGTGGTGATGAGCACCTGGTCCGGGCTCACGTCCCAGGGCAGCTGGCCGGCGATCCACTCGCGCAGAGCCGGCAGGCCCTCGCTGGCGGCGTATTGCAGCGCGGCAGCGCCGTCGGTTTTCAGCACGGCGTCGCAGGCGGCGGCGAAGGCCTGGACCGGGAAGGTCCTGGGCGAGGGCAGGCCGCCGGCAAAGCTGATGATGCCGGGCTTCTCGGTGACCTTGAGGATTTCGCGGATCACCGAGGGGTTCATCTTGTGGGCGCGTTTTGCGAGGGTCCAGTGGGCGCTCATGGGCGGTTCTCCGGGTGGGATGGTGGTTGTCGGGGAATGGGGGCGGCCATGCGCCGGCCCATGAAGACGGTGGCGACCACGGCCAGGGCAAAGCCCAGCGTGATGGCGTCCAGCGATTCTCCCAGCAGTGGCACGGCCGCCAGGATGCTGACGAAGGGTTGCAGCAGCTGGGTCTGGCTCACGCGCAGCGCGCCGCCCAGGGCCAGGCCGCGGAACCAGGCGAAGAAGCCGGCCCACATGGAAAACACGCCCACATAACCCAGCGCCAGCCAGGCCGACAGGGCGATCGGCTGTTCGGGCCAGGTCAGCAGCGCGCCCGGCACCGTCAGCGGCAGGGCCATCACGCAGACCCAGCTGATCACGCGCTCGGCGCCCAGCGTGGGCGTCACCTTGGCGCCGCCCACATAGCCCAGTGCCGCGGCCGCCACCGCGCCGACCAGCAGCGCATCGGCCCAGGTGAGTCCGAAGCCGTGACCGGCCTGCGCCGCACGGATCAGGCTGTAGGCCGCCACCAGCGCGCTGCCCAGCACCGCAAACAGCCAGAAACCCAGGCGCGCGCGCTGGTGCATCAGCCAGGCGGCCACGGCGGCGGTGGCCAGCGGCAGCAGGGCGGTGATGACGGCGGCGTGGCTGGCCGTGACGTGGCGCAGCGCCCAGCCCAGCAGCAGCGGGTAGCCGATGGCGTTGCCCGCCAGCGAGAGCAGCAGCGGCCCGCGTTCGGCCGCCGTCGGCAGGCGCGAACGCGTGGCCAGCAGGTAGACGGCCGACAGGCCGCCCGCCAGCGCGGCACGTGCCCAGGTCACGAACCAGGGCGAGAGCTGAGGCGCGTCGGCGGTGCCGGTGGCCAGGCGCGTCATCGGCAGGGTGAGCGCGAACACCACCACGCCGACCAGGCCCAGCCAGAGGCCGAGGGTGGCGTCGCTCATGCGGGCAGAAGGCAGTGCCGTGCTGTGGTTCATATTGCGTTGCCTTGAAGTCCCGCGCCACCCAGCAGCATCCAGGCGGCGGTCAGCACCAGGGCCAGCGCCATCAGCCGGTTGAACACCAGCAGACGCGCGCCGCTGGGCTGGCCGTTCACCACCGGCCCGGCCAGCCAGTGCCGCAGCAGCGAGCCGACGAGCGCGTAGCTGAGGTTGCTGACGAAGGCGAAGGCCAGCAGCACCGGCAGCACCGCGACGAAGCGCTGGGGGGCGTCGGCCTGGCCGGCGATCCAGCCCGCGACGATGGACAGCGCCAGCATCCAGGCCTTGATGTTGAGGAACTGCAGGCCCACGCCCTGCCAGAAGCCCACGTTCAGCCGCGAGTTGTCCACCGAGCTGAGCGAGCGGCTGCCCCACAGCCGCCGCGCCAGCCACAGCAGGTAAGCCGTGCCACCCACCAGAATGGCCCAGCGCAGCGCCGGCACCGCCACCACGAGCGAGCCGACGCCGGCCGCGCACAAAGTGAACAGCAGGCCCCAGCCCACTGGCACCGCAGCAATGAAGCGCAGCGCGCGCGGCAGGCCGCCGTTGGCCGCCAGCGCCGTGGACAGCGTGGTGTTGGGGCCGGGCGTGAAGCTGGTGGCCGTGGCCAGCACCAGCAGGGCGCTGAACTCGCTGGCGGTCATGGCTGCGCCGAGAGGACTTGTGGGGACATGCAATGCACTTTATCCTTGTGGGCCATACACAAACCATACAGATGGCCGGGTCACGGAGTGAATCTGTGTGGTTCATGAAGGCCATACACCGCATGTTCCATAGCAAGGATTCCAGAGATGCCGCGCCGGAGGCCTCGGCGGTCGCTGCGCTGACCCGGACCGCCGCCCAGACACTCACCGAACAGCTGGCCGAGCGTTTTGCCGCCCGCATCCGCGACCGCCTGCTGGCCCCGGGCGCGCGCCTGCCCAGCGTGCGCCAGTGCGCGGCCCAGCACGGCCTGAACCCTTCCACCGTGGTGGCGGCGTACGACCTGCTGCTGGCCCAGGGCCTGGTGGAGGCGCGGCCCCACCGGGGCTTCTTCGTGCGCGAGCGGGCGCCGCTGCGCGACGCCGATGCGGCGGCGCCGGCCGCAGCGCCCGCCGCACTGCGCAGGGCTGCGCCGCTGTCGGCCGCCACGCTGATCCGCGGCATGTTCCACCCCAGCGGCAGTCTGCCCCAGCCCGGCATGGGGGTGCTGCCGCCCGAGTGGCTCGAATCGAGCTTCATGCCCGCCGCGGTGCGCAAGGTCAGCGGCCAGAAGGCCCTGGCCGAGAGCTCGCTGCGCTACGGCGAGCCCATGGGCGACGGCCATCTGCGCCGCGTGCTGGCGGCGCGGCTGCAGGGCTTGGGCCTGCCGGCCGACCCGACGCAGATCATCACCACCGTGGGGGCCACGCACGCGCTGGACATCGTCAGCCGCACCCTGCTCAAGCCGGGCGACGCGGTGATGGTGGAGGAGCCCGGCTGGGCGGTGGAGTTCGCGCGCCTGGACGCCCTGGGCATGCGCATCCTGCCGGTGCCGCGCGGACCCGCCGGCCCCGACCTGGCGGTGATGGCGCGCTACTGCGAGGCACACGCACCCAAGCTGTTCGTGAGCGTCAGCGTGCTGCACAACCCCACGGGCTACTGCCTCTCGCCCGCCAGCGCGCACCGCGTGCTGCAGCTGGCGCAGCAGCACGACTTCCACATCGTCGAGGACGACACCTACAGCCACATTGCGCCCGAACACGCCACCCGCATGAGCGTGCTCGACGGTCTGCGGTGCACCATCTACGTCAGCGGTTTCGCCAAGATCCTGGCGCCCAACTGGCGCGTGGGTTACCTGGTGGCGCCGCCGGAGCTGACCGAGCGACTGCTGGACACCAAGCTGCTGGCGACGCTGACCACGCCCAGCCTGCTGGAGCGCGCGCTGGCGCACTGCATCGAGAGCGGTCAGCTGCGCCGCCACGCCGAGCGCATCCGCACCCGGCTGGACGCCGCGCGCAGCCGCAGCGTGAAGCTGGCACAGGCGGCGGGCTGTCGCTTCGTGGCCGAGCCTTCGGGCCTGTTCGGCTGGGTCGACACGGGCGTGGACACCGAGGCGCTGGCGCAGCGCATGCTGGACGAGGACTACCTGATCGCGCCCGGGGCGCTGTTCCACGCGGCGCGCGCGCCCAGCACGCTGATGCGCATCAACTTCGCGACCACCCAGGACGCGGCGTTCTGGAAGGTGTTCAGGCGCCTGGTGGCGAGCTGAGCAGCGCCGCGAGGGCCTGGGGGCTGCCATCCGCCTGCGCCACCCGTGCGGTTCGGCGGGCGTGGTCAGGGGCAGCGGCCGGTCGCTTGGGGCTCACGTGCCGCCCAGCGCCTGCCAGCGCTCCAGGGCCTGCATCCATTCCTCTTCTATTTCCGCATGGCGGGCGCTGAGTTGAGTCGCCCGGGAGGCATCGGTGGCAAACAGCTGGCCGCCGGCCAGGGCACTGTCGATCGCAGCCTGCTCGTCCTCCAGCGCCTTGATCTTCGCGGGCAGGTCATCGAACTCGCGTTGCTCCTTGTAGCTGAGCTTGCGTTTGCCCGCGGCAGGGGGGCTGGCCGGTGCTGACGCCGGTGCGGCTGCCTCCAGTGGCTTGGCCGGTTCCGGTGCGCGCTGGCGCTGCAGCTCCTGCGCACGCGCCGACTGGGTCAGCCAGTCCTCCACGTCGCCGACATACTCGCGCCAGACCCCATCGCCTTCGCTGACGATGGTGCTGGTGACCACGTTGTCCAGAAACCGCCGGTCGTGGCTGACCAGGAACACCGTGCCTTCGTACTGCTGCAGCAGGTCTTCCAGCAGTTCCAGGGTGTCGATGTCCAGGTCGTTGGTCGGCTCGTCCAGCACCAGCACGTTGGCCGGCCGGGCGAACAGGCGCGCCAGCAGCAGGCGGTTGCGCTCTCCTCCAGAGAGCGTGCGCACCGGTGCGTTGGCCCGGGCGGGCGAGAACAGAAAGTCGTTCAGGTAGCTCTTGACGTGGGTGCGGCGATTGCCGATCTCGATCCACTCGCTGCCCGGGCTGATGAAGTCCTCCAGCGTGGCGTCCAGGTTCACCTGGTCGCGCAACTGGTCGAAATAGGCCACGCTGATCTGGCTGCCCTGCCGCACGGTGCCGCTGTCGGGTGAGAGTTCGCCCAGGATCAGCTTGAGCAGCGTGGTCTTGCCGGCGCCGTTGGGGCCGATCAGGCCAACCTTGTCTCCGCGCAGGATGGTGGCGCTGAAGTCGCGCACCACGGTGCGGATGCCTCCATCGGCGGAAGGGAAGGACTTGGACACCCGGTCCAGTTCCGCGACGATCTTGCCGCTGGCACCGCCGCTGGCCACCTCCAGCCGCACCCGCCCCACGGCGTCGCGCCGCTGGGCGCGCTGTTCGCGCAGGCGCTCCAGCCGGGTGATGCGTCCCTGTGCACGGGTGCGGCGGGCTTCCACGCCCTTTCGGATCCACACCTCCTCCTGGGCCAGCAGCTTGTCGGCACGTGCGTTGATGACGGCCTCCTGGGCCAGTTGCTCTTCCTTGAGCGCCTGGTACTGGGCGAAGTTGCCCGGGTAGCTCAGCAGCCGCCCCCGGTCCAGCTCGACCATGCGGGTGACCACCCGGTCGAGAAAGGCGCGGTCGTGGCTGATGGTGACCACGCTGCCGCGGTACTCCAGCAACAGGTCCTCCAGCCAGGTGATGCTGTCCATGTCCAGGTGGTTGGTCGGTTCGTCCAGCAGCAGCACATCGGGGCGGCTCACCAGGGCCTGAGCCAGTGCCACCCGCTTGCGGTTGCCTCCAGAGAGCTGACCCACCGTGTGGTTGCCATCAAGATGGAGCCTCTGCAACGTCTCCTCAACCCGCTGTTCCCAGTTCCATGCGTCAAGCGCTTCAATCCTGCCCTGGAGCAAGTCCAGGTCCAGTCCTTCCGCGCCGCTGAGGTAGAGGTCCCTGGCTTGGCGGGCTTCAGCCAGACCCAGGCTGGCCGCCTCGAACACTGACGCCGACGGGTCCAGATCCGGCTCTTGCGGGACATAGGCGACTCGCAGCCCCGTTTGCACCTGCAGAGTGCCGTCGTCGGGCCTCTCCAGTCCCCCCAGTATCTTCAAGAGGGACGACTTGCCTGTGCCGTTGCGGCCGATGAGTCCGACCCGCTCCTGGCTTTCCAGTGCAAAGTCGGTGTGATCGAGCAGGGCCACATGGCCGTAGGCCAGTTGGGCATCCTGCAGAGTAATGAGCGCCATATAAATAGAGGGGGGCAGTGGGGGCTGGGCAGGGGATTATCGTCAGCGCCTATAGGCCGGGCTGCCTGAGTGCCCAGGACAGGCCTTGGCTCAAGTTGCTGGCCAACCTCATCTGCAAGAATTTTTCGCGGCTTTTGACAACGTCTGGAAAACTGTCGTATACTGCAAGGCTTCGCTGATCACTGAGCTGCACGACGCAGTCGGCAAGGTTGGTGAAGAGGATGTGCCAGTGGTTGCATCGATCGGTCAAAAAATATCGGGTTAACCCTAAAATTTTTGACACGAAGTCAAAAACTGGTGTATACTGCAAGGCTTCGCTGATCGCAGCAAAGCAAACAAGAAAGCAAGCGATGCTTGGGTTTCTTGAGGATCATTAAAAACATACAGCCGATAAGCGTGGGCGTTTGAAGGCGATTGCGAAACA
>QXGG01360118.1_pt1 | contig 61877 bp, 48 predicted proteins | sample 1982491 | NCBI WGS metagenome assembly QXGG01 (sample SAMN09924614, study PRJNA488089) | Wastewater metagenome, whole genome shotgun sequencing project. | isolation source: South African research farm wastewater | place: South Africa: Irene, Agricultural Research Council, Animal Production...
ATCGCCGCCTTGTACAGCACGCGGTCGGCCTGGGCGCGGGTGGCGCGCACCGCCGGGCCCTTGGAGGCGTTGAGGATGCGGAACTGGATGCCGCCCTCGTCGGTGGCCGCCGCCATCGCGCCGCCGAGCGCATCGACTTCCTTGACCAGGTGGCCCTTGCCGATGCCGCCGATCGAGGGGTTGCAGCTCATCGCGCCGAGCGTCTCGATGTTGTGGGTGAGCAGCAGCGTGGCCGCGCCCATGCGCGCCGCGGCGAGCGCAGCCTCGGTGCCGGCGTGACCGCCGCCAACCACGATGACATCGAAACGGGTGGGATAGAGCATGGCGCGCTCCGTGCTGCTATGCGTGAACGAGGGTCGCGATTCTACGCCTTCAGCGCCTGAACAGCCAGGGTTCCGCGCTGATGTTTCACGGAATTTTTCAATTCAAACATCGGCTTATTGATCGGAATTGCGATCGCTCCCGCGCCCGCCGAAGCGCCACCACGGCAGCACCCGGCTCATCGACAGCACCTCGCCGCACTGCATCGGCACATAGCCGGGGAGCTGCGCCAGGCGCTGCTGCCATTGGGCGCTGCGCAGCACGGCGAGCAGCGCGCGCGTGGCCGGCTGCTCGAGCGTGGACTTGAGGCAAGCGAGGAAGTAGGCCTCCTCAACCAGCGGCACGAAGTCGAGCCCGCGGCTGCGTGCGCTCGCCTCGAGGCCGAAACCGACATCGGCCTGGGCGCTGGCCACAGCCTGCGCCACCGCAGCGTGCGAGGGCTCGTCGGCGCCATAGCCGCGGATCGCCGATCCGCTCAGGCCCAGCTCGCCGAGCAGCTCGTCCAGCACCACCCGGGTGCCGGTGCCGCGCGCCCGATTGACGAAGCGCACATCGGGGCGGACGAGATCGACCAGGCCGTGCAGGCGGAGCGGGTTGCCGCGCGCCACGATCAGGCCCTGGCTGCGGCGTGCGAAGCCGATCAGCTTGTGCAGGCCGGGGCGCAGCAACGGCTTGTAGATACGCTGCGAGTGCGAGGATGAGCCCCGCAAACCGGGCTTCGCGGGCAAGCGTACGTGGAACCCCGCCATCGTGCACCGCCCCTCATTGAGCGCACGGATCGCATCCACGCTGCCGGTAAAGCGGATGTCGAGGTGCAGGCCGCCGGCGCGCGTCGCATCGCCGAGCGCGGCGAGCGCCTCGTCGTGGCTGGCGTGGAAGGACAGCACATGGACCGAATCATCGAAGGCGATCGCGAACGCACGCTCGAGGTCGGCGCGCAGGGCCTCGATCTGCGGCTGCAGCCGGGCCTGAACCTGACGTTCGGCGAGCAACAGCTTGGCGCCGAACTCGGACAGGCGCGCGGCCTGGCCCTTCTCCCACAGGATCAGCGGCTGGCCGAGTTCGAGCTCCCAGCGCTTGAGCTCGCCCCAGACGTGACGGTAGGACAGCCCGAGCACACGCGCCGCCGCCGAAATCGAGCCCTGCGCGCTGACCGCCTGCAGCAGGTCAAGGAGCGGATTGCGGATCAGCGCCGGCGCCGCGGCGGTGCCCAGGGTGTAGTGCAGGCTGATCCTATGCATTGCCGTTCATATTGATCGGGTCGGACGGGGCCAATAGATTGCGCCAATTCGACGGCGGGCGGCAATCGCCAGCCCGATGGAACGGCTTCGCGAATTCGGTTAGGACAGGCGCGCGCCCTGGCCTTGCCCCACACCAGAGAACACAAGGAGACCCCGAATGCTGTCCCTGATCCCGCCCCTTGCCCGCACCCATCTCGCTCGCCTTGCCACCACCACCCTGCTTGCGCTGCTGCCGCTGGCAGCCCAGGCCCAGGCCCAGGCGACGTCGATCGTCGTCGCCTCGACCACCTCCACCGAGCAGTCCGGCCTCTTCGGCCACATCCTGCCGCAATTCAAGCAGGCGACCGGCATCGACGTGAAGGTCGTCGCACTCGGCACCGGCCAGGCGCTCGACGTCGGCCGCCGTGGCGACGCCGACGTGGTGTTCGTGCACGATGCGGCGGCCGAGCAGAAGTTCGTCGACGAGGGCCACGGCATCGAGCACCGCAAGGTCATGTACAACGACTTCGTGCTGGTCGGGCCCAAGGACGACCCCGCCACCGCCCGCGGCAAGGACATCACCGGCGCGCTGCAAAAGCTCGCCGCGGCCAACGCCCGCTTCGTGTCGCGCGGCGACAAGAGCGGCACCCACGCCGCCGAGCTGCGCTACTGGAAGGCCGCCGCGGTCGAAAACAAGGGCGCGGGCTACCAGGAATGCGGATGCGGCATGGGCCCGGCGCTCAACATGGCCGCGTCCTCCGGCGCCTATGTGCTCGCCGACCGCGGCACCTGGCTCAGCTTCAAGAACCGCGCCGACCTGGCCGTGCTGGTCGAAGGCGACAGACGGCTGTTCAACCAGTACGGCGTGATGGTGGTGAACCCCGCGCGCCACCCGCACGTGAGCACGACCGCGGCGCGCAAGTTCGTGGAATGGGTGGTGTCAAGCGAAGGACAGGCCGCGATCGCGAGCTACCAGATCGGCGGCGAACAGCTCTTCTTCCCGAACGCAGGCCAGTAAGACGCCACGCGCGCCGACGCCTCTGCTCAAAGCCGGGGCATGCACAGGCGATCGCTGAGGGGCGTTCCTCTCCCGGCTGTTCTGATCAGTTGTCAGCCACGGGAAACGACGCGAAGAAGCGTTTCCCGTTCGGGTCCAGATACGCGTTGATGGTGAACCCTGTGGCATTATTGGTCACCGCGGCCCCCTGCAAGGTCCCGATCGGCTGCCCCTGCGCATTCTTCGCGACCGGGCCGTCGATCTCGATGTAGGCCACATAGGCGCCGCGTTGGATGTCGTTGGTGACGGCCACGGTGTGGTCCGAGCTGCCCACGGTAAACGGCCCTGCCGGATTGCTCGCTGGGTCATTACCCGGCCCACCGGGGTTATAAACCGGGGAAGAGGTGCCGGAAGACGGCATGCGGATCGATGTCAGGCGACCGATCGCCCCACTGTCGCCTGACAGGATGATGTCGTACTGGTTGTCATGATCTTCGACATACGCAAGGTCGTAGGCTGACTGAACCGGGCCCGTGTCTGCGATGCCGAGCACCTTCAGCTTGCCGTAGCCCGCGATGTCGTAGTCCACGCCAGACTGCGTAATCTGCACCGTATTGCCATTGGCGTCGGTTGCGGTAAGGATAAAAAACTTTTCAAAATCCGTCGGCAGGACGCTGCCGATTCCGTCCGGGGAAAAACCCGCGCTGGTGTAAATGCGCAAACGATACTGGGCCGAAGCGCCGAACAGATCGGCGCCACTGTTGGCATACGATGCGTTCAACCACTGTGGATTGCTTTCCCCGAGATCGGAAAACACATTCAGCTTGGCCGCGAGAATCTTAGGCCCGTTACCGGGCACGTAGGGATTCTTGCTTTCCACGCTCAGCCCCACGGCCGACACCAGGCCTTGCGGTGTCACGAACTTCAGTTCCGTGGGGGAACGGACGATGGTGACCGACACTGGATACTCCGCCTCCGGGTTGCCTGGCAGAATGCGATTGCCCCAGTATCCCGTCAGCACCACCGTCTGCCGCTCGTTGTATTCCGTATTGGGCAGGAAGCTCGCCGCCAGCGGTGTGACCACCGCGCCGGTGTTCATCGTCACGGCAAAGGCCGCCGGCGTCACCGACGGCGGCCAGATCGGGTGAGAGAACACCACGGGGATCGTATCGGCCGCATTCGCCACCACCTCATAGGTGTACGCGAATCCCAATGCACCCACCGCCGAGTAATAGGCCCGCGAGGGCGCCTGCAGGGCTGGATCGATTGCCTGATACGACACGTTGCCGCTGTAAGCCGCGGCCTGTGCCGCGGTGCCGGTTCCGTTCAAGCCGGCAACGCCCATGTAGCCCTCGAAGCCATAATTGGCAGTCAGCATCGAAGGCGTGTTCGAGAAAAAATCCGCGCCATAGATGATGCTGGTATTCAGCGTGCTTGATTTGGTCGTGCTCACTGCGCGGTCGGCACTGATGTAGTCAAGCAGAGGTGTCGCCAGCTCAGTATAGGTGTTGCCGGTGTCGGGCGGTGAGCCTGCGGTCGGCGAGGCCGAATCATCAACGCACCCAGCCATCGCCAATAGCACCGCGAGGCCCGCGAGACCCTGCACGTACCCGAAACCTTCTTCTCTGGTAGACATCATCCCTAACAACCTTCGTGTAGCCGCTGGATTGTTTTGCGCATCAAGCCAAGCACATGGATGCAGGCCGATTAAAACGGGTTGTTTATGGCTGGTCCAGGGGGACAACTGGCAAGAAACTCTGGAATTGACTGGTTAACGAATGGCAGGTTTTCATAGTAACCATCTCCAGGCCTGGACTGAATCATGTAAGCCCAATGACTCATGGTGCCCATCTCGGTCAGGCTGGTCATCTGGTTGACCATCGTCCACTGGCCATCCTTCAGGACCATGGTTCCGAGGGGATAGTTGATCACTGCGCCGGTAGCGGAATTGTACATGGTCATGAAGACCTTGCCTTCTGGGGTGACCTGACCGAGAACGAACTGACAATTCGTGATTTCAGTGACTGTACTCTTGACGACTACGGATCCGGTGAAGTAACCGTTAAAATAGTCGGTAATTGAAAAAACCGTCTGCCCACGGGTTACGATGAAGCTATTGTTGGCTTGACTGTAAGCCACGGAATAAATGCCTTCGGGCGGGACAATCCACTGGGTCCCCTTGAACCAGCTCCATTCATCATACGCTGCAGCTCTGGCGACGCCCGTACTCAGCCCCAGCGCAACCAGAAGGCTACTCATCAGGGAAAGCATCTTTCTAAATTTCATGGCTCTGGATTCCAGTTTTGCTCAGGGTTGTCTTTTCATAATCGGCCCGGGAGGGCAACTGGCAAGAAACTCCGGGATCGGCTGGTTCACAAACGGCAAGGATTCATAGAAACCATCTCCAGGCCTGGATTGAATCATGTAAGCCCAATGACTCAGCGTACCGGGTTCAGTCAGGCTGGTCATTTGATTGACCATCGTCCACTGATCATCCTTCAAGACCATTGTACCGAGCGGATAATTGACCACGGCGCCAGTATCGGCTTTGTACATCGTCATGAATACCTGACCTTCCGGCGTCACCTGACCCAGAACAAATTGGCAGCTCGTCACTGCTTTTTCCGTTATTTTCACGACCACCGAACCCGTGAAGTAGCCATTGTAGTAGTCGGTGATCGAAAATACGGTCTGACCCCGAATCGTGAAAAAACTATTTTCACTGGCAACCTGATTGACGGAATAGATACCATCAGGGGGGACTATCCAGTAGGTTCCCTTGAACCAGCTCCATTGACTGTAGAAGCCAGCATCGCGGTCGACCACGACGCCTGATTGATTGCCATCGGAACCTCCGCACCCAACCAGAACTGAGGCTAATAGAATGCCGAGAGCGCCTGCTCCGGCGCGCTTGACGCCACGACTCAATCTGGCGATCAGATATATCAAAATCGATTTCACCTATGCATCCTCAACAGGCCGGATTTCATGGAATCACCTCCTGACTGGTATAGGGTTCGAATTCATCGGATGCCCAGAGTCGCTTACGGCCACACCAATGCCTCACGCAATTCTTCAAGCAAGCGGCCATCAAGCACCCTGGTCTCTAATCATCCTTGACGAGCCTGAAACCGACATGTGACATGCCGCTGTAGGGATCCTGTCCGCGCCGGGCGCTCGGCCGGTAAGACATGCAGTACTCTTCATTACACAGAAACGATCCGCCACGAATCACGCGCTTCGGCGCATTCACCGGCGCAAAACGGTCCGAAGGGTCAAAACTGCCTGCCGGTCCTGCCGGGTTATCCAGCACCCGCTTGCCCGACTGCTGTTTCTGCCGCGTGAACTGATCCGCCCGATACCAATCGGCCACCCATTGCCAGGCATTGCCGGTCATGTCATAGAGGCCAAAACCATTCTGCGGAAAGGACTTCACCTCCATCGTCCCCACCTCGATTTTCCCACCAGTCACGACCGGGAACGGCTGCACCTGCACATCCCAGTAATTCGCCATCGGCCTGCCGTCCGGCGCAAGTTGGTCACCCCAAGCGTAGGTCGCCTGATCCAGCCCCCCCCTTGCGGCAAACTCCCACTCCGCTTCGGTTGGCAGGCGCTTACCCGCCCACTGCGCGTAAGCCTGCGCATCTTCATAGCTCACCTGCACCACCGGATGCGCACCTTTGCCTTCGATGGTGCTGCCGGGACCCTGCGGGTGGCGCCAACTCGCACCGGGTACATACTGCCACCACTGGGAGGCATCGTTCAGGCTGACAGGCCGATCCGTTCCAACGAATACCATCGCCCCTGGCACCATCGCATCTGCCGGTGGCTTCGGCGTTCCCGGCGGCAACTGCACCCGGACAGTTTCCCAGTCCGGCGTCTTCTCGGCGGTCGTGATATAGCCGGTCTGCCGAACGAACTCAGCGAACTGGTCATTCGTGACATGCGTCATATCCATCCAGAAGCCATTGACGCGCACAGGATGCGCCGGCCGCTCGTTCAGCTGTGCGAGCTTGTGGTCGGAGCCCATCATGAACTCGCCGCCGGGAACCCAGACCATATCCTTGGGTGCACCCTGACTCCCGGTTTCGACCGTCGATCTGGGCATCCGCGAACCAGGAGAGCCATTCTGCCCATTGAGATAGGCAGTCAAGCCGCCGGCAATCACAGTGATGGCGATGGCAAAGATGGTTTTACGTGAGAGATTGAACATTCGCAATTAATATGTAGTCGTCGCGTTGGCGCAGACGCCCTGGTTGCTCCGGATGATCTGGGCATCCGCATCATCAGTGAGGCCGTCGAAGTTGAAGTCTGCGACGCTCGACAGCGCCCAGTTGCGCAATTCCTGCCAAATGCTCAAATCCTCCCCATTCACCTGACCGTCAATATTGGCATCACCAGAGCACGCCGGCTGTGACGCAAGAATGGCATCGAGCTTGGAAAGCAGCTCGTTGAAAACCTGATTCAGGGCCGGGTCACCCTGATAATCAAGCGCGTTATCGTCTATCAGTACATTCGTACCCGGTTCCTGATTGATTTCAAACAGCTCGGTCGTTGTTGTCGTCAGCGGCTTACCGGTGGCGTCCGTGCAGGAATTGGTCGTTGGGTCAAAATACTGAGTCGTGTTCTGAACGATCTTGTAGCGCTCATCCCGAACACCCAGACTCGTCTCCGGGGTGATCTCCAATTGATCCTGCTGCGGTTGTGCGTTGAATTTCGCCTGGTTTACCGCGCAGCAGGACAAATAACCTCCGGCCTTCGGTATCACCGAAGCATCCGTGTAGCCAGGACCCCACCAGACGCCTGCGTTATCTTCACAGACGCTTTTCGAGATGGGTACCTGGGTGCACGTCGTGCTCACAACGCACGGCGAATTCCGGCCACCGTTCGCCTGAATGTTGTAACTACCCTGCGTAAAATTGACAGCTCTAACGCTGGATTGATTTGCGTTGGTCAGATAAGGCAGCATCGGCGCAGAGTCGATCACGCGGGGTACCGATGAAGGGACGTCCAGTCCTGCAATCTCGCCAAACAACTGGAACACATCAACCGTATTCGTCATATGGCTGACTTCACGTCCCGGCTGATTCACCAGGGGCCCGGCAACGACGAGAGGAACCCAGACGCCGGTCTGATAGGCGGTTCCCTTGGCACGACTCATGTTGAATGGCAGTTTTACGGAGCCGCCCAGTGTTCCGTTGTCACCGACAATCACGATCATCGTATTGGTGGCCTTGGGATCGTATACCAAACGACCACTGCTATCCTTCGTGGCCAAACCCGTTTCTACCAGCAGGCGACCAAATTCCGTGTCCATGGCTTCGGTCATCTGGTTCTGCAGGACCTGCTGATTGACGACGCTCATGCTCTGACAATTCACTGCTTCCGCAGCGACACCCGATTCAGGTGCCAATTTTGACGGCGCCTGTTGCAGTGGTGTATGAGCCGAACTGAAGCTGACTGTGGCCATCCAGGGCCTGGATTGTGAGCGGCTGTTTATCCAACCGATTGCCGCATCCGCCTCAATCGTGGTCCGGTAGCCTCGACTGCGGGGATCGGTTGCAGGAACCTCGGTGACGCTACCCCCCTGATTGATAACCAGCGGTGACACATAGAACGCATTCAGGGTACCGAAGTTCAGCCCTTCCGGCGGAGTGCTCTGACAGGACTGGTTGGGTACGAAAATACCTCCGTTCATCGCACAGTATTTTCCGGGTGCTTCACCGGCAGCACTCGCTACGCTGATCTGACTGCAGGAATTATCCGCCTGATAGCAGGCCCCACTTTCAGGCCCCTTGACATAGCCACAGGGATAATCACCGCTTGCGCCAACCCCGCCCGCCGTTGTGTCAATGGAGGCAGGCAGCCCCCCGACCCAGCCATAGAAATAGTCCCAACCCAGCACACCTGGAGTGCCATTGACGTCAGGATTGTTTTCCGGGCCTGCCAGGTGAAATTTTCCGAACATCCCGCTCTCATAATCCGCCTTCTTGAGCAGCTTCGGCGTGGTCATGTCGTAGGGAGAAATCTGGGAGTTGGCCAGGTCATTCTGGCCAATGGCACCCGGAATATTCGTTCTGAATGGATAGCGGCCGACAAACATGGAGGCGCGTCCGGGCGAGCATTCCGGCATGGACCAGGCATTTCGGAAACGAACGCCTGCATTGGCAACCACCGCCATATTGGGCATGCTCGGCGGATTATTTCCACCGTATCCGAACATCTCCATCTGGTCGATACCCACATCGTCCATAACGATGAAAAGAATATTGGGTTTATTCGAATCAATTGCCACGTCGGCATTCGTACCATTCCCGCCGCAGGCCACGACCATCACGGTCATGGCAGACAGCAGAATTGCTTGTAATATTTTATTGGTCATAATTTATGAATCTCCACGGGGTGAGGCGCCTGATTGAAGTGCTTTTTTCTAGCGACCATCAGGCTGCTGGGCATATTTCCACAAGTCATTGAGGTAGCCAGCGTTACCAGTGGAATCAGGCCCGTATCCACCAAACAGCCACAAATTACCCGTTCGATCAGACCAGCCGATCACATCCTTGCGTGCGCCAGGGTGATTGTTCTCCGAAAAGGTGTCCAGGGAACCATAAGCAGAGGGGGCATTAGGCTCTGTACTGCCGCTCATCCACGTCCATTGGTTCGTCCCGGCATCATATTTCCACCAGTCGTTGAGGAGGCCATTCTGAGTCGCGCCGTTTCCGTCGGCCCCGAACATCCAGAAGCTACCCGAGGTATCGACCCAGGCAAACGGACCACGATACCAACGTGCACCGGGTGTGTTCTCGTCTCCAGCCACGCCCTGCTTTCCGTAAACCCCAAAAGCATTGTTCAGATTGCTGCCATTCATCCAGGTCCATTCTTTGGTACGGGTGTCGTATTTCCAGAGGTCGTTGAGGATGTTTGCGGATGTTCCTGCGCTATCCCAGCCGTGACCACCAAAGAACCACAGGTCACCCGAGCGATCCAGCCAGCTAACGGCATCCAGCCTTGAGCCGGGCTGATTCGCAGCGGCACTGACAGTTCGAGTTCCGTACACCCCTGCAGCGTTTTTAATATAGGTCGACGACTCGTCTTTCCCCGCGCCATCTCTGAAAATCCAGGCTGATTTAATGGGGTCGAATTCCCACAGATTGTTGTAGGTCTGTGTCAGGGCAGCATCAGCGGCACCGCCAAAGATCCACAGATGGCCATCGCTGGTAATCCAGCCATTCGCGCCGACAAGCCCGCCCGGCGTATTGGAACCATCGGGGCTGTCCGCGGTTACATACGATGGCGACTGATTTACCACTTTACTGCCCGACACCCAGGTCCACCAGCCGGTTTCGATGTTGTACTTCCAGAGGTCGTTCAGGGTGCCTATCGAGCGTAGGTCGCCGGATTCACCATAACCAAAACCGCCGTACATCCACAGGTTGCCCTGTGTATCTGTCCAGGCAACCGGGCCGATACGCGCACCCGGCGCATTACCCGCGGCTGCAACGCCCTGCTCACCGTACCTTCCGACGGTGTTTGTAGTCAGCGCGCCCTTCATCCAGGCCCATTCTCCGATGACGGGGTTGTATCTCCAGAGGTCGCCCAGGAAAGTAAGGTCATTCCTGGTCAAACCGCCAAAAAGCCAGAAATTACCACTCTGATCAATCCAGCTGACCGAAGTGCTCCGTGCGCCTGGCATGTTGAGGGTGCTTCCTACGCCTTGAGCGGTAAAGACATATCCCGCCACATCGGAATATTCGCTACCTCCAACCCAGATCCACCCGGCGCTTTCATTTGTTGCTATTGGCGCGTCCGATGAAGACCCCCCACATCCCGTCATCAGAAGTATTCCCATCGCCACGGCGAGAAATTGCTTGATTTTTTTCATTGCAATAGCCTGCTGGTAACAGCGACCGTTATCGCTGATTTTCAAAATTTTAATTCAGAAAAAAGTTCTAGTAGCTCTGTCTAATTTTATTAAGCGTATCATGAGCCAATCTAAGACCATGAAATGCTCGCCAACCGCGAGGCAGGCGATTTCGAGAACCGGCCCCGAGCTGCATCGGGACGTATTCCAGGCGACCATCGATGCCGTCATGGCTCACACTGCCCGCACCGTCCGACCCCACACCAGCGGAATGCTTCTGGCAAATTTTCCGGACCCTGCCGCCGGTGACCTTTGGGCGGCTGCGTAATTCTTTTGCTGAACGGGAAAACCTTTACTTGCCCGGGGCGCCTTACTAGCAAAACGGCGGGGTAGCTGAAACAATCCGGCCATGCTCAGCAGGCCTCCCAACTCACTCTCGGCACGCATCCTCCTTGTGGACGATCGCGAGGAAGATCGTCAGCTTCTGGTCGATCTCTTGCGCCGCCAGGGCTACCGGCTCTACATCGGCACCGATGGTCATGACGCCGTCGAGAAGGCGCGCTACATCCTGCCCGACCTCATCCTGATGGACATCCGCATGCCAGGCTGCGACGGCATCGCGGCCTGCAGGCTGCTCAAGGCCGACCCGGCCACGTCCGGCATCCCGCTCATCTTCCTCACCGCCGCGGCACTGCCCGAAGAGCGCGTGCGCGGTCTCTCCGAAGGTGCGGTGGACTACATCACCAAGCCTTACCACTTCGACGAAGTGCGGCTGCGCGTCGCCATTCACCTCGCCCCGCCCGCGGGCGTCGCCCGGGCCGCCTACGACCCAGCCAGCACCGACCCCGTCGTTGCCGATTCGCCCCCCCCTGACCAGCCCCGGCACGCGCAGCCCCCTCCCTCACTCGCCGCCCCGCGCCCCGACGCCGTTGTTGCCAGTTCGGTCGAGCACAACATCTTCAGGGCCGCTCAGCGCCTGCTGCTCGCCGACCTGGCCGAAACGCCCGAGCTCGGCGAGCTCGCGCGCGCGGTAGGCACCAACACCCGCAACCTCAACGACGCCTTCCGCAAATTCACCGGCGTCACCGCGCTCAATTACCTGCGCGAGGCGCGCATGAAGGAGGCCTGTCGGCTGCTGCGCAAGACCCGGCTCGATGTGCAGACCATCGCCAGCGACCTCAGCTATGGCAACGCCGCCAACTTCGCGACCGCGTTCCGCGAGCGCTTCGGGATGTCGCCGCGCCAGTTCCGCAACGCACAGGCGGGCACCCTCGACGGCGCCGACCTGCCCGACAGCGAGGCGACGGCCCTCCCTCCCAAGCCCGCGCAATGATGCAGCGCGCTCGCACCGGCTGGCCCGGCCTGCTGCTCACGCTGGCCCTCTGCCTCGCCGGGCTCCTCAGTACGGCCGCCCACGCTGGTCGGGTGGACATCAGCGCGGTCGAGCGCATGGCCAGCCTGCACCCGGCGCTCACGGTTCTGCGCGACCCCACGGGCGCGCTTCGGCCCGAAGAGGTCGCCCACCGCTCCGGCCTGCCGGCGAGCACGCCCGGCGCCCTCAGCGTCGGCTTCACCACCGACACGATCTGGCTGCAGCTGCGCGTCGGCAATGAATCGGCCACCCCTCAGACACGCTGGCTCTCGGTAGGGCATACCCGGCTGGAAGAGGTCACGCTGTACCAGCTCGACGCCGGCGGCCAGCGCGTCATGGAGTCGTGGGTCGGCGGCGTTGCGCAGCCGCTCGCCAAGCGCCCGATCGTGGGCAAGGAATCGCTCTTTCCGGTTACGCTCGCCCCGGGCGAAGAGGCGCTGCTGCTGCTGCGCCTCCAGGGGCGCACCACGATGGCGCTCGATGTCAGCTTATGGGCGCCGCTGCACTACCGCGAACAAGAAGCCGTCGCTGACCTGAGCCTGCTCGTGCCTGCCGGCGCCCTGCTCGTCGTGTCGCTCTACCTGCTGGTGAGCGCACTGTTCCGGCGCGACAAGTCGCTGGTGCTGCTGGCGCTGTGGCTGGGCGTCGCGGTGGTGTGCGAACTCACGCTGCAGGGCTATCTATACCGTTACGTGCTCACCGCGGGCGGCGAACCGGCGGTGCGTGCGCCGATCTTCTTCATCGCCCTGACCGTCGCCCTGGCCGCCGCCTTCATCCACACCTTCATCGTCACCCACAGGGCCGCCCTCCTGAGCAGGCTCATCCGCGGCGTCAGCCTTGCCGGATTCGCCCTCGCCCTCGGCTCCACCTTCGGCCCGCTCGATCTGCTCGCCGGCGCTTTCGTCGTCTGCACCGTCGTGCTGTGCATGAGCTCGCCGTTCCTGCTGTTCTCGGCCTGGCGTCAGCGCCACCCCAACATCGGGCTCTTCATCTTTGCGCTCACCGGCTTGTTGATCAACGTGGTGACGCGCCTGCTGATCCGGCTCGACATCCTGCCCCCGGGCGAGCTGTCCAGCGCCAGCATGTCGATCGTGTATGCCCTGGGCCTGGGCAGTCTTGCACTGCTCGGCGTGGTGCAGCGCACGATCGCCCAGCACGAGACCACCCTCGCGCAGCAACGCGCTCTGCTGCAAGCCCAACAAGCCGAACACGCACGCCTCGAAGCCGCCATCGACAGCCGGACCCGCGCGCTGCAGGGCGCCCTCATCGCCGCCGATGAGGCCAGCCGCGCCAAGAGCGACTTCCTCGCCCGCGTCAGCCACGACCTGCGCGCGCCACTCACCGCCATCCTCGGCTACGCCGACCTCATCATCGGCAGCGGGGGCCGACCCGCCGACCATGGCCGCGTGATCCGCCGCAGCGCCCAGCACCTGCTCGGCCTGCTCAACGACCTCATCGCCTACGCCCGTGGCGGCAGCGGAAACAACGCCCTGCAGGCGCTTCCGGTGTATGCCGCCAGCCTGCTCACGAGCATCGCCGCCGAAGGCGAGGCACTCGCCCGGCGCAACGGCAACCGCTTCGAATACCAGCTCAGCGGCGAGCTCCCCACGGTGATCGAGATCGACGAAAAGCGCCTGCGCCAGATCCTCATCAACCTGCTCGACAACGCCGCCAAATTCACCCGCAACGGCCACATCCGCTTCAGCGTCCAATGCCCGGGCGAACACCCCACCAGCACCGCCATGCCCATCACCTTCGTGGTGGAAGACGACGGCCCCGGCATGAGCGCCACCGAGCTCGCCCACATCTTCGAACCCTTTCACCGCCTGACATCCGCCGAAAACCACGAAGGCCTCGGGCTCGGCCTGGCGATCAGCCGGCAATGGGTCGAATGCATGGGCGGGGACATCCAAGCCGAGAGCACGCCCGGGCAGGGTACGCGCCTGCAGGTCAGCCTCGCGATCAAGCCTGCGTCGGAAGACGCGCTACCCTACCCGCATCAGGTCTGCCAGGAAGACAGGCTGCCCGAACTCGACGGCAGCTGCCTGTGCGTCTGGGTGGTGGAAGATAGCCACGAGATCCGCAACCTGCTCTGCCTCGAGCTGCGCAGCCAGGGCTTCACCCCCGTACCCATCGCCAACGGCCACGATGCCCGCAGCCTGCTCGCCAGCCCCGACACACGCCCGCCCGACCTCGTGCTCACCGACCTCAAGATGCCTTTCGCCAGCGGCGAAGACGTGCTCGCCGGCGTGCGCGCAAAATGGCCCTCCCTGCCCGTGGTCCTGCTCACCGCCACCCCCGACGCCGTGCTGCAGCCCGCCAGCGCAGGAGCAGCCGCGCCGCACCGGCCGCGCTTTTCCGCGATCCTCTCCAAGCCGGTCAGCTTCCTGCTGCTGCGTCAGACCCTGGCCGAGCAGCTCGGCCTGCCCTGGCCCTCGAGCGAACCCGGGTCCGACCCCAGCCCTGCCATCACCCCCCCCAGCGCCGCCCGCCTCGCCGAAGCGCACGCCCTCATCCGCATGGGCGCCATCTCCGACCTCATCGACTGGGCCGACAGCCTCGGCACCGAAGATCCCGCCTGGGCCCCCTTCGCCACCCACGCCCGCGAACTCGCCGAACGCGGCGAAATGGCCCAACTCCTGCGCCTGTGCAGCCCCCCGTCTGCCCGATCGGAGAGCGCGTAGCCGCCCCGGCCCCGCGGCCGGATCGAAGGCGCACCCGCTCCCCGGCCTCGCGACCCAACTCAGCCACCCGGCAGCGGCAATGCCGTCTTGTCGATCACCCGCCGCAGCACAAAGCTCGAATGCACCCCGGTCACACCCGGGATGCGGGTGATGCGCTCGAGCAGCAGCGCCTGGTAACCGTCCATGTCGGTCACGACCACCTTGAGCTGGTAATCGGCGTCCTGGCCGGTGATCAGCAGGCACTCCAGCACCTGCGGGATCTTCTCCACCTCAGCCTCGAAGTGGCTGAAGCGCTCCGGCGTATGGCGGTCCATCGAGATGTGGATCAGCGCCATCAGCGACAGGCCGAGCTTTCGGGCGTCGAGCAGGGCGCGGTAGCCACGGATCAGGCCGGACTCCTCCAGCGCGCGCAGGCGACGCAGACACGCCGAAGGCGACAGCGCGATGCGGTCGGCGAGTTCCTGATTGCTGATGCGGCCATCGTGCTGGAGCAGCTCCAGGATCTGGCGGTCGTAACGGTCGAGTTGCATCATCGGGCGCCCCACTCTTTCTGATCGGCAGATTCTTGCACGTAAATCGTATTTATCGTAATTTTCTGCGTATAAAAAGCCCTTCATGCCGCAACAACGCAATCGTCTGCCGCAGCCGGGCGGGTAAACTTTCGCTCATCGAATCACGCCCTGCCCACGAGGACCGCGCCATGATGTTGCCCAACCCCGCCGCCAAGTACCGCCCCTTCGCCCCGATCGCGCTCGCCGACCGCCAGTGGCCGAACAAGGTCATCGACCGCGCCCCGATCTGGATGAGCACCGACCTGCGCGACGGCAACCAGGCGCTGTTCGAGCCGATGAACGTCGAGCGCAAGATGCGCATGTTCCGCACCGTGTGCGAGATCGGCTTCAAGGAGATCGAGGTCGGCTTCCCCTCCGCCTCGCAGACCGACTTCGACTTCGTGCGCCAGCTCATCGAGGGCGGCCACATCCCTGCCGACGTCACCATCCAGGTGCTCACCCAGGCGCGCGAGGATCTCATCCGCCGCACCATGGAATCGGTACGCGGTGCGCCGCGCGCGATCATCCACGTCTATAACGCCACCTCGCCGACCTTCCGCGAGGTCGTGTTCGGCATGGAGAAGCCGCGGGTGGTGGCGCTCGCGGTGTCGGCGGTGCGCCTGATCAAGCAGATCGGCGAGCAGATGAAAGCCGAATGCGGCACCGAGGTCGCGCTCGAATACAGCCCCGAGACCTTCTCCGCCACCGAGCTTGAGTTCGCCAAGGAAGTCTGCGACGCCGTCACCGCCGAATGGGGCGCCACCCCGGACAACAAGGTCATCCTCAACCTCCCGGCCACGGTCGAGGTGGCCACGCCCAACGTCTATGCCGACCAGGTCGAGTGGATGCACCGCCACCTCGCACGACGCGACAGCGTGGTGCTCTCGCTGCATCCGCACAACGACCGCGGCAGCGGCATCGCCGCCGCCGAGCTCGGCCTGATGGCGGGCGCCGACCGCGTCGAAGGCTGCCTGTTCGGCAACGGCGAGCGCACCGGCAACGTCGACATCGTCACCCTCGCGCTCAACATGTATACGCAGGGCGTGTCGCCCGGGCTCGACTTCTCCGACATCAACGCGGTCGCGCGCACCGTCGAGTACTGCAACCAGCTGCCCATCCACCCACGCCACCCCTATGTGGGCGATCTCGTGTTCACCGCCTTCTCTGGCTCCCACCAGGACGCCATCAAGAAGGGATTCGCCGCCCAAAAGGCGGATGCTCCGTGGAACGTGCCCTACCTCCCGATCGACCCCGCCGACGTCGGCCGCAGCTACGACTCGGTGATCCGGGTCAATAGCCAGTCCGGCAAGGGCGGCATCGCCTACCTGCTTGAGACCGAGTACGGCATCGTGATGCCGCGCCGGCTGCAGGTGGAATTCTCGCGCGAGGTGCAGCAGGTCACCGACGCCAGCGGCGGCGAGATGTCGGCCGCGGCGATCTGGGCGCTCTTCCGCGCCACCTACCTCGACACCGTGGTGCCAGTGCACTACGTCGAGCACCACCTCTTCGAGCACGGCGAGGCCCAGGGCATCCGCCTGGTCGTCGAGATCGGCGGCACCCGCCACCTGCTCGTGGGCGAAGGCAATGGCCCGATCGACGCCACCATCCACGCCCTGCGCGGCGCCGGCATCGACGTGCAGGTGCGCAGCTTCGAGGAGCGCTCGATCGCCCCCAGCGAGGACGGCGGCAACGCCCAGGCCTGCGCCTTCCTCGAGCTCACCGAGGCCGGCGGGCAGGGCGGCGACCACTACGGCGTGGGCATCGACAGCAACATCGTCACCGCCTCGATCCGCGCCATCGTCAGCGGAGTCAACCGGCTGCAGCCGGCGCTCGGTGCCGAGGCCGCGGCACGCGCCGCCTGATGCACGCTGCCGCCGACGCCCGTCCCGCCGCCCTGGCCGGCAAGGCTCTGTTCGAGCCGATCGCTGACTGGCTCGAGCGCTTCACCGCAGCCGGCGTCCCGACCCACGCCGAGCTCGACGCCCTGCTCGCCGAAGCGGCGCCCGGCGCGCGCAGCGGAGGCGGTGCCCCGATCCGCTTCGTGCACCCGGCAGGGGATGCGGAAGGTTACGAGGCGCAGATCTTCGCCCGCGGCGAAGTCCCCACGCGCGCCGACGACTGGCACGACTTCTTCAACGCGCTCGCCTGGTGCGCCTGGCCGCAGACCAAGGCCGCCTGCAACCGCCTGCACCTGGCCGAGCTCCACGCCCGCACGGCCGCAGGCCTCGCCGGGCGCGGCCCGCGCCGCGACGCGCTGACCCAGCTCGACGAATGCGGCATCGTCGTGGTGTCAAGCGATCCGCAGATTCCCGCGCTGCTGGCAGCACACGAATGGGAAGCGGCGCTGTTGACGCGGCGCCTGCACCTGCTGCAGACCACCCGCTTCCTCGTCTTCGGTCATGGCAGCTGGGACCAGTTGCGCGCCCCCTTCATCGGCTTGTGCGCCAAGGCCCTCTACCGCGTCGTCGAACCCGCCTGGCTGGCGCTCAGCGCGGCGGACGCGCGCGCCGAGATCGACACCTGGCTCGCCGGGTACCTCGCGGCGAACATCGACACGCTCACCCCGCGCAGCCTGTCGCCGCTGCCGCTGCTCGGCATTCCGGGGGTGACGCCCGACAGCGAGTGCGCCGCGTACTACCGCGACACCCGGCAGTTCCGCCCGCGCCGGCACCCTTCGTCCATCATGACGGCGGCCTGAAGCACGTCCTGGCAGGGCGGAGGAGGGCGCCCTACAATTCTATTGTCATTAATCCGGACGCCTTGCCATGCCCTCCCCCGCCACTGCGAGCGCTGCACCCGTGCAGCGCGCCGCACGCCGACTCGGTTCCGCCGTCCGCAGCCTGATCCTGGCGCTCGCCCTGTTGCCGACACCCGGCCACGCCCAGGCGCCCGCCGCCGATCCGGCGCCGCGCAGCGAGGCGCCCCTTTCCGCGCCCGCCGCGATGCTCGCCCTGCGCTACGACGCATCGATCGACCCCGCCGCCTACTGGGTCAGCGAAAAACTCGACGGCGTGCGGGCCCTCTGGGACGGCCAGCGCCTGCGCTTTCGCAGCGGGCGCGAGATCGTCGCCCCGGCGTGGTTCATCGCCGCGCTGCCGGCCACGGCGCTGGATGGCGAGCTCTGGCTGGGGCGGCAGCGCTTCGACGCGCTCTCCGGCCTCCTCCGCCGCGAAGATCCTCAGGATCCCGCCTGGCGCGACGTGCGCTACATGCTGTTCGACCAGCCCGGCGGCGCGGGCGACTTCAGCACCCGGCTGCAGGCGCTGGGCGAGCTCGTCGCCACCGCCGCAGTGCCCTGGCTGCAGCTCGTCCCGCAGCAACGCCTGCCCGACCGCGCCGCCCTGCAGCGCCTGCTCGAACACACCGTCGCCAACGGCGGCGAGGGCCTGATGCTGCACCGCGCCGACGCGCGCTGGCAGCCCGGGCGCAGCGATGCGCTGCTCAAGCTCACCCCCTGGATGGACGCCGAGGCGCGGGTGCTCGGCTACGTCCCGGGCAAGGGCCGGCTGCAGGGCAAGGTCGGCGCGCTGCAGGTGGAAGCCGCCGACGGCCGGCGCTTTCGCATCGGCAGTGGCCTCACCGACGCCCTGCGCGCAAACCCGCCCGCGATCGGCACGCTGATCACCTACCGCTACCGCGAGCTCACCCCCGCCGGCCAGCCACGCTTTCCACGCTACCTGCGCGAACGCACGCTGCCCTGACCCGATCGAGCGCGTCGCACCCGCTGCGTGCGGCCCGCGCCAGCGCAGGCGGCAGACTCATCCCCATCGCCCTCGCTCCGCCCTCAGGCCGCCTGCGCTCCCTTGCCCGCCCTCGGCGCGCGGCGCGCCCCTGTTCCCCCTCACAGCTCAAGCTGCAGTGCCGCCAGCCGTGCATACAGCCCGCCCTGGCGGCGCAGGTCGGCCGGCGTACCGCTCTCGACGATGCGCCCGCCCTCCATCACCACGATGCGATCCACCTTCTGCACCGTGGCCAGGCGGTGGGCGATGATCAGCGTGGTCCGGCCCTGCATCGCCGCCGCCAGACCCTGCTGCACCAGGCGCTCGGACTCGGCGTCGAGCGCGCTGGTGGCCTCGTCCAGCAGCAGGATCGGTGCAGCCTTGAGGATCGCGCGCGCGATCGCGATGCGCTGGCGCTGCCCGCCCGACAGCCGCGTGCCGCGCTCGCCGAGGAAGGTGGCGTAGCCCTCGGGCAGGCGGGCGATGAACTCGTCGGCAGCCGCAGCGCGGGCGGCGGCAAGCACCTCCGCGTCGCTCGCGTCGGGGCGGCCGTAGCGGATGTTGTCGAGCGCGCTCGCCGAGAAGATCACCGGGTCCTGCGGCACGATCGCGATGCCGGCGCGCAGGCTGCCGCGCGCCAGCGCGCGAATGTCGCGACCGCCGATGCGGATGTGGCCCGCAGAGGTCTCGTAATAGCGCAGCAGCAGCTGGAACAGGCTGGTCTTGCCCGCGCCGGAGGGCCCGACCAGGGCGAGCTTTTCACCGCGGGCGATACGCAGGGAGATGTCGTCCAGCGCGCGCGCCTGCGGACGGGCCGGATAACAGAAGACCACGTGCTCGAGCTCGATCGCGGCCGGCTCGATCCGCCCCGACGCAGGCTGCGCGTCCGCTGCGATCGAGGGCTCGGGCCACACGGGGAGCGGGCCGGCGCACGCGCCCGGCGCCGCATCGCCCAGATCGCCCGCATCGCGGATCGCCGGCTCGGCATGCACCAGCTCGAGCAGCCGCCCGGTGGCGCCGCTGGCGCGCATCACGTCGCCCCACACCTCGGCCAGCGTGCCCACGCCGCCCGCCACCAGCGCAGCGTAGATCAGGAAGGCGCCGAGCTCGCCCACCGACAGCGTGCCGGCCTGCACCTGGCGCGCGCCGATCCACAGCACGAAGAGGATCGTGCCCATCACCGCGGTAATGATCAGCGCAGTCAGCAGGGCGCGCACCCGGGTGCGTCGCACCGCGCTGCGAAAACCGGTCTCGCTGCGCTCGGCAAAGCGCGCTGCCTCGCGCGCTTCCTGGCCGAAGGCCTGTACCGTCGGCATCGCGTTGAGGATCTCGCCAGCCAGCGCTGCGGCGTCGGCGATGCGGTCCTGGGACTCGCGCGACAGCCTGCGCACGCGCCGGCCGATGAGCACGATCGGCAGCACGAGCAGCACCATCAGCCCGAAGATCATGGCGAAGAGCTGCACGCTGGTCGCCGCCAGCATCACCATGCCACCGGCGAACTGGAACAGGCTGCGCAGCCCCATCGACACCGCGCTGCCGACCACCGCCTGCACCAGCGTGGTGTCACCGGTGAGCCTTGAGAGCACCTCGCCGGTCTGCAGGGTCTCGAAGAACTGCGGCGACTGGCGCAGCACACGCGCATACACCGCGCTGCGCAGGTCGGCACTCACGCGCTCGCCGATCCACGACACCATGTAATAGCGCGCCGCCACCGCCGCCGCCCAGAACACCGCGAGGCCGAACAAGGCCGCGAAGCGCCCATCCAGCCCCTGCGCGCCGAAGAGTCCGCCGCCGTCTGCCGCACTGCCGCCAAAGCCGACGTCGATCAGGTCGCGGAAGACCAGCGGTACCACCAGGATCGCCGCCGAGCCCAGGCACAGCAGCACGAAGGCGAGCACCACCCGCGCGCGGTAGGGGCGCAGGAAGGGCAGGAGGCCACCCAGCGCGGACAGCGCGCGGGGTCCGGAAGCGTGGGCAGGCGTGGCGGCGCGGGACATGCCCGATTATTGCCACATTTGCGCACAAGCGCGCCGCCGGCCGCCTGCGATTTCGCCGGCCCGAAGGCCAGGCGAGCGCGCACGAGGCGGACCGCGAGGGCAGGCTTTTGGTAGCCGGGTTGCTAGAATCGGGGCACGCGCGCTGACACCCGTCAAAGACACACCGCATCAACAAGGAGACCGCAAGATGAGCCTGCCCACCGTCCAGGATGCCCGCCTGCAACTCGAAAACCGCGTCGCCACGCTCACCCTGGCGCGCGACGACGTGCGCAACGCGCTCACCGGTACCGCGCTGATCGACGACATCGTGAACGTCGCCGAATGGGTCAATGCCTGCGACGAGGTCTCGGTGCTGGTCATCACCGGCGAAGGTTCGGCCTTCTCGGCGGGTGGCAACGTCAAGGACATGGCCGCGCGCGGCGGCGACTTTGCCGGCGACGTGGCCGAGGTCGCCACCCGCTACCGCCGCGGCATCCAGCGCATCCCGCTGGCGCTGCAGGCGGTGGAGGTGCCGATCATCGCCGCGGTCAATGGCCCGGCGATCGGCGCCGGCTTCGACCTCGCCAACATGGCCGACATCCGCATCGCCTCGACGAAGGCGAAGTTCGGCGAGACCTTCCTCAATCTGGGCATCATCCCGGGCGACGGTGGCGCCTGGTTCATGCAGCGCCTGATCGGCTATCAGCAGGCTTTCGAGCTCACCCTCTCGGGCCGCATCGTCGGTGCCGAGGAGGCGAAGACCCTGGGCATCGCGCTCGAGGTGGTCGAACCCGAGCAGCTGCTGCCCCGCGCCCACGCGCTGGCCGCGCGCTTCGCCGCCCAGCCGCCGAAAGCCCTGCGTCTGACCAAGCGCCTGATGAAGATGGCGCAGCGCATGGAGCTCAAGGACTTCCTCGACCTGTGCGCCAGCTTCCAGGGCATGTGCCACAACGAGCCCGAGCACCTCGAGGCGGTCAATCGCATGCTCGCCCGCTGACCGTGGACGCTGGCCGTCGCGCGCTGCGCGTGCTGTCCGTCATCCCGCCGATGACGCAGCTCAACACACCCTATCCCTCCACCGCCTACCTCACCGGCTTCCTGCGCGCGCGCGGGGTGGACGCGGTGCAGGAAGACCTGGCGCTCAAGCTGGTGCTGCGCCTGCTGTCACCGGCCGGCCTGGACGACGTCCGCGCCTGCGCCGAGGCGCTGCCGAAGAAGCAGCGCACACCGCTGGTGCAGGGCTTCATCGAGCACTTCGCGCGCTACCGCAGCACCGTCGGTCCGACGATCGCCTTCCTGCAGGGCCGCGACTCGACCCTCGCCCACCGCATCGCCAGCCGGACCTTCCTGCCCGAAGGGCCACGCTTCGATGCGGTCGATGCCTATGTCGACCCCGACGACCCCGAGGGTGGCGACCCGCTCGCATGGGCCTTCGGTGCGCTTGGCCTCGCCGACCGCGCCCGCCACCTGGCGACGCTGTACCTGAACGAGCTCGCCGACATCCTGCGCGACGCGGTCGATGGGCGCTTCGAGTTCGTGCGCTACGCGGAGACGCTGGCGATGAGCCAGCCCACCTTCGAGCCGCTCGCCACCGCGCTCGCCGCGGCGCCGACGCTGGTCGATGCGTATTTGAAAGACCTGAGCCTCGAAGCCCTCTCCCGCCACCAGCCGCAACTGGTCCTCATCTCCACCCCCTTCCCCGGCTCGGTGTATGGCGCCTTTCGCATCGCGCAGGCGATCAAGGCCGCGCACCCGGAGATCGTCACCGTGCTCGGTGGCGGCTTCGTCAATACCGAGCTGCGCGAGCTCTCCGAGCCGCGCGTGTTCGACTACTTCGACTACGTGACCCTCGACAACGGCGAGCGCCCGCTGCTGGCACTGCTCGAGCACCTGCAGGGCAAGCGCGGCCGATCGCGCCTGGTGCGCACCTTCGTGCGCGACGCCGACACGCAGGCGGTGCGCTACATCAACCTCGTCGAGCCCGACGTGCCCTTCGCCGAGGTCGGCACCCCGACCTGGGACGGCCTGCCGCTGGATGGCTATCTGTCGGTGCTCGACATGCTCAACCCGATGCACCGGCTGTGGTCGGACGGGCGCTGGAACAAGCTCACCGTGGCCCATGGCTGCTACTGGAAGAAGTGCAGCTTCTGCGACGTCAGCCTCGACTACATCGGCCGCTACGACGGCGCGCCGGCCGCGCTGCTGGTCGACCGCATCGAGGCGATCGTCGCCGAGACCGGCCAGACCGGCTTTCACTTCGTCGACGAGGCCGCGCCGCCCAAGGCCTTGCGCGCGCTCGCCGAGGAGCTGCTGCGGCGCGGGGTGGCGATCTCGTGGTGGGGCAACATCCGCTTCGAGAAGTCCTTCACCCCCGAGCTGTGCCGGCTGCTCGCCGACAGCGGCTGCATCGCGGTCTCCGGCGGGCTGGAGGTGGCCTCCGACCGCCTGCTCAAGCTGATGAAGAAGGGCGTGTCGGTGGACCAGGTGGCGCGCGTCACCCACGCCTTCACCGAAGCCGGCGTCCTGGTCCATGCCTACCTGATGTACGGCTTCCCGACGCAGACGGTGCATGACACCGTCGATGCGCTCGAATACGTGCGCCAGCTGTTCGAGGCCGGCTGCATCCAGTCGGGCTTCTTTCACCGCTTTGCGTGCACCGTGCACTCGCCGGTGGGCATGAACCCGGAGGAATATGGCGTCGAGCTGGTGCCCCAGCCCGCGGTCAGCTTCGCCAGGAACGACGTCGGCTTCATCGACCCCACCGGCGTCGATCACGACAGACTGGGCAAGGCGCTCAACAAGGCGCTGTACAACTACATGCACGGCATCGGCCTGGACACCGACGTGCGCAGCTGGTTTGTCGACAAGGTTCCGCGGCCGCGGGTGGCGCGCCATTTCATCGCCCGTGCTCTCGGGCAGTGAGTGCCGCCGCCCGCGCCTTCACGGCTGCGGGCGGGGCGGGGAGCAGGCTCGCCCGCTCCCCCGGCGGCTTACTTCAGCGCGGCCAGCGCAGCCGCGTAGGCCGGCTCGTCCTTGATCTCGGACACCCGCTGCGCATACACGACCTTGTCGCTGGCATCGATGACGACGACGGCGCGCGCGGTCACGCCGGCGAGCGGACCCGAGCTGATGGCCACCCCGTAGGCTTCGCCGAACTGCGGATTGCGGAAGGTCGACAGCGTGCTCACGTTCTTCAGGCCTTCGGTCTCGCAGAAGCGCTTGGCGGCAAAGGGCAGGTCGGCCGACACGACCAGCACCACGGTGTCGGCGAGCTTGCCGGCCTCTTCATTGAACTTGCGCGTCGAGGTCGCGCACACCGGGGTATCCAGGCTGGGGACGATGTTCAGCACCTTGCGCTTGCCGGCGAAGGCTTCGAGACCGACGTCGGCCAGGTCGGCGCCGGTCAGCCTGAAAGCGGGTGCGGCGTCGCCGGCTTGCGGGAAACGCCCCACCACGTCGATCGGGTTACCGCCAAGGGTCACTGTACTCATGGGTCTGCTCCTGTGGGTTGAGTGGGGATGACGCCGGCCTGTTCATCGGCTACCGGTCGATCCGGCCCTTAGCCTACACCAAGCCGATGCAGGCTGTGGCGGGACGAAGGCCTCAGACACCCGGCGCGCATTATGCGCATCCTGCCCGCAGGGGTACCGCACACGCACCACGGTTGGCGCCCGCGCCGCAAGGGGCAGGACGACGGGAGAGGCTCAGCGCATCGCACGCAGACGGGCGATGCGCTCCTGGGTGGCGGGGTGGGTGGAGAACAGACCGCGCAGGCCGCCACCGGAGAGCGGATTCATGATCATCATCTGCGCCGTCTCGGGGTGCTGCTCGGCGGTATGCATCGGGATGCCACGCGCGTAGGCGTCGATCTTGGCGAGCGCGCTGGCGAGCGCCTCGGGGTCGCCCGAGATCTCCGCGCCGCCCCGGTCGGCACCGAACTCGCGCGTGCGGCTGATCGCCATCTGGATGACCATGCCGGCCAGCGGCGCGAGGATCATCAGCGCGATCGACACCACCGGGTTGGGGCGCTCCTCTCCGTCTCGACCCCCGAAGAACATGCCGAAGTTGGCCAGCATCGAGATCGCGCCGGCGACGGTGGCCGAAATGGTCGAGATCAGGATGTCGCGATTCTTCACATGCGCCAGCTCGTGCGCCATCACGCCGCGCAGCTCGCGCTCGGAGAGCATGCGCATGATGCCGGTCGTGGCGGCCACCGCGGCATTGTCGGGGTTGCGCCCGGTGGCGAAGGCGTTGGGCTGGGCCTCGTCGATGAGATAGACCTTGGGCATCGGCAACCCGGCACGCTGGGCGAGTTCCCTGACCATGTTGTACAGGTAGGGCGAAGAGGCGGCATCGACCTCGCGCGCCTTGTACATCTTGAGCACGGCCTTGTCCGAGAACCAGTAGGCCCAGAAATTCGTCGCGCCACCCATGACGAGCGCGATCAGCATGCCCTGCTGGCCACCAATGGCCGCCCCCATCGCGCCGAACAGGGCGACGATGCCCGCCATGAGGAGGGAGGTCTTGATCCAGTTTCCGAACATCGCGGCAGCCTTCCTGCAAAAGATTGATTCGTCAGCGTAGTTTGGGCCTCTGCGGAACGAATACAAGGGCGCCTGCCACCGGCCGAGCGCGTCAACCAGGCATGCTGAAGCGTTCGCCCACGGAGACCGGGAAGCCGCGCAGGAACTCCCCCGCGCTCAGGCGCTTGCTGCCCGGGCGCTGTAACACCGTGCACCGCAGCGCATCACGGCCGCAGGCGATGGTGATGCCACCCTCGCCCTCGGCATCGATGGCGAGCACGGTGCCCGGCTCACCCTGGCCGGGCACGACCTTGCCCGCCCAGCATTTCACCACCGTGTCACGCAGGCTCGATGCCGCGCCCGGGAAGGGATCGAAGGCGCGCAGCGCACGCTCGATCTCGAGCGCCGGGCGCGTCCAGTCGATGGCGGCCTCAGCGCGGCCGATCTTGGCAGCGTAGGTCACGCCTTCTGCAGGCTGCGGGGTGGCGACGAGCTTGCCGCGCTCCAGTCCGGCCAGGGCGTCGACGATGCATTCGCCACCGAGCACCGCCAGGCGGTCGTGCAGGCTGGCGGTGGTGTCGTCGGGCAGGATCGGCAGTGCCCGCGCGAGCAGCATCGCGCCAGTGTCCAGGCCTTCGTCCATCTGCATGATGGTGATGCCGGTCTGGGCATCGCCCGCCTCGATCGCGCGGTGGATCGGGGCCGCACCGCGCCAGCGTGGCAGCAGCGAGGCGTGGATGTTGAGGCAGCCCAGGCGCGGCAGCGCGAGCACCGCCGGGGGCAGGATGAGGCCATAGGCCGCCGCCACCAGCACGTCGGGCGCACAGTCCGCGAGGCGCGCGCGCTGGGATTCGGTACGCAGCTTCTCGGGCTGATCGACTTCAATGCCATGCGCCACGGCAAGCTGCTTGACCGCGCTCGGCGTGAGCTTCATGCCGCGCCCCGCAGGGCGGTCGGGCTGGGTCAGCACCAGCGGCACCGCGTAGCCGGCGGCGAGGATGGCCGCGAGCGCGCTGGCGGCGAACTCGGGGGTGCCGGCGAAGGCGACGCGCAGGGGCTGCGAGCCTGACTGTGGAGGCGTGGCAGTCATGCGGTGATGCGGGCTTTCTTGGCCAGCTTGCTCCTGATGCGGCCGAGCTTGAGCTGCGACAGGTATTCGACGAAGACCTTACCGTCGAGATGGTCGATCTCGTGCTGGACGCAGACGGCGAGCAGACCATCCGCCTCGAACTCGATGGATTCGCCTTTTTCGTTCAGGGCGCGAACTTTCACACGCTCGGCACGGGTCACCTTCTCGTAGATTCCGGGAACGGACAGGCAGCCTTCCTCATGCACCTGTTCGCCATCGCGCTCGAAAATCACCGGGTTGATCAGGGCCATCAGGCCCGATCGGTCCTCGCTGACGTCGATGACGATCACGCGCTTATGCACATTGACCTGAGTGGCAGCCAGTCCGATGCCCGGCGCTTCGTACATGGTTTCGGCCATGTCCTTCACGAGCTGGCGGATTTCATCGTCCACCTCGTCAACCGGTTTGGCGACCGTGTGAAGGAGGGGATCGGGGTAGCGGAGAATGGGGAGGAGAGCCATGAATTTCTTGCCGCGTTAAGCCTTCAAGTGCAGAGTTTCAAGCGCTTTCAAGCGCTTTCAAGCGCCTGCGCATGTGTTACATCGGACGATCGGAGCGTGCCGCGACGGCCGTATGTGCCCGCTTCGACCTCGACCCGCCCGCGGCGTTCCGGGATGAACCCGGCCTGCTCGGCCACGACCGGAAGCAACCCATGACCCGAATTATATTCCCTCTGCTGCTCGGCTTCGCCACCCTGCTTGGCGCCAGCGCCCACGCCCAATCCGGCGTACCTTCCGGCGTGCGCCTCGCCGACGACGCGCCCGACAGCTACACCGTGGTGCATGGCGACACCCTGTGGGCGATCTCCGCGCGCTTCCTGCGGGAGCCCTGGCGCTGGCCGGACGTCTGGCGCCTGAACCGCGATCAGATCCGCAACCCGCATCGGATCTACCCTGGCCAGGTCATCCTGCTCGATCGCAGCGGGCCGTGGCTCACCGTCGGCCGTCGCATCGCCAGCGGCACGCAGTCGGACCGCATCGAACCGAAAATCTACACCGAGGCGCTCGAGACGGCCTTGCCCAGCATCCCGCAACAGGTGATCGAGCCCTTCCTCAACCGCCCGCTGGTGCTTGACCAGCCGCGCGTGGACGGCTCGGCGACGATCATCGCCACCGAAACCAGCCGCGTACTCACCGGTGCGGGCGACACGGTTTTCGCCAGCAGTGTCAGTCCCGACGCCGAACTGTGGCACATCTACCGCCCCGCCCGCGCACTGGAAGACCCGATCACGGGCGAGACCATCGCCTGGGAAGCGAGCTTTCTTGGCACCGCGCGCGTGACCGAGCATGGCGAACCGACCACGCTGGAGATTCTGACCGCGGTCGAGGAAATCGGCGTCGGCGACCTGATGATGCCGAGCGAGCGCCCGCAAGTGTTCTCCTACGCGCCGCACGCGCCCGAGCAGGCGGTCGAAGGGCGCATCATCAGCATCCACCGTGGCGTCAGCGAGACCGGCCGCCTGAACGTCGTGGCACTCAATATCGGCGAGCGCGACGGCCTTGAGCGCGGCCATGTGCTGGCACTGTTCCGCAACCGGGGCAGCGCCGAGTACAGGGGCGAGGCCGGCAAGGAAAACTTCCAGCTCCCGGAGAAGCGCTACGGCGTGGTGTTCGTGTTCCGCGTCTTCGAGCGCGTCTCCTACGCGCTGGTGATGGAGTCGGACGGCCCGGCGACGATCTCCGACGCGGTCCGCAAACCCTGATCGGCGCCGGCGCCGTGCCCACTTCGACCCCGAGCGGCGGCGCGCAAGACCTGCCTGACTGGCTGCGCCTGGCCGCCGTCCCGGGGCTGGGCCCCGAGCGCCAGCGCAGCCTGCTCGCGGCCTTTGGCCTGCCGCGCCAGATCTTCGCCGCCGGGCGTAACGCGCTGGCCGCGGTCGTCGGGCAGGCACTGGCCGATGCCGTGCTCGCGCCGCCTGCGAACGAGCACATCGAACGCACCCTCGCGTGGGCCGCCGAGACCGGCAGCCATGTCCTCACCCTGGCCGACGAGGCCTATCCGCGCACCCTGTTCGACATCGCCGACCCGCCCGTGCTGCTGTATGCGAAGGGCGATCCAGCGCTGCTGCAGCGTCCCGCGGTGGCGCTCGTCGGTGCACGCTCGGCCACCGCGCAGGGCGAGGCCAACGCCGCGGCGTTTGCCCAGAGTCTCGCCGAGGCGGGCCTGGCCATCGTCAGCGGGCTGGCCCTGGGCATCGACGCGGCCGCCCATCGCGGCGCCCTGGCCGCGGGGCCGGGCGGCGGCGGCACGATCGCGGTGATCGGCACCGGCATCGACCGCATCTACCCTGCGCGCAACGCCGCGCTCGCACGCGAGATCGCCACCGCCGGGGTGATCCTCAGCGAATTCCCGCTCGGCACCCCACCGCTGCCGCACAATTTCCCGCGCCGCAACCGGATCATCGCCGGCCTCGCGCAGGGCGTGCTGGTGGTCGAGGCGGCACTCAACAGCGGCTCGCTGATCACCGCGCGCCTGGCCACCGAGAGCGGACGCGAGGTGTTTGCGATTCCCGGCTCCATCCATTCCCCGCTGTCGCGCGGCGGCCACCGCCTGATTCGCGACGGCGCCAAGCTGGTCGAGACCGCGGAGGACGTGATCGAGGAGCTGCGCGGCCGGCTGGGCTGGCCCGCGCCTGAACCGACCGCACGCGTTCAGCGCGGCAAGACTGCCGTCCGCCGCAGCGCCGCCGCCCCGACGGCGCAGCAGACCATTCCCGGACTCGACGACGAAGCCGCGCGCGTGCTGCAGATCATCGGCTACGACCCGGTGGACATCGATACGCTCGCCGGACGCTGCGGCTTGACGGTCGATGCCCTCTACGCCATCCTGCTGCCACTTGAGTTGGACGGACACCTCGCGCGCCTGGCGGGTGGCCGCCTCCAGCGCACCTGAACCGGCCACATCACCCCCGGCCGACTTGCCTGCAAGAACCCGAAGCACCGACGCACGTGCCACCGTTCGCGCGTCAGTTGCAGCACCCTGCAGACGAGTCCTCCCGGGGGTTTCATCGACTGTACATCTTCGCCGAATCGACCAGAGGCCGCTTTGTTCGACATCCTCGTATACCTCTTCGAAAGCTACATCCACGCCGACGCCTGCCCGGAGCCCGACCAGTTGAGCCGCAAGCTGTCGGCCGCCGGGTTCGAGCAGGGAGAAATCTCCGAGGCGCTCGAGTGGCTCAACGGCCTGCGCCGCGTCGCGCGCGACATCCACCCGGGCATCGCGCCCAGCGCGGGCTCGGTGCGCATCTACACCGATGAAGAGCATGCCCAGCTCGATGCCCGCTGCCGCGGCTTCCTGAGCCTACTCGAGAGCGCCGGGGTGCTCGGTGCCGCTCACCGCGAACTGATCATCGAGCGCGCGATGGCGCTGGCCGACTTCACGATCACGCTCAACCGGCTGAAGGTCATCGTGCTGATGGTGCTGTGGCAGCAGGAAGAACCGATCGACACCCTGATGGTGGATGAGCTCCTGACCGAGGAAGACGACTGGGGCTACGAACCGACCGTGCATTGAGCGGTCGATCCGTCGTCTTGCAGGCACGCGCCTGCCGTCCTTATCATCCGCCGCTTTAGAACCCCAGCGCCCCTGCGGCGCCAACGTCGTTTCCAGCCGAGCATGAGCAAGCAACTGATCATCGCGGAAAAGCCTTCCGTCGCGCAGGACATCGCCCGTGCGCTGGGCGGCTTCACCAAGGAGAAGGACTACTTCGAGTCCGAGCACTACGTGCTGTCGTCGGCCGTCGGTCACCTGCTCGAGCTCGCCGTGCCCGAAGAGTTCGAGGTCAAGCGCGGCAAATGGACCTTCGCCCACCTGCCGGTGATCCCGCCCCACTTCGCGGTCAAGCCGATCGAGAAGACCGAGGACCGCCTGAAGCTGCTCACGCGGCTGATCAAGAGGAAGGACGTCACCGGTCTCATCAACGCCTGTGACGCGGGCCGCGAAGGCGAGCTGATCTTCAACTTCATCGCCCAGCACGCCGGCACGAAGAAACCGATGCAGCGCCTGTGGCTGCAGTCGATGACGGCACAGTCGATCCGCGACGGCTTCGCCCACCTGCGCGCCGCGCAAGAGGTCGAGGGCCTGCGCAACGCGGCGATCTGCCGCGCCGAGTCCGACTGGCTGATCGGCATCAACGGCACGCGCGCGATGACCGCGTTCAACTCCAAGACCGGCGGCTTCCACCTCACCACCGTGGGTCGGGTGCAGACACCGACGCTGGCGATGGTGGTCGAACGCGAGGAGCGCATCCGCAAGTTCAAGTCGCGCGACTACTGGGAGCTCGAGGCACGCTTCGGCTGTGCTGCCGGCGAATACCCGGGGCGCTGGTTCGACGAGAAGTTCAAGAAGCCCGAGGGCGACGAGCACGCCACCGCCTTCCGTCTGTGGGACAAGTCCCAGGCCGAGGCCATCCGCGCCAAATGCGCGGGCAAGCCGGGCGTGGTCAGCGAGGAAGCCAAGCCCTCCACCCAGCTGTCGCCGCTGCTGTTCGACCTCACCAGCCTGCAGCGCGAGGCCAACGGCCGCTTCGGCTTTTCCGCCCGGGTGACGCTGCAGCTGGCGCAGGCGCTGTACGAAAAGCACAAGGTGCTGACCTACCCGCGTACCGACGCGCGCGCGCTGCCCGAGGACTACCTCGCCACCGTGGGCGAGGTCCTGCGCACCCTGCCCGACCAGTACGCCCCCTTCGCCAACGAGATCACCAAGCAGGGCTGGGTGAAGCCCAACAAGCGCATCTTCAACAACACCAAGATTTCCGACCACTTCGCCATCATCCCCACCGGCGCGCTGCCGAAGAACCTGTCGGACGCCGAATACAAGATCTACGACCTGGTCACCCGGCGCTTCCTGGCGGTGTTCTATCCCGCAGCCGAGTACCAGATCACCACCCGCATCACCCGCGTCGAGGGCGAAGCCTTCAAGACCGAGGGCAAGGTGCTGGTCAATCCGGGCTGGCTGGCGGTATATGGCAAGGAAGCCGCCAGCGACGAAAAAGATGGAAAACCCGGGGATGGCAAGGAAGGCGGCGCGCCGCAGCTGGTGGCGGTGAAGCAGGGCGAGACCGTGTCGACCGAGGACATCGTGGTCAAGGCGCTGCAGACCAAGCCCCCGGCGCGCTTCAACGAAGCCACCCTGCTGTCGGCCATGGAAGGCGCGGGCAAGATGGTCGACGACGAGGAGCTGCGCGCGGCGATGGCCGAGCGCGGCCTCGGCACCCCGGCCACGCGCGCGCAGACCATCGAAGGCCTGATCAGCGAACAGTACATCCACCGCGACGGCCGCGAGCTGATCCCGAGCGCCAAGGCCTTTTCGCTGATCACGCTGTTGAAGGGCCTAGGGGTCACCGCGCTGACCTCGCCGGAACTCACCGGCGGCTGGGAATACAAGCTCGCGCAGATGGAACACGGCAAGCTCAGCCGCGCAGCCTTCATGAACGAGATCGCCGAGATGACGCGCGAGGTGGTCGAGCGCGCCAAGCGTTACGAATCGGACACCGTGCCGGGCGAGTTCGTCACGCTGCAGACCCCTTGCCCGAAGTGCGGCGGCGTGGTCAGGGAAAACTACAAGAAGTTCGCCTGCCAGGCCTGCGACTGGAGCACCTGGAAGATCGTCGCCGGCCGTCAGTTCGAATACGACGAGATCGAGACCCTGCTGCGTAGCGGCAAGGTGGGCCCGCTGCTCGGTTTCCGCAACAAGATGGGGCGGCTGTTCAACGCCGAGATCGTGTTGAATGACGACAAGCAGCCCACCTTCGACTTCGGTCAGCCCAGGGAGGGCGAGGAAGCCGAGGCGGTGGATTTCTCTGACCAGCAGCCGGTCGGCGCCTGCCCCAAGTGCGCCAGCCGCGTGTTCGAGCACGGCATGGCCTATGTGTGCGAGAAAGCCGTCGGCCCTGCCAAGAGCTGCGACTTCCGCTCTGGCAAGATCATCCTGCAGCAGCCGATCGAGCGCGAGCAGATGGCGAAGCTGCTGACCGAAGGCAGGACTGATCTGCTCAAGGGTTTCGTGTCGGCGCGTACGCGGCGCAAGTTCTCCGCCTTTCTGGTGCGCGGCAAGGACGGCAAGGTCGGCTTCGAGTTCGAGGCCAAGGCGCCAAAAACGCCCAAGGCCGGCAGCAAGGCCGCTGCAGAGGCGGGCACGGATGAAGGCATGGACAAGGCCGCCGCCAGCGAGGCCAGGCCCGCCGCAGCCAAGCGCACGAGCACCCGCAAGAAGGCGAGCTGAACCCACACGCCCGCGGAGCCCTTTTAGCGACTTCCTGCGCACAAGGGTTCCCGAACATGCACTGCCACCAATGAGAAACGGGCCCGCGGGCCCGTTTCTCATTCGATCACCGTCTGTCGGCGGCTCAGCCTTCGAGCAGGCTGCGCAGCATCCAGGCGGTCTTCTCATGCACCTGCATGCGCTGGGTCAGCAGGTCGAGCGTGGGCTCGTCGCTCGCCTTGTCGGCGATCGGCGCGATGCTGCGCGCGGTCCTGACCACCGCCTCCTGACCCTGTACCAGCAGGCGGATCATCTCCTGGGCACTCGGCACGCCCTCCGGCTCGCTCATGCTGGTGAGCTTCTGGAACGCCTTGTAGGTGCCCGGCGCCGGAAAGCCCAGCGCACGGATGCGTTCGGCGATTTCATCCACCGCCAGCGCGAGCTCGTTGTACTGCGTCTCGAACATCAGATGCAGGGTGTTGAACATCGGCCCGGTCACGTTCCAGTGGAAGTTGTGGGTGGTCAGATACAGGGTGTAGCTGTCGGCCAGCAGGCGAGATAGGCCTTCTGCAATCTTTTCGCGATCATCCTTTTTGATGCCGATATCGATTTTCATGCCAACTCTCCTTGTGCAGGCTTGTTCCGGGAAGCGCCATTCAAGGCACCATGCCATGAAATGTAAGCCAACTCCTGCGATTGATCCAATTGACCAGGAAGATCCCCTTCATCCAACAGGGCTATTGGGCACGCCCCGACCGATTATCCGCACCCCGGGCAGGGCGCTGTCGAGGATCGCGGCGCGCAACACGTCGATCGCGCCGCTACGCGGGTAGGTCACGCGCCAGGCAAGCGCCACGCGGCGCGAGGGCTCGGGCGCGGAGAACGGGCGCACCGCAACGAGGGCGTTCTGCGTGGACATCTCGTCGGCCGCCGAACTCGGCAGCACGGTGACGCCCAGCCCGGTGGCGACCATGTGGCGGATGGTCTCGAGCGAGGAACCTTCCAGCGTGCGCTGCAAGCCGCCGATGTTGCGACAGCTCGGGCACACCTCCAGCACCTGATCGCGGAAGCAGTTGCCCGCGCCGAGCAGCAGCAGCTGGTCGTCGGCGAGATGTTCGGCCGAGATCGCCTGCTCGGCCGTCCACGGGTGATCGGCCGGCAGCAGCACGCGGAAAGGCTCGTCATACACCGGCTGGGCGACGATGCCGACTTCGTCGAAAGGCAGGCTGATGATGATGACGTCGAGTTCGCCGCGCTTGAGCGCCTCGGCCAGGCGCGCGGTGAAGTTCTCCTGAATGATCAGCGGCATCTTCGGCGCAAGCTGGTGCACGCGCGGAATGAGTCGCGGCAGCAGGTAGGGCCCGATGGTGTAGATCACGCCCACGCGCAACGGGCCCACGAGCGGATCCTTGCCGGCAGCGGCGATCTCCTGGATCTGGCTCGCCTCCATCAGCACCTTCTCCGCCTGGGCGACGATGCGCCGCCCGGTCTCGGTGATCTTGACTTCGGCGGCGCTGCGTTCGAAAAGCTGGATGCCGAGCTCTTCCTCGACCTTCTTCACCGCAACCGAGAGCGTGGGCTGCGAGACGTGGCATTTTTCTGCCGCCCGGCCAAAATGGCGCTCATGGGCGAGGGCGACGAGGTAGCGCAGGTCGGTCAGCGTCATGGCGTGGTTCCGCGGGTCATGGATCGGGGCCTGAAGAGTATTCGCACCGATGTTACAACGTCCTCAGGGTACCCGCTCGGCCGCGTGGCGCTGCGTCTATACTCCTTCCGCCCTTGTTCAAAACGGGTCCAGATACCGATCGCTCCGCGCCGCGGTACGATGCTGATGTTCGCCCACACCCTGATCCAGCGCCGTGCCGACGACCCGGTGGTGCAGCGCAGCGTGGCTGCCCTACACGGCCACGCTGACCTGGATGCAGGACATCGGCCCATGGCAGTCGACGATGAGCCTGCTGCGCATGGGGCCAATCGAGGCCGTCACCAGGAACTGGCGCACAAGCCGCTGCAATGGATGCCCGAGCAACGCGGACGCACGCCGAACGAAGCGGATCGCCAGGTCTTCCTGACGGCACACCTGCCCTTTTGAGCGTGGACGGGGCAGCTACACCCTTGCATCCCCGGTGATCGCCCCAAACTTGCAATCGGATGTGAGCACGGGAACGGACAGCGCCAATCCACGTCCACTGCCCCTTGTCAGCACTGACAACTTCACGGAACCGATCATGCGCAAGAAACTTCTCGCCACCACGCTGGCCCTTTCGATTGCCGCCGCGCTCCCTGCGACGACGCTGGTCTCCTCCGCCCACGCCCAGATCAGCCCCTCGAACTCGATGGTGACACCCAACCGCTACGGCCTTCCCGACTTCGGCGATCTCGTCGAGCAGGTCGGGCCGGCGGTGGTCAACATCCGCGTGGTGCAGCGTGCCGCGCAGGGCACGGCGGCCGAGAACCCGATGGCCAACGACCCCTTCTACGACTTCCTGCGCCGCTTCGGCGTGCCGATGCCGGGCTTCCCCGGCCAGCCCGGGATGGGACCGCGCGCGCGCCAGGGCATCGGCTCGGGCTTCATCGTCAGCAATGACGGTTATGTGCTCACCAACGCGCACGTCGTCGCCGGCGAGGACAGCGACGCCGCCCTGTCCGAGGTCACGGTGACCCTGATCGACAAGCGAGAATTCAAGGCCAAGGTCGTCGGGGTGGACCGCCGCACCGACGTCGCCCTGCTCAAGCTCGACGCCAACGGGCTGCCGGCGGTGAAGATCGGCAGGGCCGACGACACGCGCGTCGGCGAGTGGGTGGTGGCGATGGGCTCGCCCTTCGGCTTTGACAACACCGTGACCGCCGGCATCGTCTCGGCCAAGGCCCGCCGCCTGCCGGACGAGACCTACGTGCCCTTCATCCAGACCGACGTCGCGATCAACCCGGGCAACTCGGGTGGGCCGCTGTTCAACCTCGCCGGCGAGGTGATCGGCATCAACTCGCAGATCTACTCGCGCTCGGGCGGGTTCATGGGCATCTCGTTCGCGATCCCGATCGACGTCGCGATGAACATCAAGGACCAGCTCGTCACCCACGGCCGCGTGCAGCGCGGACGGCTGGGCATCGGCATCCAGGGCGTGGACAAGGATCTGGCACAGTCCTTCGGCCTCGCGGATGCGCGCGGCGCGCTGGTCGCCAGCGTGGAACCCGGCAGTGCCGCGGACAAGGCCGGCCTGCAGGCCGGCGACGTGGTGCTCAAGGTCGATGGCCGGCCGATCAGCGATTCGGCCGAGCTGCCGCGTGTGATCGGCGAGAAACGCCCGGGTACCGAGGTCAGGCTGGACATCTGGCGGGACGGGCGCAGCCGCAGCGTGACCGCGACCCTCGATGAGCTCAAGACCGAGACTGTCGCCAGCACCCCCGCTGCACCCAGCCAGGTCGAGCGTCTGGGCGAGCAGCTCGGCCTCAGCGCACGCGCGCTCACCCCCCAGGAAGCCGCCGAGCTCAAGCTGCGCGGCGGCATTGTGGTCGAGGGTGCGGATGGTGCCGCGGGCCGCGCCGGCCTGCAGCGCGGCGACGTGATCCTGGCCTTCAACAACCAGCCGGTCACCACCATCGCGCAGCTGCGGGCGCTGCTCGAGGGCGCAGGCAAGCGCTTCGCGCTGCTGATCCAGCGCGGCGAGGCGCGCATCTTCGTACCGGTGCGCATCGAGTAAGAGCGCGCAGGCAAGCAGCGCTCACAGATCCCCCTTCCTTTAACCCCGACCCAGGAGGTCCACAATGAAAAAAGCACTTGCGCTCGGCATCCTCTCCCTCACCCTCGCCACCGCCGCCTCGGCCCAGGTCAAGCCGGAAGACCAGATCAAGTACCGCAAGGCCGGCTACAGCTTCATGGGCTGGAACATGGGCAAGATCAAGGCCAACCTCGAAGGCGAGTTCAACGCCCAGCAGGTCCAGGCTGCCGCCAACGCGATCGCCGGCATCGCCGGCTCGGGCATGGGCGCGCTCTACGGCCCGGGCACCGAGAAGAACATCGGTGAGGTCAAGACCCGCGTCAAGCCCGAGTTCTTCCAGGAAATGCCGAACGTCGGCAAGCTCGCCACCGACTTCAACAACGCCGCCGCCAACCTCGCCAAGGTCGCCGCCACTGGCGACAAGGCCGCGGTGCAGAAGGCCTTCGGCGAGACGGGCACGACCTGCAAGGCCTGTCACGACAAGTACCGCATGGAGTGATTGAGCTGCGCCGACCGCAAGGCCGGTGAACGCAGATGCAAAAAAGCCACCCTGTTCGCGGTGGCTTTTTTTGCGTCTGCCTTGCGCCTGCGCGTCGCGGCCAGGACCTCACCAGGCCGCTGGCGGGGGCGGCGGGGGCGCTTCGATGAAGCTGCCGGTAGCCAGGTAGAGCACTGCGGCGGTGATCGCCAGCGCCACGATGAAGGCCACTGTACCGCCGCCCTGAGCCGGCCGGGCGTCGGCCTCATCGACCTCCTTGATGCCAGTGATCATCGGCCGCAACAGATTGTCTTTCTTGACCAGGGCATAGAAGATCACCGCCGACACGTGCAGGCCCACCAGCACGATGATCGGCCAGTAGTTCTGCCGGTGCAGGCCGGAGAGCCAGGCGCTGGCCTCGCTGCTGACCAGGGCGCGCAGGGGGCCGGAGAAGGCGATGTCGTCATTGGCGAACAGCCCGGTGATCGCCTGGTACAGCATCATCCCGAGCAGGGCGAGGACGGACAGCGCACCGAGCGGATTGTGGCCCAGCCCGCTCCAGTGCCCGCGCAGATGCGCCCACAGGTGGGCCGGGCCAGGCACGAAGTCGGCGAAGCGCGCGTAGGTCGAGCCGATCACCCCCCACACCAGGCGAAAGGCCAGCAGCCCGGTGATGGCGATGCCGACCCGGCCGTGCCACTCGATCAGGCTGCCGCCGATCTGGGCGGTGATGTAGGCGACCACGACCAGCACGGCGAGCAGCCAGTGAAACAGACGGGTGGGGAGATCCCAGACCCGGACCCTGCGCATCTTCATCGTTTTCTTCCCTTCATTCATGTGGGTTGGGCGGTCGCGCGCCACCGCAACAACAGAAAACCACGACCGGGACATCATGCCATGGTTCCGCTGCACCGCATCATGCGGGCCGGCGCTGGGCCAGGAACTCGCGCAGATGGCGCCCGGTGTGCGACGCCGGCGTCGCCATCGCCACCTCGGGCGGCCCCTCGGCCACCACCCGGCCGCCACCGTCACCGCCCTCCGGGCCGAGGTCGATCAGCCAGTCAGCCTCGGCCATGACGTCGAGGTCGTGCTCAATCACCAGCACGGTGTGACCGGCCTCGGTGAGGCGGTGGAGCACGTGGATCAGCTTGTCCACGTCGGCCATGTGCAGACCCACGGTGGGCTCGTCGAGGACGTACAGGCTGTGCTTGTCGGCGGGCAGCGGCACGCCGCCGGTGTCCTCCGCATCCCCCGGGCGGCGGCGCACCTTGGCCAGTTCGGTCACCAGCTTGATGCGCTGCGCCTCGCCGCCGGACAGCGTCGGGCTGGGCTGGCCCAGGGTCAGGTAGCCGAGGCCGACGTCCTGCAGCAGCTGCAGCGGGTGGGCGATCGCCGGGTGCGCGGAGAAGAAGTCCCCCGCCTCGTCCACCGGCATCGCCAGCACCTCGGCCACGGTCTTCTCCTTCCAGCGTACCGACAGCGTCTCCGGGTTGAAGCGCGCGCCGCCGCAGCCCTCGCAGGGCGTCTTCACGTCGGGCAGGAAGCTCATCTCGACCGTGGTCTGGCCCGCGCCGTCGCACACCGGGCAGCGTCCGGCACCAGTGTTGAAGGAGAAGCGCGAGGCGTTCCAGCCGCGGGTGCGGGCGTCGAAGGTGTCGGCGAAGAGCTTGCGGATCGCGTCCCAGAAGCCGACATAGGTCGCCGGGCAGGAGCGCGGGGTCTTGCCGATCGGGGTCTGGTCGACCTCCAGCACGCGGCCGACCTGCTGCCAGCCGTGGATCGCCTTGCAGCCAATCAGGACCTGGTTGACCGTCTCCGGCTGGGCCTGGCCGCGGCGGCGCGCGCGGCTGGCTTCGGGGTCGCCGAGGCGCGCGCGCAGGTTGGCGTGGATCACGTCGCGCGCGAGGCTGGACTTGCCCGAGCCGGACACGCCGGTGACCACCGTCAGACGCGCGAGCGGGATGCGCAGGCCGACGTTGCGCAGGTTGTGCAGATGGGCGCCCTCGATGCGGATCGCCGGGTGGTCCTCGGCCACGGCGCGGCGCGGGCGCAGCGGGTGCTGCAGCGGGTGGCGGAAGCATTCGCCGGTGGCGGATTCGGACGCGGCCAGCAGATCGGCGATCGTGCCTTCAGCCACCACCCGGCCACCGCGTACGCCGGCGCCGGGGCCGAGGTCGATGACGTGGTCGGCGCGGCGGATGGTGTCCTCGTCGTGCTCGACCACCAGCAGGGTGTTGCCGCGGTCGCGCAGCGCCTCCAGGGTGTCGAGCAGCAGGCGGTTGTCGCGCGGATGCAGGCCGATCGTGGGCTCGTCGAGGATGTAGCACACCCCGCGCAGGTTGGAACCGAGCTGCGCCGCCAGCCGGATGCGCTGCGCCTCGCCGCCCGACAGCGTGGGCGCGGCGCGGTCGAGCGCCAGATAACCCAGGCCCACATGCTGCAGGAAGGCCAGCCGCCCGCGGATCTCGCTGACCAGATCGCGCGCGATGTCGGTCTCGCGCGCGTTGAGCGCCAGCTCGGCGAAGAAGCCTGCCGCCTTGTCCACCGGCTGCGCGGCGAGCTGATGGAGGCCAAGCTCGCGGAAGCGCACCGCGCGCGCCACTGGGTTCAGGCGGGCACCGTCGCATTCCGGGCAGGGCTCGTCGCTGACGATGACCTCTTCCGCATCACCGAGATCGAGCGCGTCCGGATCCTCGATCCGCGCCGCCGTCTTCAGGCCGGTGCCGTAGCACTTCGGGCACCAGCCATGCTTGGCGTTGTAGGAGAACAGGCGCGGATCGGGCTCGGGGAAGCCAGTGCCGCAGCTCGGGCAGGCGCGCAGGGTGGAGAAGGTGATCGGTTCGGCATCCGGCGTACCGGTGGCGACCACCTTGATCACGCCCTTGCCAATCTCCAGCGCCTGGCGGACGAATTCGCGCAGCGTGGCCTCGTGCTCGGGCGCCACCACTACCATGCCGGTGGGCAGCTCGATGTTGTGCTCCTTGTAGCGGTCCAGCCGCGGCCACTTGGTGGTGGGCAGGTGAGTGCCATCGACGCGCAGCTGGGCGTGGCCCTTGGCGCGCGCCCACTTGGCGAGATCGGTGTACAGGCCCTTGCGATTGACCACCAGCGGCGCCAGCACCTCGACCAAGGCCCCGCGCAGCTCGCGCTGGATCTGGGCGACGATGGCCTCGAAGCGCTGCGGCGTCACCGGCACATTGCAGTCGGGGCAGAACTGCGTGCCCAACTTCACGTACATCAGGCGCAGGAAGGGGTGGATCTCGGTCAGCGTCGCCACCGTGCTCTTCCTGCCGCCGCGGCTGGTGCGCTGCTCGATCGCCACCGTGGGCGGAATGCCGAACAGGCCGTCCACATCCGGCCGGCTCGCCGGCTGGACGAACTGGCGGGCATAGGCGTTGAGCGATTCCAGATAGCGGCGCTGACCCTCACCGAACACGATGTCGAAGGCCAGCGTGGACTTGCCCGAGCCGGACAGGCCGGTGATCACGGTGAACTGGTCGCGCGGGATCTGCAGGCTGACGTTCTTGAGGTTGTGCTCGCGGGCGTGACGGATCTCGATGAAAGACCCGGCGCGCGCCGGCGCCGCGAGCGCGCGGTATTCCACCCGCGGCTCCGCAGCGAAATAACCTCCCTCGCCCATCTTCTTAAGCGCTTCGGCATAGTCCCGGAGCGCGGCGGCGGTGTGCGAGCTCGCGTGGGCGCGTACCCCGTCGGGCGGGCCTTCGACCACGATCGCGCCACCGCCTTCCCCACCCTCGGGGCCGAGGTCGATGATCCAGTCCGACGCGGCGATGACGTCGAGGTTGTGTTCGATCACGATCAGCGAATGCCCCGCCTGCAGCAGCTTGTCGAAGGCGCCGAGCAGCCTAGCGACGTCCTCGAAGTGCAGGCCGGTGGTGGGCTCGTCGAACAGGAAGAGCAGACCGGGCTCAAGCGGTTCGGCCTGCAGGGCGGCCCCACCTGAAGCCCCCTTGCCGAGCCGCGCCCCGCGCACGCCTGCTTTTTCCCCAGCTTTACTCCCAAAGTTATCCACAGTACTGACTTTGCGTACAGGCTTTCGTTGCGCCGCCTCGGCGAGGTGGCCGGCGAGCTTCAGGCGCTGCGCCTCACCGCCCGACAGCGTCGGCACCGGCTGGCCGAGGCGCAGGTAGTCGAGGCCGACATCGGCGAGCGGCGCGAGCGCGGCGAGCACCTTGGGATGCTCGCGGAACACGTCCAGCGCCTCATGCACGGTGAGCTCGAGCACGTCCGCGACCGAACGTCCATCCCATTGAAGCTCCAGGATTTCCGGTCGATAGCGCTTGCCGTCGCAGTCCGGGCAGCGCAGCCAGACATCGGACAGGAACTGCATCTCGACATGCTCGAAACCCGAGCCGGTGCAGGTCGGGCAGCGGCCGTGGCCGGCGTTGAAGCTGAAGGTGCCGGGGGTGTAGCCGCGTGCCTGCGCCTCCGGCAGGGCGGCGAACAGGGCGCGGATCGGGTCCCAGGCGCCGACATAACTGACCGGGTTGGAACGCGAGCTCTTGCCGATCGGCGACTGGTCCACCATGACCACGCCACGCAAGTTATCCACATTTTCCAGACGGTCGAAAATCCCCGGTGATTCGGTCGCCTCACCGAAGTGCTTGGCCAGCGCCGGGAACAGCACGTCCTGGATCAGGGTGGATTTACCCGAGCCGGACACACCGGTGAGGCAGGTCAGGCGCTGCAGCGGGAAGGCCACGCTGAGATCGCGCAGGTTGTGCTGGCGGGCGCCCACCAGCCTCAGCCGCGGCGTGGTCTCATCCACCGGCCGCGGCGGGCGGTCGATGTCGATGCGTTTCCTGCCCGCCAGCCAGGGCCCGGTCACCGAGTCCGGGTTGGCCGCGATCTCGGCCGGCGTGCCGCGTGCGACGAGCTTGCCGCCGCGCTCGCCGGGGCCGGGGCCGATCTCGAGCAGCTCGTCGGCGGCCACCATCAGCTGCGGGTCATGCTCGACCACCACCAGCGTGTTGCCGGCATCTCGCAGCCGCGTCATCACGCCGAGGATGCGGCCGATGTCGCGCGGGTGCAGGCCGATCGAGGGCTCGTCGAGCACGAACAGGGTGTTGACCAGCGAGGTGCCGAGCGCGGTGGTCAGGTTGATGCGCTGCACCTCGCCGCCCGACAGCGTACGCGACTGGCGGTCCAGGGTCAGATAGCCGAGGCCGACGTCGGCGAGGTAGTTCAGCCGGCTGCGGATCTCGCCCAGCACCAGCTCGGTGGCTTCGTCCGCCGCGCCGGACAGCGCCAGCGCGGCGATCGCCTCACGGATGCGGTCCACCGGCAGGGCCATCAGCTCGTGGATGGCGAGGCCGGACGTAGCCCCAAACGCCCCCCCTGTTGCGACATTGCCCGCATCGATGTTGCCGTCTTCGCCGCCGCTCCTGCAGGGTGAAACGGGCAGCCGCCACAGCAGCGCATCCGGCTTCAGGCGCGCGCCATGGCAGGCCGGGCATTCCGTGTAGCTGCGGTAGCGCGACAGCAGCACGCGGATGTGCATCTTGTAGGCCTTGGTCTCCAGCCAGTCGAAGAAGTGGCGTACGCCGTACCAGTAGCGCGGCCAGGAGCTGTCCCAGTCCTTCCATTTCGGGTCGCCCTCGAACAGCCACTGGCGATGCTCGGGCGGCAGGTCACGCACCGGGATGTCCATCGCCACGCCGTATTTCTTCGCCATCTTCGCCAGGTCCTGCTGGCATTCGCGATAGCTCTCGGTCTGCCAAGGCTTCACCGCGCCCTCGGCCAGGGTCTTCGACTCATCCGGCACCACCAGACCGAAATCCACTCCGATCACGCGGCCGAAGCCGCGGCAGGTCTCGCAGGCGCCGATCGGCGAGTTGAACGAGAACAGGCCCGGCGTGGCGTCCGCATAGGCGATGTCGCAGTCAGCGCAGTGCAGGCCGGAGGAATAGCGCCACACCGCCTCGCCCGGTGTGCCGCTGCCTGTCTTCGCCGGCTGCACGCCCGCGCCCGCCGCATACACCGCCAGCCGCCCATGGCCACGCGCCAGCGCCGCCTCCAGCGCCTCGGCCAGGCGCGCCTCCTCGGCGTTCGACGCACGGAAGCGGTCCTGCACCACCTGCAGCACGTCCTGCCCCTCCGCGCCCGCCCCGGCGAGGCGTTCCTGGATGCGGGTGTAGCCCTGGGCGTTGAGCAAGGCGGTGACTTCGTCCTCGGTGAAGTTCGCCGGCACCGTCACCGGAAAACACACCACCAGGCGCGGATCGCCTGCCGCTGCGGCCCGTGCGCGCAGGTCGGCGGCGATGCTGGGCGCCGAATCGCGGCGTACCGGCGCACCGCAACAGCGGCAGTGCAGCTGCGCGGCGCGCGCGTAGAGCAGCTTGAAGTGATCGGCGAGTTCGGTCATCGTGCCCACCGTCGAGCGCGAGGTGCGTACCGGGTTGGTCTGGTCGATCGCGATCGCCGGCGGCACGCCCTCGATGCGATCCACCTGCGGCTTGTCCATGCGATCGAGGAACTGGCGCGCATAGGGCGAGAAGGTCTCGACGTAGCGGCGCTGGCCCTCGGCGTACAGGGTGTCGAACACCAGCGAAGACTTGCCCGAGCCGGACACGCCGGTGACCACGGTCAGGCGGTTCAGCGCCAGATCGAGCGACAGGTTGCGCAGGTTGTTCTGGCGCGCACCGCGGATGCGGATAGCGTCGGCGATCGAGGCAGGCGCGGTCGAGAAGGAAGGATCGACCGGAGTGTAACGGGTGTCGGAAGCGGACATGGGGCGGGCGGCGCGGACGTGGATCGCCATTTTAGGCGGGGATCGGCCTCGGACTCATGTCCACGGGGGTCAGGTTCCCGAGGCAGGGGGTGATCGACGAAGGGCGCCGGGCTCGGACCCGCACAGGCGCAGCAGCCCGCCTTGCCGGGCATGCCGCGCGCGGCGCCGCACCAGGGACTCGGCCCGCTGCGCCCCATGCTACGCTTGCGCGCAGGACGGGCTGCATCGCGGCCCCGGATCGAGACGCCTCAGGAAGACATCATGAGCAATCACACCCCGCTGTCGGACCTGCGCAAGAGCTACGAGCAGGGCACCCTGGAAGAACAGGAAGCGGCCAGCGAACCGATGCAGCAGTTCAGCGACTGGCTGGCGCAGGCGCTCGAGCGCGGCCTGCCCGAGCCGAACGCGATGACGGTGGCCACGGTGGGCGAAGACGGGCGGCCCTCGACCCGCCCGGTGCTGATCAAGGGCTATGACACGCGCGGCATCGTCTGGTACTCGAACTACCACAGCCGCAAGGGCCGCGAGCTCGAAGCCCGCCCCTTTGCCGCGCTGCAGTTCCACTGGGTGGAGATGGAGCGCGTGGTCCGCATTGAAGGGCGCGTGGAGCAGGTGTCCGCGGCCGAGTCCGACGCCTACTTCGCCAGCCGGCCGCTGGCACACCGCATCGGTGCCTGGGCCTCGCCGCAGAGCGAGCCGATCGGAGGGCGCACGGCGATCGTGTCGCGCGCGGCGGAATACGGCCTCAAGTTCGGCCCCAATCCGCCCCGTCCGCCGCACTGGGGCGGCTACCGCCTGGTGCCGGACTACTGGGAGTTCTGGCAGGGCCGTTCCTCGCGCCTGCACGACCGCATCGCCTACCGCCTGCAGCCCGACGGCGGCTGGACGAAACAACGACTGGCGCCCTGAGCGCCCGGCAGCCTGGCGTAGATGCCTTGACCTCCCACCTGCACGTCCCCGAATCGGTTTGCGCGTAGTTCATGCTTCCAGCAGTCGCGCGTGGTTGTGCAGATCGCGCTCGCGTTGCTCGACCCGGCGCTGGTAGCTGGCCTGGTTCTTCGTGCAACGCAGCTCATACGGGCGGGTGTGACGCAGCGTCTCGGTGTCGACATCGCAGGCATGGCGCTGGATCGAGGACTCGACGTGGCTTCGATGCGCTTCGGCCGCCTTCAGCACCCACTGCTTGCGCTTCGGGTCGGTCAGGAAGCGGGCAAGCTCGCTGCAGTGCGGACAGCGGCAAGTGACCTGACTGGGACGGGAATAGTCGGTGGGCGGCGCCAGCGGCGCGGCGATGCGCTCGGACAGGTGATTGACGCACGCGCCGATCAATTCGCGGATCGGTGGCCAGACGCGCTGAGCTTTCGTCCCTGCAACCAGGGCCAGCGCGGCGGGGACGACAAGCCCGTCCAGCGGAAAGATCTCCGGCTGGGCAAGGACATGCTGCACCAGCCGGGTGCCGACTTCGCCCGCCCGCAGATTAAAGGCCACCAGTAGCAGATCGACCACCAGCGCAGGCGACGGTCGGACCTGCCTGGAGGCTCCCAGCGCGATCGGCGCCGGCTGCCCCGGCAGCGCAGCGATCAGGGTCTCCGCGGCCTGATGCAGGGCTTCAGCGGCGGCAGCAACGGGGATGCTGCCAAGGGTATCGCTTGATCTGCGCAAAAGCTCGGCACAAGCAGCGGGGTCACGTGTCGCGTTGGCGGCAACGATGCGGCACACCGCCTCAACCGCTGCAGCCGGGGGAAACAGCGCAAGGGCAGAGGTCAGGGCGGTGTTGTCGCCCCGGCCGTAATCACCGCCGACCACCACCGCGTCGATGAAGGCCATGATGACCTCGCGGTCCTCGAGTACCCGTGTCGCCTCGAGAAACCGGCACGCAGCCTCGCAAGGCTGGCCCCAGCTCGGCGGCTCCGGCCAGCTCCGGACGATCCGGGAGGCAAGCTCATGCGCCTGCCGCCACCACTGGGCCGCAGCCTGCTCATCTGCACCACGCTGCCAGCGCTGCACCAGATCGCTCAGGTAGGACAGGGATGTTGCCTGCCCGGCCGACACGATCAGCTCCAGTCGGGATGCGCTCGGCCACAGCACCAGCGCGGCACGGCGATAGGCACGCTCGAAGGTGGCGCCGGCATTGCCGGTAGCCTCGAAGAACTCGACCTCGTCCGGCTCAGCCTCGTCGAACACCCCGCGCGGGCAAAGCTCCTCGTCGATGAAGGCCAGTCTCTCGAGCACGGCACAGGCGTCGTCCGGCGCACGCAGGTCGGTGAGCACGAGCTGGCGCTCGAAGACCTCGCCCATCTCGTACGCCTCGGGATCGCTGTCATCACGGTGGTAAGACCTGCGGCGGTAATAGACCTCCTCGGCGCTACCGGTTTCGACGATATTGACCAGCGCCAGACTCAGGTCACACTGCGCTTTGCGCGCAGCGTTCACCAGCAGGGTGCCGACCGCTGCGTCTGCATTCTTCAGCGTCTCGAAGCCGATCTCGGCCGAGGTATAGACATGGTCGAGTGGATAGATCAGCTTCTGGGGCACCTGCGCAGATCCGGCCGCCAGCTCGCAGCGCCATTGGTCGAGCAGCGCAGTGACCTGATCAGCCTCGGCATCATAGGCCGGTGGCTGCGGACGCTTTGCGCGCCCGGGCCGAACCAGGTTGTAGATCAGGGCCAGGCGACAACCCGCGGTGATGGGTCGGACCTCATGCCAGCAGTCGGCATAAAAGGCGGCAAAGGCCAGCTCGGCGGCATCCGTGCCGCTCAGCTCAAGACACACTTCGCGCTCGTGATGACGGATCACAAGCTCGCCGCCCGCATAGCGCGAAGGCAGCACGACGACCAGGGTGGCAAACATCCCGCGCGTTTTTTCGGTATCACGATGGCCGAGAAAGAAGCTGCCTTCGTCATAAACAAGCATCTTGTATAGCTGTGCCTCAACCGGACCCTGGACACCGAGCCCGTCGGCACAGCGCGACACGATGGCCTGCAGATCTGTCGCCCAGTGTCGCCCGCCGATATGGACGTGCTCCGCGCCGATCTGCCAGGTGCGTCGCACCTCGGTGTCGACCAGGGTTTCGGGGCCGCGACCATAGGGCGCCTGCTCGGCGACCGCAGCCAGCTGCACCGCCTGCTGAGCCAGCAGGGGCAAGGAAACCGCGCCCACGCCATCGACGGTGATGCTCGGCGCGAAGATCTCCTGTCTGCCCGAAACGTAAAAATCACCCGGGCGCCGGACTGTACCCAGGACCCCAGCAAGCGTTCGGTTGATGTCTAACATCAAGCAGCACTCCTCGGCATGGTTTGGACAGGGAGGAAGTCTGCCATGCGATCGGCGCTACCGGTTTGCCTGATCACACCCCTTGTCGCGGCTGTGGCACGATGCCTCAACGGCCTGGAGACGCCTCGCCAGCCTTTCGCAGCGGCCGCGCTGGGCAAGGCTCACGCTTTCAGGAAGATTCCACCTGTCACGCGCCAGCGCGGGTGCAGAACAACAAGGACGGAGCCGACGAGTCCCATGACCGAACCCACGACTGAGCCCGTCGTCCAGCACTTCCGCCTCGGCCTGCTGTGGCCGGTGCGGCTGCTGACGGCGACAGGCGCGCTGGGGCCGCAGCAACGGCCCTGGCAGGTGCTGCGCGAGATGGGCGAGGCCTCGCCATGGCGCGAGGTGGAGCACGACCTCGAGGTCGAGGGCAGCATCTTCCAGGAACGGCACTACAACGAGTTCGTGACCTTCCTGCCCTATGTGCAGCAGTTCCTCTACGGGGAAGGGCGCGCGCAGCATGGCGGCGCGGCCGATAGCGGGCCGGCGATGCGCGTATTCCGCCGCCGCGACATCGCCAGGCTGCGCGTCGCCGCCCGCGAGGGCGATGCACCGGTGACGCTCGACCTCGTGCATGTGCATCTGTATTTTTTCTTCGATGTCGATGTGGTGATCCTCAACGTCGAAATGGCCGGTGGTGAGCTGCCCCTGTCCGAGGTGCAGGAGCTGATGTACCGCATCGGCCGTGCCTACCCCTCGGGCTGGGACGCGCATGGCCGCGCGCTGCACAGCCTCGCCATCGCGGAGCTGATCGGGCACGACGGCGCAGTGCTGGCGCACACCGATGCGCACGAGCGCGAGACCTTCATGGCGCATGTGAGCCGCCATCGGGCGCCGCGCATCGCGGCGCACTGGGCCTGGCTGATGCAGCCGCTGGTGAGCGCCTACTCCGAGCAGCCCGGCAGCCTGCGCTACCGCCAGATCGAGTATCACCGCATGCCGCTGACGGCCTATCTCGCCCTCGACGACCCTCAGGCGCTCACGCGCAAGGACTTCATCCGCCTCGGCCTGGTGACCGGCGCCGGGCCGCGCAAGGCAGAAGCGGCGGACGACGGCAGCGGCCTGCCCTATGGCGAACCCCATCTGGCCGACTTCGAGCGCAGCTACTGCTACGACCGCTTCTGGTCGAACGCCGGCGCCGCGCCCAACACCCGCTACCTGTGCAGCGGCCATGCGCTGGTGGTGGTGGGCGATGCGAAGTCGGCCTTCTACACCGACCGCGAGCGCGGCGTGCTGGCGCAGTTCCGCCATCAGCATTTCCTGCTGTTCCTGATCGCGCACTTCCAGAAGGCGGCGCTGCTGATGTTCTCGGAGCGCCTGGTCGAGGCCCTGAAGCGCCTGCAGGTCTCCGACCCGGCGAGCGTACGCCGCTTCAAGCGCGCGATCCGGGCGAGTTTCGAGGGCTTCCTGCGCTTCACCCATCGCTACTGGTTCCACGACATCGCCGAGCAGGCGCAGACGCGTGCGCTGTTCCGCATGACCAGCGCGCATCTGGGCACCGACGCGCTCTACGCCGAGGTCAAGGAGCGCACCGCCGACATGAACAGCTACCTCGACGCCGACAGCCTGCGCCGCCAGGCCAACACCGTGGTGCGCCTGACCGTGGTGACGATCTTCGGCCTGATCGGCACCATCACCACCGGCTTTCTGGGCATGAACCTGCTCGCCGAGGCCGAATCGCCGGTCAGCGAACGCCTGCTCTACTTTGCGCTGGTGTTCCTCGTCTCCACCGGGCTGACGATGTACACGATGGTGAAATCCAAGCGCCTGTCGGATTTTCTCGATGCGGTGTCGGACGAGCGCCTGTCCGCCTGGCACAAGCTGCGCGCGCTCGCGGCCGTGTGGCGGCGCGGTCCGGATTGAGGCGGCAGACACTGCGCCCGCCCGCGCGCCGGGGCCACCGGTGCCGCGCTCGAGCTGGCTGCGGCGCCTACGCCGCGCCCGGCGCTTCGCGCACATGGTGCCGCGCCACCCCGCGCAGCATCGCGCCGAACACGAAGGTCGCCACCAGCGTGGCCAGCACGCAGGCCTGCCAGAACCCGGCCACCGAGGGCGAATCGACGCGCCAGGGGGCGTGGAAACTCAGCCAGTAGCCGCCAGCGAGGCCGATGCCCCAGAAGCAGAAGGTATGCACCACCATCGGCAGCAGGGTGACCTTGTAACCGCGCAGCGCGTGCGCGGCCACGGTCTGCAGGGCGTCGAAGCCCTGGTAGAGCAGCAGCCAGACCACCAGCCCGAGCGCCACCGCCTGCACCGCGGGGTCGGCGCTGGAGAAGGCGACCAGCGGCGCGCGCAGCAGCCACAGCAGCGCGCCGATCAGCAGCGCGAAACCGAGCGCCAGGCGCACCCCCACCCGCGCGGTACGCTGCGCACGCCGCCAGTCCTGCGCGCCGGCGGACTGCCCGACCAGCACCATGGTGGCGATCGACAGCGACAGCGGCAGCATGTAGATCATGCCGGTGAAGTTGGCGATGACGCGGTGTCCCGCCACCGTCTCGGTACCGAGGCGGGCGGCGAGGATGGCGATCAACGTGAAGGAGCTGATGTCGATGAAGGTGGACAGGCCCATCGGCAGGCCGAGGCGCAGCAGTTGCGCGAGCGGCTTGCGCTGTGGCCGCTGCCACGCGTGGAAGAGCCGGAACGACCGGTAGGCGGGGTTTGCGACCATGTAGGTCAGGCCGCAAGCACAGGCGAGCCAGTTGACCAGCGCGGTCGATAGCCCGCACCCCACTCCGCCCAGCGGCGCAAAGCCGAACGCGCCGTTGGTCAGCGCCCAGGCGAGCGGGATGTGGGTGGCCATGACGATGGCGCTGATCACCATCAGCACCCGCGGCCGGCCGAGCGCGTTGTTGAAGGCGTAGAAGGTGCGATAGAGCAGCAGCGCCGGCAGGCCGAGGGCAGCGGCGGCGAGGTAGTCGCTGGCCTTGGTGGCGACCGCGGGCGGCACGCGGGCCAGTTCGAGCAGCCAACCCGGGCTGAGCATCAGCGCAAGCCCCGGCACCGCGAGCAGCAGCGCGAGCCAGAAGCCCTGCTGCAAGGCCGGCGCAATCGCCTCCTGGCGGCGTGCCCCCACATGGTGGGCGATGGTCGGCGCCACCGCCTGCAGCGTGCCGGTGAGCAGCATCACCACCGAGATGTAGTAGCTGCTGCCGATGGCGACACCGGCGAGATCCTCGGTGCCGTAACGGCCGGCGATCACGGTGTCGGCGACCATCATGGTCATCGACAGCAGCTGCGCGATCAGCACCGGCCAGGCCAGGTGCAGGAGCTGAGCGGCGAGGGCAGGGCTGGAGGAAGACGGGACGGAGGCGGCGGGATCGCTCATGCGCGGGGCGGACGGAACAGGGTCGCCGATGATCGCCGTTTGTCCTCCACGGATAAAGAGGGCAGAAGCGAGCAGATCATTTCGATGCCGCCAATAATCCCTGACCGTGCTACATCAGCCACTGCGGGCGCAGCAGCATCACCAGCCCGAGCACCAGCATCACCACCCCGGACAGCAGCTTGAGCCGGCGCCCGCCGCGCGCGTCGAGCCTGCCGCTGCCCAGCGCCAGCACCGCAGTACCGACCATCAGCGCGTCATCGGCGATGTAGGCGAGGATGTAGAGGCCCAGATAGCCATGATGCGCGAGCGGCGACAGTTCATGCTGGGTCAGCACGGCTGTATAGATCGCCGGCAGCCCGGCAGTGCACAGCAGCTCGACGAAATTGACCACCACCGCGAGCACCGCCACCGCCGCGAGCGAAGCCGGCAGCGATTCGGCCTTCAGGATCATGCGTGCCCGGGCGTAGAGGCCAGGCTTGGCCGATTCGGGGATGGACAGCGACAGGCCGCGGCGCAAGGCGAAGAAATCCTTGACGTTGATGAAGCCGATCAGCATCGCCAGCGCCGCCAGGCCGATGCGCAGCGCCTCGCTCATGCCGACAAACAGGAACACGTTGAGCCACGCCGCCATGAAGGCGTAATACACCGCGCCGCTGGCGAGCACGAAGGTGCCAGCCACCATCGCCATGCGCCGCCGGTCCTTGAGCCGCAGCAGCAGCGCAAGCAGGAACAGCAACACCCACATCGCGCAAGGATTGAAGCCGTCGAGCAGGCCGAGCGCCAGCGTGAACAGCGGCAGGCCGAGTTCGCCCGCCTGCAGCGTGCCGAACAGGCCGGATTCCACCGCATCGGGCGGCACTTGCGGTGCAGACGCGTCGAGCAGGCGGACGAGCTCGGCGCCGACATGTTCGGCATCGTCGAAGCCGACCAGCACCCGCGAACCATAAACGAAGGTCGGCACCCCCGGGGGCCAGGCGCCCGCTTCAAGACTGCGTTCGATCAGGGCATCGCGTGCGCGCGGGTCGCGATCCACCTCGCGGTAGATGACCACGAGGCTGGGACGGCGCGCCGACAGTTCGTGCAGGAAGCGCTTGGCTTCCGCGCAGTGCGGACAGCCCGCGCGCACGAAGACTTCCAGCGCGGGTGGCGGCGCGGAACCCGCCCACGCCGGCGCACCGCACAGCCCCGCGAGCGCGAGCCAGAACTGCAGCAGGAGGCGCAACAGCATCAATCGGGACATGCCCGCGCCGCTCTCTGGCTTCATCGACGATCGGAAGCCTCAAGCGCGCGCCGCGGTCCTGCTCAGCGCGGCGTGCCGGACCCGGCCGGACCTGCAGGGGCGCGCTCCTCGACCGGTGCCTGCCCGGCCTCGTCACCCTCAGTGTCTGTCCTGGCGCGTACGCTTTCAATCGCGTCCTGGCCCGCTGCCTTCAGGCGCTGCGCGGCGTCGCGGGTTGCGTCAGCGATCCGCTGTGCGGCCTGTTCGGCAGCTTCCTTGGCGTCACGCACGCTCGCTTCGCTGCCGGCCGCAGCCTCGACGCCCGCACGCACCTTTTCTTCAGTGCTGTCGACCACCGCTTGGACGGCGGCGGCCCCGGCCTCACCGAGCTTCTTCGCGGCTTCGCTCGCCTTGTCCGCCGCTTCGCGCGCTGCCTCGACGGCCTCGCGGCTCGCCTCCCTGACCTCCTGGCGGGCCTGCTCCGCTGCAGGCGGGGTCTCGGCCGACTTTGGTGCGCCGGGGGACTCTGGCGCGCAAGCCGTCAGCAGGGTCAGGGCAAGGACAGGCACAAGGGCGAGCGGGGTTTTCATGGCGGTCGGCGCGGGGATGGGCGGTGAAGGATCAAGGCGTGAGGTTACTGAATCCGACCGCGAACACAATGCACAGATTGCACGCCGCAACATCTGGAAAGCAAATGGGCCCTCGCGGGCCCATGGATGCGATCGGCGAGACGCGCGCGGCTTACTTGACGCGGTTCTTGTACTCGTCGGTGCGGGTGTCGATCTCGATCTTGTCGCCGATCTCGACAAAGGCCGGCACCGGCAGTTCGAAACCGGTGTTGATCCGCGCCGGCTTCATGACCTTGCCCGAGGTGTCGCCCTTGACCGCCGGTTCGGTATAGACGACTTCGCGCACCACGCTGTTGGGCAGTTCGACCGAGATCGCCTTGCCGTTGTAGAACACGACTTCGCACTGCAGGCCGTCCTCGAGGTACTTGAGCGCGTCGGTCATGTTGTCCGCTTCGACCTCGTATTGCTCGTAGTCGGCGTCCATGAACACGTACATCGGGTCGGCGAAGTACGAGTAGGTCACTTCCTTGTGGTCGAGCACCACGACCTCGAACTTGTCGTCGGCCTTGTACACCGACTCCGACGGCGCGCCGGTGAGCAGGTTCTTGAACTTCATCTTCACGACCGCAGCGTTGCGGCCGGACTTGTTGTATTCGGCTTTCTGCACCACGAGCGGGTCGCTGCCGACCATCACGACGTTGCCGGAGCGGAGTTCCTGAGCGGTTTTCATGCGATTTCCTGAATTGATCGATGCGGCTCGTGGCCACATGTCCTTGAAAAAATTAGCGCGCGATTCTACCGCGGGCCGTCCGTGATGTGGGAACAGAATTTTGTCAAGCGCGTCGCCAGGTCGGGCTGCACGGCCTGAGCCTCGCACCAGGCCTGCGCATGGGCGCCCAGAACCGGCAGCGCCGCTGCAAACGCGGGCCAGGCGCCCGCAGGTGTGATCCCGACGGCCGCGCAAGCGTTCCAGGCGCGCCAGAAACAGGCCAGCGCCGCCGCGGCCATCTCTGGTAGCCCGACGAGGTAGCGGGCGAGGAAGGCCTCGAGCTTGTCGTGGTGCGCGGCATCGGCCTGCGGATAGATCTGCCACACGAAGGGATACGCGGCCCACTGCGCGCGCACGAAGGAATCCTCGCCGCGCACGAAGTTGAGATCGCAGGCCCACAGCAATTCGTCGTAGCCCGCCTGCTCGGTGAAGGGCAGCACCTGCACCGAGAGTGCGCCGCGTTCGATGCGGCTGCCGACCTCCAGGGTCGGGCCACCGAGCGCGGCCGCGACCTCGGGCAGCATGCGCGACACCGGCACCAGCACGTGGACCGGGCGCGAACCCCGTTCCCAGACACGGAACAGTTCGCCCAGCGCAGGCTGCGCGTAGGCGAACAGGGAGAGCACCAGGCCTTCATCGAGCGCCGCGGGAAGCCCGCGTGCCTCCCGCCATGCGGCGCGCCCCTGCGGCTGCGAGACGAAACGGTCGCGCCGCGCCAGCAACTCAGGCTCGCGGATCAGTCCGCCGGTGTTCGCCTCGAAACCCGGAAAGAAGAAGTGCTTGACCAGGGGCAGCCGCGGATGCGGCGAGGCCAGCCCATGGCAGCCCGCCACCCAGTCCTCGGCAGACAGGTACTCGAGGTTGATCCACACCGGCGCCACAGCCTGCGCGGCCATCGCCGCCAGCTGTGCCGGTGGCAGCTCGCAGGCAAAGGCCTCGATCACGATCTCGCCCGGCGCCGACGCCGCGAACGCAGGCGTCCAGTGCCGCAGTGCCACGCCGTCCACCGTGGCGCCCAGCGCCGGCTCGACCCCGGCCACTGCCGGGCAGATCTGGGTCAGCACCGCCCAGTCATCGACCCAGAGCCTCACTGCGCCTTGCCCCCGCCGGGCCAGATCCCTGGCCAGGCGCCAGCAAACGCCGATATCCCCAAAGTTATCCACAACCTGGCAGAAGATCTCCCACTTCGGGCGGGCTCGGGACGCTGAATCCATCATGGGCGTGAACAATCCTGGGTAAAGACCTGGAACAAGTTGTGAACAAGGGCGCTTGACGACGGCAGGCGAAAAACGATGGACAATGGGCACACAGCCCGCCAAGCGCTTTATCAACCTGTTCTTCCTTGGCTGGAAAGCTTGGAGCGACTGCGCTTGAGGCAGTTATCCACAGATTTTCATGCACTGTTTACTTCTTTGTTATTTAAATCAATATAAAAACATTAGAAGAAAACAGAACGCCGCGCAGCCCGCTTCCCGGGCCACGGGCAGGGGCATAGACTTGAGCGTAGAATCCCCTCCATCCACCATGTCGGCATAAGCGCAATGACAGCGGGCATCACTGATGCCACAGTCCTGACGCTGCATCCAGAGGGAGTCTTACCGTGGCAATACGACCTACCCTAGCCCTGTTCTTCATGCTGATTGCACCGATCGCGAGTGCGGCGGAGCCGGATCCCGGTGCTGATCCGCTCAGCCCCGAAGCGGCACAGGAAGAAGGCCTCCTCGACACCACCCGTAGCCGGGTCCGGGGCTTTTCACTGTGGCTCGGCGAGTCGGTCAACGACTGGTTCGGCGATCGCCCTTTCGAGGAAGGCGGTCGGGTCACGAACGGCCGCTTGGGCGTGCGCAACCTGTGGCGACAGGACGAAGGCTGGGATACCAACGTGCGCTTTCGCGCGCGCTTCGATCTGCCCAACCTGCGTGACAAAGCCTATGTCTTCCTAGGACGGCAGAACGAGCGCGAGCTGGTGACCGACCAGTCCGAAGCCTTTACCCGCGAGCAGCTGCTGCTCGAGGAACGGCGACGTGAGGATCAGACCGGCTTCGCGGGGGTGGGCGTGGCGCTGCGCAGGGACATCGACTTCCGGGTCGGTGTGCGCGGCGGCATGAAGGTCTTCACCCAGGCGCGCTACCGCAAGCAGTGGGCACTCAGCGCGCACGACCGCATCGAGTTCCGCGAGACGATCTTCTGGAACAACAAGGACGAGTTCGGCTCCACCACCGCGCTCGATTACGCCCACGCCTTCACGCCGACGCTGGCCTTCCAGTGGCAGAACGCGACGACGATTTCGGAGAACACCGACGACTTCGCCTGGGGCAGCAGCATGGGACTGTTCCGCCGCTATGGTGATGAGCGCATGCTGTCCGGGGAAATGGTGGTGACCGGAGAGACCGGTGCGAAGGAGGAAGTCGACGAGTACGGTGTGCGGATGAAATGGACGCAACCGGTCTATCGCGACTGGCTGATCGGCGAGTTCATCGTCGGCCATTACTGGCCGCAGCGCGAAGACCGCGAGCGTGACCAGTCCTGGGCGCTCGGCTTCAATCTGGAGATGCGTTTCTAGGCCCTGGTATCAGACCCGGTTCGCAAAGCCCCCTGTCAGACGCTCTTCCAGAGGGCCGCAAGCGCGTCTGACAGGGGGCAAGCAAACGGCGGATTGAGAAGCAGCGGCTCAGGCGTAAGCGGCAAGCTGCTGAAGATCGCTCGCTTCCAGCCAGCGCCATTGCCCCGGTGCCAGCTCTGCAGGCAGATCCAGCCCCCCGACCCGGCTGCGATGCAGCGCCTCCACGCGATTGCCGGCCGCACCGATCATGCGCTTGACCTGGTGGTACTTGCCTTCGCAGATCGTCAGCCGCAGCGTGGTCGGGCTGGTAAGTTCGCAGGCCGCGGCAGCGATCGGCGCCGGCTCGTCGTGCAGTTCGACGCCGGCCACCAGCCGGTCGGCAAAATCCTGCTCGACCGCGTGCTTCAGCGTGACCTCATAGACCTTGGGCGTGCGCTTCTTGCCCGAGCTCCAGTGGTGAATGAACTGGCCGTCGTCCGACAGCAGCAGCAGGCCGGTGGTGTCCTGGTCGAGCCGGCCCACGCATTGCACGCCGCGGTTCAGCAGTTGCGGCGGCAGCAGCGTGAACACCGAGGGATGGAAGGTCGGCTTCTGCGAGCATTCGTAGCCCGCAGGCTTGTGGAGGACGACGTAGGCCTGGGCGCGGAAGCGCCAGGGCGCGCCATCGACGCTGAATTCAAGCCCTGGAGAACCATCGCGGCTGGCGGGGTCGAATTCGGCATTGGGGTCGTCGCAGGGTTCGCCGGCGATGCTGACGTAGCCGGCACGGATGAGGGCGCGGCATTCCTTGCGGCTGCCGAAACCCTGGGCATGGAGGAGGCGTTCGAGTTGCATGGGGCGCATGTTATCCCGGCCCGCGGTGCGAGCGGGTAAACTGCTGCCCTGCCCGTTCAGGAGAAAGCCTTGAAATTCGAACACCTGATCGAGGTCAATGATCTCGCCAATCCGCTGCTGACGCCACTCAGCCGCGAAGCGCTGTGGTTCGGCCTGCTGTGCCGCGCCGAGGATGCCCGCGCCTTCCTGCCCGGCCTCGAAGCCTGCACCATCGTCGAGCGCAGCGCAGACCATCTGGTGCGCGACCTGCACTTTGGCAACGCGGTCATCCGCGACCGCGTCACCTTCGATCCGCTGCGCTGGATCCGCTTCGAATCCGAAGCCAACCCGCAGCACGCCGGCGGCAGCCTGACGATCACGATCGAGGAGCCCGAGCCGGGCGCCCTCTTCCTGCGTTTCGCCTACCACACCTCGCTGCCCGAGGGCGGCGAGGACGCCCGCTATGCGGAATTCGTGCGCTCGGCCTACCACCAGTCCGACATCGACACCGTGCGCGTGATCCGCATGATCGCGGCGTCGGGCGGACGGGCGCAGTAAGCCCTTTCCCCTTTCGCAACCCGCCTCCTGCTGCCGGTGACAAGCAGCGGGCCTGCCTGCAGGCTCGCTGTGGGTCCCGAGCGCCGCCCATCCTCAATCTCCCCTACAGGAAACACGTCCGACATGTGGTTCAAGAATCTGCAGATTTATCGCCTTCCAGCCCCCTGGAACATCACCGCCGAGCGCCTCGAGGAGCAACTCGCGAAAAAACCCTTCCACCCCTGCGGCAGCCAGGACATGGAGAGCCGCGGCTGGCTGTCACCACTGGGCAACGAGGGGCTGGTGCACGCTGTGGGCGGCCAGTTCCTGATCTGCCTGGGCTTCGAGCACCGCTTGCTGCCCTCCGCGGTCGTCAAGCAGGAGGCCGACGAGCGCGCCGAGGAGCTGGCCGAGCAGCAGGGCTACAAGCTCGGCCGCAAGCAGATGAAGGAGCTGCGCGAGCAGGTCACCCAGGAGCTGCTGCCGCGCGCCTTCACCCGCCGCCGGCGGATGTTCGCATGGATCGACCCGGTCAATGGCTGGCTGGTCGTCGATGCCGGCAGCCAGACCAAGGCCGAGGACATGCTCGAGCAGCTGCGTCACACGCTCGACAGCCTGCCGCTGACGCTGCTGCGTACCGAGCTGTCGCCCAGCGCCGCGATGGCCGCCTGGCTAGCCGCTAACGAGGCCCCAGCGGGGTTTACGATCGACCAGGACTGCGAGCTGCGCTCGGTGGCCGAGGACAAGGCCGCGGTGCGCTATGTGCGCCACCCGCTCGAAGGTGACGAGGTCAAGGGCCATCTGGAAGCTGGCAAGCTGCCGACCCGCCTGGCGCTGACCTTCGATGACCGCATCAGCTTCGTGCTCACCGAGAAGCTCGAGATCAAGCGCCTGGACTTCCTCGACATCGTGCGCGACCAGATCGGCGAAGGTGACAAGGACGACGCCGAGGCGCTGTTCAACGCTGAATTCGCGCTGATGACCGGCGAGCTCGCCCATCTGCTGCCCGCGGTGGTGACGGCACTGGGAGGGGAACTGGCCTCAGCACCGGTGGAAACGGCCAGCATCACTGCCGAATTGCCGCGCCTGCAAACCGACAAGCCCGTTATTCAACCTTTTGCAGCAGACGATCCGCCTTTCTGAACGACAAGCGGGCCGGCAGGCTCGAGGGTGCCCGATTGCAGCGCGCTTGCTCGCTGCGTCGGGTCTTGTTTTTGGTGTACACAGGTTTTTAAAGATTTAAAAGATCATAAAGATCATGTACGGCTGGTTTCTGTGGATAAAGGCTTTTTCCCGAGGAAATACAGGAACCTGGATGAAGGAAAACCCGGTGCACGACGATCCCGTCAACGCGGGATGCTTTGTTGATGAAAATTGTGCCTGTGCAGTTCCCGTCACTTATCCACAATCCGATGCCCCCCCTGATCACAGCTTCTTCACCGCACGATCAAGCCGATGTGGGCACGCATCAGCGCATGCGATCCACCTTGTCGCCGAGCTGCGCTAGAGTTCGGCCATGGAGAGCGCAATGACCCTTGAATGGTGGCACTGGGAGATCGCCGGCCTCGCGCTGGTCCTGCTCGAGCTCGCCGTGCCGGCCTTCTTCGTCATCTGGTTCGGCTTTGGCGCGATGCTGGTCGGCGTGGCGCTGCTGGCGATGCCCGAGCTGGCGCTGAGTGCGCAGATCGGGCTCTGGGTGCTGGCCTCGGTGGCGATGACGGTGCTGTGGTTTCGAATCTTCCGCCGCACACAGCACAAGACCCTGATCGGCACCGCCGCCGGCGAGGTGATCGGCGAGATCGGCCTGCTGGTGAGCGCGGTGGCGCCCTTCGAGCGTGGCAAGGTGCGCTTTCAGCGCCCGGTGCTGGGGGCGGAGGAATGGGCCTGCATGGCTGAGTCCGCGATCGCGGCGGGTGAGCGCGTGCGGGTCGTCAGCGTCGAGGGCAGCTTCGTCAAGGTGACGAAAGCCTGATCACATAAGGAAACACAGCGTGCTCGCATCCGAAGGCCTGGCCATTGCAATTGCGGTACTGATCTTTGTCGTCATCACCATCGCCAAGGGTGTGCGCCTGGTGGCGCAGGGCGAGGAGTGGGTGGTCGAGCGTCTTGGCAAGTACCACGCCACGCTGCGCCCGGGGCTCAACATCCTCATCCCCTATCTGGACCGCGTTGCCTACAAGCTGGTGACCAAGGACATCATCCTCGACGTGCAGGAGCAGGAAGTCATCACCCGCGACAACGCGGTGATCCTGACCAATGCGATCGCCTTCGTGAAGGTCACCGATCCGGTCAAGGCGGTGTATGGCGTGACCGACTTCTCGGAAGCGATCCGCAACCTGATCATGACGACTCTGCGCTCGATCGTCGGCGAAATGGAACTCGACGAGGCCCTGTCCTCGCGTGACAAGATCAAGGCGCGGCTGCGCGAGAGCATCGCCGACGAGGCGGTGGACTGGGGGCTGACGGTGAAGTCGGTCGAGATCCAGGACATCAAGCCCTCGCAATCGATGCAGAAGGCGATGGAGCTGCAGGCGGCGGCCGAGCGCGAGCGCAAGGCGGCGGTGACCAAAGCCGAGGGCGCCAAGCAGGCCGCCATCCTGGAGGCCGAGGCGCGGCTGGAGTCCGCCAAGCGCGACGCCAACGCGCAGGTGATGCTCGCCGAGGCGTCGGCCGAGTCGATCCGTCGCGTGTCCGCCAGCATCGGCGAGCAGGGTGGGCCGATGATGTACCTGCTCGGCGAGAAGTACATCGCCGCGCTCGAGAAGCTCGGCGAGGCGGACAGCGCCAAGATCGTGGTGATGCCCGCCGACCTGCAGGAGACCCTGCGTGGGCTCGTCGGCCGGCTGGGTGCGCGCGCCTGATTGCCTCCGTCCCGCATCCGGGGCAGACTCGAAGCGAAGCCATCCAGTCAGTTCAATGATGCCGAGGAAAAAACCGATGCAGAAAACCGCACGCAAGCCTGTACGCACCCTGATCGCCGCCCTTGCGCTCTCCACCGCCTCCGCTGGTGCGCTGGCGCAGGATTTCATGAGCAGCAAGGCCGAGGTCGAGAAGCTGCTCACCGGCGCCACCTTCATCGGCGTGTATCTGCGCACCGAATCGGCCTACACGCTCAAGTTCGGCAGCGATGGCACGCTCACCGACGCCACGGGGGCCCGGGCGCGCTGGTGGGTGGACGATCAGGCGCGCTACTGCCGCGAGTGGCTGGACGGCAAGCTCAAGGGCAACACCGGCTGCATGAATGTGGAGCTCGAGGACGGCCAGCTCGCGCTCTATTCCGAGGGCAAGAAGGTGGTCGAAGGCATCATCACCGGGAACTGAATCCTTCACCCACTCCAGGACAGGCCATGCGTTTGCTGATCCTCTACTCGACCATTGACGGCCACACGCTCGAGATCTGCGGGCGTATCGCGGAGATTGCGCGCGGGGCCGGGCATGAGGCGGAGCTCGTCGAGGTGGCGTCAGCCTCGGCCGAGCAGCTCGAGGCCTGCGACCGCGTCGTGATCGGCGCCAGCATCCGCTACGGCCATCACCGCCCGGCGGTGAAGGCCTTCATCGACCGCCACCAGGCGGCGCTCGAAGCCCGCCCCAACGCCTTCTTCTCGGTCAATGCGGTCGGCCGCAAGCCGCACAAGCGCCAGGCCGACACCAACCCCTACGTGCGCAAGTTCCTCCAGCAGATCCGCTGGCAGCCGCAGCAGGTGGCGGTCTTCGGCGGCAAGATCGAGTACCCGCGCTACGATTTTTTTGACCGCAACATGATCCGCCTGATCATGTGGATCACCGGCGGCCCCACCGACCCGCGCTCGGTCACCGACTTCACCGACTGGGCGCAGGTCGAGGCCTTCGCGCGCCGGCTCGTCGCCTGAGGCGCGGCCGTCGCAGGGATCAGCCCAGCACTTCGCCGTGCTCGCGGGTGGCGTGGAAGCTCACCTTGGGCCATTTCTCGGCCGTCACCTCGAGGTTGTAGCGGCTGGTGGCCAGATACACCGGGTTGCCGTCGATGTCCTTGCCCATGCGCAGGGCCTGCTCGCGCTCGAAGTTGCGCCGGGTGACGTCGTCCGGGAAGGTGAGCCAGCGCGCGGTGTGGATGTCGGCGGGCTCGAAGATCGCGTCGACCTTGTACTCGTCCTTCAGGCGCTGGGCGACGATCTCGAACTGCAGCACGCCGACCGCGCCGAGCAGCATCTGCCCGCCCTCGAGCTCGAAGACCTGGATCGCGCCTTCCTCGCCCAGCTCCTGCAGCCCTTTCTGCAGCTGCTTGGACTTGAGCGGGTCGCGCAGGCGCGCGGCGCGGAACATTTCCGGGGAGAAGTAGGGGATGCCCTTGAAGCCGAGATTCTCGCCCTCGGTCAGGGTGTCGCCGATCTGCAGCTGGCCGTGGTTGTGGATGCCGACGATGTCGCCCGCCACGCCATCCTCCATGATCACGCGCTCGTTGGCCATGAAGGTGAGCACGTTGGCGAGCTTCATCTCGCGTCCCGCGCGCACATGCCTGACCTTCATGCCGGCGCTGTAGCGTCCCGAGCAGATGCGGAAGAAGGCGATGCGGTCGCGGTGCTTGGGGTCCATGTTGGCCTGGATCTTGAACACGAAGCCGGTGAAGGCGGGCTCGGCCGGCTGCACCATGCGCACGCCCGCGTCGCGTGCCTGCGGTGGCGGGGCCCAGTCGATCAGCGACTGCAGGATCTCCTGCACGCCGAAGTTGTTGATACCGGAGCCGAAGAACACCGGGCTCTGCTGACCGGCGAGGAAGGCATCGAGGTCGAACGGAGGTGAAGCGCCGTCGATCAGTTCGACATCGTCGCGCAACTGACCCACTTCCATCGGGAAGCGCTTGTCCAACTCGGGGTTGTCCAGGCCCTTGATGATCTCGCCGTCACTGCGCCGCTCCTCGCCCGGGGTGAAGGTCAGCACCTGTTGCTGCAGCAGGTGATACACGCCGCGGAAGGCCTTGCCCATGCCCAGCGGCCAGGTCACTGGTGCGCAGGTGATCTTGAGCACATCCTCGATCTCGGCGAGCAGCTCGAAGGGCTCGCGCACCTCGCGGTCGAGCTTGTTGACGAAGGTGATGATCGGCGTGTTGCGCAGGCGGCAGACGTTGAGCAGCTTGATCGTCTGTGCTTCCACGCCCTTGGCGGCGTCGATCACCATCACCGCGGCGTCCACCGCGGTGAGCACGCGGTAGGTGTCTTCCGAGAAGTCCTCGTGGCCCGGGGTGTCGAGCAGGTTGATGGTGTGGCCCTGGTACTCGAACTG